>Ga0209777_10000501_pt1 | contig 64644 bp, 60 predicted proteins | sample FrelakmetHBP12HB_FD_187147 | JGI IMG/M metagenome (GOLD analysis project Ga0209777, IMG submission 187147) | Freshwater lake sediment microbial communities from the University of Notre Dame, USA, for methane emissions studies -HBP12 HB (SPAdes)... | ecosystem: Environmental > Aquatic >...
CAGGACTTGGCTTGCTGAGCGGGTTTGCGGGGATCAGGACTTGGCTTGCTGAGCGGGTTTGCGGGGATCAGGACTTGGCTTGCTGAGCGGGTTTGCGGGCAGAGTCTTTTTTGTGCGGTCAATGGTTTTTGCCATTGTTCAACTGGTATGCAAGGCGGTGCCGAAGCATCATGTTCGATGGATCATTGCGGTGCCGCAACAACATACTACGTTTGAACGGTTTGAACAAACTGGTGCCTCAGTGCATCTAGCATTGTGCAGGCTTTGTGGAAGCCATCAATCCTACGGTTATTTCCTAAACTATGTCTTGGTGGTTCTAAGTATTTAGCGGGGTTTGCTGGGGCTCTGAGCAAGGAAAGCTAGGAAAGGATAATGAACCCAAAGAGCAAGTTGGTAATCATTCCAGAGTCCATTCAGCCCCTTTTTGACATCCTTTAAAGGAAAAGGTAAAGACGTGTTGGTTTTGTTTCTTACTTTTTGCTTCTTCTGAGAACTAAGGCTGCTGCGATGACAACAACTATGGCTACAACTGCTGCGATAGCTAAGGCTTACGGCAAAATCATTCTGGACATGAGTTCCCAAGGGTCAATTTACCTTTGATGGAGGCTTCTGTTTAGCAAATGGGAATAAAACAACGCCCAAGGGATATGTTGAAAACGTTTTGCATTTGAATAAGGCAACAATCTTTTGGTCAGTCTCAAACTTGAAGCGGCTAGAAAAAACTTCTTGGATGCGTGGCAGCGGCGAATTGGGGAAGAACTTAAAAATCAACCGGGGCAAAATAGCCAGTATCCTAAATTAGGAGAGGAAGAAAACGGCTAAAGAATTATTGATTTTGAGTCAAGGAGAAAAAAGCAGGAAACAAACGGCGTTTGCAATTGCTTTGATTTCTGTTTTAGCCATCTCTGCATTAGTGGCTGGAATCTCAAGCGTCAGCGCCCACACACCTGCATGGACCATACCAACCTACAGCTTCATTAGCGCAGCACCCGACACAGTCGGGGTAGGTCAACAAATAGAAATAGTGTGGTGGAATGGCCTCGCCCCGCCCACAGCAAACGGAGCGTACGGTGACAGATGGCAAGGCGTCATGGTGAACATAGTGAAGCCCGACGGTACCAACACTACGCTTGGACCCTTCACCTCAGACCCAGTCGGTGGCGGCTATGCTATTTTCACGCCTGGTGCTGTTGGAAAATACACTTTGCAATGCTTCTTCCCGACCCAGGTTTTAGCCGGTGCCAACCCAAACCATGATCCCTCAGCGGCCGCATATACCAACTCCGTTTACGTTAACGACACGTTCCTTGCCAGCATGAGTGACCCGATAACTCTGGTCGTTACGCAGCAAGCTCTCCAGCCTTGGACTGCTTCCCCGCTTCCAGGAAACAATTACTGGAGTCGCCCAGTAAACGGTCAGAACAGGGAATGGTCCTTTGTGGTCAGTGATTGGCTGGGTGGCGCGAGCTATGACATGGCCTCGAAGTATCAGCCTTATGGTTTGGCACCTAATAGCCCTCATGTGGTGTGGACAAAGCCGATAACCTTTGGAGGCATCGCGGGCGACCAGTTCGCAGACGAATCCTACTACGAAGGTTACACCTACGAATCTTTCTGGAACCCGCCAATAATCATACAGGACAAACTGTACTACAATGTCCCTACTCCGCCTATCTATGGCTGGATGTGCGTGGACCTCAAGACGGGACAGCAAGTATTCTACCAGAACAGCACGGGTCCGATCCAGGGCACCACTAACAAGTACCCGCAATTGTCCTTTGGTCAACTGTTAAACTACAACGAGCCTAACCAGTTCGGCGTAATCCCCTACCTTTGGTCAACGTACACGGTAAACGGCCAAGCAACATGGTCATTGTTTGACGCGTTTACTGGAAACTGGATATGCAATATAGTAGGTGTCCCTTCAGGAACAGCAGCTGTTGACCAAAATGGCAACATACTCAGATACCAAGTGAACACTGCAGCAGGATGGATAGCCCTTTGGAACACCACTCAATGCTTACAGTACACCTCGCCGTCCAACGTAACTGCAAATGGCTACTGGGAATGGAGACCTCCACTGGGACAAACGGTTTCAGCCATAACAACAGGATATAGCTGGAACATATCCTTACCCTCACAGATACCAAAAAATGCGTACGCTGTCGGAATTGATGAGGCAAATCAGATAATGCTTTTCTCGACTGGGCTGCCGACATTCTCTATTGGTAACCCGCAGTTTCCAACGCTAAGTACCTACACTGACGCGGCCATAAGCTTGAAGCCAGGGCAAGTCGGTCAGTATCTCTGGTCAAATGTAAGGAATTGGCCATCTGGAAATGTGACTCTCTTGACGGGCGCGATAGACGGAAATGCATACGCGGTCTTCGTGAAAGAGACAAGACAATGGTATGCCTACAGCCTGACAACAGGCTCCCTCATGTGGGGTCCATCACCATCCGAAAGCCCATGGGACATGTACCTCGCCGGCGTTCCAGGCTCAGCCATCGCATACAACACGCTCTTCACAAGCGGCTACGGAGGCACTCTTTACGCATACGACCTAACTTCAGGAAACCTCAAGTGGAGTTACTTCAGCGGAACAGGCCCATACGGCGACCTGCCATACGGTCATTACCCACTCTGGATAGGCGCCATCGCCGACAACAAAATCTACATGTACAACACAGAACACTCGCCAACTCAGCCCTTCTGGCGCGGTTCATCAGTCCGATGCATCGACGTCACCTCTGGCAAAGAGCTCTGGAGAATTGACGATTGGGGAGGTAACACAGCGGGTGGAGGCGGAAACGTCGTCATCGCTGACGGCTACATCGTCGACCTGAACTCATACGACAACCAGATATACTGCATCGGCAGAGGTCAAACCGCGACCACGGTGACATACTCGCCAGTCGTAAGCAGCAGCAACACCGTTTTAGTCCAAGGCACAGTCACTGACCAGTCTCCAGGCGCGAAAGGCACTCCAGCAATATCCGACGCCTTTATGGAACCTTGGATGGAGTACATCTATGAACAACAGGCTATGCCCACGAACGCAACGGGCGTTCCAGTGATGATCACTGCACTTGATCCCAACAATAACGTCGAAGTCATCGGCAACGTCACCAGCGACATAACAGGCAACTACGCAATGCAGTTCACGCCGCCCGTTCCAGGCATGTACTCAATCACAGCTTCGTTCGGCGGTTCAAACTCGTACTTCAGCTCCTCCGCAGAGACACACCTTTACGTAGCTGCAACATCGCCGTCTGCCGTCGTTCAGCCAACCGCTCCGGTGACCGCCCCGCCAACTTCAGCACCAACTGTTGCTCCCACGACAGCAGCGCCATCCGCACCAACGTCACCATCACCCAGCATTGCACCGCCGCCAGCGAGCCAATCCCCAACCATGACGTACATCACCATAGGCGCAGCAATCATCATCATAGTAGCAGTGGCAGCAGCAATAGCTTTGAGAAGACGCAAGTAGCCGGCAACTCTAACAACCCCTTTTCCTTTTTTTGTAAGCTTCATTTTGCCAACAGTCCAAGAAATTAGTTGTCGACCATAAACTGTAGCTCACACTCTGCTGTGTTGTTACATCGTTCGTATCATAATTAGAGCGCGGCAGAAGTGAAACAAATAGCCTAATCGAATAACGAACAAAGTTTATTCTAAAAAACCACAAAGCTTTTCCTCTCAAACTATCACAATTAAATAGACCTTGATGAGTCAGAAAAAAAGGAACGGACTCATAGTAGCAGTCTTTGTAGTTGTTCTCCTCGTAAGCGCGTTTGGCGTTAGAGAATTGATCAGCGAAACGCGCTCGCCCCCAACCGGTTCCACTCCCTCACCCCAGACTTCACTGTCAGCATCCCCGTCTTCATCGCCGCAGCCCACACCTTCACCTTCGCTTTCGCCTTCGCCTTCTCCAACTTCTACTCCTTCGGCAGCCGACTATTTGGCTCAATGCCAAAAGGACCTGGCCGAGGCTAAAGCGTTCGATGAGAAAACTCGAAACATCACTTTAAATGACGCAAACGTCGTTGTCGTGAGCCAGGTGTGGGCTATTCAAACATGGGGCGAAGGCAGCGCCGCACCCGACGTCGTAGATATAAACAGAACAGAGAGAATTTACAAAAGCCTCTTCTTAATGCCCCAAGACGCCAGTCTCTACCAAGCCACCGTAGACTGGGCGGGATACTTCATATCCGCCGTCTGGAACGGTCAAATCTATGTAATAACAGAAAACTTCAACCCATGGAGCCCAGACGCCGCAGCGACCTTCGCGCACGAACTAACCCACATCATGCAAGGACAATATTATGGAAACGTACCGCAATATACATACACATTTGACGCCACACACGCACACACCGCGCTTATCGAAGGCGACGCCAACTACATGGAAAGCCTATTCCAAAACGCAACGGCGGCACAAAACTCAACCGCCCCCTCACCCCAACCACAACCATCAGTCCCCTGGGTCCTCGCAGATAACCCATTTTTTGCGTCGATTCAGCCGAGCCTGCCAAACTCAGTCGCCGATTTCGACTACTTCCCATATACTTACGGCCCTAACTTCATAGGTGCTCTTTATGACAAGGGAGGCTGGGCGCTTGTTGACCAAGCGTACTTTAGCCCGCCCAACACAACCCAGCAAATTCTTCAACCAGAAAAATACTTCCAAGGCTCGGATGCCCAGCAAGTGCAGCCACCGAGTCTTTCGGAAAATGGTTGGGTTCAGGAAAAAACCGACTCTTATGGAGAATACTTTATCCGAGACATGCTTGGCAACTGGATATCCAAAAACGATGCCCAAGCCACGGCAGTAAGCTGGGCTGGAGACAAACTCAACTATTATGAACGGCAAAATGACTTCCTTCTCACCTGGAAAATTCAATGGAATTCAACAAGCACCGCATCCATATTTGCAACAGCATTCGAAAAAATGATGAACGCAACAAGCGCAACGCACCAAAGCGCAGGTGACTGGTACGCAAATGGGAGATACCTCTCTCTCGAATGGAGCCCAAACTCAAACTCAGTAATTGTAGTATCTTCAACGAATGAAACCTCAACACTGCAACCCCTAACCTAGCGAACCATTCTAACAACTGGATGAAAATAGTTCCAATTCTGTTCCCCTTGGTAGATTCAGGTTGCATATGTGGCGCCACGTTGAAAGAATGGAAGAGCCTAAAAGAATTGCTAATAAAATGCCAACAAGTTGTCAGAATTCTTTTGTTTTATTTTGGGCACCACAACTACCAATAATACAGTTATTATCGCAAATGCCAGAATTATCCATGATGGAAACTCTGGGACTGAAGGTGTCGGACTTGGAGAGGCGATGGGCTTGTTAGTGCAGTTGTTTTGGTGAAATAGACTTGAGAGCGGGCAGTTATGCTACCCTCAGAGGTGTTAGCGAAAGTGTATGTTTGTGCCACCAGATTGTGAGAACCAGAGTCACTGGCAGCCAGGGAGCAGTCCTGCTTGGATATTGGGGACTAACGACTGTCGTAAGGATTTCGAAGAGCTCAAATCACGCGGCGTAAAGTTCAATGAGACTCAACCAGGCGAATATCCATGGGGCCTCTTGGCCACCTTCAGCGACCCAGATGGAAACAATTTCTCGCTACTCCAGCCGCCAGCAAAGTAAGCGCAATCATGGGGATTGCCAAAAGGCGTTTTCTATTTCTTGTGTACTTTAGCCCGAATCCCGCGAGCATCTGCCGGAGTTTTCCCCTTCCGCCCAGCACGATTGTAAGCCACGGCAGCAACGATGATATTTTTCAGAGCGCGCTCATTAATTCCATCACCCTCGTGGAAATCGATTGCTCGCCACTTATTGCCTTCAAGGCCGGCATTGAAGAGCTTGTCTGGATCTGGAAGGCTTGCGCCTTGAGAGAAGGTCAGTTTTACCTTATCCTTGTGAGCGTTGGCGACCGAGATTAGTCCATTGTGAGACCACACTGGGGAGCCCATCCATTTCCATTCCTCGATTATCTCGGGGTCAGCATCATGAATGATTTTGCGAAGATTGGCAAGCATTTTGCCGCGCCAGTCCGTAAGGTCTGCGATATATTTGTCAATAAGTTCGGATGGGTTCATTGGCGGTGCACTCCACATTGAAGGCGCGTCCTATATTTAAATAAATATTGCTCTATTAGAGCACTATGCCAAAGAAAGTAAATTTTGAAACCACAAACGAACTCACGCTTAAAGGAATCGTAGGATTCGTAAAAAGAAAAGTTACTCCTCACGGCACCGGAGCTAAAGTCACCTGCCCAAAAGAATACCTCGGCAAAACAGCATACCTTGTTATAACAAATGAACCTTGGGAACCCACAGAAGGAAGCCAGCAGACATGAGCGAGCACGTAACTGGCAACCACAGAAAACAAAAAGTGCTTTTCCCAGACACGCTCGACGATTACATCGACAAAGAAAACCCAGTCAAATTCATAGACGCCTTCATCGAAAGCCTCAAAATGGAGAAGCTCGGCTTCAAACATTCCATCCCAAGTGATACTGGAAGACCATCGTATGATCCTTCAGACTTACTCAAGCTCTACGTGTACGGCTACCTCAATCAGATAAGGTCCAGCAGAAAACTCGAGCGAGAATGCCACCGCAACCTTGAAGTAATGTGGCTAATGAAAAAGCTCGCTCCAGACTTCAAAACCATTGCTGACTTTAGAAAAGACAATATTGACTGCATCAAGCCAGTTTTCAAAGAGTTTGTTTACCTTTGCAGAAGCCTGGATCTGTATGGTGCTCAACTCGTTGCCATTGATGGCACCAAATTCAAGGCTGTCAACTCAAAAAGTAACAACCTCAACGAGAAAACAGTCGCTCTAAGGCTTAAGCAGACAGAGGAAAAGATAGCCGAATACCTCAGAGAACTGGATAAAAACGATGCGAATGATTTAGATGAAGAGGAAAACGCCAGGGCTTATGACCTCAAGGAAAAGATAAGCCAGCTTTAAGAGAAAAAGCAACAGTACGAGCAAATTCAAGGAAATATGAAGGCTGCCGGCCAAAGGGAGATTTCAATTGTAGATTCGGATAGCCGTTTGATGAGAGTGGGCTGTTGATCGTCTTAGAGAGCGATTGCAGAGTTCTGAGGGCAGAGAGAAGCTTCGATTGAGGAGGTTGTTGGTTGAGCATCCGTTTGGGACTATTAAGCGCGCTTTCAATCAGGGTTATGTGCTCTTGAAAGGCTTGCGGAAGGTTAGGGGAGAGGTCGGATTTACTATGCTGGCTCACAACATGCGAAGGGCGATCAATATACTTGGAGTTGGTATGCTAATAGGTTTGATTAAGGCGTAAAAAACAGAAAGTAAGTGAAGAATAACCGCAGGCAAGAGCTTTTATTATAGATACTCTTGGGATTTAACTTTTACTTTTTGCGCAGTCTGGTTTGGGTTCAAAATCCGTTAGGTTTGATCTTGAAAGAAGAACTCCCTTCATTGGCGCCAGTGGCGCATTCTTCGGGACGTTCATTGTCTTTCATTTGTGTTTCTTTGTTGAAGGCGTTTTCTGTGGATAATGAAGTAGCTTATCCCTGTGGTTAAAGTTGCAGATATTGTTGCGGCTAGTATTATGAAGTATTCTGTGGGTAACTCAGTTTTCACAGAAAAAGAGTCTGGCGCAGGTAGACTGTAGGGAGGGTGATCAGTTGCTAGCCAAGAGTTGCCAGGGCTTATCCATGTTGTGTCGTTAAGCTGTAGCCAAATGAAATTTTCGACTGGCACTAATATCGTTACGAATCCCCTTGAAGGGTAGTTGTGCGGTTCAGCGTTGACGGGGCTGAGCCATGTGTGATTGTAAATTTGGGAAAAGTCAACTGCTCCCCACCTCGTGTCCACACTGCTGTAGTCTCCTTTGCCGCTACTGACAATCTCCTGAGCCGTAGGAAGGTTCGGCCAAGCCGCATTTATCTGCTCGCTCGTCAGCGGCAGCGTCTGATCTTCCTGACCCCGCACAATTATCGTGTTTGGAGCCAGAAATGTGTTGTATACAAGCGGAGCAACCAGAAGGAGAATGATTTCAGCCAGCAAAACGATTGCAAACAAAGGTGCCGAGATCTTGGCGTAGTTCGTGCGGATTTGACTCTTTGGCTGCGGCCCCCAGTTTCTCAATCTTTTATGAATGGTCATCTTCTTCACTGGTTCGGGTCAATCCTTCATGTAGGTTTCTAAGTCAATATAGGATAGATTGCTCATTTTGGTCTTTCGGGTATCGTGTGACCCTCAAAAGTTAAAAAGTCCCTGCATCCACTTTTAATGTGGGCTGGTGCTCGTGAAAGAGATTTTTTGGCTCCTGGATATCAACTCCGAAAAAACAAACGACGCGCAGGAGCTATGGCTGTGGGGTATAGGCAAGACTGGCAAACGGGTGCTAGTAGTTGATCGAACCTTCATTGACTACTTTTACGCCGTGATCGAGGAGGGCTGTGACCCAAGTAAAGTTGAAGAAGCAGTCAAGAAGACACACGGCGACGCCATACTGAATTTGGAAGTTACCCAGAAGCGGTACTTCGGCAAGCCCGTGCAAACCCTCAAGGTTTACTGCAGCGAGAAATCTAAGCTTGCAAAGCAACTTCGAAACGTCGAAGGGGTAAAAGAATGCCTCGAAGACGACATTCGCCTGTCCACCCGTTACCTCATAGACAACAACGTAGTGCCCTGCAGCTGGCACGAAGCCGAAACCCAAGACACAGACAGCTACGAAGTGCAAGCTGACAAGTTGTTCTTGGCAAAGGCGCCTCCTAAGCTTTTGCCCAAGACGCAAACGCCGGACCTTCGCATTCTCAGCGTTTATTTGACGTGTTACAGTCGAGAGGGCTCTCCTCAGGCCGACCGTAACCCCATTATAATAATCTCCACCGCCACGAATACGGGCGAAGAGAAACAGTTCCTCGCGGGTGAAGACAAGAACGACAAGAAGCTCCTGCAGGAATTCATCAAATACGTGCAAGCTTTCAACCCCGACATTATCGCAGGCTATGAAACCAACAGCAAGCACATGGCTTACCTGCGTGACCGTTGTCACCTCCTAGGTTTGGAGTTGAAGATTGACAGGGCAGGCACGCAACCCCACTCAAGTGTCTATGGGCACGTCTCCCTAACAGGAATGGCGCACTTGGGCCTGGCGGAGTTTGTGGATCAGTTTCCCGAAATCAAAGTCAAAACCCTGGAAAACTTCGCCGACCACCTTGGCATTATGAAAATCGAAAAGCGCCAAATAATCTGGGACGTCGATTTCCCTGATTATTGGGATAGCCCCGAGAAATGCGGCGAGCTCAAAAACTTTGCATTGGACAACGCCCGCTGCATTCGAGAACTCACAAACAGGCTTCTCGACACGGCGACTGAGCTTTCCAGCCTCGTCAGCCTGCCTGTGGACCACGTCATGACAGCGGCAACTGGGTTTCGCGTGGATTCCTTCCTGATGAAGCGCGCTTCGCCAATCGGCGAGCTCATCCCTAAACGCATAGAACAGCCTTACCGGACGTACACGGGCGGGCTCGTGCTCCAGCCAAAGCCGGGTCTTCACGAGAATATAGGTGTGCTCGACTTCAAATCAATGTATCCCAACATCATGATAGCCTACAACCTTTCGCCTGACACTTTTGTGCCGCCCAAAGAGAAAGAACCCGAAGGCGGGGTCTATGAAGCGCCAGAGGTGAAGCATCGCTTCCGCAAGGAGCCCCCCGGCTTTTACAAGGAAAACATCATGTTCCTCATAGGTGCCCGCAACGAAATTCGCCAGAAGATGAAAAACCTCAGCCCGGAAAGCGTCGATTACCAAGTGCTGGATGCGCGGCAGAAAGCTGTGAAAATCACCACCAACGCTGTTTACGGCTATGCAGGTTGGGTAGGCGCGCGTTGGTATAGTAAACCCGTTGCCGAAGCCGCGAGCGCCTACGGAAGGCACACCATCCAATCGGCAATCAAGATGGCGGAGCAGGCGGGCTTGCAAGTTATCTACGGCGACACCGACAGCATATTTGTTACCTACGACGAGAAGAAAACGCCGCAGCTCGCCAAAGAAATCAAAAGACAGCTGGGGCTTGACATTGAGCTTGGCAACCTTTACGTGCGCGTCTTCTTTACCGAAGCCAAGAAACGATACGCAGGACTCCAGAAGAACGGAGCGTTGGACATCGTCGGCTTGGAAGTTATCCGCGGAGATTGGGCGGAAATCGCCAAGAAAACGCAGGAGCGGGTTCTCGAAATCGTTCTCAAGGAGCAGTCGCCCAAGAAGGCGGAGGAATACGTCCACGGCGTCATAGACGAGCTCAGGGAGCGAAAGATTCCCTACCGCGACCTAATCATATGGAAGTCTTTAGCTAAACCTATCGCTGAATACGAGGTTAACGCCAGCCACGTCGAAGCCGCCAAGATGATGCAGAGTAAAGGCTGGAAACTCACGGTAGGGGACAAGGTCGGCTATGTAATCGTCAATGGCGAGGGGAAACTGTATCAACGCATAAAGCCCTACATGTACGCCTCGCCCGACGAGGTGGACGTGGATTATTACGTCGAGAAGCAGATTGTGCCTGCAGCGGCGCGGGTGCTGGAGTTCTTTGGCATAACTGAAGAAAAACTGCTTCAAAAAGAAAAGAAGAGCTCAAAAGAAAAGAGCTTAACTGAGTTCTTGGGCGCTTAGCTGGGCGGAATGACTTCTTGGAACGTGAACAGCTCGACGTTGAGTGCAGGCTTGACAGCTTCAGAGACTCGCGAGGCAATGACGCGTTTTATGTTTTTCTCGCTGGCTATGTCGACGATGCGTTGAGTAATTATTCCGTCGAAGACTACCGTGTCTATACCTGTTACCGTTTGAAGCTTCTCGGCTAGCTGGCTTACGGGTAAGCGTTCGCCTTGCTCGAGTTTTTCGTTCATCAAGACCGCTTCGAGCGAGCCGACGAGGGTTTTGGCTGTTTGCACTATTTGCTCAGGGAACTCTTGCCTTGGCTTGGGTTCAGGTCGCTTCTGCTCGCGCACTGGTTCTCTCGGTTGCTCTCTGGGCTGCTCTCGAGCTTCTCGTATCTGCTCTCTCTGCTGCTCTTTAGGCTTGAAGAGGTCTGCGACAGCAACGCGGTTTTCTATCGCTTCGGAGATTTCTTTGCAGTTGCATTCTTCGATTTCTTTGCCTCTGGGTGCGCGTCCGACATACTTGACGCTCGTGACTTGAAGTAGTTCTTTGAGTATGAGGTCTCCGCCGCGGTCGCCATCCAGCAGTGCAGTTGCTTCTTTCTCTTTCGTGAGGCGTTTTATCGATTCTGGGACTTTGGCGCCTTCCAACGCAACAGTATTGGTTAAGCCGCAACGCATAAGGTTGATGATGTCTGCACGTCCTTCGACGACGAAGATTTCTTTGGCGGCGTCCAATCCTGGTCCAGCTGGGAGATCTTCTGGTCCGTACTTTTCGACTTTGCCTGCTTTCATGGTTTCGCTGATTTCTTTGTAGATTTCATCGACGCTAGGCATGGATTCGATGTTCCACTTGTGCAGGATTTCTTTGGCGCGGTCTATGATGATTTTGCGTCTGGCTTCGCGTATATCCTCAATTTTCTCAAGGACAACTTTGGCGCTGCATGGGCCGACGCGGTTAATGCTTTCAACGCTAGCAGCGATGAGAGCGGTGCTGACGCGGTCCAGGCTTGTAGGTATGGTTATGGCGCCCGTAGTTCGGTCGTTCTTGCTGTGCAGGTCGATTTCGATTCTGCCGATGCGACCGGTTTTCTGGAGTTCTCTAAGGTCTAATTCGGGTCCAAAAAGTCCTTCCGTCTGTCCGAAAACTGCTCCGATCACGTCGGGTTTTTCGACGACGCCTTCAATTTCGAATCTTGCATGTATAACATACTTTATAGTGAATGTCTGGGATGTTCCCGTAAGTGTTAACCTCCGTTTATATGAGCTAGTTAGCTAGTCTATTTCCTGCATGCCCGTGCTTTTCTTCACAGTTCATGCAATTGTAAACTGTTACTGGTTACTGTGTTGTGAATATGCGCCTGCACTAATAATATTTGTGGTGTCAAGATCAATGAGCCCCCATCTTCACTCATATGGCGGCTGGGATTGCCGTTAGTCGAACTTTTTGACCTTTAGGAGTTTCTTGTAGCTGCGCAGGTCCTTTGAAACCATGTTGAGTAGCCTCAGTTCATCTGCGGTTTTCTGGAAGTTCGCAATTTCCTTCGCGATTTTCGCGGATAGCGCGGTTTGGTTGCTCACGGGGTTCGACCTGTTTGGGAATTTTGTGCTGGAGGGTACGTCATTGTTTATTGGCTAACGAGGGGTCATCCGTAATCGAGGAGAAAGGAGAAGGCTTCGAGAACGGAAAATGTGTTTTTGACCCTTCTGGTTTGCCTTCAACCTCATTCACCCGTCCAGCTTATCTCAAGACTTAATATATATTAGTATAAAAGCGTTACGCATCTAAAATAAACAACTAAAAAGCGCGTTATGGCGCTTATCCAAGCGTCAATTCGCCTTCCAAAACCTGCTTCTCAGGAACAGTCAACTGTCTACTGAGAAACATCTTCAGAAGGGACGATAACTTGGGTATTTCACCGCAGAAGGTGATAACCTGGTTATTCTTAAGCGCGTCTACTTCGAAAGTTTTTTCTGAATCCTTAAGAGCGAAAGACACTGTCTGAGCCTGAGTAGCCAAGGACTGGAAATCCTCCCATTGCTTGCACTTAAGCATCAAAGGCATTCCGGCTGGCAAGCTCTGACTCGCAACCGCACCACTTTCCTCTTCCTTGGAAGTTAACATGCTAAGGTCTGGACCATGATCAGCAGCTGCTTCTTTCGTTGAAGTGGACAAGGACTTCACCAGATTGCCCACATTATCTTGCAGACCGATTATCTTGTCCTCAATCTTCTTGACTTTGCCGTTTAACTCGCCTGATTCGCCCATTTGATCTGCCACTGTGGCAAGCTCATTCACGAGCCTATCGAGGTCTTTCTCATGCTCTTTGAGAACGTTAACGATGAAGTCTAATGCTTCTAAGGCTTCGTCTTTGGATGGTGATTTATCCGACATTGTTTCTCTGAGTCCTCAGCAGCCTCTATAATCTAATTCTTCTAATAAGGCTAACGAATTCAAAAAATGTATCCCAGCAGAGATACAACCGTACTTATTAGTAATACGGTGCAGTCTTTCCTTATGCTCAGGCCACGTTTTGCATGGAAATTTAACATGACTCCAAGAGAAGAAGGGGTGCTTGTCCAACGCAGCTACACAGTCCGCGAAAGCCTTTAACGACGAGGAGCCTGCCCAAACGTATTTCTCGCGAAGAAATGCTTATAGGCTAAACCTGCGGGATAAAGGTTCAGAAGCTCAACTCGCTGGGCGGGTAGATCAGCCTGGTATGATCGCCACGTTGGCATCGTGGAGGTCGCGGGTTCAAATCCCGCCCCGTCCACCATTTTTGCCAAAATAGACAAAAAATAGGGCTTCTTTACTACCAAAGAATTACCCAATTACTCCCCGAATACAAGCAATTTCTCAAATTCAATCTGAGATTAGAAGACCGGACAATTAGGGAATCCCCGGCTAGCATAGCGCGATGCTTGCTTCGGGCAAAAGGTGTCACTTTGTCAGCTCTTGAATATTATGTGGGTTTAGTGAACATCAAAAAATGGGGCAGAGTTTCAAAGGAAACGCTTCCGCTTAGCGAACATGAGGCGCACGTGTTACGACAAAAAAGCATAGAAAGATCATGCAGCATTCTATACAATAGTTTTGCAAGTTTTCTGTGAAAAGCAACCGCGGTTATACTTGTCAAAAAAAGGAATAGGGTTTTGCGGCTTATTCTATCGATTTAATTACGCCTACCATTGAACGCGCGCTTCATTTAGTTTGAGGTTATGTTTGAATGCTTAACTAAGTTGGCTATCCCCCGTAAGATTGGAGTTCCATTGACGAGGTCAATTGACCATCTGTACTTGTCGTTTCGGTTTTTACAATACCCCAAACGGGTACTGATGAGTGTATCCAGACGCTAGTAACTCCGCTGTCAGTAGTGGTTTGTGCTTTGGCGCAGTTTGTAAATGTTCCAGCAGCTACCGTAATGGTTTCGTGACTAATGACTGTGTTCGGGTCGACTTCTTGTAGCCCTGAACTGCTGCTTGGCGAACTTATCGGATTTTCTTCTTGGTCATTTACCAAAACGCCGTTGTTGTATGTTTGAATGTGGTAATGTATGGCTTGAAGAGAAGTTTTGGACATATAGTAAGTAAATACTGTCTTCATAGTTGTTCCGCTCTGGTTTAGCGTTGTAGTTTGAATCATGAGCCAACATGATGTACCGTTGTAGGTTCCCTGATCGATGCTTAGGTCGATTGGTATGGTTGTGGTAGTTGAATCCCCGTACGATGTCAGAATGTAGCTAGCATGTGCTCCAACACGGAAGTTTGTTACAGCGCCATTGGAAGCCGAGGGCGTGTTTGTTGTCTGTGTGTTTGTTGTCTGTGTGTTTGTTGTCTGTGTGTTCGTTGTCTGTGTGTTCGTTGCTTGGGGACTAGGGGTTGGCGTATGGGTTGAGGATGGGGAATTTGATGATGGATTTGGAGAAGTGCTTGTTTGTGAGTTGAAATTAGAGTTGTTGGTTCCTTTAGACATGAAATAGAATCCGAGAAAAGCTACAACTACAATGGCGACGATTATTGCCACCAGAAGAATTTTCCGAGAGCTGTGTGGGGTTGGAGGAGGTGGCGGTGGGGTGTATTGCGTTTGGTCAGACATTTCCGTCTTCATTTTTTTACCTATTCGTTTTTTTGAATTGAGCAAAAATGCAAATGAATTTGCCATTGTCTTATAACGCACGTAATTTCCTCTCCGAGTTGCTTTTCAGGACTATGCATATTTAAAACTAGCTGACAAAAAAATTCGCGTTTGTCCATTAGAAATTCATACTTAATGTTAGCAACTAATTTTATTAATTCATGGTTAGTTATATTATTTTTAATTTCAACAGAGCAGGCAGAAGAAAAAGTTCGTTGACATGCAAATGGCTTCCTCTGCACAAGTGAAGCGAGCGCTCTAACTTTTAGCTGATTCTTTAATCGTTTTTCGTCATAAAATTTCGTGCTCAGCGAAGACTGCTATAGCATTCTTTTCAGTCTTGCTTCCACTTTTTGTCGCTGCAGGTAAGTTCTAGCTCGCTTCAGAACTTCAGCTTTTTGCGAATCCGAAATATCATGCCAGATAATTTTTTGTATTTCCATTTACTCTTACCTATGACTGAGAAATATTATTTCTTAATAAATCAGTTATTTCAGAACAGTCACATATCCAAATTGGATATATCGTAACTTTAAGCCACTCGCTCCATTTTTCCGTTGGCATTGTCGTTGTCAAGAGCAGAAAAAAGCACATGCAAACATAAGGCGTCCTTGAATCAGGGAAGTTTTAAATAACGAATTCCCAGAGTACTGCGCAGTCAGGAGAGATTGAGAAATGGTCAGTGAAGGCAAAGCGCGCTTATTCAAGAACACTCAGGGAAGATACATGATTTACTTGCCCGTGGATTTGGCTCAGGACAGCATGTTCCCATTCAAAGTCTCGGATTCCAAGTACGTTAAGGTGGGTTTCAAGCAGGGCGAGGATAAGCTTGTCATAACAGAGTGGAATGAACCCGAAGAAGCAGGCAAACCTGAAAGCATGTGAAATGCCTATTGAAAGACTATTGGGAACGACAGCTTGAGCCCCGCTTCTTCCTTCCAGTTGATTACGATTTTCTCCTTGAACTTGCCTTTAGCAAGTAGCTCCGACAATTCGTCCTGGACGGGTTCGGGTCGGGAGCAGAAAATGACTTCGCCTTTACCGTTTGTCCACACGATTAATCCTCGTGCGCTACCCTTGTGAATCAAGTGCAAAAACGCGTTTTCTTCGTCTATTTGCAGCAAAGCGGCTGCGCTAGAACCTTTTATCGCGTTTAGGAGTTCGTAGACGGCGGCGTCCGTGGATTCAAGTTCGTTGAGTATTTCCCCAAAGTAGTGCGGTACTACTTCGGAGTCTATAAGCCCAATATTTTCGCTTTCAAACACGTGCGTCTTAAGGTTCGCCGCGAGTTCCTTGTAGTTTTCGACATTGCCATTGTGGACACAAACTATACTGAGGTCCTTCTCAAAGTTTTCAACGTAGGGCTGGGCAGCTTCCTTGTACTTAACCGTGCTCATGTACTGAGGGCTAGGAAAACGCACATGCCCAAGCAAAACCTGCGCGTCTTTTAGCTTGGGTTTCACCAGTTCAGCAAGCCGGGCCACTGGGGAATCTTGGGTTTTCCCAACTTTTTCGGATATTACATCGCCATCTATGAGCATAACAGCCACGCCCGCGCCGTAGCCTCCGAGTGGCTGATCCTCATCGGGGTACCTGCTAACTTCCAGTTTCTTGAGGACATCGAAAACTTTAGTCATAGATAGGGGTTTCTTTAAATAGAATCCAAAAATACCGCACATAGAAAACGCTTCTCCTAGGACTAGTTTTGGGCACTCCCTTTAATAGGCTTTCTTGCCAGTGCTCTCGCCAAAATTAGCAGGGAAACTCTTTTCTGTTCGAAAAAGAATATTTCTATGCGAGTTTTGGAGAGCAAAATCATGGTAAACCTAAACGTGAAGAGCCCCGCTTTCGGGAACAACAAACCCATCCCAAGCAAATACAGCTGTGACGGCGACGAAGTCAACCCGCCGCTTACCATCGAAGGAATTCCACCAGCGACAAAAACCCTTGCGTTAGTTGTAGACGACCCCGACGCACCCATGGGCACGTTTGACCACTGGATAGTATGGAACATACCGCCCGAAGGTAAAATTACAGAAAACAGTGTGCCAGGAACTCAAGGAACAAACAGCAGAAGCCAACAGAGCTACATCGGCATGTGCCCCCCTTCAGGCACTCATAGATACTTCTTCAAGGTCTACGCCCTGGACACAAGATTGGATTTGAAGCCAAAACAAACGCACAAGAAAGACCTGGAAAAAGCCATGCAAGGACACATTTTGGTCAAAGGCGAGCTTATCGGCCTGTACCGAAGATAACCGCAGAATTCGCTTCAAACCAAAATGGCACCGCGCTAAATTTCGGATTGGCAAGAGTTATTAGCCATAGGCTGCAATGTAGAAACGTTGAGGGGCTGCCCAGAGATTTGCGCAGATGGAAAATCGCGACAGTGACAATCATACTCGTAGTCGTCATCGTCGCCTCCACGTTTTTGACCACGAACTGGGTTGCCCAAAAAACCAAGCCGCAGTTCTACGTGGGTGTCGAATTCGCCTACGCCTACGACAGCACCACGAGCATAGAAACCCTCGTCGGCGAACTGAAAGGGCTCGCGGACAAAGTCAAAGACTACACAAACCTGTTCGTCATCGGCACACCCGACATCACATTTAACCAAACCGCGCTCAACGAATGCTGCGACTACATCACCAAGGCAGGGCTCAGCTTCATCGTGCTGTTCACTGACCAAACCAAATACACAAAGGACAACAACCCATTCACATGGATCCAACAAGCACCGCAGAAATACGGCGACAAATTCTTGGCGGTCTACCGATTTGACGAGCCCGGAGGCAACCAGCTAGACGACGGCAAATCACAGATGGTTTCCAGCGCCGAAAACTACTCAGACGCAGCTGCGACTTACGAGTCACGCTATAAAGCCCACTTAGTTTCTTGGCAGGTGGGCGAAAAGATCCTTACAGCAGACTATGGACTTTACTGGTTTGATTACCAAAGCGGATTTGACTGCATCCTAACCGAGTTCGGGTCAAACCAAAGCAGGCAATTGGCAGTTGGCCTTTGCAGAGGTGCGGCGCAGGCTCAGGGCAAAGACTGGGGAGCCATAGTCACGTGGACTTACACGGGCGCGCCCTATATCGAGAACGGAAGCATGCTCTCCAGCGACCTGACACTTGCCTACGACGCCGGAGCCAAGTACGCAGTGGTCTTCGACTATCCAGGAAACTATAGCCAAAAAGGCGTCTTGCAGCCATACGGCATCTTGCAGCCAGAGCACTTTAATGCCCTGCAAAACTTCTGGAATTACGTGCAAAACAACCCGCAAAAGTACGGCAGCGATGCTGGCAAAGTGGCGTACGTCCTCCCGCAGGACTACGGGTTTGGTTTCCGAAGCGCCGACGACACCATCTGGGGGCTCTTTGCCAACGCCACATTATCATCCAAAATCTGGGGCGATGTCAACACGCTCATAACCAAGTACGGCTCAACATTGGATATAGTTTATTATGACCCAGAATTCAATAGCGCCGTCACAAGCGGGCATAATCAACTGTACTTTTGGAACCAAACTATAAGCTGATTCTCAAAAAGAAAAAAAGGGTTGCTAGTAGGGTTCTGTCCAGACTTCAAAGTAGCTCTTAGCGTGCATGCAGACGGGGCAGATTCCGGGTGCCTCGGGACCTTCGTGGACGTAGCCGCAGTTCCTGCACTTCCACTTCGTCGTGACTTCCTTCTTGAAAACCATCGATGCCTTGATGTTTTCCAACAGTTTCAAGTATCTGCGTTCGTGGTAAGCTTCAACCTTGGAGATTTGTCGGAACGTATTGGCAACAGCAGGGAAGCCCTCCTGTTCTGCTATGTCTCCGAAGTGAGGATACAGGTATGTCCACTCCATGTTTTCTCCGTTAGCGGCTGCTTGAAGATTGTCTGCCGTGGTTGCGGTCTCGCCTGCCGGGTAAGAAGCCACTATTTCGACCATGCCGCCCTTTAGGTGCTTAAAGTAAAGTTCAGCGTGCTCCTTTTCGTTATCGGCGGTTTCCTGGAATATGGCTGCTATTTGTTCGAAGCCTTCCTTCTTAGCTTGGCTAGCGAAGAAAGTATAGCGATTGCGGGCTTGAGACTCTCCGGCGAACGCTGCTAAGAGATTCTTTTCAGTTTGACTTCCTTTAAAATCCATTAAGACCATTACTCCTGACAAGGTTATGCAATGGGAAAATAAAAACGTTTTAAACTATTTGGCATAAAAGACAAAGAAAGAAAAGATGATGGTAATGTTCGATTTGTTTTGGCGCCTAAGCGGTAGACGGGGTTGTTTGCATTGGCGGCTGCATATTAGCAGTTGATGGCGAAGGCTGCTTTATCTGGAAGAAGGCTATGGCGAGTAAAAGTGCGCTAATCCAAACTAGTATCAATCCAAAGACTACGATTGTAAGAACTGCACCAATGAGCAGGACCGTTCCAGTCGTTGTGAATAAGCCTACGCCTGTTTTTGCTGACATCAACTTGAACGATTTTCTAAGCAAAAGCGCTGTTACGAGCACGAAGACGAACAAAACCACAAAGTCCAAGAATATGAAGCCGGCGAATTTCACTACGTTGTTCATATTGCTTGTCCAATCGATGTTTGAGAATTGCGACGCCCAGTTTGAATATGTGTTGATTCCCAGGGTTATGCCTAAATTCGTAAAGAAGTCGACTAATGCGACAAATGCGATGCCTACGAAAGCTACTACGCCTACGATAGCCAATATGATCGCGTAGAGAGTATTTTCGAATATGCCTGCTTCTTTATAGTAGTCGGCGAACCCTTTCATGGCGATTATTACTAATATTGCGCCTACGAGTTCCAGAATTCCATACGTGTACGGTATGAATCCTATGAACATCAGGATTGCACCCACACCGCCTAAGGCTTTGTTGTTTTCAAAGTTCATTTTTCTCCACTCCTTAGTTCTCCTATTACTGTTTTCCACGTTGAAGACACCCCACTTAAAAGTTTTACTGTTCAATACTGGCGTTTAAGGGTAAATATGGCTCAAAACGTGCTCCAGACGTGACATAGAGCTCAGAAATCAGTCTTTCACTCAAGAAAGCGAAGAAACAGTCTGCTCTGAAGCTTCACATGCAAACCAGCAATTTTGTAAGCTAGCCTTAAAATAAACCCGCAAAGATTAGAATTATGTATTCGGTAATGACAAGCCTTAAAGTCGCCGCAGTCTGCTTGGCGCTAAGCGCGATTGTGCTTCTGTCAATCTTTTTTGCAGCAGAAAACTTCTCGCTGCCCAACAAAGACTCTTCGCCAAAGTTTTTTGTCGGAGTGGAGATTGGGTGGAACGCAAACGCGAGTCAATGCGAAGCCGTTATCGACAAAGTGAAAAGTTACACCAACCTAATTATTCTGGCTTCACCCGTCCTGGCCGTTGACGCAGCCGCATTGAACGAAACATGCGATTACGCGTTCCATGCGGGCATGTACATCATGGTCTACTTCTCGATGCAGATTGTCCCCGACACCATTTCAAGCGGCAACAGCAGCGGCGCGTTTAATGGCAACATCACCGAAGCCATGTTGACCAACGTCAGTTATCACCCGTTCCTCTGGATGATAGGCGCAGAAGAACGCTACGGCAACAAATTTTTGGGCGTCTACTTCCATGACGAACCCGGCGGCGGCGTGCTCGATTCAGCAACTCCTGTTCCTTCGGGCGAACAGGCAAACTACACAGCGCTAGCAAATGGCTTCGTGCAGGACACGAGCCAAAGAATGAACATACTACTACCAATTGCTCATTACATAGGTGTTAAAATGTTTACTTCAGACTACGGCTTGTACTGGTTCGACTACAAAGCAGGCTATGACGTTGTTATGGCTCAATTCGGCTGGAACAACAGCAGACCTCTTCAGATTGCCTTGACCAGAGGTGCAGCAAACGTTCAAGGTAAAGACTGGGGAGCCATAGTAACCTGGACCACGGACGGGCCACCCTACCTAGAAGGCAGTTCACAGCTGTACCAAGACCTGGTTTTAGCCTACGAATCAGGTGCTAAATACGCCGCAGTGTACGATGCCTCCAAAGACTACCTGAACACCACGCTTACCCAAGATCTTTACAACGCGCTCAAGGACTTCTGGAACTACGTTCAAGCTAACCCAAACAAACAAGGCAGCCTCAAAGTCGACACGGCGCTAGCCCTCCCACAAGACTACGGCTTTGGCTTCCGCAGCGTCAACGATTCCGTTTGGGGCGTCAAACCCGACAACATGACAGCGCAGGTTTACGCAGACGTTCAAAGGGTTCTCAGCGAGTACGGTTCCCGGTTAGACCTCGTTTACAACGATGCAACGACCAATTCGACTACAACGAGCAAGTACAGCAAAATCATAGACCTTACCAACGGATAATCATCCACTAGGCGTGTCTTTCAGCTGTTCTTTGAGCACAGCATAATATGCGTCGAGGTATTCTTTGCCCTTAGGGGTTAGGCTGTAGATTTTTCGGGATCGCCCATTCTGCTCATGTCTTTTGCTCGCAACCAGACCTTCCTGTTCCATGGCGTTAAGTGTGGGGTAAAGGGCGCCGTGACGCAATTTTATGTCCAAGTCGGTTTCGACGCTTTTCTTTATCTTGTAACCCCACGTGGGTTCGGCATTTATGAGCCTGAGCAGCTGAAGGTCCAGCATATCTCGGGTGAGCCGCCGCACAATTTGTTTTTTGAAGTCTGATGTCATGTTGCATCTTCTTGAGGTCTATGAAGATGTTGTTGCGGTTCGTTTATCTGTTTTGCGATGCCTGAACCTCAATCGCTTCTGGGACTCAGTGATTTAGGGGGTTTTGTCAAAAGCTTATATGCAAGTTTCGACCAAACGGATTCATTGTGACATGTCTGTAGTGAGACATATTGTAAATGCGCGTTCAACTAAGAAAAAGGAAATTGAAAATAGAATGACAAGCCAACCGAGAGGGTCTCAAGCTCATCCTGTCCAAAGTTTGCTTTCCTTCATGGTGCTCCAACTGCTGGATGCCCAGCCCATGCGTGAACGGCAAATCGCCGCAAGCATACACGATGCTTTCGGAATTTGGCTCGGAGCCAACGCCTTAGACATTGTCTTGGTGGATCTAAAAAGCCAGGGCCTCATCGAAAGCGGAACCAACATTGATGTCGGTGAACCTCCCGAGACGTATCAGTTGACAACCAAGGGAAGAAACGCGTTGTCAGAAGCCGAAGGCACGCTTGTCTCAACCTGCAAAGATCTGAGTGCGTAATTTTCTGGGCAAACAACGTCGAAAAACGTGGAACATGAATTAAATATACAGGTTCTTTCATACGTTTACTTTGGAGCTTGGAGTCCAAGGTGACCTAGTGAATCAAGATTCTGCCAGCATAAGCAAGGAGCTTGAGAGGCAAGTTCAAAACTTCTGCAAGCACATCGCAGGAGCTTGCAACATAGAGGCTGTCGGGCTGTCTGAAAACTACACAGTGGAAACTCCCAGCCCAAAATCCACACTTGAAGTCATCCTTGTGCTGCATAATTTTCAGCCCCGTCTCATGAGCTACGTGAGGGTGATAGACGGCAGAAACGTCGTTTTTCTCGTAGTTGACAAATGGATATTCGAAAGAGACGTAGATCGCGGGTTCTTAGGCGAAGCATTAGCCCGGCTGCTGATATTTCCCTACACGGCGCTTGTCGGCGGCGACTATTTGCATGCGCAGGAAATCGAGCTTAAGAACCGGCTGATCGTGGAGCTGTTGGAGAACATTGTCCTGGGCTATCCCGAATTTTCCTATAGCATGCGAATCAAGCCCGAATACTTCATGTACGAGGTCATGTTGAACCGCGTTAGAGTTTTCCCCCCTATGGCTTACGGCGCAGCGCCTTTCCTGCATCGTGAGGCTAACAAGGAAAGAGTTGAGGCAGTTCTAAGCGGATACTCGGAAGCGCTAAAACAGCTGGAAAAAAACGGCGTTGTCAGTGTCTCAAATGACTACATAACAATCACGAACAAGTTCATCACAGCAAAAAGGCATCCAGCCATGCGCTTCGCCAATCAGATAAAGAATGCTCCGCGAGCCATTTTCACGTCGTTCTTTGGCGTTTTCCCACAATTCCTCAATTTCATCTCGCAGAACGCAGATGCCTTCTTCCGGTTCCAAAACACACCTAAAAAAAGAGAGGCTAGATTTTCAACCAACTTCATTGACCCGCAAGAATTCGTTCTTGTTCCCACGGCTGAAGGGTACGTCTCTTTGGCGGACAAGCTAGACATTCGCGGGTTCGCCAAAAGAGTACTTAGGCTGACAGACTCAGGCAAGATTAAGGTTGAGGAATTCGGCAGCTACTTAAACGACATTTACCTTCTAAAAGCCGACATAAATAACAAAGAAACAAGAATTTTGGTCAAGCGTTTTCGGGACTTGACCAGCTTCAAATGGTTCCCCCTTTCCATGTGGAGTATAGGTACAACAACTTTCGCGCTTCTGGGAAGGTCCCGCCTCGAACGGGAATGCGCGATAAACAAGGTTTTAGCTGAAGCAGGTTTCTGCGTCCCGAAGCTCTTGCATGTTAGCGCCAACGAACGTTTAGTTTTCATGGAGTACATTGAAGGAGAAAACCTTAGCAACGCAATAAAACGGATTGCTGCAGCATCAAGCGTTGAGAAAGCCGAGAGTGAACTGGCGCTTGTAAGTCAAGTGGGCGAAACTTATGCAAAAGTACATGCACTAAACGTCGTGCTCGGCGATACTAAACCGGAGAACGTCATGGTTACGGCCAAAGGTGAGTTGTGCCTTCTGGATTTTGAACAAGCAAGCCGCAAAGGCGAAAGAGCATGGGATGTGGCGTGCTTCCTGTACTATTCTGGTCACTACCTGCCGTTATCCAGCGAACTTAAAGCAGAAGCTCTGACTAAAGCCTTCATCTCGGGCTACCTTAAGGCAGGCGGAAACATCTTAGTCGTGAAATGCGCAGGCTCACCCAGGTACACGCGAGTCTTCAGCATTTTCACTTTGCCGAGCATTCTGAGGGTTATGGCAGGAACCTGTGCAAAAACGGAAAGCCAGAAGTGATATTGGAGACATTCTTAATTTGGCTAAGTTTGTTTGCGAGTCGTTTTTATCTCGCTGCCTGCATAGACTCTGAGAGTGACCGTTTTGAGTGGAGAAGTCCGATATTACCGTGGACTGCATAAGGTTCGAGTGGTAACTCAAAGTGAAGGCTACTGGACGGTTGAGGCCTTGGAGGATTTTGAAGACTGCGTTGACGACCGGAAAGCGAAGGTGAAGACTGGCGAGCAGCGAATCGTGCCGCCTAACTTGGTGTTTAAGGAGAAGACGCTGCCGCCGATGGTGAAGGAACACGCTTACGAACTCCAAATGGAAAAAAAGCTGAAACGTATGGTCGCGGAAGAGGATAAGAAAAAGGCCAAGTAGGGGCATAATGGCTAATTCAGCCCTAAACACGTAAAGGTTTACCTCAACGATTATAAGGCGACACACCACGAACTTAACAGAATCGCGTGTTGAACGGGAGAAAAAGAAGCTTTGACAGCCGAAAAAATCCGTGAAGGCGACAACCTACTCCTCTACTTAGACGTGCGCCGAACATACATGATTAAAGCGGAAGCGGGCAAAACATTCCACACTCACAAGGGGTACGTCAAATTTGACGACCTCATCGGCCAAGATTACGGCTCCACCTTCAGGAGCAGCCTAGGCGTAGACTTCACAGTCCTCAAACCCATATTAACAGACTTCATCATGAAATCCTCGCGGAACACGCAGATAACCTACCCTAAAGATACCGCGTTAATCGTCATGTTCAGCGGCATCGGACCCGGCAGCCGCGTCGTCGAATCCGGCACAGGCACTGGAGCACTCACAACGGCACTAGCACACTACGTCAAGCCAGCAGGCAAGATTTACTCCTACGACATTCGCGAAGAGGGACAGAAAACCGCCGAGAAGAACCTACGCCGCTATGGGCTGCTAGATTTTGTAGAGCTAAAACTCAAAGACGTCGTCGCCGGCATCGAAGAACGCGACATCGACGCCGTGATCCTGGACTTGGCGGTGCCCTGGCTAGTCGTGCCCCAGGCTTACGAAGCGCTCAAACCCTCAGGCGTTATCGTGTCGTTTAGCCCCACTATAGACCAAGTCGTAAAAACGGTCGAGGTGTTACGCGAATACCATTTCGTCGCTATCGAAACCTTCGAATGCATCATGCGCGGCATGCAAATCGAACGCGGCAAAACCCGACCCCAGACGCTAATGACGGGGCACACGGGATACATCACACACGCACGTAAAGTCACCAAGCCCCTATCTGAGCCGCCTGCCTCGGAGCCTGAGCCGACGACCGAACCCAATGGAACAGAAGTCTTAGAGTGACCCCACGTTGTTCTTCGCTTGCCGCCTCAGTTGGTCTTAGTGAGTGCCTGACAGACCGCGAAGACGCAAATGCTATGGCGACTGCCGCAACGGATATTGCAAAAATCAGGACTTCGAAGAATGGTAGTGTCAACGCGCTAGCGAAGGGAACCAGAAAATCCACGAACCTCATCGGCAACGCGATCAAGAAAAACCTTTTCTTTCGAGAAAACGCGGCAACCACGCACAAGAAGCCCTAGGCAAAGTGAATTAGAAGCGACGAAACCCGTTCGAGAACTCCCTAACCTACGAGATGCAGCGCTTCCGAAGCGGGCAAAAAGAGCCCTGGCTGGCTGATTAGCAGTTGTTTGTAGAGTGTGGGGGCAAAGGGCGTATTCAACGCCAGAATCACGTTAGATGGATACTATGTTAATAAGGGTAAGTAAGCTAAGAAGAACCCCGTTTTCCCAAAAAGCCAGGCTGAACCCGTAGCCCTCCGCATCCTTGAGATGCAGACTGCCCCGTTTGACCGCGTAGACTGCCACGATATAAGCTAGTCCAACTTCGAAGACGCCTGTTTGCACGCCGAAGTAGACACCGACAGCGACGCTTTGGAAGCCAAACTGCGAGATCACTGCGGAAGCCGTCAGCTCCTGCACGACATCCTTCAAGGCGATGCAAACCCGTATGCGATCAAACTAAAAACGAGAACCCGCAAGCCGAGGCTACGCCTAAAGTGCCAGTAGACAATCAACGCTGTGCTGAAAACGATTACGACGAGGGGCTGAAGAATAAAAACTGGGTCTACATTCTGCATATTCTTTGGGCCTCTCCGTTTCTTGCACAGCAACCGCGAATTTCTTCATTATTCCTTTCACATGGTTTTTACCGGGTGAGTAACATGAGGATCAGTCATATTACTCACCCGATACCGTCAGAGTAACTCTGATTGTACATACACTGGAGACCGAGTAACTCAATTTTGTAGTGCTTGACTAAAAACACGGACACTACGACTTAGAGGGTCGAGCGGGGCCCGCAAATGTTGAATGCTGTGAGTGTCACAAGACGCTGCAAAAATCTATTCACCGACTGTTAGAAGTGTCCAGAGAAATTAGGGCATTCTACTCTTTGAGGCTCTTCATTGCTTCTTGAAACAAAGGCAAAAAATCAAAGAAGGTCTCTTTTCTGCTGTAGATTTCTTTCTCGATAATATCTATCAAAGAGTTAACCATTACTCGGTAAAGTTTTGTTACTTCCTTGAATTTGTATTCATAAACTTCATGCTCGAAAGTATCTATGGCAGTCTTCTCGCCTGCATCATAAATTAAAATCACATTTTCCTTTATTTCGCCGTGGATTGGCATGTTCGCTTTGGGAATCCACACTACATCCAGGGGTAGATTCAGGCTGTCCAGTATATTCTTTAGTTTATTTTCTAAATTTCTTTTTTTGGTGTCTTGACCTGTCGTGGATTCAATCAAACTGCTGTTTTTCTCCTTCTGCCTTGATCCCGGCGGCTTTTCGCGGCAATATTCGGGAATTAATTCATCAGAAAAACGAAGCGGCTAACTTTTAAAACCCCAAAGGAGGAAAACGGACCTTTCGATATTCTTCTTGTTTGTAGACGTTTTTCAGTATATAGTGCAAGATTTTTCGTTCCCATAGTTGAGAAAAAGTTAAGGGCATGGTAAACAAACAAAAGTGTCAGGGGGCAGTGTCATGAGTCTGCGCATAAATCCTGAATACGAAAAAATGCTGCCAAAAATGTCCGAGGAAGAATTCGCCGAACTAAAAGCCTCCATAGAAGCCGAAGGTCAGCACTATTCAATCATTGCCAACGAAGATTTGGAAGTTTTAGACGGACACCACCGGTTCAGAGCCTGCACTGAACTTGGCATAGAACCGGATTTTGAAGTGCGCAAATTCGAGGATAAGTTGTTGGAAAAGAAGTTTGTCATTGAAGCAAACCTTAGGCGCCGTCACCTGAACAATTTTCAGCTTGTGGAGTTGGCTGTGCCCTTGCTGGAGATTGAGAAGGAGCTGGCAAAGAAAAGGCAGACTCAAGGCGGAAAGAACGGGCGGGACCTCCAGTTGGGATTAGCGCCAGATGACGCTAAGCCCGAATTCAAGGCTAAAGCAACAGAAGTTGTGGCTAAGAAGGCTGGCGTATCAACTAGAACTTTTGAGAGAGGCAAAAGAATCTTAGAGAAAGCCAGCGAAGAAGATAAGCAGAAACTGCGCGAGGGAAAAACAAGCATCGCCAAAGTTTATCGAGAAATAGTCGCGCCTGAAAAAGAAGCCAAAACACAAGAAGACATGGCTGCATCGCCTCCTGTTGAAGATCCAAAGGTAGCGCAGAATAAAGAGGCGCTTTCAGCTATATTGAAAAGCTTGGTTGAAAAGCAACTATTTTGTCCTTCATGTGGGAACACCATGTTGGAATGCAGCAAGTGTCACAAAACTCTGCGGGATTCTCTTAACGATAATCAAAAATAGAGTGCACAGAGAAATGAAGGTCGTCTGCTCTTCGAGCCATAGAAGAGGCTGTAAAACTAGAAAACATCATTTCTTCTTTGCAGGCTGCTCAGGAGGACGGACAACGTTCATTGACCAGCTTCTTTAGCTCAGCTATCTCTTGCAGAATCTCTTTAAGAAGGCGTTTCTCAACCGCAACATACTCGCTCAATTGTTCTCACCGAAATGGATGAGCGACTAAAATTTAAAAATCCAATGAGCGAAGAAAAAACGTTTAAAAATTGGGTTCTTCGGCAGATGACATTTCCATTTACCTCAAATGTTTCCTTCTTCTGTGGCACCTTACTCTTATTTCACAAATGCTTAAAGGCTGTATTTGACAAATAACGTGAATGCTAGGGGTTACCGGACGTTTGACCGAGAATAAGCTATTGCCCATCCATTTGGTCGTTCAAGTGCTGGAAAGAAACATTATGGATGTTCCATCGGGTCAGCCAGCATTTGCTGATCCTCGGTACAGTTCTTTTGCGTTGAATGCTGATTATTTTTATCCGTTACCTAAGCTTAGAAGTGAAAGGAAGATTGCTTTTGTTGATGGTGGTAGTGCCGAAATAGTTGGTGCTCCAAATTTTGCTGTAGGTCTGACACGGTTGTATTTTTGCATTTTCAAGGGTGACAAAAGAATTGAGGCAGTCAAAATCCCTCAACGGATTGACTTTTACACTGTTTGCTATGCGGTGCCAAGAGGCAATCAGATTACCTACAAAACGGAATTGGTGCCAGTTAAGGAAGAGTGGCGAAAATATCTGCCGGATGTTGCAGATTTGGAACTTGACTCGCTTGATAAAACAATAATGTTGGGGCTTCAAAGAGCCCCAATAAGTCGTGTTCTTGAAGTTGCTCGTGTGTTTGCGGAATGGCGTCTTTCCAGCTTCATCGTACGGGAAGAACTTGAAGAGGGCGATGTTGTTGTTAGAGATGGAACTCTGCAAACAACGGTTACAAACGAAGGCAAGTATGCAGACGAAGCCTATGGGGCTGCTTTGCAAAAGAAGGTATATTTTGCTGGGCTCTCAAAAACATCAACGCTTTTCACTGAAACAGGTCAACCCCTCTTTTCAGCGATTCATGTACTCTCTGAAAGTTCAAGAATGAAGGATGATGCGTGGTATTACTATCCGATAGCAACGATAACACAACCTGACCATAAGGCTGAAATGCTTGCTGTAAAGCTTCATAAACAGTCTGAGTACGTTTTTAGGTTTGAAATCTTAAAAGACCAGGTTAACAAGAACAATTTTGGCGAAGTTGAGTTGATAGTTTCAGCGCTCGCTGCGAACTCGAAAGACGTGTGCTTTCCAGGGTATCCTTATGGTCTAATTGACGCAGACAGATTTGCTCGAGTAAGCATGACGGAGAAAACAGTTAATGAGTTCCAGTTTCGAGCTGCAGTATCCCGGGACGTCTGGCAAAAAATATCCAAATTTGTAAAGTCTTCAGACGCACATGAAATTCTAAACAAACTGATAAGGTGATTAAAACATGCAAATTGCTGGAAGCATAGTTTACGGAAAACATGGCAGCATAATGATCCGACAGAAAACAGAAACCGAAATAGAATTAGGCGACCTTCTAGTGGTCGATCAAGCCGCTGGCAATTATTCTATACTTCAGGTCTACGATCTACAATACGGGAGTCAAATTCCTGACAAGAATTTAGAAATGATTTCCGGTATGAAGCTTGAAGGGTTCCGAGCGGATATGGATTTTATGGAACCTTCGCTAAGGAACTATGTTCTTGCAATGGTGAAGTCAGTTGCCAGCATAAAAGTTGAGGATGGCAAAGAAAAGAAGGTTCACATCCCCAAAACGTTGCCTCAGTTTATGAGCAACGCGCGACTTATCCAGAAATCAGATTTGGATTTTATAGAAACTCCGAAGAATCCTATTTTCTTAGGCTACGTTAGAAGTGGATCAAAGGTTTTTGACGTCGAAGTTAACTTAAACGGAGTCGACGTCTTTACCCACCACCTACTGATTCCAGCCACAACGGGTCGAGGAAAAAGCAACCTCCTAAAAGTAATGCTATGGAGCATTCTCGATAAAGACTACTGTGGGATTCTTGTGCTTGACCCGCACGATGAATACTTTGGGCGCCATTCAAAAGGTCTAAAGGATCATTCTAGCGCGCAAGACAACCTTGTTTACTATTCACCGAAGCCTGTTGCTGGTTCGATTTCGCTTGTGTTTGATTTCAAATCGGTAAAACCTTGGCATTTCAAGGGCATAGTAGAATTCACTCAAGCTCAACATGAAGCAATGATCGTTGCATTCCACACATACAAGAATGACTGGCTCTGTGCAATAGTCCAAGGACAAGAGCTCGCGAATGTAACACCTCAAACATTGGCAGTTCTCCAAAGAAAAATCGACACCGTACTGGGCTTATACTTAGATGACCAAGGAAAAGTCCAATGTAGAACAAGTGTTTTCAGCGACACCTTGGGTTCAAGAACAGTCAAAGATATTCTCGATGCATTGGAATCTGGCAAGAAAGTCATAATTGACACTTCAAGATTTACCGACGAAATTGAACTGCTAATAGGGAGCATAATCCTCCATGAAGTATTCAATAACTACAAGCGATACAAGTTGGACGGCACAATCGAACAAAAACCAGTTATATCAATAATCGTTGAAGAAGCTCCAAGAGTTCTTAGCCAAGATGTATTGAAATCTGCTGGTGACAACATATTCAGCACCATAGCAAGGGAAGGCCGCAAATTCAAAGTTGGCTTAACAGCATGCACTCAGCTTACAAGCATCATACCCAAAACTGTTCTAGCCAACATGAATACAAAAATAATCCTCGGAAACGAACTTTCAAGCGAAAGATCAGCTATTATCGACAGTGCTTCTCAAGATTTGTCAACAGATGATCAAAACATAGCGAGTCTAGACAAAGGCGAAGCCATCATAAGCTCAAACTTCACAAAATTCGCGATCCCAATCCAAGTTCCATTGTTCGAAGACTACATTGAGAAAAATGCAACAGCGTCTAAACCAAAAGAACAGACTCGCGTGGTGCTGTAGATGGGACGATTTGCCCATTTTGCAGACTGCCATCTTGGAGCATGGCGCGATCAAAAACTAAAAGAAATGAATTTGAGTGCCTTCATCAAAGCACTTGATGGCTGCGTAAGCGAGAAAGTTGATTTCATAATAATCTCAGGTGACCTCTTTGACACAACATTACCCGATCTTGCCATTGTTCAAAAGGCAGTAGAGAAAATAAGAGAAGTCAAGGACAAGGGAACTCCCATCTATCTGACTTACGGTTCTCACGATTTTGCCCCTAATTCCATATCGATCATTGACATATTGAACAGCACTGGACTTTTCAAGAAAGTCGTGGAAGCAGAAGTTTCGGACGAAAAAATTCGGTTAAGATTTGTCACTGATTCTCGAACGGGTGCAAAGATAGTTGGGCTGTCTGGAAGAAGGTTGGGGCTGGAAAAGAAATACTTTGAAATGCTTGATTCAGGATGTCTCGAAAGTGAAGCGGGCTTCAAGATTTTCGTTTTCCACAATGCTATTGTTGAGTTACGGACTCCGACTGCCTCGTACTCCGAGGGTGTTCCAATTTCCAGTTTTCCAAAGGGCTTTGACTATTATGCAGGCGGTCACGTCCACGAGAATTTGAAACACGAAGTCAAGGATTATGGCTTGGTTGCTTTTCCGGGTTGTTTGTTCGGGGCGACCTTTGCCGATTTGGAAGTAACCGCGAAAGGTCAAAAGCGGGGGTTTTTCATAGTTGATTTTGAAGATAAAATAGAAAATGTTAGGTTTGTTGAGGTAAAGGTTAGCGATGTTTTCTTTGAAGAAGTTAATGCAAACAAGAAAACAGCCAAACAAATAGCCGAAACTTTATCAAAAATAGCCGCTGGAGCCGATGTTAAAGGAAAGATTGCGTTACTCAAGGTTGATGGTGAATTGCTTAGCGGCAAACCCTCAGATATCAACTTCACCGAGATAAGACAGACCTTGTACAATCGAGAGGCGATTGTCGCGAGTATCAACCATTACAACCTTTCTTCTGAAGAGAAGCAGAATCCTGGTCAAGTCAGTGGCAAGAGTAGACAAGAAATAGAAGCCAAGGTTTTTTCTGACATGGTGAACTCTTTCAAGATTGACCCAACACTAAAAGGTGCGCTTAAAGCAAAGCTTGAAAAGGTTCTAACTTCTAAAGCCGGAATTGAGTTCGCGAATAATCTGCTGAATTCGTTGACGCTTGAGAAGCAAGAAGGTGAAACAAAAAGAGATTTTGAGGAACGTGTGCTCAAAAACACGCTACACCTGCTGGATTTGGAGGTTAAATCATGATAATCAGAAGCATTACTCTAAACAACATTAGAAGCTACGCATCTCCAGAACCAATCCAGCTTACAACAGGCGTGACGCTCTTTGAAGGAGACATTGGTTCGGGAAAATCCACAATCCTTTCAGCAATAGAATTTGCCTTGTTCGGTTTGGGAGAAATAGACGGGTCATATCTACTTAGACATGGGGCGCGTACTGGCTGGGTTTTATTAGCATTCGAAGTAAACGGCAAAGAATACAAAGTGTACAGATCACTTGAGCGAAAACGAACAAACATTTCTCAGAAAGAAGGCTACATAGTTGAGCAAGGCGCAAGAACTGATTATTCCGTAACCGAAATGAAAATTCGTATTCTAAAAATCCTCAACTTTAACGAAATTCCTAGGCCAAAAACAAGCTCGCTCATTTACAGATATGCGATCTTTACGCCGCAAGAAATGATGAAAGCAGTTCTCTTTCAACCAGTTGAACGAAGACTGGAAACACTTAGGCGTGCCTTTAAGATCGAGGATTATAGCATTGTAAATAACAATGCTTCGATAATGCTCAGTTGGTTAGAGTATGAAAGCAAAATCTTGGATCGACAAACCCAAGATATAACAGAAAAGCGAAGTCTACTCGAAAAGGAGCAAAAGAAGATTGAAAAGGACACGGTTGCTCTTGCAGGAATAATCGAAGAATTTAACGTATTGAAAGAAAATCGCCAGCAGATTTCGGCGGAGATAGAAGCTCTTCAGAGTAAAAAGGAGCTTGTTCAGAGGCTCCAAGCAGAAATTCCCTTAATGCAAAAATCACTACAAGAAAAAGTTGAGATCAGTGAAGAAAACAGAAAGAGATGCACGCGCTTAACCAATGACTTATCCGAAATAGCAAATGCCGAAAAACTTCTAATTACCATTGGTCCTATGCATGAAGAGTATGGACTCAAGAAAGCAACACTCGATCAGTTAGAACCTTCAATCAACAAAATTCAAGAGCTTACAAACAAAAAAAGTCAACTAACTTCTGCTATTGAAAAAGAAAAAACTCATCTGGAAAAAGCAATCAGAGATTTGCAAAGCGAGCTAACCACTGAGAAAGAAAAGCTCGGTAAACAAAAAATAGCTACACTAAGAATTCCTGAATTATCTGAATCCGAAGCTCGCTTATCAAAAGAAGTGGAAGAGCTGCCTGCAGTCTCTGATCTGTTGGCTTCGATAAATCAAGAAAACTCGGCCATAAAACAAGATGTAAAGAACAAAAGGGAACGCATGAGGGAACTCAAAGATGAATCGGCTGAGTTGAGAAAAATTGGAATAGGCGCGCCGTGTCCAAAGTGCAAGCAAGAACTTACCCAAGCACATTACTCTAAAGTAGAACAGGATTATCTGAATGAAATCGAGACCCTTGAGAAGAAGATCGCCGACTTGTCGAGCAAAACTGAAGAAAACGACGCAAAGATAGCCGAAAACTCGGCAAGAGAAAAGACTCTAAAGGAAGCTGAGAAAAAGCTCAACAAGCTAAGACCGGAATTAGCCAAACTAAAACAACAAGAGGAAACACGTAAGGACGCTGAAGATAGTTTTGGCAAAAAACAAGAGTTGCTTGAAGAAAACAAAAAAATACTAAATCGGGAAGACTATGCGCAAAATGAAAGAAATCAACTTGCTCAAACTCTTGTCAAGCTTGAAGAACTAAGCCCCGCTCAGAAGGAATACGAAGCAACCAAAGAAAGACTCAAAGTTCTAGAAAAGCTGAAAGTCGAAGAACAATACCTCACCTCCAAAGAGAAAGCTAGCAAAAGAGACGAGGTAACTGAGGAGTTAGAAGAGAAACAAAACAGAGTAGAAGCGTTAGAAAAGGAAGCAAAGAGCAAGAAAGAATTGATTGAGCAGCAGCAAAAGAAATATGATCAAGAGAAACCCGTTTTGCAGAAAATAAAGAAGCTTGAAGCCACGAAGGAAGACTTTGATGGGACGCTTCAGAGAAAGAATGGAGAGCTTGTGGGCACGAGGAAGGATATTCAAAGGTCAGAAGAAGAGAGCAAGCGGATTGCAGGAGAAATCAAGACTAGGGAAGACCAACTGCTAAGGCTTCAGGAATTAAACCAGTATCAACTTTGGTTGTCTGAGCTATTTATTCCCGCCGTTAAACTCATTGAAACCAATGTTTTGTCAAACATTAACAACGAGTTCAATTCGCTTTTCCAAAAGTGGTTAAGCCACCTATTAGAAACTGGAGATATAGCAGTAAGAGTTGATGAAAACTTCACGCCTATTATAGAGCAGAATGGCTACGAAATGGACGCTGAAAGCTTAAGCGGTGGAGAAAAAACATCCGTCGCGTTGGCCTACAGGCTTGCTCTAAACGTTATGGTTAAGAAAGTGAGTGAGGCGATGCAAAGCAACCTGCTAATTCTCGATGAGCCAACAGACGGGTTCAGCCGAGAGCAATTGTTCAGGCTTAGAGACATTCTAAATGAGTTAAAATGCGAACAAGTCATTATGGTCTCTCACGAAAGCGAGTTAGAGGGCTTTGTAGACAAAATCTACCGAATAGCCAAAGAAGCCGGAGAATCCAAGATATCAGTCGCGCAGTGAAAATAGCGGGCAAGTATTTCCCTTTTTATTTAATTCTCATAGAAGATCTGCACGTTCTAGTACGCATATGCGTGGATGACTCGAGTATACCTTTTATTAGCAAAGAACGAATAAACTAATTCTATTCTCGGGAATGAAGAGACTCGAAGGTGAACGCTTGTCTCGTCTTAGCGTCTTTAAGAGTAGAAGAGTTCTGCTCCTCGATTACACGCCTGTTAGGCTGCCTCACAGGGAACGGGAACTGGACCAGTTGAAGAGTTACTTTGAGCCTGTCTTTCGTGAAGACGTAAATGTGAAGACCCACGTCTACGGCAGCATCGGCAGCGGCAAGACAGCCCTGTGCAGAAGACTCGGCAAGTATCTTGAGGATGAAGCCGCAAAAGCGGGCAAGAACCTAAAATACGTCCACATTAATCTGGCTTACACTCCAAAGCCCTATCATGTTATGACTAAGCTCATGGAGCAAGTCTCGTTTGTTGAGTCTTCTAGGTCAGGCTTAAGCCCTGAAGAGATGCTGGCCATCGTCGCGAGAAGCTTAACCAAAGAAAACTACCGCCTTGTACTAACGCTTGATGAAGTGGATACATATGTAGGGGAAGGGCGAGACCCAAGAATCTTGTACATGCTTCCGCGAGTCCACGAACTCTATCCAGAGGCGGCTTGCAGACTCAGCATCATCTACGTTTCCAGAAGCCTAGACTGGATGGCTAAACTTGACAAGGCAACACTTGATACCTTGGGCCGCGTTTCGGCCGTAAAGTTGGACGAGTATGGCTTGCCCGAAGTCAGGGATATAGTTGCGTACAGGGCTGAAGAGGCATTCCAGTCTGGGGCAGTTTCTGAAGATGTAATCGATTTTATCGCCCGAACTTCAGTCGTGTACGGTGGCATTCGTTATGCTTTGGAGCTTCTGCTGGAGGCGGGTGGTCAAGCTGAAATAGACCACGCCAAGATGGTGAAGGCGGAGCACGTGAGAAATGCCAATTTTCTCATACCTAAAGGCGTCAACGGCGCGTATTACCCAGGTGAACTCTCCTTGCACAAACAACTTCTCCTTAAGGCTGTTACGAATGCTTTGGAAGTAAGAACCGAACCCTATCTTTCTGTGGAAGAAGTTTACTCTGAGTATCGAGTCGCCTGCGAAGAATACGAAAGGGATGCGGAGGACAAGCCTGCAATTCAGGCTTACCTTAAAGATCTTGAAGTAAACGGGTACATCCTGCTCGTAAAAGGAAACGGCGAACCCTCGGTTGGAATGGAATTTCCCCCAGACCGACTAGCCAAAGCCCTAAAAGAAAGCCTAAAGCAAGCCCTAAAATCTGCATAGAAAAGCCCAGAGGGGGACCCTCCCCGTACCTGAGACGTGCACAAGTGATTTTAAAGCCTTAAGCCTGTCTTGAGAGAGGGAGGAGTAGTTAGTGCCGCCATCCAGCTTCAACCTGACGCCTGAAGAACTCGTGCTTTTCCACGACTGTCTATGCTCAAAAGTATGCATCCGTATATTCCAAGTCCTCCTTTTAAACAAGAATCTCAACGTTTCTTCCATCTCGAGAAAAGCCGGATGTAACAACGACCGCTGCATTGAACACCTCAAGAAAATGGTCAGGTTGGGCATCGTCCAAGAAGAGTTCTATGCCGGGCGGCACTCGTTCGCCTTGAAAAAGGAAAACTTCACTGATCTTATGCAGCAAGCCATCAACCTCATGGAAAAGGCTGAAGGGTGAAGCAAATTGGGAAAAAAGAGCATAAAGAGAGTTCTGGTTCACATCCCTTCACATTTTCTAGAGGAGTTTGACAGAGAAATTTCAGGGCTCTACGCCAGCCGAAACGAAGCCATAAGGGCCGGAATGATCATGTTGATAGAAGCTGAAAGAAGAAGGTGCCTAGAAAAGTAATATAGTCTTGCTTCTGGGAGTCAGAATGTGGCGCCGACTTTGCTGCAGGCATCGGATGTTTTCCAGAAAAAACGGGCAATACCTCACCTTAAACCGTTTTTTACTGTACGTTATTTTGTCAAAAACTTAAACCTGTTGGTTGATCTATCTATGTTTCGCTTCCAAATATTCAAGGTATCAGCTCTTAAACACCTTATTCAAAGGAGTCCAAAGCTAGACCTCGACAAAAACGCTTTAGGTAATCTATTTCCACCAATTAAGTCATGAGTTTTGGAATTTTTCAATTTCTCTTTTGTATTCGCTGTGTTTCCACAAGAAATCGTATGAGTTGTGTTCTGGGTCAAGTTTATTGATTGTTTCAATAAAGTCCTCGGGAACGATCAGGATGAGGCAGAAGTATTCGCTGTAGTGTTTTCGGAATGTTGATAGTTTGAATAGGAGTTCTTTGAGGTTACTTTTGATGCCGTGCGGTTCAAGCAGGACCTTTCGGCCATTATTTGTATACTTTGGCAGGAGAAAGTCTGGTTTGTAGGTTAAAGAACGGTCTGTTGTTGGGTTTTCTTTTGATAGGCAGAATTCCATGAATTCATAGTTAAACATCACACGCTTGTTCTTCAAAAAGTCGTAGACGTCTTTTTCTAACCCAGTGAACGCGCCTGGCTCAATGGTTTCGCCGGTTTGGTTGTAATGGGAAACGACAGTTATGTATCGCATGAGTGGCTGTAGGAGTTCCATGTATTTTTGGTTAAAAAACCGAAGAGACTTCTCAAGAAAAATGGGTGTTAAGTCAGAGTATTCAAGCCATGTTCCTAAGATGAAGAAGGGGAAATCTACTTTTGCTGGATCATTTGGAAAAAGAGATCGTGCAAAGTTCGTTAAACTTTTTGCGTCAGTATCAAATTCTGCTGTGTCTTTCCACCAGCTTTCAGGCCTTTTCTTAGCATTGAGACCGAAAGCTAAGTCTTCGTTGTGAGCCAAACCAAGAGCAGTGCAAACTCTTAGCTTTGGTGTGGTAAGTGCCACCATCAAATCTTTGGAGTCAAATTGGAAAAGACCTAAATCAGGTGAGTTCCGAACCATCCAACGTAAAAACAGCCAAGGCTTAGCTTTATGCTGCTTATCCATCCTTTTTACGTTGTACGATAGTTCTTCAACAAAGTCTTTTGGTTTTAACCCTCTTCGACTTAGCTTAGTCGTATAGTCGATGAGGTCCCCATGAGCTTTTCTATCTACAAACTGGTTGACTGAACACAAAACTTCAGGAATTTGATCCTTTGCATCTCCTAGGTGGTCTAGATTTTTTAGTTGTTGCTCGTATTTGTCTATCTCGTATTTTAGTTTAGAAGGACTTTTTGTAGAGTATATTTCGTTTCCCAAAGCTGAATAAAGATGATGCATTAACATCCGGATATTTCTCGGGTTTCCGGTTAGCTGGTAGTCGCTTAGGGATGCGGCCAGCAAAAAGTAGTGTGCCGCTTCTCGCTTCGCTACATAACTGTTTAGTGGCATGAACCAGGGTTTAGGATTCAGGTGCAGGTCAAGCTCTATGTCAGTGACACTGCTGTAAATTTGTACAAAACGCACAACTAGGTCCTTTAGATCGTTTGGAACCTCTGCAGTCATGCTTTCTGAATTTGGTTGCTTCTAGCTTAATTGCTTTTGTAACAAACCTGTCACGGAAAGAGAAAGTCTTAAAATTCAACCGTCTCCATCAGGAGTTAGCATGCATAAAATAAGGGCAATCCTGTTTGACCTCGACAATACTCTGGTTGACTTCGTTTACATGAAAGAAGAATCTTGTAAAGCAGCCGCTCAGGCTATGGTGGAGTCGGGACTGCGGATGAAAGAAGTAGAAGCGCATGAGCGCTTGATTAAAACGTACTTTGAGGTTGGAATTGAATCGGACAATGCCTTTTCAGAGTTTCTAAAAAACGCAGGTCAATTTGACCACAAGATACTGGCGGCAGCTATTAACGCGTATTTAGATGCAAAGAACAAATGTCTGAAACCATACCCTAACGTAATACCCGTTCTAAGGAAACTGCAACGAAGAGGAATTTTTCTCTCAGTGGTTACAGATGCTCCAAAAACTAAGGCTTATCAGCGATTGTTGAGTATGGGGATAGAACCTTACTTCAAGTTCGTCGTTGGCTACGAAGATACAAGCAACCCCAAGAACACCGGCTTGCCAATCTTGCTGGCCTTAGACATGCTCAAAAAAGAACTCTCAGATATATCAAACAGTGAAATCCTTATGGTTGGGGACTCGATGGAAAGAGACTTGAATCCAGCGAAAAAGCTTGGGTTAAGAACTGCGCTTTCAAAGTATGGTCAAAAAACAGTCGAAGCTGGAACCCCCGATTATGAACTAACCGATATCAAGGATATCGTAAGAATTCTTTAGCTGGCTTACTGACAAATTATTAAAGCAAGTTGACATGTAACTGGCATTCGGGATGAGCCATGACTGCTAAGCTTACGTTTTACGGTGGGGTCGATGAAATTGGCGGCAATAAGATTTTACTCCAGACGGAAAGTGGTTCAGTTCTTCTGGATTTCGGTAGAAGAATGGGGCAGTATGGGCAGTATTTTTCCGAGTTTCTTCAAACGCGGTCAAAGAATGCTCTGAGGGATATGTTGAGGCTTGGGATTTTGCCTAAAATTGATGGTATTTATACGCCTCACTTGGTTGATATGACTGTTTTGTTTGAGAACGCTCAGGTTAGCGAAAAAGTTCCTTTGGATGAAGCTTTGGATTACTGGAAAACGGCTGATGTTTGTCCCTGCAATTCTGAGCGTCCAGCGGTTGATGGCGTTTTTGTTTCTCATGCTCATTTTGATCATATTCAAGATGTCAGTTTTCTTGATCCGAGCATTCCGGTTTATTGCACGGAGAAGACAAAGGTTTTAGCGAAGGCGATGACGGATGTTTCGGTTTCTGGCGTTGATGACCAGTATTATAAAATTGCTAAGAAAGTGACGATTAAGCAGAAGGCTCCTTTGTTTAAGACGCTCTGTCCTGGTGAATGTGCGTGTAGTGAAGACAAAGAAGACGAGCACCCGGTTGTTGAAGATCCGAAAACCAAGTTCAAGTTTACCTATGACATTGCTCCTCAGTACAGGACGTTTAACACTGCTTGTGAGGGACAGGTAAGGGGAATCAAGTACAAGTTGATTCCAGTTGGACATTCGGTGCCAGGTTCATGCTCAGTGCTTCTCACTCTTCCAAACGGCAAGCGCGTTCTGTATACAGGTGACGTTCGGTTTCATGGTGCTAACGAGGTTTCGATTGGTGATTATGTTCGCTCGATTGACGGTCCTGTTGATGTTTTAATTACGGAAGGAACCCGCGTTGAGAGTGACAAGGTTCTGACGGAAGAGGAAGTAGGGAAAGAAATCACTTCCGACATTGGACATGCAGAAGGGTTAGTTCTCATAAACTTTGGTTGGAAAGACCTAACACGTTTCAATACCGTTTATCAAGCAGCAAAAGAAAATGGTCGTACATTGGTGATTTCTCCCAAGTTAGCGTACCTGCTTTTCGAGATGCATTACAGTTTTCCAAGGGAATATGTTGACCCGAGAACGATGGCTAACCTTAAAGTTTACTTGAAGCGAGAAGGCGACCTTCTATATTCAAAGGCAGACTATGAGAAGTACAAGATGGGTTATCTGTATTTTCACGGAAGAAACATTGCACAAGACGACCGCAACATCGTGCGCGTTGCAGAGCGACTAGGCATTGGCGGCAACCCAAATAACCCCAAAAACCCATTGCCACTAACGAGCAACGGAGAGCCATATGATTACAAAGAGCTCTATGCGTTGGCAACCCATCATTTAGACAATGGAGTTAGAGCTTACCAGATAAGAAAGAGCCCTAAGCAGTATGTTTTAATGTTCTCGTATTGGGATGCAAACGAACTCTTTGACTTAATTCCGCTTGGCACCAATCATAATACACGGTATATTTCTGCCTCAACCGAACCCTTCAATGAAGAAATGGAAATAGATGAGACCAAAATGGTGAATTGGCTGGATTTCTTCAATGTGGAATACGATTATGAAATAAAGAAGGAACAGAAAATATTTGTTAGAAGACACGTTTCAGGGCATGCCTCAAAAACTGAACTCAAAGAGCTGATAGAAAAAATAAATCCAGCAAAAATTATCCCCATTCATACGACCAATCCGGCGTTATTCGAGGGCATGTTTGGAGGCAAGGTTGTTTTGCCTAAATATGCGCAATCAATCGAAGTCTAAAGCTGAGAGGGAGCAAGCTGGTTAAAGCAGGTCTCAACGGTTTGGTTATTGCAGGATTATGTTTGTCAGTTCCTAATGTTAACTTTCGAAAAATGTGTTTTATGTAGGAATAAATGGGACAATGCGCGATGTTGTCAACGGCGAAAATCAAAACTTAAATCCAAAGGTTTTCTTTCTCTCGAAAGTGCTTAGTGCAAATGTTACCAGAAGGGTTAGAGCGCCCTCTAATCCTGAAATTTATGTTGGAGCACTTCAGCATTTCCTAGAAGCACTTGAAAAATGCGTAGCTCAGTAAACCAAGTGTGTTTGATGAAACCACACGAGAAGATCTTTCTAGTTCAAACCTTACACATAACCAATAATCATTGTTGCATAATTGTCTCATAGTTTTGATAGATTAATCTGTCAAGTTCCACTCCTTTTAATCCAAGAGGTTTACAGATTTTCTCTATAATCTCGGATTCAAATTCCCCATATAATTTAGGATTGTTCTGAAAACCCTGAGGAATCCTTATACCAAATTTCTTGAGTACGTTCTGAATACGAACGTCTATCGCAATTGAATCCTCTAAAATCCCCAGTTCCATTAACAAGTCTCTTGCCCCTTTGTTTTTTATGAACATAAAGGTTTTGGATACAAAATTTATTCGCTGCTGATCATCACCCAACTCCATGAGCCTTTTCAAAAAACCTTGAGGACCCCCGTTAGCTGAATGTAATACTTTGAAGTTATGAACCAAAGCTTTTGTTTTCAGGCATTTAGAAAGATCAGAGCTTGCGTACCTTGTTCCAACAGCGAGCAATACGCGGTTTATTCTCTTTTTCAAATCTTCTTGATTCGTAAGTCCTGAAAGATTCTCGTATGAAATTTCATGTTTCAGCGCTGGGTTCGTTGAGAGTTTTTGATAAGGTGTTGACCGCCCAACGACCATAACTTGAGTAAAGACGCGTAGCCAAATATCATCATTGGAAAGTTGTATCCAATTGCTTTTTTCAGGAAGCTTAGTCTTGGCAATGTACGCCTTTTGGACTTGCCTGAATTTCTCCAAGTGCTCTTCAGTTATTTCAAGCATAAAGATACTTCATATTCGAACTAACTTTTAAAATACTGCATTCGCATCAAAATTAGCTGGAGAGCGCTTAGCAAAACATCTGCCTAAACATCGAGAGTTCGTTATCTTAGATAAACGCAATAAGGCTCGCAAATCCGTCCAATAGCAACTATTCTTCTGTGATTGCTGGTCATTTTGTCTTTGTGACTGCGCATGTCTTTCTTAATCGCACACAGAGTTGATACTCCGAGAATTATTTTCAGAGGAAGAGTCTCATTGGTGAAATCGGCATAATCCCAGAGATTAACGTAACTTATCGACTTCGCCATCTCAAGCTGGTCAAACGCTAAGGCTTGCGATCCACCCCCAATTTTTCCAGTTACCGGACCTAACCCGTTGGGGAAACTCAGCCAAACTGCACCGTCCTTTGAGTAGCTCCGGGCAGTTTCCTGAGATGAAGCTGGCAGGGCACCCCCTTTTGAGGAAGGCTCAATAAATACACAGTAACAATCGTGTCCTTCATTCTTCGCTTCCTGGCAGAGTTTTTGAACCATACTCGGTCTAGCTTTTTGAGATCGATTCAACCAAAAAGTCTTACCTACTTTTTCAATGTCGCCTATTTTTCTGTCGAATATACCTTTCACAGATTCTCCCGCATGTGGACCCATTACACTAACTACCAAGTATTTGTTATTCAATATCTCTTGGAGCCCATTCATTTGCCATCTACCCAATTCTAATGAGATTACAAAGAATTTATAATACTTGTGTCTTGCAAGAGATCGCGCGTGCTAATAAAGCATTTAATAGGTTCCGGCTCGATCAGCGCCATAAAGGCCGCTGCGACGATTATTCTTAGCTATGTCCTCATCTAGCTTATGGTAATAACACTGTGTACATAAACCGTCATCCGAATTGGCTTCTTTATCACTGAGCGGGCGAAAACAGCTTAGACACCTTTTTTTGCTGTCGCTCTCTGAGCTATTTGGCTGAACTCCTTTTCCTGCTGCCATTGAAGATTCTGTAATTGTGGAAGAAGGGTTGGTATTATCTAAAACGGTGACAAGTTCAGTTTCTGCGTAAGTTTGCTTTATCGCCTTTATCCGAAATCGTACTTTATCTCCTAATTTGGCTCCGTAAACATGGCAAGCAAACCCATTTACTCGAGCAATATAGTCACCATCTTCAAATGATTCAATTCTTCCATCGTAGACCAAACTAGGTTTAACGCTGTAATTTTCAAAATTATCCGATGAACTATCTTTTGGCTGTCCTTTAAACTCAGCCGGGTTTTCAACCTTTTTTTCAGACTTTGCGTCTGCCTTCTTTTCATGTTCCAAATATGCTATTAAACTAGCGACTCTCTTTAGTGGCAATCGCGTGTTAAACGCAATAACATTAACGGACAGAGCAGGATTATCGCGCAAACACTTACTAACTAACCCACATTCTACAAAATCTTGCTGAGTAATCAAAGTTGGCAAGCTTACTGGCGAATCAACTATTGTTGGTCCACTTTTCGTGCCATGTTTTATAGTATCTTTTATGTCGTCCAAAGTTTTGTACGGAGTTACTCGGATCGTTTCATTGCTTGTTTTGCTGTCGTGAGTTTTCTCAACTGTAAAGACAACATTGCGCCCTGCATAATCGTAGCATTTGCTTTTCATTTCTCTGCCAAGTTCTGTCCATTCCCCACTTTTTCTAAGAATATCAAAACTGGGCCCGTCTCTAACGACAAATTTTATGGGTTCTTGACCTATAGGTAGCTCTCGCAGTAGGCGTACTTTAGCTTCCTTCATCTTTTGAAGCACACCAATATCGGCTGCTTTCTTTTTCTCACTAAAGCAACCATCTACAAAAGTCAAAAAGTAGTCACTGTCATCAATTAAAGGCGCTGAAACTACCACTCCGTTGCTTCTAAGGTAGCTTTCAAGTGAACCATAGGGATACTGTCCAGAGAGCTTATTTAAATCGCCAATAATGATGAGCTTTTTCTTCGCCCTTGTCATAGCTACGTTTAGCCTGCGAAAATCAGTGAGGGCACGCGCAATTTGCGTATTTCCCTCCGAAGGAACCCACGTCAAATCATAAATTATTATATCATTTTCTTTTCCTTGAATAGAATCAACCGTAGATGCAACAAGAGCCTCGTCTACCTCATCAGCACTGTTTTTGGGTAAAGAGCCATGAATTTTGGCTACGGCTTTCTTAATAATTTCTCTTTGCAATCGATAAGGTGTTATTATCCAGATATTCTTAGCAGAAATCCCTGATCTAATTAAATCATATCTGACTTTGAGTGCAACTGCGGCCTCGTACCGATTTAAGCAAGAAGGCTGAGTCTTATTCCAACCTTCACTCCTTGGTGGAAACCACTCAACTACGTTCTGATATGGCATGTCGTCATAGTGCATGTCAACATAACAAACTGGGCTCTCGTCAATAGTTCCCTTAATCTGCTCAACCTCAAGCCTACTAGGGAAACTAATCTTCTTCTCAGAACATGCGTCCCCGGACTTAATGCGATTTCCATAGAAGTTTTTAGAAGAAAATCCCATAATTGATGGATGGCTTCTAAACTGGGTCTCAAGCATAGCCGAGTTTTGAGGATAAAGTTCAATTAGCAACCTAAAGAGGCTCTCACATTTCCGACCACAGCTTTCCTTATAGTAGCATGAAGGCGGCATCGGACTTTTAGTAATGGGCGGAAGTTGTTTATGATCGCCAACCAAAATAAACTTCTTACCCAACAATACTCCAGACAAAGTCAAAGGTATTGTAGCCATTGAGCTTTCATCAACTATAACAACATCAAAATATGGCTCATTAAACGACAACTTTTCATTCAAAACAAGAACCGAAAGCTTTGATAAAGTAGCCCCAACAATCTGCGAAACCGAAAGCTTAACCACCTCATCCTTCGACTTGGGAACCAAATCCTTCAGAACCTTGGACACTTTGACCTTTAACCCAAGGCGAGTCATTTTCGACCCCAAAAAGGGAAATAAATTCTCTAAAACATTATCCACAGCGACATTGGTATGTGAAGTAATCAAAACCTTCTGACCACGACTAGCCAAATGCCTCACAAGCTCAGTTATAACGGTGGTCTTTCCAGTCCCGGGTGGGCCATGAATCAAAAAGAAACCCTGAGTATCACATGAACGCAAGGCTTTCATAACTGTAGAGACTTGACTTTCAACTTGTGCGACGCGGTCATCAAAAAAATCAAGCTTACTTTCAACATGTCCGATGCCCTCAAAAGCTGCATTTTGCGAAATAAGGTCCAAAAGCAAATGCGCCCCGACACTGTTTTTGGCTTTAAGAGCGGTCATTGCTTTCTTTTGCATTTCAATTAATTGAATTCCATCCGCTTCAACTAGTTGCACTAAACCAGGAGAAACAACCTGACCTAACAGAAGGTATGGTTTTTTCTCGTCAGTAAGCCACAAACTGCCATACTGAGTAACGCTGCCGCGTTTCACTTCAACCCAAGTAACCTCTTCAAACAGAAACAACTGCGGATCCGAAGCCAGAAACGCATAAAAAACGTCACTATCTTTCTGGCAGCCTGTAACTTGAGCATCGATTCTTCTTCGAGTTGCAGATAGAGAAATCTCTTTGCTCAACTCGTTAGTTAAGAAGGCATCTATTTGCTCAATCAGATTACATGAAAGCGCCCAAACCCACTCAACAGCTATTTGTCTAACGTTTGCTTTTTACACTTGTGGTATTATCTTACGGGAGAAAAAGCAGTTGAGTTTATTTTCTGCTACGGAAAACCGTTTGTGTGTGAGATATATTTGCTTGATTAAGAGATTTTTTTCCTGCTTGTTCTTGTGCTATGTTTATTTCTTTTTCCAGTTTGCTGAGGTTCCTTTGTTGAGGTTCATTTATGAAAAAAATGGGAAATAGGAGTCTTTAAAACTAAATGAAGTGAGTAAGACTATGGAATCAGCAAGAAGCAGCGATTGGTTTGAGCAGTTTCGAAGCATTATCCTTGCTTATAATGAAAAACGGCAACCGGACCCGTTTATGAAATGGTTCCAGCAGAAAGAAACGCAAGGATTCTTCGGCGGTGACACAGAAAAAGTTTTGGCAATTCTTATTGATGCACGCTTTGATCAAATGACAACTGCGGAAAAAGCTCTTGCAAACACTAAATTGGTTGTTCAAGCGGGATGTCTAAAGGGAATAACGGACCCAAACGTGGTTCCATTACTGATTCCTAGGCAGTATTTTAGCGCCGAGGAATGGACTAAATCGTTTATCACCGCTTTGCCAAGTTTGCGGTCTATTTCAAATCGTATTGTTGCCCAAAAAACTTGGAGGGCAGATGAGCTTTGCAGCCTTATGCTTCACAAAATTAGAGCGCCGTATCTTGGAGTGAAAACTACTCGGCTGGCCATTCGATGGTTATACGAGCTAATGCCCACTTTGAACATTAACATGGATAGTTACGAGATCCCAATAGATCGATTAGTTTACAGGGTTTCCTGTCGACTTGGTTTAATTGACCCTAACTACGACAAATATGCTGGCCAAGGGAGTGACGCCGATGTTAAGATCCAATCGGTTGTGAGAGGGCTATTGCCAGGCAGGCAATGGGTTGTTGATGAGCCGCTTTGGAGTACGGGAAGAAAGCCCATGTCTGGAGGTCATTGTTACCCAAAGTCTCCAAGTTGTGGCGGTTGCATTTTCGGAAAGATTTGTCCACGAAGGTTTGTTGACTTTGATCCTGCGGAAGTCGGTATGCAAGCAGGATTAACTGCAGTAAGAAAAGAAGCGGCGCCCGTTTCATGTGGGGAGAAAAGGGCAACCGTTACGCCGCTGCAGACCGAGTTTGCCATGTATGTTGAGCAGCTTAAGCAGCAGGGAATTTCAGGCGAAGAATATCGGGAAAAGATAGCTCAATGGAGAAGAGAACATTCATAGCGAATGCTTTTCCTGCAGAAGAATTGAGGTTGCAATGAGGGTGAAAGAATGATTGTTGTAATATCTTCTTGTTCGGCTACCAAAGATGATTCGATTCCAATTCCCGAGAATGGACGCCGGGTTTTTCCAGCAGAATATTTGGGTGATGCCAGTCTTATTCGGCGCTTAGAGAAAACTCGAGAGGAAATATTCAAGGATTCCCGTTCAGAAGTAGGAAAGAAAAGCACTTACGCATTTGATTTGTACGTTCCGGCTGGAAAAGCTTACCGGCATCTCGTTCCTAGTTATCGGGCTGAATTGAAGCAAATGATGGTTTCAAACAAGTTATCTTGGTTCTTTTTGTCTGGAGGCTACGGAATAATTCATGCTTTGGAACCAGCTAAAAAGTATCAGGCCACTTTTAATCGGGGTATTGCGCGTCAAAACGATATTCCTTTTACAGTGAAACAGTGGACGGGTATTCTTGGTGACCTGATTGATTCAGCAGTATCAAAGTTAAATCCGGAGTGGATTTTCTTTTTTGGAAGCCAAGATTATTCGGCTTTCTTCAAAGAATCAAGAGTTTGGCTGTCTGACCGAAATGTAAGGTTGTTCGAAAGTACAGGCTCTGCAGGTCCATCGTGGTTATCACCTATCATAGGCAAACTTGGTAAGTCGATAGTTGAGGGTAAACTTGAAAGGTTTAACTCGAACCTAGATCGCTTTACAAAACAATGAGTTATGGCAAAAAACAAAATGTGGAGGATTGGGGAATTGCCTGAAAGAATAGATTACAGTAATTGGATAAATGAAATTGAAAAGTCAAACTCTAAATATAAGCAGCTATTTTCGAACGCCACCCCTTTTCCTCCGGTGTTTTTCTTCGGAGATCCAGACGGGGCAATTGCAGCGACAGTTGGCGTAAACCCATCTGCGGAAGAGTTCTCTTCGTATCGACGATGGCCAAGCTGCAATAACCCGCAAGCAGTGATTAAGCGTTGCAGAGACTACTTTTGTGACCCTCAGGGATTGGCTGCGCATCCGTGGTTTTTGCCCTGGAAAAGATTCTTAGGGACTATTGGGCTCTCCTACAATGCTGTACCTCGAGCAGTCCATATCGATTTATCGCCTCGAGCAACACGTTCTATGGGTGCACTTCAAACGGGTGGCAAACAAATCCAAGACTTGTTTTTAGACCTTGTTGCAAATGACCTTAAATATTTTTTTGGCCAGCTGAAGGCATATCCTCGAATTAGGTATGTGTATATGGCTGGCTCCATTACAAAGAAATTCTATCTAATTGAATTTCTAAAAAAGTATTCAGCACCTCATGGGGTAACTTTCGAATCTGTTCTTCCTTTCCGTCGGGGAGGTGCCGGAAAGATTGGCCTTTACAATTTTGATTTCGGTGATGATAACTTGCACCGTTTGTTTTTCTGTTCTACCTCACCCTCTGCACGTGGTTCGCCTGATATTCTCCCTCAAAAAGCTGCATGGTTGAAGAAGAATTATCCTCTTTTCACTCCAAGGAATGATTTCAACTGATTTGTACATTAAAACTTGTATTGAAAATCAATGCAGACTTCTCACCGTTTCTCTCCTTTTTCAGTAGATTATGAAGCGTTTCGGAAATTTTGTTTCTTTTGGTTGCCTGCTTGACTCGAATTACATAAAGCATATAATCTAAGAGCGACGATTCGGGATATGAAAAATCGGCTTGACGTGATTTGATTGGTTGATTTAGGCATTTTTGAATTTTGCTTGTCAATTCTAAGTCACAATAGCAGCTATTTTTTTCTAGAAGTTTGCGGGAGGGGCAAACGCGGTGGAAAAGTCTGTTTTGGTTGAAAAGATTCTCAACACACCAAGTCGTTTGTCGGAGGATCAGAAGAAAGCTGTTTTATCCAAATCAAGGTATAACAGAATAATTGCTGGCGCTGGTGCTGGGAAAACTGAAACGCTTACTAGACGCATAGTCTATCTTCTTGCCGTGGAGGAAGTTAAGCCTTCATCGATTGTAGCATTCACTTTCACCGAGAAAGCTGCTCAGAGCATGAAGAGCCGTGTTTACCGAAGGGTTGGCGAAATTTGTGGAGAAAAGGCTACTGCAAACCTTGGCGAGATGTACATTGGGACTATTCACGCTTACGCTAAAAGGGTTTTAGAGGATCATTTCAAGTTTGGGAACTATAGTGTGCTTGATGATAATCAGGAAATTGCTTTTCTAATGCGCCATGGGTGGGGGCTAGGCGCCCGGGATTTTTCAGGGTCATTTTCGGAGTTCTGTAAAACCTTTCTTAAGACAGTGAATATGGTTTGGGACGAATTATTGGACGAGAAGAAACTGCAGACGGCGGCACCCAAGTTTTTTGAGCACATGAAAAGGTACGAAGAGCTTTTGCAGGATCACAAGTTGCTGACTTTTGGGCGGCTGATTTTTGAAACAGTTCAAAAACTTCAAGAGTTTCCCGATAAGCTTAGTCAAGTCCGTCATCTTATTGTTGATGAGTATCAGGACATTAATCGGGCTCAAGCTGAATTGATTAAGCTTGTTGGAAAAGACGCCTGCGTTTTTGTGGTTGGGGATCCTAGGCAAAGCATTTACCAGTGGCGAGGTTCCAATGAAGCGTTTTTCGATCGTTTTTCGCAAACTTTTCCCAAAACAAGTGAAGTTTCAATCAAGGAGAATCGTCGAAGCGGCAAACGAATAGTTACGAATGCGAATACTTTTGCCAAAAGCTTCTCTGCGGTGGAGTATGAGGAAATGGCTGCGACTAGGTCCGATGAAGGTTTCTTGGCAGTTTCCAGTCACGAGGATCCTGAAGCAGAGGCATGTTGGATTATTGATCAAATAGAATCTTTAATGAAGGCAAATTCTGAGTTGAAGTTTTCCGATTTTGGTGTACTAACAAGGAGCATTAGCACTTCGGCTGGTTCGCTTATCCAAGAATTGAGAGATCGAGAGATGCCGTATATTGTGGGTGGCAAGGTTGGTCTTTTTAAACGGGTTGAGGCTCAGGCGCTTGGGCGTATTTTTGCTTGGTTCTCGGATAGGGGTTTTTGGGATGAAGACGCTTACAGCCGAGGTAGCCGGATCAACGGTGACGCTCTCTTAACCTCTGGGCTGACAAGTTGGGATGAAGCCCACGGTCATGGGCACCCCCAGAATTCAGAGAAACGACTGCACCAGATTAAGCTGGATTTGCATTCTGCGAAGCCATCTTATCGGAATTTTACTCGGATTTACTATGACGTTTTGACTGCGTTAGGTTATCAGAATCTGGACTATGTCGACCGGAATGATGCGGCGGTTATGGCTAATCTGGGTCGTTTCAATAATCTTCTCACAGACTATGAATTTGCGAATAGGGTAGGTGGTCGAACTCCTAAGTGGGAGAGCGACTTGTATGGGCTGTGCTGGTTTATGGCGAGTTATGCGCTTACTGCGTATGAAGAGCAGCCTTCTGATGATATTCGCGGTGTTGACGCTGTCCAAGTTATGACCATCCACCAGGCGAAAGGGTTAGAGTGGCCTATGGTTTTCCTATTTGCAACTGTTGACACGCGTTTTCCAGCTCGCATGGTTGGGCGCGAGCAAAATTGGTGTGGGGTTCCCAGAGAATTGTTTGATGTAAGGCGTTATGAGGGTGATGTGGATGATGAGCGAAGGCTTTTCTATGTCGCCATTACTCGAGCGAAAGATGGTTTAGTGGTGAGCTATTTTAGAAAGATTAACCGAAATGTTTCGCCTAGTCCCTTTGTCGAAGACATGAATCCCGATGTCATCGAAGAACTTACCGATGAAGAAGCCATTCCGGAGCTTCATCTGCAAACCGGCAAAGTTTCCGATGAGATTCAAACGTTTTCGGCCAGCGAGATTGTTACTTACAATATTTGTCCGCACATGTATCTTTTAAGGGAGCTTTGGGGCTACCAGCCGGAACTTGATGTTGCCATTGGCTATGGGAATGGGCTGCATTTTTGCCTTAGAAGGGCGGGGGAACTCGTCAAAGAAAATGTTACTCCAGTGGATGCTGCTTGTGCTTCCATTGAAGATTTTCACATGCCCTTTGTTGGCGGCGATGTTCTTGAACATTTTAAGAGCAGCGCAAAGACGCGGCTGGTCAATTTTGCAAAGAAATATGGTGAAGACTTCAAGCGTATCGATGAAGTGGAGTATAGGCTTGAGTTTCCAATCAAGAATGCCACCATTATGGGAAAGGTTGATGTTATCTTGAAGGATGGCGGAGAATTAGAGGTTAGAGATTATAAGACTTCTGAGGAAGCTAGGCGGTTTGAAGAAATCTCTGTCCAGGTTAGACTGTACACTTCAGGTTTGAAGAGCATGGGTAGACCCGTTACGAGTGGGTCTGTTGCTTATCTTGACGATCCGAAAGTTGAGCCGGTTGATGTTTGCGATAAGAGTCTGGTTTTGGAAAAAGAAAATGCGGAAGAAACCGTGGGGGGCATTATGGGGGGCAAATTTAAGCCTAAACCTGGAGAAAGCTGCGGAAGATGCGATCAAAAACCAATATGCAGATGGAAAGAATAGAATTTAAATGCGTCAATTTTAACTTAGTCTCTACTAGCGCTTACAAAACTAAGGAACATTGAGGGGAAGCAAATGAAGAATCTCTTTCAATTGTGGAATGATACTTTCAAAGTCGAAGAAGAAAGAGAACAATATGATCCATTTGACGGAGATGACAGCGAAGAAGACAATCCTGAAAATGAGCCGTAAGTTCCTGTTTTTTGCTTCAAATTGACGTCGGCTTAAATTCTATGTGACTTCATTAGCGCTGGGACACATTTTGATATCGTCTAGATTTTCGTCATTTGACTTATTCGATACTCTTATTACTATTTGGCGTTAAACAACAAGATAGCCACAAGGAGGCTGGAACTGAAATGCAAAATAAAATTTAGGAGTACGAGAATAGCCGCTTTCCTTCCTTTTAATTATTAGCTGAACCAAAAGTTCAGGTGACATGAATGGTAAACATCATTGAGGATTGGGATGTTCTCGAAGATTACTCAGGAGAAAAGTTGGGCTTCTACGAGCTTCTCGAGAATGATGGAAAGTTTGAGATTAGGGTTCAAACCGGGCGAGTTGGATTCAGGAGGGAGTTTGATAAAGGTGATGATCCGCTCTTGACTCGCATCTTGGACTTTTGCAGAAGGCGCCGGTACATTCAGATTAGCTCGACGGTTTCGGATGAATTCTTCTTCAAGTAGGTGACTCGGGCCATCTTCCGTAGAGAATGTTTCTTATGGCGTCCCTGTAGGCTTCGTCGACGCTGACGTAAGGGCTTTTTCCACTGTCCCCCCATTTTTTTATGAGGTTGTAGTCTTCGGCTGGGACGCTAGCGCTCTTGTACTCGGTTTTTCCCTTATTTGCTGGCATGTTTTTCCCTCAGGTTATAATGTTCTGTGAGCATTCGGCCTGCTTCGCGGCAAAACTCTCCAACTGTCTTGTAGGGCGAGTTTGGTTTTGAGACGAAATTTTCAATTTCTTCGTATAGAGGTTTTGGCATATGTATTCTTTTGAACTGGGCGGGCATCCGGTTTTTAACTCCTGTCGTAAAATGGTATATTCAATACTATCCTACATGTAGGATACATATTTATATTTTTCCGGCGCCATAAAGTGATTACACTACCTGTAGGACAGCGATGGAATTGAAAAACAAACAAACCAGCCCCAACTTCTCGAAAATATGGTTGCTCGTCCCTAACATCTTCCTGCAGCACTTCGACGAAGCAGTCCAAAACACGTTCCCATCCCGCAGCGAAGCCATCCGACGAGGCATGACCCTTGTCCTTGAAGAACTAAGGCAACTCAAAGCCCAAAACTGCGAATCTGCATGTCCGTCTAACCAACTTGCACGAAGCGACATTGCTACTCGATCAGTTGACGCACGGAGGAATTGAGCGTGTCTAATGATCTTGTTAATCGGTTGTCAACTCCAAAGAATTCGGATTACGAAATCGCCAGTTTGGTTAACGCCGTGCTTGATGTTAAGCTTGCCTTGCGCCAACGGGCTGAGGATTTGAACCGTGAAAATCACCTGCGGACTTTGCAGCTGGCGCTCCATGCGGATTCCGAAAAAGTGTGGAACATGAGCCTTTGGTACTGGTAGCATGGAGGGTTTTGATTGAGCGAATTTGATAGATGCTCTGAGTGTGGAAGTCAAAGTGTCCTGCATGATTGCAACAGTGGTGAAGTGGTGTGCATGAGTTGTGGGTTGGTGCTTGGTGAAGGTGAGTTTGCGCCTCCAGCGGACCGTATACCAAAATTTGAACCGAATAGTCCTTTCGCATACACGAGTTTTGCGGTGGGTACGGAAATCGAGTCTACGCAGCGCACGGAGCTAAACGTCGCACAGGACGTGGACCGTGTGATACAGAAGCTAGAGTTGCCACGCAGCTTGCAGCAGGTGGCGATTAATTATGTACGTAAGATTAGGCGTTTGATGCAGCATCAGAAGGATACGAAAATCCGGCTTAGTCGAATGGAGCTAACCGTAGTGTCTGTCTGGAACGCGGTTAAGGTTTCGAATTACCCGTTGAGCGCAGATGAGTATGTCAAAAAGCTTCGCGGCATCTTCGACGTTGAAAATCTGATGAAGATTGAGAAGCGAGCAAGTATCTTCGTAAAGATTGAGAACAGGGTTCCAGACGCAGATCTCGTAATTGGCCACATTAACAGAATAGCTGCCAAGCTTGAAGGCACTGTTGACAGCGCCTATGCAAATAAGATGAGTAGTTATGCCGTGCAGATTGTTTTAGCTAACCCTGGTGTCATAACAAATCGGAAGGCAAATTTGGTTGCTGCCTCGGCTTTGTTGGCTGCAGATGAATTGCTTGGGAAACGGTTGCGTGTGAAGGCAGTGGCGGAGGCAGCGAATGCTGGAACGGGTAGTGTAGCCGAGTTGGTGGGTACTTGCAAAAAGTATGCGCCTCCGGTGCCGAAGGAGTGTGCTGCACTCAAGTTTGGCAGTTACTTTTTGAAGGAAGTGAGTTTTGGTGGTAATGCTTAAGCTGGACCAAATTAAGCCTAATCCGTGGAACTGCAACTTTCTCAGTCTCCAAGAAAGGGCGAGTCTCAAGCAGCGGCTGAAAGAGGATGGTCCAGAGAAAACCCAGCCAGTTGTGGTCAGAAAAACGGCAGATGCGTATGAGCTTGTTGATGGGGAGCAACGTTGGGCGATAGCTTGTGAGCTTGGCTGGGAATTCATATGCGCGATTGAAAGGGAAGCTGACGATCTGCAGGCAAGAGCACTCTGTGTGGGCTATAACCGTTGGCGAGGGCGGCTAAACTGGTTCAAACTATACGACGTCATCAAAAAAGACCTTGAGACTGGCGTAAACGTCTACGAGGCTTACAATGAAGCGCTCTCAAGTAAGGAGATTGAGAGTATTCTCTCACTTGACAAATTGGTTCCGGAAGCGCGAGAGGTTCTTGAGGAATCAGTGAAGAAATATCCTGAGATCACGCTTGAACATTTGCATCTGCTTTCGATGTTTCCCGCCAGTCAGCAAGGAAGCTTGGTGGAAAAGTTCAAGTCGCCGGTAGTTGCTCAAGCATTGTTGCAGGCGTTGAATCCGTTTCTGCCTAAAAATCAACCTCAACCGACAGCTAGAGAGCCTGCTCAACAATCGCCTACGGCATCACAAAGAAGCCTAGCCGCTAGCAAGCCTTTGTCTGAAAGAGCCGCCAGACCAACTTATCCTATGCATTCATTTCCGCATAGATCCGAATCTTTCAAAGACGAGGGGGAGTTGTCGAGCCAGCAGCGAACATTTTCGGAATCATCGAAGATGCCAGATGAACCCGAAGCGCAAAATCAAGAGGAACCACTGACATCGAATGCGGGGTTAGGTGAAGAGTCTGAAAGGAAATCCGAGGTACAGCAGGCTCTGCTAATAGATGTGGCTTTTGACTGTGAGTGCGGTCGCCATTATCGAGTGAGTTTTAAGAACATGTCTGTTGTGGTGCAGAAAGAAAATGAGCTGTTTGAGCATGTTGACATGAAACCTCGTACGTTCCAAGTACACTGCGACAAATGCAACTCTGAGCATGAATTCGCCGTTGAAGGAACTGAAGGCGAGACGAAACAGGTTTTCTGTAGACGCTGCAAGCCTCTTCCAAGGAAGGGCATCTTAGATGTTAACTCTGGAGAAGTCACGTGGCTTGACTAAACTTGGCCGGCGGGAAAAGCGCATCCTTCTGCTGATGTTGAAGGGTGATGACCCGCCAGGCAAGCCAAACCCAATATGGTTTGACATATACAGCGAGTTTGGGATAAACTACAATTCTCTCCCTAAAAAGTACCAGCAGAAGTTTCGAGAAGAGAGAAGTTTTAGGCTTTCAATTCACCGCCTAGCAAAAAAGGGCTTAGTCCGGCCAGTATCAATCGTACCAAATGGCTGCTCTTTGACTGACCCGAGAGGTTATGGCTACAGTTTTTACAGCTTAACCCAGACGGGGCATCAAGCGGCAGAGAAAATTCGCTGGGGAGAAAACGCGACAAAAAGCCAAATAGACTTAGAAGAAACGATGACGCTGCTTAGAGTGCGAGGCGCCAAGTCAGTCACAATAAGCCAGGTACGGGAGATGCTATGGCAAAGGTCACACGACAAATTCGCAAACAGGGAAGAGTTTGAGAAATATTGGAACGAGCACAAGTTGGGCTTTTCTCTAAAGAAGTATTCATCCGAACGAAAATGTATTAGCATGAAGGATGGCCGGAGAAAATACCTCTTGAAAATATGATATGATCAGTGCTAAACGAATCACTAAGTGATTCGTTTTGCGGCGATCGTATCATACAAGCGTTAGAATACGCAGTTGCGTATTCAGATGGGCGATGTTGATTTTCCAGTTGTGGAATGCATGTTCTTCGAGGCGGCTTGTATGTGTCCAATGGCTGCTACCCCGAAACTTGCCGCGAGGCATGCAGGAAAGTTGAATGGAGAACCCTGGAACAGGTAGTTGTAAAGCGTCTGCAAGGGGAACAGAGCAAAAAACAGTAGTAAGGGAATTTCAAAGATGACTGGGAAAGCAGCTGAGGCTTTTTTGAAGCCAAGTTTTTCTGTGAGCAAAATGAAAACTTTGTTTCTCTCGTTTTGGCCGAACTGGCCTGGGTTTTCCCGGTAAAACTTGTGTGTGGAATACAAATCAGAAGTTAACGATATCAGCCAGAAAATAGCAAGGGCCCATTGGGTTTGCGGGAGGAGTACGGATAGAAAAAGGAAGAACGGTATGAGGACCAAAAGAGTGAGTATCCATTGGAGCAGCATTTTTCAAGCCTGAATTATCATTGGTCCGGTGGTGTGTCGTGGCTTTGAGGTTTGGTGTGGGCGAGTTGTATTCCGCCGTAGATTATACCTGCTATCACCACGACGACGCCTATGTACATCAGCAGGTTAAGCAGATTGTCTACTGCGTTGATCAGTTCTGCCGGTAAGTTGCCGTTGTTGTTCGGGTTCCATCCTGTAGCCCAGTATGCAAGCGGTTTGGCTATCGCCATTAGCACTCCTGCTATGATGCAGCCTGCTAGAACTTTTTGCGCTTTGGCCTGTTCTTCTGGCCCCTCGGCCCTGACCAGCTGCAATCCAAAGTAGACAATCAAAGCTGTGGCGAACACCGTGAGGAGCGCTGGCAATGCCTCTGGTGGAAGAATGCGGAAAACTGGTAAGGCTAAAGCGGGCGTCAACTCTTAGTAGACCTCCTTTGAGCTGTCTACGCGTGTGGCTATTTTCTTGATTTTTGATGTTTGTTCTATTAGCTTAGGCATGAATGTAACCTCTCCAAGAATTGGGTTTTGAGGATTTTTAAAAGGCGAATTTGGAAACCTTAAGGTCTTTTGTGGGCGTTAACACTGTGATTCTTTGTCTTTAGGGTCTTCCTTTTTTGGCTGCTTCGGTTCCCATTCTTTGACATCGAATTTGAGCACTCTGCCCTTCAGCTGCCGAAGGTTTTTCACGGCTGTCTCAGCCCAAAAGGCATTACTGTTTTTTAGCGTTACGTGCAGGTTGCCCTCGGCATCCAAATCTGCGTCTAGCATCTTTCCAATTATTCTGAATTCGTTTGTGTCCTGCATTTTTTGTCCCGAAAGAAGGGAGCTCACGAAATTTTAAACGCCCGGGTCCCATGCCCAAGCTTTTAAATTGTGAAGTACACTTACTTGGTGTTGATTTGGAATGCTTAAAATTGCTCTTTCGCAGATTTTCGACTGCCAACCCGATGGGGAAGCCTACGCGTTGATGGTTCAATACCCCAACATGGTTAAGTGGTGGATCAATCGTGCTGGAGAGTTTACTGTAGGGTCTTTTAGCAAGTTCAGGAACCAGTTTTACGAAGATTGGAAGAAAGACTGGAAAGGCTACAACAGTCAGCATGCACAAACAAGCAGCCTAGTTGCCTACAGCGCCCTGCAACTTTGGAAAGGGGATGCCGAAAAAACTAAGTCCTTAGATTTGAAATGGAACTTTGCCGTTATAAGTCCCAGAATAGTTAGAATTGAAGATGGCGCTTTGGTCTTTCCAACTAAGCTTTCGAAGCACGCTCACGTGAAGCTTATCCCCGAAAATCCACGTCAAAAAGCGCTCTTGGAACAGGCAGCGAATGAACATTGGCAGATTGGCCAGTCAATAATAACAGCTGAGTGGTGCACCGTTCCATTTACAAGATACTTGGACTTAGCCTCAGAGAAAGATAGAGTCATAAACGAGCTCCTTTTAGCAAAGGCGCATTAAGGAAAACAACAAAAAGGACAGGGATGCGCCCTGTAGAGGCCTAAACCGTTTCTGGTTCGAGTAACTCCCAAAACATTTCGCGTTGGCGGGTCAACATCGGCAAAACGCTTAGGCTCCTTAACCCAGCCCCAACCTGGTCACTCTCACCTTCGCGCGTTAAGCCGAAACGTGCTTTGATCCGCCAAAGCATATCCTCCAGCCTGAAGATAACAAATCATTTTTCCCCTGAATTCTGTAGCGAATCTTTTTTTGACTACACTTCGAAAGAACAAGCTCGACCTACTCATCCTTTTAAGAGTCAATTATGCTACTATCACATTCATGAGAGGCGAAGAAATGGCAAAATGCAAAACATGTGGAACGGAAGCGCTTTCACCAAAAAAGAAGTGGGTAATGGCGGGAAGAGCAGATAAAGCAGGAAAAAAGACCCAGATAGAAATAGGACTTTTCGACTGCACCAAATGCAAAAAGACCTTCCGCACAACTCTTAGCAAAAAGAAAATCTAACCTTCTGAAGAAGCGGACCAGCGACCCCAAATTGGTTAGACAGGGGAAAATGCTTTAATCTTCACTTTTGAAGTGAGAGACGCGCACCTGTTTCAGAGTGTGTGAAAACACGTACTGGAACCCTACTACATCCCATAAACTTCAATTTTCTGAAAACGAAATCAGTTTTTACACAGTCCTTTTTTGGTTCAAATCCCATAGAGACCTGAGCGTCATTATACTAATATAGAAATCTCAAATCTTACGCCTCTTTCAGCACGCGCTAGCTAAATAGCTGGGTTATCATAATCAATTGCGTGAGATGGCGATGGGTAAATCAACAAAGACTCAGCTTTTAAGAGAGAAAATGCGGGCCGCCGCTAAGCAATCTAAGCAGACGACGTTGGGCAGTCTACCAGACGTCCCTCAGGAGAAGTCTGCTAAAACGACTGCGTCTGAGCAAAGCAGATAGTAATAATTGATATTGGTATTGTGACAAAAGAAGATGAGTTTCTAATCTGAAGAGGTGATGCGAATGAAAAGTACAGTTAAGAAAGAAATAACAAAGACTGAATTAATAGTTCATATGGCTGTAGAGCTTGAGAACCTGAGAAAATCTATATGGAAAACATTGCACCAATTCGACAATACAGTTACATACGCGGATAAGAGTATGGCTCTTGGAATAGTTCAATATGAATTGCTACATCATGCTGATGAACATGCTGATGAATAACCAACAAATCATACTCCGCTTTCATCTTTCTTTACACCAGCAGATGTGTGGGATAAAATTTTGAGCCCAGTGTTTTTTGGTTCTGGTACATTGAAGGGTGATTGAGTAATTTCTTTTCCCTATTACGCATCTCCCAGTGTAAGGTTCACTGACTATCTTTATTTCTGCAAACTTTTCTGTTTAAGTTAGTCACTATCTCATCTTGGATTCTGCGATTATCTACGTCATTTCACGAATAATAACGTTTAAACCGCACCAGAGCAAGGTAAACTTTACTATTCTATTGCGAGGTGAAAAATGGTGTTTATGGAAGAAGACGAGGAAGTGGAAGAGAGCGAAGAAGAAGGCGAAGAAGAGGAATGGTAAACAACCAGCCAAGGCAAATGCGCCTGCCGTTAGCCTTTTGCCAGAGGCACACGGAGTAATCTACCGTTTGTAACGCATTTTCTTTCTCGCAGGATTAATCCTGATTCTTTTCATCTCCATGCTGACAAATGCTTGATAGAAACCAAAATCGCCGCACAAGAATCAAGAAAAGTGTGGACATATCTCCATTCGGAGCTGGTTCAAATCCCATCGGACCCGCGCAGTGGCAGCGTTTAAAAATTCAAAATCCTGCCGTCTGTTTTCAAACAGGTTCTGAACCCTCTCATGTATGGGGACGGGCAGCCCCACCATTCTCAGTTTGTTCTCAGTTGATTCGAAGTTGTTTACAGAATTGCCTGTTGAGAATTGGGTTATTAGGTGTTTTAAGTGGTTTTCAAACGTTTTACTGAGATTTAAGCCTAATTCCACATTTATTTTTTTGTGAAGGGCCATCACCCATCGTTGCTAACTGAATCATCCCCTCATGTTCATTATTCCGTTTCGATTCTTGGCGCCAAAAAGAAAGTCAGTTTTCCCCCTTTCGTCTGTTGAAAATCGATGAGCACAGGCATATCGGTTGAAAACTCTAATGTAGCGATGTCAGATGTGGCTGAAGCCGCTTTAATGATTTCAGACAAGTAACTTAGGCTAAAAGTTGCCTTTGAGGCTTCTTTTACCTCCAAATCCAAAAGAGCATCATTTCCCTTCTGCAGAGTTATCGTAGCACCCATCAGGTCGCCCATAGCGTTCAAAACCAGCTTTTCCGGGTCCGCTTCAAATCTAACATGGTCACTAACTAGCCCAGCATCTTCAATTGCTTCGCTCAAACCATGCGTTGTAATCTTAGCTTTTACGTTAAAGATTATCTTTGGCGTTGGCACTTCTTCCTCCGAGGCTACCAGCGTGGGCATGGTGAAGTCTCGGTTGTACTTTCCTGTTATTTTAACCTGCAAACGTCCAGTTTTATCATCAAGCAACAATTCCACTGCTTCGTCTTTCCCGGCTCTCTTGAGCAGTTTCAGCAGTTCGCTTATTTTCATGCATATTTTAATGGGTTCACTGCAAACGTATTCTTCGAAGATTGTTTTGGGCAATTCAAAATCGATCATTGCAACACGGGATGGGTCCATAGCCCGAAGTTTCAAGCCGTCGGGTTCAATTTTGAAGGTAGCTTCATCTACGAGTATTGAGATAGCTGTAGCCATTTCTCTTAAGAATTTTGAGTCAGCTACTTTGAGCTTAAACATTCCAATCTTCCTCTTTTAATGCATACGATGTTGTATTATAAAGATTGGCTTGATGAAGCGCAAAAGGGTTTTAAGAAGACTCCTTTCAAAGATTGTCATCAGCTACAAGAGATTCAAAAATAGTGCGCATGGAGTTCTTTCGGGCAAAATCTATGGAGTTTTCACACAGTCTGGTTTGGGGGTAAGTCCGGTCCGACTCACTTGTCGTCACGTTTCAATAAAAATGCGAAAGATAATTTCCCCTGGCGATGTTAACGGTGGCTTTCTTCGGTACTATGGGTAGAACCTGTACTGGCTTAGTGGTTGGTAGCCGTTTGGGGTGCTGGTCATGCTGAAGTCTATCGCGTAAACATCTGAAGCTATGAGTCCAACGTATGTCTGAGTATTGAAAGAGCCGCCGGAACCCGTTGTTGTATCTGCGCTTCGTTCTAGAACATCGCCGGGGTTCCAAGTTGTGTGCAATCCAACGCCGCTTATCTGAGTGCCATGCACTGAAGCTACTGTGCCGCTTGCCCAGTATCCTACGCTGAATCCGTTAGTGCCGAGACCTCCCGCGAGGTTTTGGAAGGCTAAGGGTGTCTTGTATGTGGCAGTGTATGTGGTTGGTCCGGAGAGGCTTATCGATCTGACCGGGCTTGTGCCTCCGTCGCCCCAATTGTAGAAGTTTGTGGTGTAGCCGAAGGCGTTTGTGGTTTGCATGACCGCTAAATAGTAAGAGCCAGGCTGGACTTGGAAAGTGACCATTCCGTTGGAGGCGGTTGAGCCGCTGGCATACAAAGTCTGCTGCAGTGTATAGACGTAGACGCTAGCTCCGCTTACGGCGTAGCCCTGATAGTCTCTTGTGTTTACGGTTAATGGAACGGTGGCTACTGAGAATACTGCTTGGAGTGTGGTTGGGTTGGAAACGGTTATGGGGTTGGTTGTGCTTGTGGCGCCGTTGATGTTCCAATAGTTGAAGCTGTATCCGGAGTTTGCTGTGGCTGTAAAGCTTGTGCTTGGAAGATACCACCCTGAGCTTGGGGAGGCTGAGCCGCCGCTTGATGATGCCACGTTAACGTACACGTAGCGTGTGTAGTAACCCGTTAGGCTGCCCCCGCTGGCTGGAACAGTTATAGAGCCGCTAAGTGCGGTTGGCAGACCGTTGGTGCTTGTTGAATAGCTCCATGCGTATCCGGTATCTAAGCCGCTGATGTAGGGTGACTCATCGGTCTCGAAGTTTGTCCACGCATATGCGTGTTGTGAGCCCACGGTCCAAGTGAAGCTGATGGGAAAGTTAGCTACCGAGTAGCTTATGCCGTCAACGCTTAGAGGAACTCCGCTGCTGCCTACGCCCGATATGTAAAAGCGTACTGTTGTGGTTGGCGGGGGAGTAACTGTTAGCGTGTATATTGCTGACCGTATGTATCCTCCGCTTGAGCCGTAGATTATTATGGTGTAGGTTCCTGCGGGAGCGTTCGAAACCGACAGTGCACTGGTGAAGTAGGGGTTTGGTGTTCCTGAGGCTGGGCTGAGGCTTGCAGGCGCTCCTCCGGTGCTCATACTTAAGCTGACGGGTTGCGGGGTTCCGCTTGTGCGAGAGACTGTGACTGTAGCGGTTACGCTGCCGCTGCCTGCAATCATTGAACCGCTGTTTGGGCTTACTGAAACCACAAAGTCGAATGGCTGGGCTGTTACTGTTAAAGTGTAAGTGGCGGTTCTTGCTAGTCCGCCTCCAATCCCTGTTATTGTTATGACGTAGGTTCCTGTGGGTGTTGTAGTTGAGGTTGTGATTGTTAGTATGCTTGTGAAGGTTGGGAATCCCGATGTTGGCCCAAAGGTCGCGTAGGCTGCACTTGGAAGTCCTGATGCTGAAAGGCTGACTTGTTGTGTCGAACCTGAAAGTAATGATGCGGTGACGGTTGCTGTTGTGCTTGCTCCTTGTTCTACGGTTCCGCTGGACGGTGAGGTTGAGACTGTGAAGTCGAATGGTTGTGGTGTTGGTGTAGGAGATGGAGTTGGCGTAGGGGTTGGTGTTGGTGTTGGGGTAGGCGTGGGCGTTGGAGTCGGGGTTGGAGTTGGAGTGGTTGTTGGCGTTGGCGTCGGAGAAGGTGTTGGGGTCGGTGTTGGTGTAGGCGTTGGATCTGGGCTAGGTGTTGGAGTTGGTGTGGGAACTGGGGTTGAGGTAGGCGTAGGGTTTGGTGTTGGGGTGGCTGTTGGCGTAGGAGTAGGCGAGGGCGTAGGTGTAGGTGTTGGAACGGGAGTTGGCGTCGGGGTTGGGGTCGGGCTAGGTGTTGGAGTGGGCGTGGGAGATGGGGTTGGGGACGGTGTCGGCGTGGGGATTGGTGTTGGAGTTGGAGTAGGCGCTGGGGAGGGCGTTGGTGAAGGGGTTGGAACCGGTGTTGGAACCGGTGTTGGAACCGGTGTTGGAGTAGGTGAAGGCGTCGATGTGGGCGTCGGTGTTGTTGAAGGCGCCGGTGATGGCGTTGGTTGTTGGGTGGTTTGGCTTGTTTGTACTGGGAAGACGTTGCCTCTTTGCGTCAATAAGCCCAGCCTCGAATATTCGCCCGTATACGCTGTCTTTATCGTTTTTCCTTCTAAGGGCATGAGGATTTCTGAAGGGCTTATGTTCACGGTGTCAAGTGAACTGTCACTTTTGGTCACTAAAAGTTGAGTTATCTCGGCTGTGACTGAGCCGACGTTTTGGGCTTCAATGCTCAACTGCCCGTTGGCCGTTTCTTGAAGTGTTGCTTGAAGTTGTTCGCGAACTCCCCTCAAGGCTTGTTTTTGGATTTCAACGCCCGTAGAGGCAGATTGCCCTTGGTTTTCGACAACAAGAATGAAACAAGCTGTAATCGCGCTGATGAGCAAAAAGGCTATGAGAAACGCTACAACAGTGGAAACGCCACCACGCTTACACCTGAGAAGATTCATACATTTCCCCAAAACGTGGAAGCGTAGAATTCTTAAAGGCAGAAAAAATGGAAAACGAATGTTTTCGATTACTCGATAGAGTTTCTATTTCTCTGTCTATGGTTGGGTTTCTGTGCCCCATGCTCCTTGGCTTGGTTCTGAGCTGGCATACTTGGCTATTGCATAGTATGAGTGGTAGAGGGTTATGCTGTTTCCACTTGACTGATAGCCGATGACGGAGTGTGCTACGGCGCCTGAATAAGTAAATTCTTGCAGTGTTCGGGAGGTTGACGTTAACGAGTAGCTGACAGCGATTGTTCCGCTGGGTAAGTCGTTGTAGTTATCCGGGGTCCAGGTGGAGTAGAAGTACATGCCTGATCCGCCTACAACGCTGTAGTCTAAGACGACAATGTGTTTCCTGTTTACCGTTGTGTCTGCGCCAATTACGTTTGATCCTTGCCAGCCGGTTGGGGCAGCGTTGACGCGGAATCTAATGTCGATGCCGTCGTTTCCATAGTTACCCCCTTGCACGAATCCTTGGAGGTAGATGTAAGGCGAAGTTCCTGAATCTGATTGATATTGTTTACCGCCCCAATAGCGATACCATAGGCATGGGCTGGCGTACACTCCGTCTATGCTTGAGCCTGATGTAAAGCCGTCTCCAGGGTCTTGAGTGTTGGGGTATGTTGTGAGTGCGGCAGAGCCAAACTGCGATTGAAGATCTGTTACGACGTCGCGGAACATGAGAAATGTAGTTGCGCCGTTGCTTGTTGTGGTTGCTGTGGGGTTTCCATAGTACATGTAGATGGTAGCGGGGCTTGTGCTTAGATCGTCTGTGATTTTCACCCAGAACACGACGTAGTTTGAGTTGACCTGGTTCTCCATCCAATAGCTTAATGGTGTGACGGAGTCGCTTGCGGTGAAGCGTACGTCGCCAAAGTCCGTTCTGCCGTGGCTGTTGAGGTAGACGTTTGCGCCGTTGTCTGTTCCTGCACCGTAGTAGACTGTGATCTTGATTTGGTAGCCTGTTCCGGCGCCGGTTGCTGGATTGATGGTGTGGCTTTTGCGATATTGCCAGCCGGTTAACCAAGGTTTAGGTGTAGGTGTTGGAGTCGGAGTTGGTGTTGGGTTAGGTGTTTGCTGAAGTTGTGTTTTCCAAAAGACGTTTCCAAGGGATGTTAGGACCCCGATTTGCCAGTTCTGTTGGAGCGGCTGGTTTACGCTGAACGTGTCCTCGCCTAGAACGGTGCAGGTCACGGGTTGGGCAAGGTTGTAGTAGTTTATGCTGTTGTCTGAGGGATTTTGCGTTAGGACGGCGACGATCATGCTTGGCGTTGAGCCTTCGTTTATGGCAGTGACCGTTGTGCTTTCGCTGGAGGTTGAGGCTTGAATAAGCAAGTTTTCCTTGGCTTTCATGGCGTCTGTTTGGGTAGTGTCTGCGACGCTTCTCGAGTAGGCGTTGTACTCT
>Ga0209777_10000502_pt1 | contig 64613 bp, 48 predicted proteins | sample FrelakmetHBP12HB_FD_187147 | JGI IMG/M metagenome (GOLD analysis project Ga0209777, IMG submission 187147) | Freshwater lake sediment microbial communities from the University of Notre Dame, USA, for methane emissions studies -HBP12 HB (SPAdes)... | ecosystem: Environmental > Aquatic >...
GTGTCGACCGGTTGGCGATGTTGCTCCTTGACCAACATTCGATACGCGATGTCATTCTCTTTCCCCAGATGAAACCGGAGTAACCTTGGGTTTCGAAATGTTCATCGCCGGGCGCTACCTTAGAAGCCGACGGCGTGAAAACTTCATCTCCCTGATTTCCTTGATTTCGATCACGGGCGTGGCATTAGGTGTTATTGCCCTTGACTGCTCCCTGTCGATGATGAATGGATTCGAAACCGAGATTCGTCAGCGCATTGTCGAGACTACCGCGCACATCTCGGTCTATACTTACGCCGGTGAAGGCTTTGCCGACTGGCGATCGTTGGCCGAAAAAGTTCAGGAAGTGCCGGAAGTCATTGGAGTCGCGCCCGGCATCTACGCGAAGTCGGTTATCGGCTCCAGTCAAGCTAATGAAGGGGTCTACGTCAAAGGCATCATTCCCGAAGAAGAAGTCAAAGTCTCCCGTCTGCCGCAGAACATCGTGGCGGGGCGGCTTAGCCTCGAGGATCCTAATGACAGTCTTCCCGGAATAGTCATCGGTCGAGAACTGGCATCAACCCTCGGTGTAAAGATCAAAGATGAAGTAGTACTTGCATCACTGAAGCAGAAGAAACTCTCGATCACCATACAGCCGAAATACAAACGCTTTCGTATCACCGGCATTTTTGAGACCGGCTTCAATGAATACGATGCCACTCTGGTCTATATCGCGTTGCCGGTAGCGCAGGATCTTTTCAAGCTCGAAGGCTTGGTCACCGATTTGCAGGTAAAAGTGACCGATGTCTACCGCTCGCGCGAAATTGCCAAGAGGATTGAGGAACACGTCGGCCAACCCTACTATGCCGTCGATTGGTCGGAGCGGCACAAAAATCTGTTCAGTTGGATGACTCTCGAGAAATATGGCATGGCATTGATATTGGGTCTGATTGTGGTGGTTGCCGCATTTGGCATCGTCTCTACGCTGGTCATGCTTGTTCTGCAAAAACGTCAGGAAATCGCGATCCTCAAGTCCATGGGTGCCACACAGCAACAGGTGATGAGGATATTTGTGATTCAGGGCACCTTGCTGGGAATTGTGGGCACCGTAGCCGGAACCTGTATTGGATTTCTCGCCTGTTGGTTGCAGAAGGAATTTCACCTGGTGTCGATACCCAGTGAGATATACTTCATCAATACGCTGCCGATTGACATGCGATTTCACGAGTTTGTTCTAATAGCCATATCGAGCATTCTAATTTCTTTCTTGGCAACGCTTTATCCATCGAGACGTGCTTCTCGGCTGTTTCCTTCAGACATTCTACGCCATGGTTAACGTTCAGCGTTGTTTGGGGTTAAGGAAAACCGGAATTATGGCGACAAATAACCATAGATAGGACTTGGGTCAGGCAAATTGGAGAACGTCATCTTAGAAACCAAAGACCTGCAGAAGTGCTTTCCGACAGTCAACGGAGAGCTAAGAGTACTCAGGGGGATCGACTTAACGATTTCGCGGGGGGAGTTCGTCGCGATTACCGGCGCATCAGGTGTCGGCAAAAGCACGCTCTTGCATCTACTGGGTGGGTTGGACAGACCTACCATGGGAAGCATGACAATCGCCGGTGAGCGGATTGATCAACTCGGGGAAATGCAGTTGTCTCAGTATCGGAACAAGAGGTGTGGCTTCGTTTTCCAGTTTCACTATCTTCTTGAAGAGTTTACCGCGCTGGAAAATGTGATGATGCCCTTACTTGTTCGCGGTGAGAATAGGAACAAATCGGCGGAGGTTGCGTTAAAACTGTTGGACGAAGTTGGGTTAACGGATCGAGCCAGTCATCGACCGGCCCAGCTTTCCGGCGGAGAGTGTCAGCGCGCGGCAGTAGCGAGAGCGATGGTGGGTACACCGGAGATCTTGATCGCCGACGAACCGACAGGTAATCTTGACCACGAGACAGCCCAAACCCTGCACGACCTTCTGGTGCGCCTGAACCGCGAGAAAGATATGACGATCATAGTAGCGACACATGATTTGTCGCTGGCCCAGCGCGCGTCGCGGCAATTTCGTATGTCGGACGGAATACTGGTGGAAAAGAGTTGACATCTATGTTGTGCGAAGAATGTCGAAAACAAGAAGCCACGGTTCACTTTTCGCAGATGGTTAATAATCAGAAAGTGGTGATGAACCTTTGCGGCACTTGCGCCAAGCGACGCGGCTTCGCAAATCCGCTTAAGAACATACCCTTTCCGCTCTCCGATTTTCTGACCTCCATGGTTAGCGAATCGGCGACCAAGGTTGACGGACGGTTGACGGAACTGACCTGTCCGGTCTGCAAACTGTCATACGACACTTTCGCTAAGACCGGCCGGTTGGGATGCGGCAACTGCTTCGAAGCCTATCGGCAACCGCTGGCCGATCTGCTGCGCAAGATACATGGCTCCAACCTGCACCGCGGTAAACGGCTGCGGGGCGGAGCGCTGGTGATGGAACCGCTTAAGGAAGAGGCGCGACTCAAGGACGAACTCAAGAAGGCGATCGAAGCGGAAGACTTTGAACGCGCCGCCCAGTTGCGCGACATGGTTAAGGAGTTACAAAACAAGCTGCTGGCGGTTACGGATGTTTGATCAGATGGCGCATAAGGCCAGTGCCTGGCTAACGGCGGAAGGGGATGAAGCCGCGATCGTGTTGTCGTCGCGCGTGCGGTTGGCTCGCAATATCCGAGGATTCACTTTTCCACCGTATGCCGACCCCGAGACTCGCGGAAACATCGTGCACTTCGTGCGCTCGGCCATTGACAAGAGCAAGGAATTGGAGACGGGCGCTTTCGTCAGTTCCGATACCGTCACCGAAATGCAGCGCGCATTTCTGATTGAACGTCACCTGATCTCACCGGAGTTTATGCGAGACCAGAACGCCAGCGGACTCTATATTTCGCCGGACGAGAAGATCGCCATCATGGTAAATGAAGAAGACCATGTCCGCATCCAGTCAATGAGCTCGGGGTTATCGCTGATGGACACGCTCAATCACGCGATGCGCATTGACGATGACCTGGCCAATTCGCTCGAGTTCGACTACGACACTGACTTCGGTTTTCTGACCTCGTGTCCTACCAATGTCGGAACGGGTTTGCGGGCCTCGATCCTCATCCATCTGGCCGGATTAGTGCTGACAAAGGAGATAGATTCAGTCATCGATCACATTAACAAACTCGGTTTAGTCGTGCGTGGCTTCTATGGTGAGGGAACCGATGTGTGGGGTAATCTGTTTCAGATATCGAACCAGACGACGTTAGGTCGGTCGGAGCTTGATATAACCGAGTCTTTGGAGAAGATTACGCGCCAAATCATCGAGTTCGAGAACAAGTCACGTGATCGGTTGCTGAGCGAAGCCAGAGACGAAATCGCGGACAAAATTTGGAGAGCGTATGGCATTCTTAGGCATGCCCGCGTATTAACTTCAGAAGAGGTAATGAATCTCTTGAGCGCGGTGCGCCTCGGCGCGGCTTTGAAGATACTCGATATGGTGTCGATTGCCACGGTGAACAAGCTCTTGATTCTCAGTCAACCGGCGCATTTGCAGAGATATATGGGCGTCGAGTTGAGCCCCGGCGACCGGGACATTGCCCGCGCCAAACTGGTCAGAAATACTCTGGCCGAACTACCATAGGAGATTTGAACCTGCGGAGGGATAGATGAACGAGATGTTTACGGAACTCGCCCGGAAAGCCATCGAATACGCGCGCGACGAGGCAGCCAGATTGCGTCATGACTATATCGGTACCGAGCATCTGCTACTGGGTCTGATTCGGCTGGGCGAGGGACGAGCAGCGGAGGTCTTCCAGAATATCGGACTCGACCTCAATGAACTGGTGCAATCAGTCGAAGAAGTCGTTCAGCCCGCCGGTGGTACTATGACCATGGGGCAACTGCCGCTGACTGCACGCGCCAAGAAGACGCTGGAAGTTGCGGGGCAGGAAGCGCGCGCGCTCAAGTCGAAAGAGATTGACACCGAGCATATCCTGTTGGCGCTGCTGAAGGACGAGGAAGGTGTTGCTGCGCAGGTAATGTCGATGTTTGACGTTGATTACAAGGACGTCTACGAAGAACTGAAGAACATCCAAAGCGGACAACCGTCTGCCTACGGCAAGAAGCGCAAGAAATCCAAAACGCCAGCGCTCGACCATTTCGGCAGAGACCTGACCGAATTGGCGCGTCGTGGCAAACTCGACCCGATTATCGGTCGCGACAACGAAATCGAGCGCGTCTCGCAGATTCTGTCACGCCGCAAAAAGAACAACCCGGTGCTGATCGGCGAGCCCGGTGTCGGAAAGACCGCGATTGTCGAAGGGTTGGCGCAGCGCGTGGTCGCCGGACAGGTGCCACAGGTACTGGAGAACCGCCGCATTGTCATGCTGGATATGGCGTCATTGGTCGCCGGCACGAAATATCGGGGACAGTTCGAAGAACGCCTTAAGGCGGTGATGAACGAGATCATGAACTCGCAAGATGTTATTATTTTCATCGACGAATTGCATACCATCGTTGGCGCCGGCGGCGCGGAAGGTTCACTGGATGCATCGAACATCTTTAAGCCGGCGTTGTCGCGGGGAGAGCTTCAGTGTATCGGCGCCACAACCTTAAACGAGTACCGTAAGTACATCGAGAAGGACGGCGCGCTGGATCGGCGTTTCCATACCGTGATGGTGGAAGAGCCATCGACAGAGGATACCGTCAAGATTCTGCAAGGACTGCGCGGCAAGTATGAAGAGCATCATCAGATCGTGATTTCCGACGGCGCGATTCGAGCGGCCGTAATAATGTCCGATCGTTATATCACCGGCAAATTCCAGCCCGATAAAGCTATCGACATCGTCGATGAAGCCGGATCGCGCGCGCATCTTTCGACTTACACCAAGCCGAAGGAATTCACCGAGACGGAAAACGAGATTGTCGCGATCTCCATCCGCAAGGAAGACGCCGTCAAAAATCAGGAATTTGAGAAGGCGGCCAAGCTGCGCGACGAACTGAAGTTCAAGAAGGAAGAATATGAGCAGATGAAGCGCGACTGGGAAGTGGCTCGCCAAAATGAGAAGATTACGTTGGAGGAAGAGCATATCGCCGAGATTGTCGCCAAGATCACCGGCATCCCGTTGTTCCGTCTCGAAGAGAAGGAATCGAAACGGCTGCTGCGGATGGAGGATGAACTCAAGAAGAAGATCATTGGTCAGACCGAGGCGATTTCGGCGCTGACAAAATCAATCCGTCGCGCCCGCGCCGGACTGAAAGATCCGCATCGTCCGATCGGCTCGTTTATCTTCCTCGGACCTACCGGCGTTGGCAAAACCGAGTTGGCACGAGTGCTGGCGGAATTCCTGTTCGAAAACGCCGATGCGCTGGTACGAATCGACATGTCCGAGTACATGGAAAAATTCGCCGTTAGCCGTCTGATCGGCGCGCCTCCGGGATATGTCGGCTACGAAGAAGGCGGGCAGCTCACGGAGAAAGTGCGGCGTCATCCCTATTCCGTCGTGCTGCTGGACGAAATCGAAAAGGCGCATCCGGATGTGTTCAACATCCTGCTGCAGCTACTGGATGACGGCAGTTTGACCGACTCGTTCGGTCGCAAGGTCGATTTCCGCAACACGGTGATCATCATGACTTCCAACGCCGGCACGCGTGAGATTCGCTCGGGCAAGACCCTGGGTTTTGCCGGTACCAGAATGGAAGAAGATTACGAGGAGATGAAGAAATCGGTCATCACGGAGATGAAGCGCATTTTCAACCCCGAGTTACTTAACCGCATCGACGAAACGATCATCTTCCATCCGCTGGGGATGGAGCATATTCTGCAGATCGTAGAAATTCAGTTGGCGGACATGGCCAAACGGCTGGCGGAGCGCGGCTTGAGTATACATGTTACCGATGACGCCAAGCACTATATCGGCGAGAAGGGCTTTGATCCCCTCTATGGCGCGCGCCACCTTAAACGCGCGTTGCAGAAGCATCTGGACGACCCACTCTCCGAGGATATCCTCCGCGGACAATTTGCCGGCGACTGTGACATATTGGTGGACATTGCACCCGAAAAGGACAAGCTGCAGTTCTCGATCAATGTCGTCTCCGACGCTCACAAGAGTGCGACAGTTTAGGACTCGCGTTTTAGATTAGACAATGCCGCGGGGTGGGTCGAAAAACCCACCCCGTTCTTCTTGCAAACCATTGCCATATAAGGAGTCAGGCCTGTTTAGCGTGACTCGCCGCGACGGACTTGCGATCAGCCGTACCACTCACGACGCGCGGCGCTTAAAAATCCGCTTGACGATTGAGACAGAAATCGTATTATAAATAGCTTGCTGAGGGTCTCGGCGTCACGGGATCCGCTGGATTGAATTAGATCGGAGGAAGCTTTGGCACATAAAAAAGGTTTAGGATCGTCAAAGAACGGGCGTGACTCGAATTCACAAAGGCGCGGTGTCAAACGCTTCGGCGGCGAAGCGGTGTTGGCCGGTTCGATCATTATGCGTCAGTGCGGCACCAAAGTACTCCCAGGACGCAATGTCGGCATTGGCCGCGATAACACGCTGTATGCCTTGATCACCGGCGTGGTCGAGTTTGCCGTCAAGGGACGCAACAAGAAGATCGTTCACGTCTCGCCGTAGCGAGCATGAGACATCTATTTGGATTTGAGACCGGCGGGTGAAATCATCCGCCGGTTGCTTTTTTGTGCTTCGGCTTACACTGACGTATCCCGATTGCACTTGACACAGTGAATTCGGGTCTTAATCTTGCCATGGGCGTGTGAAGAAGAGGCTATTCCGCAAGTTCATTTCCCTCACCCCTACACCCCTCTCCCAGTGGGATAGGGGAAGGGGGTGAGGGCATAATACGTTAGGGTGTCAACAATGGATCACATCTATCTCGACTACAACGCAACCACACCAATACATCCCGAAGTTGCCGAGGCCATGATTCCCTATCTGCGCGAGCACTTCGGTAACCCATCCAGCGCTCATTGGTACGGTGCCCAAACACGCAAGGCGGTCGAGAACGCGCGCGCGCAGGTGGCTGCCATGCTGAAGTGCCATGTTGATGAGATCATCTTCACTTCCGGCGGCAGCGAATCGAACAATTTCGCCATCAAGGGTTATGCGCTCAAGCACCACGACAAAGGAAACCACATCATCACTTCGCAGATTGAACACCCTGCGGTCATCGAGGTTTGTGAGTATCTCGAAACCGTGGGCTTTGAAGTGACCTATCTTCCGGTTGACGAATACGGCATGATCGACACTGATGATGTCGAAAACGCTATTCGCCCGGGCACGATTCTGATTAGTATCATGCAGGCCAACAATGAAGTCGGCACTATTCAACCGATTGCCGAAATTGCGAGCCTTGCTGCAAAACGCGCAATTGCCATGCATACCGACGCGGCTCAAGCGGTCGGCAAGATTCCGGTCGACTCCCCGACACTTGGCGTCGACATGATTAGTATCGCCGGACACAAGCTGTATGCTCCCAAAGGCATCGGCGCATTGTATATCCGGCGTGGAATCCAGCTACAGAAGCTTATGCACGGAGCCGCACATGAGCAGAACCTCCGCGCCGGCACCGAGAACGTGCTGGAGATCGTTGGACTCGGCAAGGCCTGCGAAATCGCGGCCCGCGATCTCGAACGCAACAGCAGGCACTCGCGGCAGCTTCGCGACATGCTCCAGCAGGCGATTGTTACGCGCCTTCCCTCGTACAAGATCAACGGTCATCCTGAAAGACGGTTACCCAATACTCTTTCTGTATCTTTTCCGGGAATCGAAGCAAATACAATCATATCCGAGTTGGAGCAGGTCGCCTGTTCCCCCGGCGCCGCCTGTCACTCGGACAAGGTGATTATGTCGCACGTCTTGGAGGCGATGGGCGTGCCGGTAGAGTACGCCATGGGGACGATTCGCTTTTCCACCGGCGCAATGACTACGGAGATGGAAATCAAACAGGCAGTAGAAGCGATTGTGTCGACGATCAACCGCTTGATGCCCACCGAGAGAGTTGAACCGGTGATTTTCACCCGTGATGAACAGGTGCGGCTGACAAAATATACTCACGGGCTCGGCTGTGCCTGTAAACTCCGCCCGCAGGCGCTGGAGAAGATACTGGCGTCCTTGCCGCGTCCGACTGATGCCAGTGTTCTGGTCGGCGCCGAATCCTCGGATGATGCCGCCGTTTACAGACTCAGCGACAAGCTCGCGATAGTACAAACAGTCGACTTCTTTACCCCTATCGTTGATGATCCCTATCACTTCGGAGCGATCGCGGCCGCCAACTCACTCTCCGACATCTATGCCATGGGTGGCAAGCCGCTTTTCGCACTCAGTATCGTTGGCTTTCCATCCAACCGGCTACCGATGAGTGTCCTGCAGCGTATCCTGCAAGGCGCCGCAGACAAGGCAGCCCAAGCAGGTATCAGTATTATCGGCGGACATACCGTGGATGACACCGAACCCAAGTATGGTCTGGCCGTTTCCGGCATTATCGATCCAGGCCGAATCCTGAGGAACAACACAGCGCGCGTCGGCGATAAACTGATCCTCACCAAACCCATCGGCACAGGCATCATCAGCACGGCGATCAAGAGACAGATGGCGGACGAAGCGTTGATTCAGAAAGCAATAGGCGTCATGAGTTGCCTGAACGACATCGCCGCCGAGACAATGCTGCGTTACGATGTCTCGTCGGTGACCGATGTCACCGGCTTCGGACTATTGGGGCATCTCAAGGAGATGACTGTTGGGAGTGGCGTAAATGCCCGCATCGACTCGCAGGCAGTCCCTCTGATCAGCGAGGCAGTTGGTTTCGCATCGTCCGGGATCATTCCCGGAGGTACCGAAAACAACCTCGATTACGTCGCGACCTTCGTCAAATGGCGCGACAATGTTTCGCGCGTTCAAAGATATCTGCTGTGCGACGCTCAGACGTCCGGCGGATTGCTCATCGCGGTAGCAGCATCGGACAGCGAAAAGCTGCTTGCCGATCTCAGAGCCGGTGGGATTGTCGATGCCTCGATCATTGGCCAAATCACCGAGGCGGGCGGCGGCATGATCGCAGTCGCATAAGCTTGCGTCCCCCATTTCGCTTGAAAGCAAAACGGCCAATGGAATTGTTCCACCGGCCGTTTTCTTCATTGTGAGTCCCGGTCGAGATTCTTCGCCCTAACACGCTGCGCAGGGCTTCGAACCTCCCGAGAAGATGTAGCTGATTAGATAGACTACATCCGAAATATCTAAGTTACCGCTGCAGTCGGCGTCTCCTCTTGCTATCGGATTGGGAGCAGGTCCGCCGGAGAATATATATTCGATCAGGTACACTACATCCGAAATATCGACATCTCCGCTCGCGTCGGCATCACCACATATGTAAGTCGGCGAAGGCGGGTCCGTGATTTTCATGCTGCAAGGCATAGTATCTACCAGCGCCGGCGCGCTATTGTCTGACACGGCGAAAGTGAAGTAAAACGTCGCTTTCCAAGTCGGCGTGCCGCTAAGTATCCCCTGCGCGCCACCAGTGAAAGTCAGGCCATAGGGCAGGTCGCCGCTGACATATGTCCAGTTGTAAGGAGGAATTCCACCGACTACCTGCATCTCGTAGTTGTAGGGTACGTTTTTATAACCGTCAGGAATGTGGTAGCTCATGATGTGCAATTGACCGTCACAATAATCTCCCACCCCATCTTTGTCCTCGTCCTCCTGCAGCGGGTTGAACACGTTGGGACAGTTGTCGCAGGCGTCCCCGAGACTGTCTCCGTCGCTGTCGGCCTGCGTGGGGTTGGAGACAAGCAAGCAGTTATCAACCGCATTATCGACGCCATCGCCGTCAAAATCATGGGAATTGGCAACTACCATCAACCAGGCGGCCGATGCCCGCACCATCCGAGTCATATACTCGAAATTCATGTGGGTCGTGCTGTCGCGATAAGTATGCCAGAAGGGTGAGAAATAGTACTCCGCCAGAAAAATCGAATTCGGAACAAAACCGACAAACGGATAATGATCTGATCCCGACGATCCTCCCGCCAGATGACCGGTGATTCCAACTAGGGGGCTGGCAATGTTGATCCAGGTTTGGGCAAGGCGAGTGCTGGTGCCGTGATAGAGATCCGCGTCAGCGTAATTGTTGTCGTCAGCAATCATGTCCATATTGAAAACGGCCACGATCTTATCCTTTCGCGCCTGAGCCGCGTTGGCATAATGAATCGAGCCATTCAGGCCGGTCTCTTCGGCATCAAAAGCGATGAACAACACCGTAACCGCAAAAGCCGAATCCTTCATCACCCTCGCCAGTTCCAAAACCGCTGCCGTCCCCGAGCCGTTGTCGTCCGCGGCCGGGCTGGTCGACACGCCATCGTAATGACCACACACAATGATGTGGTAGTCAGGGTAGACTGTTCCTATCTTTTTGACGATTACATTGTAGCCGGTCTTGGCGCCGGACGAGAAAGTGAATCCGTCGTAAGTCACAGAATCGTACCCGAATCTGTGAAATCGTTGTGCGATCGTGTCACGTGCGGCCCGGCAGTTTGAAGTACTGGTTATACGCCGATAAAACGCCTGCAACTGGAGAACGTAGTTTCTCAGTGAGTCCTGACTGATCGCGCTCATGATTCCCTTCACTCTGGAAAGATCAACGGTTGCTCTCTCTTCCATAATCTCCGCAGGTCGATACTGGACCGTGATCGGGAATCCCTTCAGAGGCATCAGACCGGTAGTTTCCGTCGGCTGGAGAAGCAACTCTGGATCGACTCTATACACGCGCACCTGATCTTCCTGAAACAACAGCGAGTATCTTCCGATATTCGCTCCATCCAGTCCCTGGTCGAGCGCTAATTCATTGCGATCGACGTCCTTGGCCAACAACTCAGCCGCTAATCCAGACTCCCGGAGCTTGTCAGAAACAGACAAGTCTGCCAGAATCAAGTATCCGCCCCGAAAAGCCAAAATCGGTTCAACACCCAATGTTGAGAGCCGCTCAGCATCAACTTGCGCGCGAACAAGGACTTTGTAGAGATCAGCAGCCCCTGCTTGGGTCACCGCAAACAGAACAAACAGCAGCAGCAATAGGAATCTTTTCATACGGTATGCTCCAATGACCGGGAACTCGCCCGGGGTAAGTACCATTTTCACAATATAGCACATTTTCGATTTCTGTAAAGCCCAAAATTGTCCCATCGGGTGGTTGCGCTCGTCGAAAGCGGCAACTTTACGTTGACAAATCGGTCAAACGTATTAGCTTCTCCCAGTATGAATGCTTCGCTTACTATCCCGTGCAAGCGCCTTTCCGTGCAACTTCCCCGTCTTTCGGGTATCTGTTCCCGAAAACAAGTGCGCGACCTAATCATGTGTACGAAGCAGTCAGCGAATTGTTTAATCTGCAGGGGTCTGACTCCGTCAACTATGGATCGGCGAGTTGGACTCCCGTGGGTAAACGAATCTATCTTCGCCAAGAGTTGAAGGGCTCCGACGCTTGTAACAAATCCGACACCGAGACAAATCATCAGACAGAGTTGAAAGATGAACACACCAGAATGGATTAACGAATTCCCGGGGGCAATTACAGTCTGCGATCGCAACGGCGTAATATTGACGATGAATAACAAAGCGATTGCCACTTTCGCAGACGATGGCGGAGCAGCGCTAATCGGTACGAATCTACTTGATTGTCATCCCGAACCATCACGCACAAAGTTCCGCGAGCTGATGGCATCGCAGCAGGCCAACTGCTATACCATCGAGAAAAACGGCGTCCATAAGCTAATCTATCAATCGCCTTGGCATGTCAAAGGCGAGTACGCCGGTCTGGTGGAAATCTCCATGGAGATCCCGCACCCGATGCCGCATTTCGTCAGATCGTAATTGCGACTGTTGCAGACGGTCTTGGCGTGCAATTACAGTATCAATTCGACCTCGGCGTGTAGCTCCGGCAGAATTCGATCCGCTTCTGCAGCGGTGGATGACTGTATTGCCAAAACTCAATGAAAGCAGACGGACTCGGGTTGGAGAGATTTTCATTCGCCAATTTGATGAATGCCGAAACACCGTTTGTGTTATCCCGAGTCAGATCGAGCGCGAACCTGTCTGCGTCGTGCTCGATCTTGCGTGAAAAACCGTTAGTCAGCGGGTCAAGCAAGAACAGCATGAGGCTGAACATCAACATCAATAGCGGCAAACTGGCGATATCGCTAACGGCTGCGAATCCGAAGCTGTCGCTGTAGCGGCGAATGAACCACCCGATCGACTTATGAATGATAAACAGCAAGATCAGGAAGATCACGCTGAATAATCCGATACCGATCCACACATGGTTCATCACATAGTGTCCCATTTCGTGCGCCATCACAAATGCGATTTCATCGGGCGTCATCTTCTTGATCGTCGTGTCCCAGAGCACGATTCGCTTGGAACCGAAAAGTCCGGTGACATAGGCGTTTATCGCCTGCGTTTCTTCGCTCATATCAACCTGATAGACACGCCCTCCGGAAATGCCGGCCTTTTCCGCCATACCCAGAATCCGCTGTGCCAATGCTTCGTCTTTTAGCGGTTCGAACTTGTTGAACATCGGCTGAATAAATACCGGAGCTACGACCAAAACAAGGATCATAATCGGAACTGCAACGATTCCAATCCAGAGCCACCAGTCTTTGGCGCGTTTACTGATGCCCCAATACGCAAAGGGAATCAGGATGGTCATGAAGAGAGCACCGACGTAGCCCGACTTGATCGTATCCGCCAACCAGTTGCCGAAGGTCTGAGTCGAGAGACCGAAATGATGCTCGATGACGAAACCGCGATAGTATGACAGCGGCAAGCCAATCAACCAGATGGCGAGTGACAGAATCAGAATGTAGAACACTTTCATCGCATAGTTGCGATATCGCCCGACGAATAGTGCCACTACCCCCCATAGCACTGCAAAGACAAGACTACCGGCTTCTACTGGATGCTTGTCGGTAGCCGTCGCAAAACTAAGTGTCAACGCCAACACCAGGCCAAGACTGGCGGCGAAGGCGAGCGGCGATCGCTGCCGATGGAGCCAGTCGGCCAGCCTCTCCGAGAGGTTCTTGATTCGTCCCGAGAACCCAAACCACAGTATTCCCGCCAGCACCAAAACATCGAAGACCGCCGTGAAGAAATACCAACCGGCTTTGAAGTCCGATAGGAGAATCGCCTGTTCAACTTTGTCCGGTGACAACACCGACGTAATTTCAGGGGAGACGTTCTTGAGATCGATACCCCCCTTGCCAATCTTGGTCGTGGCGATACTGAACACCAGAAATCCCAGAAGCAGTATCACGGGCAGGATGACTCTCTTCATTACATTACCTTTCTCAGAATGTTAACCGCGCATTGTGAAATCCAAGATACGCCTCCTCTCACTTAGCGGCAAGCTTCTCCGCGACTGACGCCAACATTTTCTTGGCCGGAACGATTCGCTGCATAAAGCGTTAAATCGGTCGTATCTTATGTCTGGAGGTTCGAGGACTTGATGCGTCACGACACAATATCGGCAAGCATGCAGACCCGTGGTGTCACCGTTCCGCTTGAGGGCATCTCCTGTGCCGGTTGCATAGCGCGCGTGGAGGGCGTGCTGTCGAGCATTGCCGGTGTAAGCGACGCCGGGGCAAATCTTGCGACTCGCCAAGCGACCTTCTCCTACGACCCCTACCGCGTCAGTATCGGCCAGATCGCCCGTCAACTACAGATCGCCGGTTATCCCATGAGTTTGCTGGAAACTCGCATCGAGATCAGCGGCATGCACTGCGCCTCATGTGTGCTCAATGTCGAGAAAAACGTATCAGCAATACCTGGCGTTGTGTCGGTAGAGATCAACTTTGCCGCTGGGACCGGTGTTGTCCGACACGTAGGCGTCATCGAGCTTCAGAGTATACTTACATCGCTGTTTTCCGGCAGCGGCTACGAAGTCACTACGGTCACTGCGACTACCCAGACGGTCGATCCGCTTGCGCGTGAGCTGAACGAAATCAAACGACCGCTGGTGTTCAGCCTGATTGCCGCATTTATCACCATGGGTCTGATGGCAATCGATCATCTGCAAATTGCCCACATAAACATGACCCTTTCCGCCTACATTCAGTTTGTGTTGGCAACGGCGGTCTATTTCTGGGGTGGCCTCAGATTTCACAAGGGACTATGGCACTCGATTAGACGTCGCTCCGCCGACATGAACACTCTCATCTCGCTCGGCACATCGGCGGCATATTGGTTCAGCGTGATTGTGCTCGCATTCCCAAGCTACTTCCAGCGCAGTGGCATGATGCCGGAATACTATTTCGATAGCGCGGTGATGATCATCGCCCTGATCCTGCTTGGCAGATTCCTTGAGACGAAGGCCAGGTCGCGCAGCTCCACGGCGATCACCAAACTCTTCAAAGCCCGACCCGATGAAGCAATCGTTGTTAAGGACGGTCAAGAGCAACTGGTGTCCTCGGCGCTCTTGGCGCCGGGCAATATCGTCCGCGTGCGTCCCGGCGAACGAATCGCCGCCGACGGCAGGATTATCAAAGGAACTGCCACCATAGATGAATCAATGCTGACCGGCGAACCGTTACCGATTGACAAGACCGCTAATGATATAGTCACCGGCGGTACGATTAATATCAGCGGCAGTTTCGATTTTGAGGTAACAAGCCTGCAAGCCGACTCGCGGCTAAGCAAAATCGCCAAACTGGTAACAGCAGCGCTAAGTTCCAAACCGGCGATTCAGAAGCTTGCCGACAAGGTAGCCGCGGTATTGGTACCGATCATAATCACCCTCGCTCTTCTTACACTTGTCATCTGGTTGATCGCGGGCGCCCAGTTTGCGTTCGCCCTGAAGAGCTTCATCGCCATAATGATTGTCGCCTGCCCCTGTGCTTTGGGATTGGCAACTCCGATGGCGGTAATGGTTGGCATCGGCAAAGCGGCATCGCTCGGCATTCTCTTCAAGAGTGGAGAGACCTTTGAGCAGATTGCCCGGCTCAAAACCATCTACTTCGACAAGACCGGTACGCTCACTTACGGACGTTTCGAGGTTGTTAACGTGAAGACGATTGGTATCGACGAGCCGACTCTGCTGCGCTTTGCCGCAAGTATCGAGAAACGCTCTGAGCATCCTCTGGCGAAAGCTGTGTTCGCCTATGCTAAGTCCAAGGACGTCCAAGCTCAGGATTGCGACGGTTTTGCATCACTTGCCGGAGCGGGAGCATCGGGCACCGTTAACGGCAGCAGTGTCCTTCTGGGAACTCTCAAGCTCCTGCAAGCCCGCGCAGTTGATGTCGCGTCACTAGACACTGAGTATTCCGATGAACTCGATCAAGGACGCACATTGATCTTCATTGCCATCGATGGGCGGCTTAGCGGATACATTGCCCTCGCCGATCAGATCAAGCCGGATGCAAAACGGGCCATCGCGGAGATTAGTTCCTTGGGAATCACCCCCGTCATCATCACTGGCGACAATCAGACAGCTGCTCGACGAGTTGGTCGAGAACTCGGCATCGATGAAGTACACGCGGAACTGCTACCATGGCAAAAACTGGCGTTGATCAAGAAACGCAAAGCCGAAGGCGTATCGGTGGGTATGGTCGGCGACGGCATCAATGACGCTCCGGCGTTGGCGCTGGCGGATGTCGGCATTGCGCTTTCCGGTGGCACGGAGATTGCCGTCGAATCGGCGTCTGTCACTCTAATCGGCCACGACATTAGCCGTGCACCAATTGTTATTCGTTTGGCGCGGGCGACGCTACGCAACATCAAGCAGAACCTTTTCTGGGCGTTCTTCTACAACGTCGCCGCAATTCCGTTGGCAGCCGGCATCTTCTATCCGCTGTATCATGTTCAGCTTTCGCCGGCCATTGCGGCGGCCGCCATGTCATGCTCATCTCTCTTTGTTGTTACTAATGCTTTGCGCTTGCGACGCTTTCGCTAAGGGTTAGTGCCTTGCCCAATCTTCATCCCCTCGCCGTGCACTTCCCGATAGCTCAGATTCTTTCGGCGTGGCGGATCGTAATGCGGACTTTGTCGATGCGTTGCCCCGAGACCTTTTCAACGACATAGTCGATGCCGTCGACGCTGACCTTCTGTCCCACGCGCGGCAATGAACCAACCAGGTCATAGATGTAGCCGCCGACCGTCTCAAAATCCTTCTCTTCAAGCTTCAGGTTCAACTTATCAGAAAGGTTTTCCATCGATAAATTCGCCGACACGATAAACTCGCTCGCGGACACCTGAACGACATCAGATTCTTCAACATTGTGCTCGTCCTGAATGTCGCCGACAATAAGCTCGAGGAGATCTTCCAGCGTAATGAGCCCCGCGGTACCGCCATACTCGTCAACCACAACTGCAATGTGGATCTTTTGCAAACGAAAATCCGCCAGCAGGCTGTCGAGCTTCTTCGATTCCGGCACAAAGTAAGCGGGACGCGCAAAAGCGGTCAGGTCGGCATGGGAATCGGGCAATGGGATTTTCTGAAAGAGATCTTTTACATAGAGTACGCCTGTGATAGTGTCGATGTCTCCCTCATAGACGGGATAGCGTGAATGGCCGGAGTCGTTTAGCAGTCCCTGCACGTCAGCGAGCGTCGCGCCTTCTTCCAGAGCCACCATCTCGATGCGGGGAACCATTATCTCGCGCACTTCGGAGTCGGCAAAGTCAAAAATGTTACCGATCATCCGTTTGACATCCTGCTCCATCAGCGGTTCGTCAATTCCGGCGGAGTCGGCCAAGGATTCAATCGCCCGTTCCACGATTTCCTCCTTTTTCTCGTCGAGATCCTTCTTGTCGATCAACTTCTCTTTCTGGGAAATCAAAAATGAGACCAAAGGGGAACAAAGCCACATAACCGACTTCAACAGCCAACAACGCGACTGCACGGTCTCCAGTGCCCGCTCCTGTCTGACATTCGGGGCAAGCACCACAATCAACGACAGGTAAATGAACCAGCCAACCAGCAGCAGCACGATCTGCAGCACGTATTGATTGACGGGCAATTGCAGATACCGTCCGAGCACAAACCAGCAGACTGTGGAAACTATCAAAGCTGCCGATAGCACAATGTCCGCCGTGGCCGCAACCCGCTTGGGATTCTTCAGAAGGTGCTGCAGGTAATCACGCTTGTGTGCCGGCAGCAAGTTGATGAACCTGCTCTCCTCATAGTCAGACAAGTAAAGGCCACCCGCAGTGATACTCAAGAGATATGAGAGGTAGTACGCCAGCCCGATGGCGACCAGTAGCGCGATTCCGATCATCGTTTCCTGCTCTTCTTCAGATGCGACAAGTATTGATCCTCCAACCGCTTCATCTCGGCACGTGCTTTCGCGTTCGGATGATGTGTGCCTGTCAAATGCAGCAGACCGTGACAGAACAACTGCAATAGCTCCTCATCGAGCCTGCGCCCGTCACCGACGGCGTTTCGTCTTGCCGTTGGAATGGAAATATAGATTTCGCCGAGGAGAGGATCGATGTCTTCTTCCATCGCAAAGGACAACACGTCGGTCGTCTTGTCCTGTCCCCGAAAGCGTCGGTTCAATTGCCGCATCGTGCTGTCCGCCACCAGAATCAGATTCACGGACTTTGTTACGCCCTGTCTGCGCAGAACGATCTCTGCGAGGCGCGTCAACCTTGCACGCGGCACGCGAATACCGGCCACTGTGTTATGTATGCGTACACCCGACATCAGTTCGATTTCTCTTCATCGGCATGAGGATAGTCAATGCGATTGTGAAATGCGCCGATTAACACCATCACAAATGCGTCTTCGATTTTCTGCAAATCCGCCAGCGATAGGGGTGACTCAGAGAGCTGTTCGGCTTGATACTTGTCATTGGTTATCCGCCTAATCAAGCTGCGAATGCGCGACGGTTTGGGATCATCCAATGTCCGCGAGGCGGCCTCGACCGAATCAGCGATCATCAAAATCGCGGTTTCCTTGGAACGCGGCCTCGGCCCCGGATAACGGAACTCCGCCTCGGACATCTCGCCGTTGTGACTCAGCTCTTTGGCCTTGTTATAGAAGTAACTAATCAGCGAGGTGCCATGATGCTCCTGAATAAATTCGATGATCCGATCCGGCAGATCGTATTCCTCGGCCATCTCGCGCCCCCGCTTGATGTGTGACACGATTACTAACGCCGACATTGAAGGCGCCAATTCATCGTGCTTGCTTTTTACACCAAACTGATTCTCCACGAAATATTCGGAGATTTCCATCTTCCCAATGTCATGATAATAAGTCCCGACTCTGGCCAACAAAGGATTCGCGCCGATCGCTTTGGCAGCCGCTTCCGTCAGCGAACTCAACACCAGCGAATGATGATAAGTACCCGGAGCTTCAATCGCCAGCCGTTTCAGCAGCGGATGATTTAGGTCGGACAGTTCCAGCAGCGTAATATTCGTCGTGAATGAGAAGAATGATTCGAACAATGGCAGCAGCGCCATGGCGATGAAGGTCGAGCCGACAGCGTTGACAACTCCCAGACCGCACTGCCTCACCACCAGATTCGTATCCGAGAGTTTGAGCGATTCCAAGAGCAAGTTGCCTGCAGCCAGTGTAATCGAGAGATGAAGAGCACAGCGGTAGAAGTCAGTCCGCTTCTGCACAACTCGCATCGCCACCGCCGCCATCACTCCGGCGATAATCGCACGAAAAGCGGTTTCGAAGTCAAACTCGAAAACGATTCCGAGGAGCAGCGCCAGCGCCACCGACGTGAGAACCGCCGTCTGTAAATCATAGAGTATCGCAACAAGAATGATGCCCGCGGCGACCGGAATCAAGGTTGGCGGCAAATGCCCCTGCTCGGTAACCAGATAGGCCGCAAGCATCACCGTTATGATGATCAATAGCAATGGCACAATTCGGCTGAAACAGAATTCGCCTTTGGGTCGAAGATGATACAGCGAGTAGAGAAAGCTGAAGAACACGAACGAAACGAAGGCTACACGCGCCACGATGGGCAGCAGGTACTGCCAAGCACCCTTTTCGGTGCCGACCGACGAACGATAATGAGCCATGGCCGTCAGCCATTCTATGTGAGTCTTGGTGATTGGTTCATTGCGCGCCACCAAGCGTTGCCCCGCCTTGATGACAAGTTTCTCCCGCGGAATCGCCGCCAGCGTTTTCTCCCGCCGCGCTTCCGTCTCCGCCATGGAAAACGTCAAATTCGGCTGCAAAAACTCGCGGGCCATGGCGTACAGATCACGGGCATCATCAATGAAATCCCCCGAATGGATCTGAATATCCTCAAGAAGCTTCTGTTGACCCTGTTGCAGGCTCATAACCTGGTCCGCAGCATAGACAGTCTCTCGGTTTGGACGAACCACTACCACTTCGTGATAGTTCGCCGGCACAAGACTATCTACGCGAGTAATACCAACTATGTAACGATCCCTCAGGCTGGCGATGATGACCGTCTCGCGAGCGGCAAGGCTGTCCCAGGCGGCCAGCTTCATGAGTATCTCGATCTTGATCTGGGGGAAAAACAGCCGTAGCCGATCCGCAATCCGACTCCGATTACCCACGACTGATTTCAGGCTATCCGCCAGAAAAAACAATCGGTCTACCGACTCAAACAACGAGTCGACTATTCTCTGATCGTAGATCAACACCGCCGGCAATGCTGCCAATGCCATGCGGATCTCATTGTCCAGTTCTCCCTGACTCTTGTATACCGGAAAGCCAAAGGGCGCGATAATATCCTCAGAGGCAACTTCGCCGACATCCGGCGTCGAAATCGGCGCAAACAGTTGCGCCAACGGGAAAAGAAACGATGAAAACACGATTGCAAATATGACAATTACACCCATCCAAAATCTGTTGTAGCTGGGCTTGTCCTGTTCGAGCCGACGCGCGCTATACTTGCGTACCCGCCGTCTGATCGCCCTCTTGATATTGCGTAGCAGTTCGTACATCGGCTAACGTCGCCCCTCTTCGTAACGCTCGAAAGCGCGAATAATATCTTTGACCAGTCGGTGCCGCACGACATCCTTGTCGGTCAAGTAACAGAACTTCACGTCGGAGATATTTCGCAGAATCTTTTGAATAGCGATTAGGCCCGACAGTCGTTTGCGGTCCAGGTCGATCTGAGTAACATCGCCCGTTACCACCGCTTTCGATCCCTCGCCGATACGCGTGAGGAACATCTTCATCTGTGGGACCGTCGTGTTTTGCGCTTCATCCAGAATCGCAAACGAATTGTTAAGCGTACGGCCGCGCATAAACGCCAACGGCACGATCTCGATTACACCCAGCTCCATCAATTTCTTGATCTTGTCCGCAGGCAACATGTCGTGCAACGCATCATAAACCGGTCGCAGGTAAGGATCAACTTTGGCGCGAATGTCACCTGGCAGGAATCCGAGCGATTCGCCCGCTTCTACCGCCGGTCGCACCAGGATGATGCGGTTGTAAAGCTTGTTCTTAAGTCCGGCAACTGCCTCAGCAACTGCCAGGTAGGTCTTGCCGGTACCTGCCGGCCCGATGCCGAAGACGATATCATACTTCTCGACGGCCTCAATGTAAGCCTTCTGCCCGACCGTTCGCGGTCGCACGTCCAGCTTGACGACGGTCGATAGCTCGGATGACAATTCCATCTCTGTTGCCGGTCCGCGCCCCGACTCTTTGATGAAGGAAATAGCGTAGGAAAGATATTGCTCGGAGATTTCACCGTGTAACCGCAACCGCTCAAACAGGTCATAGAATAGCGTTTCGACCAGTGCCGATTCGTCACCGGTAATCCAGATTGTGTCCCCGCGCGCTACAATCTGCGCATCAAAGCTGGACTCTATGCTTTTGAGGAGAACGTGGTTGCTGCCGAATAACAGCCGCGGGTCAATATCCTTGAGTTCGATCTTTCTGGTACTTTGATCACTCAACGAGTTGTGTCAACACCTCATTTAAGAGACAAGCGGCACAAGTCAAAGTGCCGCAATACATCAAAGCTATTATAGCTACTTGCTCTTGTCAATATCTATCGACAAATGCAGCTCCGCCAATTGCTCCGGTTCGATCTCCGTGGGCGAACCGTCCATAAGTGATTGTGCGGCAGTCGTTTTGGGAAACGCCATCACGTCACGGATCGAATCCGAATCGGTCAAAATCGACATGACCCGCTCAAGTCCGATACCAATACCGCCGTGCGGGGGCGCGCCGTATTTTAGCGCTGTCAGCAAAAAGCCGAACATTCGCTCGGCGCGGGCGTCGTCCATACCCAGAATGTTAAGGATCTTCTTCTGCATATCGGAACGGTGATTGCGGATTCCACCTGATGCCAGTTCGAATCCGTTACAGACAAGATCGTACTGATTGGCGCGAACCCTTGCCCAGGGGTGCTTCGGATCGGATTTAGCGAGGTTGCTCGTGAAGCCTGCCTCCAAGAACCCGAGGTCAGTCTCTTTCGTAGAGGTTACGATGTTGTGCATCGCGTCGAAGCGATCACTTTCGGGGTGATATTCGAACAACGGAAATTCGGTCACCCAAAGAAATGCCCATTTCGATTTGTCTATCAACCCGATTTTCTTGCCGCAGTATGTTCGCACCCGCCCGAGAACAACCTCCGTGGGGAGCTTCTTGCCGGCAGCCAAAAGCAGCAAGTCACCATGCTTAATGCTGCCGATTTCCCGCAAGCGAGAGATAGCGGCATCATCAAGGAATTTCTTGATGGACGATCTGATCTCGTCGCCAAATGCCACCCATGCCAGCCCGGAAGCTCCGGCCAGTTTTGCTTCCTGCTCGATTTCTTCAAGCTGTCTGCGTGACAGACCGGCCTGCCCGACGGCAACCAACCCCTTGATCACACCGTCGGAGTTGACAGCCTCGGCAAAGGGTCTGAATTCGCTTTTGCCGACCGCGGAAGTGAAATCTATGAGCTTCATACCAAAAAAACGGAGGTCTGGCTTGTCGGAACCATAGTTGCTCATGATCTCTTGATATGGGTGCCTGGGGAAGGGAGTCTGTACGACAACGCCGAGAGTCTTCTTGAGAGCGTGTGCCATCATACCCTCGACGATGGTGAAAACGTCATCCTGTGTAACAAATGACATCTCTATATCGATTTGCGTGTGCTCCGGTTGACGGTCGGCGCGCAGGTCCTCATCGCGTAGGCAGCGGGCAAGCTGATAATACCTGTCAAAACCGGAGATCATCAGTATCTGCTTGAACAACTGCGGTGATTGAGGCAGCGCATAGAACTTCCCCGGATGAACGCGCGAGGGCACAACGAAGTCACGCGCCCCTTCCGGAGTCGAACGCATCATCAGGGGCGTCTCGATTTCGAGAAACTTCTGGCTATCGAGATACTCGCGCACCGCGGCAGTGAAGTGGTGGCGCAGGATGATTTTATCCTTGAGTACCTTCCGGCGCAAATCCAGATAGCGATAAGTCAATCGCAGATCCTCGCTGGCCGTCGTTTCATCCTCGATCTCAAACGGCGGCGTTTCGGATTCGGAGAGCACTTCGAAATCATGCGCTTCAACATCGATCTCGCCGGTCTCCATGTTCTTGTTGATCATCCCATCAGGGCGAGGATTAACCTTGCCGGTGACGCTGATCACAAACTCCGCCCGCAAGTGTGTGGCAATATCCATCTGCTCGGCGTTGAAATTGTCGGGATGAAAAACGACCTGCGTGATGCCGTAGCGATCACGCAAATCGACGAAAAGAATGCCGCCATGATTGCGGTAGCGTTTTACCCAGCCGTTAAGAGTGATCGTTTGTCCGGCGTGAGCGGCTCTCAGATCACCACACGTATGTGTTCGCCGCAGTTGCGAAAATGGTCTCATCGATCTCCCGTCTTAGCCAAGCCGATGCTTGTCGCTATTGCTTGCAAGGCGACACACCTGCGTCTATTCATGCCCACAGGGCGACCTGTCATCGCTGGCAGGAATATAACGTGATACGTGCTTCTATCAAGTGAATAGTTGCACGGATCCGCGAGACGGAGACCAGAGGCGGCGTCACTCTATGCAAACATCAGCGGCCGGCACACGGCTGCGGTCCATGGGAGAAGATGTACGTAATTAGATAGACAGCATCAGCAATAGTGATCACACCGTCGCAGTCCGCATCACCCGCGGCCAGAGGATTGGGTGCTGGACCGCCGGAGAAGATATAGGCGATGAGATGTACAACGTCGGCGATGTCGACTTCACCATCACCGTTGGCATCTCCGGAGTGAATGCCAATGAGCGTCACTATTCCAGCGACATTAAAAGGCGAACCATCGACAAACTGACCAGACACGGTATAGGTCGAATCATGGTCACCCCAGAGCGGTCCGTATCCCAGGATAAAGCCCCTGTTCGGGAAGACTGTCTCCAAGACCTCTCCGTAAAAACCCGGGTAAGACGGTACGATTGCCGCGGTCGTCGGCACAATCGAGTCGTTGATAAGGAGCGTTGATAGATTAACATCCTGAAGTAGATGTTCGTCGTAATAGAAATCGCCGACGCGAATCTCAGCATCCATCGGACTGCCGGCGTGCGCCTGGTAGACATACATCGTATCCGGGTCGATCTCGACTTTCGCGCTAATTGTGCCTTCGGGAAGCCCGACGAGTCGCACTCTTGCCTTTTCCAGTCCGGACATTACGTCAACGACGCTCAAGTAGTCTTCACAATAGCCGGGAAACGGTGGCCGGAAATAGACGTAGGTCTTAGCAGAAATGCTTGTGTCAAACAACACACCTTTGGGAGCGACCGAAAAGGGTGACGAGACGGGAATCTCAAACTTGAGAATGCTGCTTCCCGAACTATGCGACTCGATGTCTAATCGCTGCTGACTGGTGCCGGACTCATTGAGCTTGATCACCACGTCGCCGGCTATTCCGTTCTGATTGAGCAATTGCTTCCGAAAAACCAGCTTCTGACCATCAACGATTTCGGACAAGCTGTGTCCCGATCGCAGTGCGGGCCAGAAGATGTATTGAATATCAAGGAGATTGGCATCAATTTGGAAATTGAGATTCTGATAGTCAATCGGACTGTTGCTTGGGTCATCGCCACTGTAACTGGAATTGAAGATGATCAAGTACTCTCTGCCATCTTGTCCATTATCACACGGACTCCAGGTATTATCAAAGCAGGGTGATCCAAGATTCTCGACAAAGGCGGCATTGAGCTGACGGTTATTGTCTGTATCCCAGACTGTGAACGGAACTTCGTAATAGCCGTCATACCCGTAGTTGGGATTTCCCCCTCTGACGTAGCGGTAGGCCTTCTGCTTTTGTACCTGAGAGAAGCGGACTTCAACGCCATGAAATGCACCAGGATTAGTCTCCGGGTGGATCGAGGAGCCAAAAAATCGATAGCCATAGTCGGCAGACCCGCCGAAAAAATCGCCTCCCCAATTATAACGGGCAAGCCAATGCTGATTCGTTTGGTCAAGGAAGTAGACTTCTCCAAGCTGTTGATAGTCATTCACCGACACGCTGGCGGAATCGCAGTCCACGAACACAGGCGCATTCACGACAACCGCCGCCGAATCGAGAGCTTGCTTCAATTCCGTAACGGCTGCGGAAAGATCTTCAGCCGCGTAGGCTACCAACTTAAGCACCACCTGCTGACTGTCACCTGGATCCAGATGCAAGTTGCCGAAACTCGCCATTAGCCTTTTATCCGAGGGCGCTTCGTCCAACCACCCGGTGCCGTTCACCGGGTCTCCGGAATAAGGAAATCTGGTTTCGTGGCCAAGGGGATCGACATTGGGAGAACCATCACGGGCCAGACCTTTCATATAGTTGAAAGTCTCTTGCTCGTTCTGCGGGTCGGTATTGTTGATGTACCGGCCAAACGAAAACATGCCCAAATTCTTGAAGCCGGGCATCGGCTGACCGTCGAACATCGCGGTATCTCCCTCCGACGGTACGACGGGACCGGAAATGAGTTTGACGCCCCAAACAGGAGTATCAGGATTGTAGATGGCATCCGGACCGGAGTTGTAAGCGAAGAAGATGTCGGATGTCGTGTCGCATCCTACCAGATCGTTGCTTGCGTCACCCAGGTCGGGGTCAGCCCAGAAGGAGATAAAAAAGCTGTCGATCGGATTGGTACCCTTGTTGTATAACTTGTACTTGATATACACTACTGTTTGCTCTCCGGGAAGGTCAGAACCCCAAACCGTCTGCTGTACTTCGATGCCAAGAGGATCTGTGCGGCCGCATCCGTTAGTGTGATGCGAAAAATCGGCATCGTTAAAGACCGCCCAAAGCATTTGATCTCCAAGCAACAATGGTTGGCCGAGTTGATCTACCGGCGCTCCCTCTGACGCAGGCCATTGATCGTAGTCGGGGTCGCCCGGTCCCGAGTTCCGATCAATCTTGTAGACATGGAAGAATGGCTGGTCCGGCTGGAAAGTGCCGCCGGCCATCGGACCCGGGACGTACTCGGTCGAGTATTCGGCTGCCGCTATCCGTATTTCTCCATCGACTTTCCCACCCATGAAAATTCCGGCGGCATAGACCACCGTTTTGATACCCGGGAACGAAGGATACCCTGAGTAAGGATAGTAGAGGCCGTCCTGTCTGCCGTAAACTGAGGAGTTATCGTAAGCTACATTTCCATTATTATACACCATCATGAACAGCCTGTTGGCGTCGAAGTAGCTATCTACGTCGGTGCTCTTGGCGGTTTTGACAGTCCTTAAGACAGATATCGCGGTCGGCGGCAGAGACCACGCGATAGGCGCCGCCAAAATGATAATACCGACCATCAATCTGAAATACAGGTTCCTCATAACTTCTCCCCATTCTGGAATGTATATGCGTTTTTCCATGATAATACCTTGCCCAGTCGATAGTTCAAGAACCGGCGACCGGATCCGCGAGCATTTGACTTGATAATCTGCTCTTCTGTTCGCCCTATTATAGACTTCCGAAGCAATAAGTCAAGCGATTTCTTCCCAACCCTGGCGAGCAGGTAATGTCGATAGTTGAGTGTGGAAAGTACATCCTCGGGGGTCCGGGATAGACCGGCACCGGTTTACGTTCTCCACCGAAAAATCTAACTCGCAAAACGACGCGGGTGTCTCCTCTCTTCTTATCAGTTTTCCACATAGAGGATACACTCGTTGTCGCTTCTACACACGATTTAGGATATTACCCGGGATGGAAGCGGGAATGCATTTTTGTTGCATGGAGCGGCCTACTCCCTATATTCACGCCGGAGAGTTGGCTGAGCGGTCGAAAGCGGCGGTCTTGAAAACCGTTGTCCCTTCGGGGACCGGGGGTTCGAATCCCTCACTCTCCGCATCGTTCTTGTATGCCTATCCCCGTCCCCCTCTGTTTGTCCGGCAGCGGCATTGTCGTGGTTTGCGAGGCGGTGTCGGCAACCAATCTGTCAATTCTGCGTACTGTCTCACATGGAGACGGAGGAATTCTATCAGCCCTCTTGAAAACGCATATCTGGCCGCACACGATCTTTGTCGTTATTTCCGGCGCGGCGGGTACGAGGTCCGTGCGCTGGACGGAGTAAATCTCAGTGTGCAACGCGGGGAGTTCGTCGTGATCGTCGGGTCATCAGGATGCGGCAAGTCAACTCTGCTCGGCATTTTTGGCGGACTGGATACGCCGACCGCCGGCACGGTTGAAATGGAAAGTCGTTCCCTTTACACGCTGTCCCGGCGGGAACTGGCGGCTTATCGCGCTCGCCAAATCGGGATGGTGTTTCAGTCATTCAACCTGATCTCCCACTATACCGCACTGCAAAACGTAGAGACAGCGCTGCTGTTTAATGGCACACCACGGCGAGAACGTCGCGCGCGTGCGACTGCCGTGCTTGATCGGTTGGGTCTTTTGGATCGCATCACTCACCGTCCCGCCGACCTGTCCGGGGGAGAACAACAACGGGTCGCAATGGCCAGAGCAATTGTCAAGAATCCGGCGATCCTGTTGGCGGATGAACCTACCGGCAATCTCGATCACGCTAACGCCGTTCAGACTATTTCGTTGTTGGCCCAACTCAACCGTCAAGGCATTACGGTCGTTATGGTCACGCACAATCTCGAATTAGCCAGGCAGCATACGACGCGAATCATCCGGATGGATTATGGGCACATTGTCGGAAGTGAGACTTCATCGCCAGCGAGTGGAGAGATTCAATGACCTTCACTGATTTTGTAGCGGTTTCGACGGGCAATCTCTGGCGCATGAAGTTGCGAACATTTCTGACCGTATCAGGCGTGGTTATTGCCATTGCGGCATTCGTCTCGATGCTCTCCTTCGGAGCCGGAAATCAGCGGTATATCACCAAGCAGTTTGAAGAACTCGGTCTGCTCACAACCATGCAGGTGTATCCGAAGACCAATTCCGATAGAGCCGATTCAGTACCAACTCCCCTGCTTGATAAGTCGGCGATCGAAAAACTCTCTCTCATCCCCGGAGTTAATCTGGCCTACTCGTATGAAGCAGTCAGTGTTACTGCAAAACTTGGTGATTCCACCGTATCTGCCAAGGCACAGACGCTTCCGGAAGCGGTGCTCCGAACCAAGCTTTTCTCCCGAATTCTGGCGGGAAAGCCATTCAGCAGTGATACCACGCGGCAGGTGCTGGTGAACGAGGACTTGGTGAAGTCCTGGGGATTTAACGAACCGGATTCGCTCGTTGGTCGTTCGATCGTAATCTCCGTCAAGGTTGCGAGCCTTGATAGTGGCCTAATGCACATTCTGAAAGACAAGGGAGAAACGATCAGGGATCGACTTAAGCGAATTTCGTTCGATTCCTTGTGGTATAGGGAATATCGCAGCCGGGTAATCACCAACGAACTGAACGGCACCGCGCAGAGATTCGTCAATGGCTTTCTGAACTGCAGAGAGGAAATCTCCGATACATTGACGATCTGCGGCGTGATTGAGAAGCGCGAGTCCCACCAATTGAAAACGGGGTCGATCATCATTCCGCAAGCAACCGCTGCGCGCTTCACAACCGGATTCAGCGGTGATCCAACCGAATTATTGGCAGCGATCAGCAGCGGAACCCTCTTCTCGGGCAAGGGAAATGGTGCGGGCAAAAACTATCCCATGGTTACTCTGGACTTGGCTCCTCGAACTATGCACAAGACGGTTCGCGATTCGGTCAACGCATTGGGATTTCGCACATTTAGTTTTGCCGAGCAGTTTGACGAGATACGCAAGTTCTTCGTCTATTTCGATCTGGCGTTAGGGCTCATCGGACTGATCGCTTTGACCACAGCTTCGCTGGGGATTGTCAACACCATGGTGATGTCGATCCTCGAACGCAAGCGCGAGATCGGTGTTCTCAAGTCATTGGGAGCGGACGAACGCGAAATCCGGTTTCTCTTCCTCGCCGAATCTGGTATGATCGGTGTCCTCGGTTCGTTGTTCGGAATAGCGTTTGGCTGGCTGATCACACGCATCGCATCAGCGATCGCGAAAATGGTGATGGCAAAGGAAGGCATTCCCGCGACGGAATTGTTCGCCATTCCCATCTGGTTGATTCTGATCGCTTTGGCTATCGGTGTCGGGGTCAGTTTGCTGGCAGGCTTCTACCCGGCATCCCGCGCGGCCCATATTGACCCAATCGAGGCGTTGCGAAACGAATGACTCAGCGGTCGGAGCAGCGCTGCGCCCCCCACGGTAGATGAGCGATGTACGCCGGCAAGGGCCGTTTCGTATGCTGCTATAGCGAATTGTCCTCGATTAAATCGACATTGTTCTCGGGCAAACCGGTTTGAGTCCGCAAATCCTCGATCTTGTCTAGCACTTTGTCCAACTGACGACGGCGAGTGCCGGTAATTTCGTCATATTCTTTCTGTGCGGCTTTGATACGCTCGCCGAGCCTATCCATCCCCTCCACGAACTTGGCCCACTTTCTCTGGAACTCACCATACAACGAGAGAATTTGATGCGAGGTCTTCTCCAGTGTAAAGTTGTCGACGGCACGGCGGATTACCGCCAGAATGGCGTACAATGTCAGCGGTGAACAGAAAACCACTTTGTTTCTCAAAGCGTCGTCCAGAATCGTGCGATCCTGCTCATGAATAAAAGCATAAACCTGCTCGTTGGGAATGAAGAGCAGCATGTAATCGACGGTATTTTGCTCGGGGTTGATGTATTCACGGCCGACGACCTCTTTGACGCGGTTGCGTACATCGCGCAGGAAATCGCTCAGGTGGCGTGACTTGTCGGTATCGCCGGTTGCCTCCTGATATCGCAGATAGTTATCGAGCGGAAATTTCACATCCATGTTAAGCTTGAGTTCCTGCGGCAGGAAGAATGTGAAGTCGGGGATCTTCCCGGAAGAATCAATCCGCTTTTGTTTCTCGTAGTTGACATTCTCGATAAATCCAGCCAACCGTAATACATCCTCGGCCATGCGCTCGCCCCACTGTCCACGGGCCTTAGTACTGGAGAGCGCCTGCCGTAGCCCGTTGGCGATTTGCATCAGAGACTGGGTCTGTTCGGCGTGCAGCAGAAGCGAACTCGAAAGCTGTCCGAACTTCTCAACGCGGTCCTTTTCGAGTTCGCTAATCGTGCGCGAAACCTGCTCCATCTGCACGGTCATCGCCTGAAGTTGTTGGTCGATCAGTCCCTTCTTGGAGTCAAGCTCTCTGACCGAGGCTTCCCGCTCGATGTCGAGGCGGGCTTTTGCGAGTTTGAGAAACTCGTCAGTCGATTTCGAAAGTGCCTCCAGCGACAGGGCGCCGAAGGATGCCTTCACATTATCAATGACCGCATCGATACCGGCCTTCCGCTGAGCGTCGCTCTCGCGGATAATCTCCTGCGCCAACTCTCGGCCTTGTTTTGCCTGATGGATTCTCAGAACGAATGCTACTGCCAAACCGATGGCAATCCCGCCCAGAAGCGCAATGATAATGCCGGTCACTACTTCCTCCAGAAGTCGTTAGTTTGCCATCACAGATATACACAACCGCAAACGCCGGGTCAAGCAGGATAAGGGAGTTTTGAAAAAGCCACGATCCCTTGAACGTCGTCAGGAATCCTGAGGCTGTCTCACAAGTTCATTCCCCTCTCCCCTGGCCCCTCTCCCTTCAAGGGAGAGGGGTTGGGGTGAGGGTGTAAGATGTTGCGACGCTGTCATTCAACCAAACACTCCCTGCAATCGCATTAGCGACCATAATCCGGCTTGTAGGACAACCTCAGGATTCCTGGTTGAAATCGAAGTAACTCGTCACGCTTTCAGGAACCGCATCAGAATTTCCTTGAACTGCGAGCGTTCGATATCGCGGCGCAGCGCCCCTTCGAAAGCAATTGAAATCGCGCCAGTCTCCTCGCTAACGATGATGCAGACGGCATCCGATTCCTCGGTGATGCCGACACCGGCCTTGTGGCGCATGCCGAACATCTTAAGGTACGCCGGATTTTGCGATAATGGCAACATGCAACCGGCGGCAACTATCAAATCCTGGCGGATGATAATTGCACCATCGTGGAGTGGTGTATATGGCGTGAAGATAGTAGTGATCAATTCCTCGGAGACCCCGGAGTTGATTTCCTTGCCGCTCTGGACAAAATCGCGCAGGCCGATATTCCGTTCGATCACCATCAGAGCCCCGTGGTTAAGTATCGAAAGCTTGAGAACGGCACGGGAGATTTCATCCACAGTTGCCGAATCCTCGCCGCGATAGAAGTACTTTGCGATTCGCGAAAATCCGATCTGCGCCAGTGCGCCGCGAATCTCCGGTTGGAATAGAATCACCATCACGATAAAGCCGACCGTGGCCAGATTGGAGAAGAGCCACATCAAACCCTGCAACTGGAACCAAAACGCGAAGAAAGCAATCATAAACAGCATTGTCAGGCCGGTGATCATTTGCGCCGCGCGGGTGCCCTTCAGAAGTGACAGGAACTTGTAGAAAATATAGGCGACGACCAAAACATCGATCAGATCGATCAGCGTGAACTTGATAAACTTGTAACCGAACAATTCCATTATTTCACCCGTCGCAATTGAATCGCCACGTCGACCGCCTGACGAGTCTCCTTGACGTCGTGTACACGTACCGCCGCTGCGCCGTAGATCACTGCTGCCACTGCCGCCGCCAGCGAGCCGTGAAGTCGATGTGCCGGATCGGCTCCGGTTATCCGACCGATAAACGACTTGCGTGATGCGCCGATCAGAACCGGTTTGCCCAACTCAGTCAAACTACTTACAGAATTAATGATTTCCACGTTTCCCGCAAGGTCTTTTCCGAATCCTATTCCGGGGTCGATCATGATTTTCGCAGGGTCAACGCCGGCCGCTTCTGCCTTAGAAATGGCCTCTCGCAGGAACAAGCTAATCTCGGCGATTAAGTCCTCATAGCGGGTATCGGACTGCATCGTGGTCGGATCGCCACGCCTGTGCATCAGGATAAGCCCCGCGCCAAACTCGGCGACCGTTTTCGCCAATCGGGGATCGGCGGTCAACCCTGAGACATCATTCACAATCGTCGCTCCAGCGGTCAAAGCGGCACGCGCCACCGACTCCTTGCATGTATCGATCGAAATCGGTACGTCGATCTGCGCGGCAAGACGCTCTATCACCGGTGTGACCCGGCGCATCTCTTCTTCCTGACCCACCGGATCCGCGCCGGGACGGGTAGACTCACCGCCGACGTCGATTATGTCAGCCCCGTCTGCCACGAGCTGCAGCGCATGGTCCACGGCGCGGTCTGCGTCGAAGAACTGCCCACCGTCCGAAAATGAATCGGGCGTGGTGTTTACCACGCCCATCACGATAATCCGATTACGATTGTTGAATAGTACCGCTACCTGATCTTCTTGTCTTAGCGCTCGACTCGTCATGCCTTCTGGGGGTTGATCGGTGCTTTGGTGAGTCGTTCGCCGTGCAGGATCGTGTCGATTTCATCGCTGTCAAGAATCTCGTGTTCGAGAAGCGCTGTCGCTAAATTATGCAGCTTATCGAGATTGGCTTGCAGAATTTCCTCGGCGTTGTTGTAAGAGCGCTCCACGATGCCGCGCACTTCCTCGTCGATTATCATCGCCGTTTTCTCCGAGAAATCGCGATGCTGCGCGATTTCCCGACCGAGAAATATCTCTTCGGCTTTTTTGCCGAAGGCTAACGGTCCCAGTTTGTCCGACATGCCCCAGGAGCAAATCATTTTGCGTGCCAACTCCGTTGCCCGTTCAATATCATTGCCCGCGCCGGTAGTGAACTGGTCGAACACCAGTTTTTCGGCGGCGCGTCCACCCATGAGATAGATTAGCTTGGTTTCGAGATATTCCTTGGAATACGTGTGCCTTTCCTCAATCGGAAGGAAGCTGGTCACACCCAGAGCCAGACCGCGCGGTATAATTGTCACTTTGTAGACAGGATCGGCTTTGGGAATGAGCTTGCCGACCAGCGCATGCCCGGCCTCATGATAGGCCGTCGTGCGCTTTTCCTCCTCGGAGATCACCAATGACCGTCGCTCGGCCCCCATCATAACTTTGTCCTTTGCTTTTTCGAAGTCCTGCATGCTGACTTTGTCGGCGTTGCGCCGCGCCGCCAACAGAGCCGCCTCATTCACTAAGTTGGCGAGATCGGCGCCCGACATACCGGGAGTGCCTCGGGCGATTAGCTTGATGTCAACATCCTCGGCAAGATTAAGCTTGCGGATATGCACTTGCAGGATTCCTTCCCGACCTTTGATATCCGGAAGGTTAACCACGATCTGTCGGTCAAAACGTCCCGGTCGCAGCAAGGCCGGGTCAAGCACGTCAGGGCGGTTCGTGGCTGCCAACAAGATTACGCCTTCATTGGATTCGAAGCCGTCCATTTCCACGAGCAACTGATTTAGCGTTTGCTCGCGTTCGTCGTGTCCGCCTCCCAGACCGGCGCCGCGCAGACGACCGACAGCGTCGATTTCGTCGATGAATAGAATACAGGGAGCATTTTTCTTGCCTTGGTCAAACAGGTCTCGTACTCGTGACGCGCCTACGCCAACAAACATCTCTACAAAATCTGAGCCCGACATGGAGAAGAAGGGTACACCTGCCTCACCTGCCACGGCGCGCGCTAAGAGCGTTTTGCCGGTGCCCGGAGCGCCGATCAGAAGCGCCCCCTTGGGGATTTTCCCCCCCAACCGCTGGAACTTGCCCGGTTCCTTGAGAAACTCAATGACTTCCTGAAGCTCTTCCTTGGCTTCATCAGCTCCGGCGACATCGTTGAATGTAACTTTCGGACGGTCTTCAGTCGCTAATTTCGCACGCGATTTGCCGAAACTGAACAAGCTCTTGGGACCGCCCCCCTGCATCTGGCGCATTATGAAAAGCCACAAGAGGATGACCAGCAGAAAGGGCGCAAAGGTGAAGAGGTAGCTGAGCCAATTCTCTTCCGATTTCTCGGCGCTGATCTTCACTCCGGCGGAATCCAGTTTGCTGACCAATTCCGGGTCGGCAAAAGGAATCATCGCCACGAAGTTGTCGATGCCTTCAGTTTTGCCTTTGAAATCTTCCGGAACGTATTTGCTCTTGAGCTTGCCGCGGACTTCGCGGTCGACGAAGGTCACTTCCTCGATATTGCCCTTCTTGAGTTGATCGAGCAATTCGGTGTATCTGATTGGCGTTCGTTCCGAATGCGGCGAAGCGACATATCTAAGTAAGATGATGACAATCGACAGAAAAAACAGCCAAAAGATCATGGTCCGGGAATTACGCTTCCAATTCGAGTCGTTCTTGCCCTTGGGATCTTCGCCCCGCCTCGGTATCTGCGGTGGCAAATTAGGCCCTCTATTCAAATTGCTATCCAAACGTGTTTGCTCCAAATTCCTACTGGTTTCCGCTCATGCTCATACTTTTTAACACGGCTATATACGGTAAGTTCCGGTACTTCTCCGAAAAGTCAAGTCCGAATCCTACAACAAAGTCATCTTCTATATCAAAGCCAACATATTTCAACGGCACCTCCACGTGATGACTCGCGCGCTTGTTCAGCAGCGCTACTACAGCAACCGATTTCGGTTTGGCAAGCTGGAGATCTTCCAGCAGAATGCGCAAGGTAAAGCCCGAGTCCACGATATCTTCCACCAGCAGCACATGCCGGTCTCTTACATCTATCGAAAGATTTTTGAATAAATCCACTCTGCCCGAAGTACGGTCGGAATGACCATAGGAACGCGCGGAGATGAAATCGATTTCGACATCGAAGTCAAGTTCTAGAGCCAGAAAAGTCAGGAATGCAAAGCACCCTTTGAGCGTGCCGATCAGAACCGGGTTATGATCCCGATAGTCGCGCTTGATTTCCGCTGCCAGTCCCACAATGCGCTCTTGGAGTCGCTCCTTACTAATCAATACTTCCAGTCTGGTGTCGATATCAGAACTCGCGATGTTGCGTTACCTCCAATTTTAGTGCCCTCTTGGTCCGCGCAGAGATTCTGACACTATCGGCAATCTCATGACCAATTATCCATACGATTTTGGCGCCACAAAGTAACAACGGTTTTTCCTCGCGCAGCGGACGGTCGATCTTGCGATCGATAAAGAAGTCCGACAGTTTTTTTGACCCGCTCATACCCAACGGCGAAAAGCGATCGCCCACTCTCGGTGATCTGACCGTCAGTTTGCCCCGCATCTTGTTTGCATCGACATAGACCTTCAGGTTCTTGCCGGAATGCAATTCCTTGGCGGCCAACTTTGTCGTCGGTGTCTCTTTTATTGATATCTCCATTCCATACCCTTGCAGGCAAGTAGATCCCTTGCGCCGAGCCGTGTAGGACGGTTTGTCTTTCGCGGCGCGATAGATGTAGAGTCGTTCACCGGCAATCTCGGCAATCAGTCCGGACGTCAAGTCTACTTTGACAGTTGCCGAGCGCACCTGCTTGATCACCCTCTGCGCCGAGGCCAGATCGAAATCCTGCAGTGATCCGGTCAACCGCTCGAAGCAGTCAGCGATCAGCAACTGCTTCAAGAAATCATCATATCGCCTAAAGTGCTTCAAATCAAGGGCTATCTTTCCGAATGGTGTCACCACGGCATCGCGATCCAACAACTGAGCAATTTGCCCGCGCAAGTAATGCTCTTGCTGAGCTAATATCTGCCCCGCTCGGGCGATATTGCCAATCGCCCTATCTCCGAATATCTTGACGACCACAGGCAACAGCTGCTGTCTGACCTTGTTGCGCGTGTACTTGCTTTCCAAATTCGAGCGGTCAATGCGATAGGGGAGATGGTTCTGCCGCAGGTAGGCGATGATCTCCTCGCGTGTGAAATCGAGCAGCGGGCGAATGACCTTGCCAAAGACAGGTTCGATACCTGACAAGCCAAACGTACCCGCGCCACGGCAGAGGTTCATTAGAATCGTCTCGATGTTATCGGTCTTGTTGTGACCAGCAGCAATCCAGGTGAGCTGGTGCTTCGCGCGGATTTCGTCAAAAAACCTGTATCGAATTTTGCGCGCCTCGGCCTGCAGGTTCGTGCCGGATTTCCGAGCCGACAAATTCACTCTCTTGACGTGGAGTTTGATCCCCAATTGCTTACAAAGATCGCGGCAGAAGCGCTCATCTTCGTGCGACTCCTCTCCACGGAGCCCATAGTTGACATGTGCGGCGGCGACCCTGAACCCCATCCCCACGCTTGCCGCATTGATAAGATGCAGCAGCGCTACGGAGTCAGGACCGCCGGAAAGCGCTACCAGCACGGATTCGATCTCTGGGCGTGGGGACCGCGCCCCTACGGGAGTATTTGCCGAACCGATCAACATGGACAGGATGCCTCCGAAAACACTCTCATCAAGCCCTGATGTTCTCTTTCGCACCATACAATTGGGAATATAAGCCCAAATGGTGAAACCACGCAAATGTTGTTGCGTCGCTATAGGTGTCCAAAATGAACCGTCGGGAAACGGTGATCCCGAATGGTAATATCTAAAGTCGCGTGTAGAAGCGACATAGAGGATATACTCGTTCTCGTTTCTACACACGATTTAGGATATTACCCTAGATGCATTCGTTGGCAGATAACTATTCCGATTCCTTAACGTAAGTGTTATCTTAAGGACTGACGGCACCGATATGACGCAAACGACTGACATCAAGCGAACCGACTACACCGAAGGCTCGGTTACCGGTTCAATTCTCAAAATGGGGCTGCCGTCGATGTTTGGGTTTATGTCACAGAACATCTACGGACTAGTCAACATGTTCTGGGTTTCGCACTTGCCCCAATCCGAATCGGCTGTAGCCGGAATCACTTTCTTCAACAACCTCGCGTGGTTTTTGAGCACGTTCAACCATCTGATAGGTCCGGGATCCGTCGCCGTAATCTCCCAACGCTATGGTGAGAGAGAATACGACAAGACCGAGAAAGCCATCAAGGAGACGCTGATACTCAAGCTGGTTTTCGGCGCCGTCTTCGGCGCCGTAGGTTTCCTGTTTCTCCCGCAACTCATGTACCTGATCGGCGCCCGTGACGAGGCACTGGCTCTCGGGCTGCAATATGGCAGGATCATCTTTATCGGCCTGCCGGTGAATTATGCCATCTGGACCATTTTTACGGCCTTGCGTGGCACCGCCAATCCGCATAAAGCGATGGCGCTAATGCTTGGATTCAGCGTGCTCAACATGGCGCTCGATCCCATTCTGATCTTTGGCTGGCTGGGCATTCCCGCCTTCGGGATGGCGGGAGCCGCCTATGCATCAGTTATCACCTTTGTCACGATCTTCAGCATCGGTGTCTGGCTGTTCTTTGCCGGTCATGCCAATGTGCGCCTGCATTGGAAAAGCGGGGAGAAGATGACGCTCGCAAGCATGTGGATTCTCATCAAGATCGGCATTCCATCCTGGTTTGCGGAGATGTCTTATTCATCGTCCCGATTGATAATAACCCCAATGATCGCCGGTTTCGGAACCGCCGTAGTTGCGGCTTACGGTGTCGCCAATCAAATCATGGGACTCGGTTTCACACTCCTGGTAGGGATTGGTCTCGGCTTGTCGGCTCTTATCGGACACACCGTCGGCGCCGGAAAGATCGAGCGCGCCAAGAAGACCGGTGACAAGTCGATTGCTCTTGCCGTCGGTGTCATGGCTATATTTGGTCTGGTCGTGTTGGTGTTTGCGAGGCAGGTTCTCGGAATTTTCTTTTCAAACCCGGAGACGGTTGGTCATGGCGTCGATCTGCTACGAATCATCGCCCTCTGCATGCCGTTTGTGGGTGCACTTATGATGATCGAGTATGTGCACACGGGAGTGGGACTGAACACTCCGGCTATGGTCGTGAATATCATCAATGCTTGGATTCTGCAAGTTGCCCCGATTTTTGTCGTCCGGGAATTCTTCGGCGGCGGCGAGCTGGCGGTCTGGTGGATAATGACTTCAGCCATTGCCGTCAGCGCCTGCCTGTTTTATGCCTACTATCGGCGCGGAAGATGGCTGACCGTGAGAGTGTGATGTTTCCGTCTTTTTCTAATCTCCTGCCACCGATACCCGCTCCCATAATGAGTGAACGACGCATCTTCGTGCGTACATATTTCGGTGACTTCGAAACTTAGTATTGAGGGAGTAAAGAGATGAGCATTTTAGTCATAGGCGGAACCGGGAGGGTCGGCAGCCAGATTGTATCGCGACTGTTGGATCAAGACACCAAGGTACAAGTGATGACACATAGTGCAGACAAATTGGCAACTTTGCCGGCCGGAGTCGAAGGCATCGTAGGGGACTTGGCCGACCCACCATCGCTCCGCCGCGCCTTTGGCGGTATCGAAAGCTTGGTTTTGATAACGGCCGTACACCCGGACGAAACGGCACGTGGACAATTTGCCGTCAAGGCTGCCAGGAAGGCGGGTATCAAGAAGATCGTGTTTATGTCAGTAGTGATGCCCCCCGGCTCGGAACGAATTCCGCATTTTGCCAGCAAAATTCCCATTGAACAAGCGATCAAGGATTCAGGCGTGGCGTACACGATTCTGCGTCCCAACTACTTCTTCCAGAACGATCTGCGGCTTAGGGAGGCAATTGTCAAATACGGAGTTTGGCCTCAGCCGATCGGTTCCGTGGGCTTGAGCAGCATAGACGTTCGCGACATCGCCGATGCCGCGGTCAATTCACTTCGCAAATCAGGTCATGACGGAAAAACCTACAATCTGAATGGCCCTGACGCTCTGACCGGCAAAGGCGTCGCTGCCGTTTACAGTCGTCACTTGGGCACGGAAGTCAATTATGGCGGGGATGATCTCGACTCCTGGGCGGAACAAGCTAACAAAATGTTACCGGCATGGATGGTGCACGACTTCCGCATCATGTATCAATTCTTTCAGGATCATGGTTTGCGGGCCGAGCAATCGGAGATGGCCAAGACGGAACTCGTTCTTCTCCATCCACCACGTAGCTTTGACGCATTCGTGGCCGAGACAGTGTCGCTGTGGAAACAAGTAGCAGAGTAGACATCCAAACGATCCACAATCGCAACTCGCTGCAATCGTGTGCCTTGCGTCAAACGGTCCGGAGAGAAGACTCTTAGATCGCAGGGGCGGAGCACGCTGCGCTCGCGGGCGCGGGAACCGCACCCCTACGAGCCACGTCATGAAACGAATCTGCGAAAGGAAGCACTAGCACCCAGAGTGACAGGAGGTGAGTCTTTTCGCCCGACGCTCAAGCAATCCATAAGTTATCCCGAAAACAGATAGGGATGGATTATATGGAATACTATGAGCACACATAAACGCTTCGGCGATCTCCTCATCGAAAAGGGCCTGCTGACACCCGAGCAACTCGCGGCAGCTCTGGAGGAACAGGGTAGAACCGGCCTCAAGCTCGGGCAAATCCTGCGGGATAAGGGTCTGATTTCGGAGGATGATTTTGTTGATGTCATCCACACGCGCCTCGGTGTACCGAAACTGGCGCTCGACAATCTCGTGATTGACCCGACCATCGTCGAGATCGTTCCACTCAGTCTTGCCAAAAAGCATCACCTGATTCCGGTCTTCAAGATCGGCAGTACTCTGACGGTGGCGATGGCTGATCCGTTAGACGTAATCGCACTTGATGAGTTGAAGTACCTGACCAACCTGAAGATCAATCGAGTCGTCTCGACCAGCGCCGAAATTGCGCAAGCGATCAGCCAATACTACTCGCTGCGCGAGTCGATGGCAGAGATGATCAAGGGTATTGGTGACGAGGAAACAAGTGGGCAGCCCGATTTCGCGGCCACCGTCAGTGAAGCCGAGGCATCCACCTCGGAAGCGCCGCTTATCAAGCTCGTAAACTTGCTGATCACGCAGGCGGTCAGAGACCATGCCTCGGACATTCACATCGAGCCGGATGACCAGAAACTGCGGGTGCGCTATCGCATCAATGGCGTGCTGAAGGAGCAAGATGCGCCACCGCGGAGTCTGCACGCAAGCATCGTGTCTCGCATAAAGGTAATGTCGCAGATGGACGTTTCCGAAAAACGCCTGCCGCAAGACGGCCGCTTCGTTGTCTCCGTCGGCAACCGCGACATTGACGTGCGCGCTTCGACGCTTCCGACAGTCAACGGCGAAAAGGTCGTGTTACGCGTGCTCGACCGTCGCAATCTGGTCCTGGGGTTGGCCAATCTCGGTTTTGCGTCGCTGACGCAAGTGGATTTTCGGGAACTCATCCACAAACCGGAGGGGTTGATTTTGATCACCGGCCCTACCGGTTCCGGCAAGACGACCACGCTGTATGCGGCCCTCAACGAAGTGAAGAGCATCGAGAAAAACATTGTTACTCTCGAGGATCCTGTCGAATACACACTGCCCTTGGTCAATCAGGTGCAAATCAACGAGAGAGCGGGACTGACCTTCGCCTCGGCGTTGCGTTCGATTCTCCGGCAGAATCCCGATATCATCATGGTCGGTGAAATCCGTGACGCCGAGACGGCGCAGATGGCCGTGCGCTCCGCATTGACCGGGCATCTGGTATTGACCACGATACACACTAACGACGCCGCCGGCGCGGTGGCGCGCTTGATCGATATGGGCGTGGAAGACTACCTGCTGGCTAGTTGCCTTCTCGGCGTGCTGGCGCAGCGATTGGTGCGCACCATCTGCCCGCGCTGCAAGACCAAAGAGACATTGTCACCGGCAATGCTTGACGTGCTTGGCCTGGATCCGGCCGCCAGAGACGGTCAATTCTATACCGGCCAAGGCTGCGAGGAATGTGGCGGCACCGGCTATGCTGGTCGGATCGGCATCTACGAATACCTGCCGATCAATAACCGCATCCGCGAAATTATTCTGTCAAATCCAAATAGCGCCACTATCAAGAGCGCCGCGCAGCGACTGGGAATGTCGACGCTGCGGGAGCAGGTGATTGCCAAAGGTCTCAAAGGCATCACCACCTACCGCGAAATTTTGCGTGTGACGCAGCAAGATGAGGTCTTGGAGTCGGTTTCGGATGCCGGTTGAATTCACATACAAAGCCCGTGATCTGAACGGCGCCGCATATTCCGGCGTTCTGCGCATGGAAAATGCTGATGCGGTCAAGGACTTCCTCGCCGAAAAAAAACTGATCCCGGTCGCAATAAACATCAAGACCAACAGTTGGTGGGTACGACTTCGGCTCATTCTGAGCAAGAAGACTTCACATGAAGAGTTGATTCTCTTTACCCGGAAGATGAACGCTCTCTATAAGGCCGGCATTCCCATCACCGGGAGTCTGGGAATCATTGCCGATCAGCAAGATGAGTATTTTGCCGATGTCGCCTCGAAGCTGCGTTCCGACCTTGAGCAAGGCTACTCTTTTTCAGATGCCGTCGCGCAACATCCGGAGATCTTCGGCGATACCTATGTCAACGCCATCAAAATTGCGGAGCAATCGGGGCGGCTGGACGTCGTCCTCGACAAGTTGGCCACGACCTTGGAGCGAGACCTGGAAACTCGCGAGCAGATCAAGACCGCCATTCGCTATCCGATTTTGGTGGTCGCCATGGTCACGCTGGCCTTCTTTGCCCTTGTGACATTCGTGGTACCCAAATTCGCTGCTTTCTACGACAAGTATAACGCTCAGTTACCGCTACCAACTCGCGTGTTGATCCAAATCAACCATCTGGTCACGCATTACTGGCCAGTGCTGTTGCTCTTGATCATTTTGGCAATTCCCGGAGTAATCAGGCTTTTCAGAGTGAAACAATTTCGACGCTGGTTCGATGGTTTCCTACTGAAACTGCCTGTCTTTGGCAAGCTACTCAACAAGATATACATTTCGCGTTTTTCGCACCTGCTGGGAGTAACATTCGGGTCCGGCGCGCCGCTTTTGGCGGGTCTGGATACTGTCAAGTCGGCGGTTGGAAATACTGTGATCGAAAGCGAAATCGACTTGATGCGTCAACAAATTCAGCAGGGGAACACGGTCGCCAACATCAGACATTTGCTGCCCCATTTTCCGAACCTGGCGCTGTCGATGATCCAGGTTGGATTGGAGTCGGGATCGTTGGAATTCATGCTACAGCAGGTCAGTTCCTTCTTTGACCGCGAGATTGACTACACGACCAAGCGCCTACTATCTCTTATCGAACCGTTCTTGATTTTGTTCCTTGGCGCCGTCGTCCTTTGTCTAGCGCTGGCCATCTTCCTGCCAATGTGGAACTTGATCCAAATTTTCCACCCTCATTAGTTCAGCAGATGCTGAATTTGCCGAAAAACTGAGAGAGGACATATGAGGGGCAAGGTTGTACTCTAGCTAGGAGAAAAGCTATGCTTTCACGCATTCGGTCACATTCAGGTTTCACCCTGATTGAGTTGATCATCATCATCGTCGTGCTGGGAATCCTCGCCGCCGTTGCAATTCCGAAGTATCAGGACATTACGAACGAGGCCAAGGCGGCGGCCTGTAAGGGCGCACTGGGCAATCTGCGCAGCGGCGTCTCGATTTACTATGCAACCCAGATTGTCAAGACCGGCACACCGATTTGGCCGCCGATAGACAGCCTGCGCAACGTCGGGACAGTGATCATTCAGAGCTTGCCGGCCAATCCCTATCAGCTCGCCACCAGCGCTCCGGATTCCATCGTTACCGGTGTTACCAAGGGCACTATCGTTGGAGCCAGAGGCGGCTGGGCTTACAAGGCGTCGACCGGCGAAATCTGGGCGAACACCAGCGGCAGCGGCGAGAATAGCTGGTAACATGACGATCAGACATCCGCGGAGGCAGGCTTGTTCCGGCTTCACGCTGATCGAACTGATCATCATTATCGTCGTGCTCGGAATACTGGCAACCTTTGCAATCGCCAAGTACTCCGATTTCCTGCAGGAGTCGAAGATTGCCGCAACGCGCACCGAGATGGCTACGATTAAACGTGCCATTATCGGCAATCCCCAGATAATCGCTGGCGGGCATTACATTGATGTCGGTTTTGCGGGCAATGTCGGGCATCCACCGGCGCAATTGGTCGATCTGGTACGTAAACCGGACACCATTTCGGCATACAATGCCATTGCGCGGCTCGGCTGGAATGGTCCCTATCTCGACTCGGCCGCCAACGACTACCTGAAAGATGCCTGGGGTATTAACTATGCCTATAATCAGGTGGCACGGACGATCACTTCGACCGGATCCGGAACCAGTATTGTGGTGAGTTTCTAAAATGCATTTGCAGTCCAATCAGGGCGGTTTCACGCTCGTGGAAGTGATCATGGTGATCGTCATCCTGGGAATCCTGGCGGCAGTGGCTATGAAGACTCTTGACAGTGGTCTCGAAACGTCACGTGTTGAAGAAACCCGACGCGAGATGGACCAGCTGGCTGCGGCGATCAGCGGCAATCCGGAACTCTTCTCCAATGGCTTCCGCTCCGACTTCGGCTACGTCGGTGATGTCGGTTCAATGCCGGCTAATCTCGATGCACTTGTAACCAATCCCGGTTATGGCACTTGGAAAGGGCCATATATCAAGTCGGATTACAGCGGCTTTGCGGATGACTATAAACGTGATGCCTGGGGACAAACCTATGTGTATTCAGGCTCCACGACGATCAAATCAACTGGTGGTGCGCCTGACACGTTGACGCGCATTCTGACTTCGGCGACAACTAATCTGACAGCTAACGCCGTGACGGCCTTGATCACGGATGGCGCCGGCAATCCTCCGGGAGACTCCGCTTCCAAGGTCAGAGCAGTGCTGTCGTATCCCAATGGAGCGGGATCGATGAAAGATTCGATCTTGACCTCCAATGCGTCAGGAATCGTGACCTTCTCCAGTTGCGTTCCCATAGGCAACCGAGTCATCAAAGCTATCTATTCAGTTCTAAACGATACAGTTCAGACTGTAGTGTCGGTTCTGCCCAAATCGACGGTGATAGCAACTCTTCGCTTCCCCGGTGCTTTGTGGGCAGCGGGAGCCGGCGGTGGCTCTTCGTCAGACCTGCAATATGTAACCGGAACTGCCTCTACTTCCGGAGAAGGCGATCGCAATCTTCAGTTCGACATCGTGAACAATAGCTCGACCAGCAAGACGATCACTTCCATAAGATTGACCTATTCCGTCACCGCCTATTATGAGGCGGTTCTTTGGGGCAGCAATACGGTCTTTTCTTACAGTGGCACGCGGGCTGGCAGTGGTCAGACAGTCAGCTTCACAAGCGGGCAGACGATTGCAGGAAGTGGCGCCCAAGTGACGATTCACGTAAACGAATTCAGTACGAATTCCACCGGTGGCGGTTCGCGAGTCGACATGTCACATACCCAGGTAACGGTAGTATTCTCAGATGGATCGACGATAGCTTTCACGACACCAGGGGGAGGACACGGAGGACCATGACCGTAGCAGCCGAAACACCCCCAATTTCGCAACTTTCGGTCGACGAGGAACTCGCGCTCGCGCTAGTGACACCGCCGCTTGCGGAGAAAATTCATTCCGGCAGGCTGTATCTTGAGCTCGGCTCTGATTACCTGCTTTGGGGTCTTGTCGAAAAGAAACCCCTCAAAGGTCAGAAAAGTTTCGCAGGCGCATTCACCGACTCGCACCTCAATGATTTCAACGTCCAAGCGGACTATGTGAACGAGATTTTCGCTAAGTCCGATCTACACCATGGCGAAGTCGACCTGTTCTTGTCGCTTCCGGACGCAATGCTCCGGTCGTTCTTTGTTCCGGTTGTTCCCCAAAACGAGCTGAAGCAGGTTGTGCTTTGGGAAGCGGGCAAAGTTTTTCCATTTGGTTTGCAAGGGGAACTATTCGCATGGAGAATCGTCAACTCGGTCGAATGGAGTGGCATCCGCAAATATCAAATCCAAGTGGCGGCCGTGCCGTCCGCCAAAGTGACTCCGATCTGCGAGTTGTTAACAGCAAAGGGACTTGTTGTCAAGCGCGTGACACTAGCGGCGCTGGCCTGGGAACCTATACTTGGGAGTCTTACCGCTTCTGCAGAGACTCCTGCCGCCTCCTGCACGGCAGTCGTGCGGTTACTTGGCAATCGACTGAGCGTGTTCTGCTTCCATCGTGGTGCCCTCGAATTTGTAAGAGAGAACACAATCGAAGTGTCGGAGAACGATGGAGAATTCGAGGCGAGCTTGCGCTATTTCGACGGCTCGGCTCCGGCGCCCCTGGTCGATCCTATCGCGTATCAGGCCGCAGATCCGCATACGGTCTCGCGGATAGTGCTGGACAATCTCGACTATTACTACGGACGTTTTACACAGCGGACTGTCGACACTATTATCCTGGCCGTACCACTGGAAGTGCATCAACCGATTGCCGAAGCTCTTCAAGAAATGCTCGGCGTGCCGGTGCTCGCCGCTTTCGGCGATACCGAAGCAAAAACCCCGAGCGACGTTCTGTCGCAGAGCCTTTTGGCGCCGGCAATCCACAAGACGTTACGCCGAGGCAAACAGCTCGATCTCCTGCCGACGCAGTTACGCGTGGCCGGTCAGCAGCGCGTGCACTTCAAGTACTCATTGTATGCCGCAACGCTGGCCCTGACGGCTGCGCTGTTGGTGAGTGTTTTTCAGTTTATCATTCTGGGTGGTCTGGTAAACGAAAAAGGGCGACAGCAGTCGACGTTAGACGGCATCAAGAACTCGGCGCCTTATCGGGAAGTAGCGGCTCAGGTCGGTGAGCAAACCCAGTGGCAGACACAATTGGCACAATTCCGCAGGACGTCATCCGAACACTCGCGGATCCTGAAAGCCCTCAGCGTTTTTACGCCACCAGACATCTACCTTACCAGCATCAACATTCAAGCGGCTCAGGACGCAACCGGTCGCCGGATTAACTCGGTGTCGGTGGCCGGATTTGTCAAGGACAGTGGTCATTACCTGGAGTTGCGTTTAGCCGAGTACCTGAAAACGCTGATGAATTTCCCCGGCTGTAACAGAGTAGAACTAAGCAATCAGAATACAACGATCAGTAACGAAGGGAAGCGACTGGAATTTAGCGTGGCCATGGAGTTGGGTAGTTGAAAGCATTTATTAGACATAAGACACTCTTCACGATTGGGCTGGCAGTTGTGGCTCTGATAGCATGGATGACTCTCTTGTATCAGCCAGCTCGTCTACGGCTTGAAATGACTCGTGCTCAGGTTGCCTCGCTTGATCAGGAGGTCAATACCGCCAGGCAGTTTCTGATGGAGACTGCCCAGGTCATGGAGAAAGACGCCTGGTCACGGCAACGACATGACCTGCTCACAAACCTTTGTCGAGTCGATTCACTGGAGACCTTCGTTGACCGACTGACAGCGGATTTCAGCCGGTTCGGTGTCAGTCACGTCGAGTTTTCGCCCGATCTCAACGAGTTGCTGAAAGAAAACCGAATTCCCTTTGGCGGCATTATGCTCACCGGAGGAAAATTCGAAGCACGCTGTCAGGGGCGCTTCCTCAATTTGGGCAAGGCGCTCGAATACCTTGAGCAGCAACCCTATTTCGTGAATCTGTATTCCATAAACATCGCATACAACGAGGCGACTAATCCGGAAGTGCTTTGTACCATGAATTTTGCCGTGTACCTGCGCGATCGGGAGGCGACACATGACTGAGAAACGCCGCAAGCAAATCATATATTCGATTTTCGCAATCGCCGTGACCTGGGCCATCTTCAACTTCCCGCATCAGAGGAAACCGATTGAATCCCAATCACCGCAGACCTCCCCAAGCGCGCCTATTGTTGCTGCAGCTACACCGGAGCTATCAGCAAGACCGAGACTGACACTTCCCGATCAATGGGGCAGAGATCCGTTTGCCCGTGGTGGCGAGCGCGCGACCAGCGTGCCAAGCGAAGTTATTCCTTCGTTCCGCGTGGCGGCAGTATCAACAGGTGGAGGAAAAGCGATGGCGGTGATAAACGGCAAGATGATCGGTCAGGGAGATACGATACAAGGTTGGCGCGTGACGACCATCTCCAACGCCGGCGTAGTGCTCGAATCCAACGGCAGGAAAATTACCTTGAAAATTGGTGGTGAATAGAATCATGGACAAGCTAACGCATAGAACAAGGTGCATGGCCGCGCCGGTCGTTGCCGTCTGCCTGCTGACCGCGGCGTCACTCTTTGGCGGCGAAAAAAGCGATATGGGATTCCTTAACAACAAGGTCTCGCTGACACTCGACAAGAGTCCCGTTGCAGACGTTGTCCGGCTGTTGGCCAAGCAAAATGGGTTCAATGTAACCGTTGCCGGGGAAATTCAGGGTGAGGTGTCGATGATTCTGAATGACGTTCCTCTGGCGGAAGCGCTAAATGCCATCTTGCTGCCGAACAAATGCTCATGGTATATCAGGCAAGACGTCATGGTAGTGAAACCGTCAGACTATCTGGCCGAAGATGAACGCATCACCGTCGTCGTTCGATTACGGTATGTCTCCGGGCAGCAGGCGTCGCAGGCCGCTACGCATCTCCTGTCAACCGGAGGAAAGATTGAAGTATTGGCCGATCCCGATACCCCCGCGGACAAGAAAACCTCGCCGACAATGCTCGTGATTTCCGATCGCAAATCGGTGGTCGATGAGGCCATGCGAGTAATTCAAGAACTCGACAAACCGGAGCCGCAAATCAATATCGAAGTGAAATTGGTCGAGACCAATCTGACTGTTGATGACAAACTGGGTGTCAACTGGCCGGAATCGTACGGCATGCTTTTCGGCAACGTTGCGGATGAAAGCGGCAAAGGCGCCACACTCGCGACACACGCACTCGATGGCGGCAAGTGGATCTGGGGCACCTTCTCCGCGACAACCGTGCAGACGGCGCTCGACGTAATGCTGAAATCCGGAAACTCCAAGCTGTTGTCCGATCCCAACCTCACGACTTTGTCCAACAAACCGGCGGAAATCGCGATTACCACTACGATTCCCGTGCAGACACTCAATCGCTTCACCGAGGGGGCGGTTATCCAAGACATTGTCTCGTTCCAAGATCTCGATGTAGGCATCACGCTCAAGGTTACCGGTCGCGTTAACGACTCCGGCCTTATCTCTCTCGCCGTCAACCCAACGATTGAGGAAATCACAGGGTACACCGGTCCTACTGACAACCAGCGACCAATTACGGCCAAACGATCGATGAATACGAATGTCAGAGTCAAGGATGGGGAGACCTTAGTAATGGGAGGATTATTGCGGGAAAGCGAAGTCAAAACGGTGAAGAGGCTTCCGGGTTTTGGGAGCGTTCCACTTATTGGCAGGATATTCCAGCACCACACTACGCATAAGGAAAAGACCGACCTGACGGTGTTTATCACACCCAAAGTTGTGTCGCCATAGCCGCGGCGGAGTCGACACTTTGAGTGCCGTCGTTTCAGGTTGACACGATTGCGTTCCGATCACTACCTTCCGCGGGCGTCGTCAGAAATTCTTTCCTGACGACAGAGATTGGCTTGATGAGCCGGCACCAAAGGATTCCTGACGGCGCGCTCTAATATAGTAGGGGCGCAGCATGCTGCGCCCGCGGGCACGTGCGACGTGCCCATACGAAAGGTAACTCACGGCTTGCTGTGGGTCAGTCGCGGATCGTCTTCCTGCTGCGGGCTGCCCACCCCAAGCGGTGGGGCACCTTGGCTAACAGATGTGGAACAAATCTATGAACTCGCCTAGTCGCGAATCCGTCATCTCTATTGACTGCTCAAACAGAGGATTAAATAGATGCGCGCCATGATTCTCAAACGGCAGCGTCACCCACTGGAATTAGTCGAACTCCCCACTCCGACGCCCGCAGTCGGACAACTGCTGATTCGCGTCCATGCCTGCGGCGTCTGCCGTACCGACCTGCATGTCATCGACGGTGATCTCAAAGAACCAAATTTGCCAATCATCCTCGGACATCAGATTGTCGGCTCGGTCGCGGATGCTTCACAAAGTACCGGGCGGTTCAAGGTTGGTGATAAAATCGGCGTGCCGTGGCTCGGCTGGAGTTGCGGCAGGTGCGAATACTGTAACACGGGCAGGGAGAACCTCTGCGATGATGCTCGCTACACCGGCTATCAGATCAACGGTGGCTTTGCTGAGTATACCGTTGCCGACGAGCGCTTCTGTTTTCCAATTCCACAGGGCTATCCGGACCTTCAGGCCGCTCCCCTGCTCTGCGCCGGACTGATTGGCTATCGCGCCCTCGGTATGACCGGTGATGCGCGGCGAATTGGTTTCTACGGCTTTGGCGCTTCGGCGCATATTCTTCTTCAGGTCGCGCGTCATCAGAAGAGAGAAGTGTACGCCTTTAGCAGACCGGGCTTTACAGACAGTCAGGCATTTGCCAAGGAACTCGGCGCGGTTTGGGCTGGCGATTCTCTTCAATCTCCGCCTGTCCCATTAGATGCCGCCATTATCTTCGCGCCGGCCGGCCATTTGGTGACCACGGCGTTGAGCGCAGTTGGCAAAGGTGGAGTTGTGGTTTGCGCCGGAATTCACATGAGCGACATACCGTCTTTTCCCTATTCGATGCTTTGGGGGGAGCGCGTTATCAGATCAGTAGCCAACCTGACTCGCCGTGATGGTGAAGAATTTCTGGCACTGGCTCCGCAGATTCCCATCAAGACGCAAGTGCACGCCTACGTTTTGGAGCGCGCCAACGAAGCACTCGATGACTTGCGCGCGGGTCGTTTCACCGGCGCGGCCGTCATCACAATTTCTTAAGCGTTTTCCTTCCCGGATGAGCCGCCCGTGACGGCTTTGCCACAACTTCGGCATGCTCGGAAGATTTTACGGAGTGGTTGCGATAAGCATTTATTGATTCTGCCGCCTGTAACAATGACTTGCTGACGGTCGAACTCTGATCCGAGTTGAGCGTTCCGTGAATCGCCTTTTCGGCTTCGAGCAGAAGGTCATCGGTCGTGAACGGCTTCTGATCCATCTTGTATTCGAACTGCTTCTGCCGGATGAAGTCAATTGTGCCGAGACTGCGACCGCTTGCGGAGATTCCGAAAACTCCTTCTGCCTGCAGGTGCTTGGCGACGTCACCGCCGGTCGCTGAATCAGTCGGCGAAATGCTCTCTTGAGCCTGCCCGAATTGAAGCGACGCCGTCAATTCGCGCTGCATAGCGTCTTCATCCGCAGAATTGGAAACCAGTCCGGACGCCACGCCACTCTGTGACGGATCCGATTTCTTCGCGGAAACGCTTGCGGGTGCGCTATCTACGGTGAAAGGATTGGCCACGGCGTTGCCGGTTGCTGCTTTGGCAGATGGCTCCGCCATGCGAATTCTCGGTTGGGTCGCAACAGGCAATGATTGACTCAGCGAATCCAGTGCCTTGGACTTGCCGCTGCTCGAGTTCTCTTGGCTCTTGTCGGATTTGGGTTGGTCAGAAGGCGCTAAATTCTTGACCATGGTTCCGGAATGCTCATCGGGGCTGCCGTCTGCAACCTTGGCAGAGTGCTTCTGGTCGGCGGATGACTCCTTGACGGCAACGGCTTTCTTAATGATTGGCCCCCCCGAACCAGGCCCGTATCCTGCCAAAGCCGGTTTGGACGCTGCTTCGGGTTCGTTGGTATCAGGGCGCCAGCCCGAAGCTGGTTTGTCGGGTCCAGCGCCTTGAGCCGCTGTTGACTTGTCCTTTGGCGAACTGCGTTCGAATGCGTCCATGATCGGGGAAGTCTGACCATTATTGCGTACCGCCGATCGATTTCTCCCGTGTTCCGCCGGTGGAACAGCCCCCTGATCCGCCGCTTTCTTCTGCATCTTCTTGGTTGCAGGTGGCGGGTTAGCGTTCGCCTCCTGATAGGTCGTCGTGATATTCGCTCTTAATGTCATGGCCGAACTCCCTTCGCTTCTATTTGGGCAGGAAATCGCACTCCTCTGCCTTACAGGAGTCCCTCAATTATCATGCCGAAACAGTGGCGCAAAATCCATGTTGTCCGTCAACGACTTGGACGGGAGTGGATTGTTTCAGAATTCCGGAATGATTGTTTCATTCCCGCAAGTATGGGGAGAGTCCCATTGCCTAGTCCTATCGGTCTGTCTTGAATCCGGCTGACAAACGGTATGGGCAGCAAGCACCTCTGTGTAGGGGAATCCCAATACTCCAAAACACGCGAGGACAGAACTCTCGCCAACGCTCGCATCGGATCCGACTGGCCAACAGCCTGATTGATAGTCGGATATGCGCGCACACAGCGATTGTTTCGCTCGTGGCAAGGTTGTTGCGGAAAGAATCGGTCGGCAGCAAGAGTGAAGGAGAAAGTGTGAGCATTATGATAAGCAGCAACTATGCGGGGATGAACACAGTGCGCAATATCTCTCTCATTCAGAGAAGCATCTCACGCACGGCTCAGCACTTCGCCTCAGGACTGGAGCTAGACCAAGCTTCCGATGAACCGGCTGCGTTGGAGATCTCCGAACAGATGCGCTCGCAAATTGGTACGCTCACTCAACATATTAAGAACCTAGAGTCCAATCTCAATAAGAATCATACGGCCGATTCAGCAATATCGGAACTACGTGACAAGTTGGCGGAAATCCGAGGTGTTGCTGAAGCAGCCGCTGACGCGTACGCGGCAACGCCCGAGATGGGAAAAGCACATCAGACGCAGATCGATGATCTGGTCGCAAACTATAATCGGCGAATTTCCAGTGCCGAATACGCCGGTCAGAAACTGTTCGGTGGCCCATCCGGGCCGACCTCCCGGCTAGGGCCGTTGCCCGAATTCACCGTGGCCTATCCTGAGGAAGCCGAGGCAGCGGTCAGAAAAATCGATAGGGAGATGGCGTCTTTGAACCTCGCTAAGGAAGCGGTCGGGGCGCAATCCAAGAATGATTATCAGTCAGCCGTTCACTCGCTGGAAACGGCCTCGCAAGACGTGACGGCTTCCGAGAGCCCAATTCGTGGCACTGATTATGCGGAGAACCGGGCTGTTGATCTCAAGCTCCAGATGCAGCTCCAAGCCGACACGGCTGCGACGTCATTAGGGAGTCTTTCGAGTGAGTCGGTCTTCAAGCTGTTGCATGCATGATTGAAACAAGATTTTTACCTCCCCCCTAGGTGTTCTAACACACCTAATGCGCTTTCTGCCTGAGAGACCCGGAACCCCCTTCCGGGTCTCGATTTCTTTGATAGCCGGCAACTTCAACGTCTTGATGGCATTCGGTTCGTCGGTAACCCTGCGATTTTCTTTTAAGTTTAAGGCAACTAACGAATTAAGGATTAGGATCGAATACCGATAATACTAAGAAGGTATACTTCGAGCTGGGTGAAATGCGAGCTGTAGCAGGATCAATCAGGTCACTCTTTCCGCGATTGGAGAGCATTTATGTCGCCTCGCGGACTATCACCGCCGTTGCCGTGTTGGTCTGGATGCTTACATCGGTCCAGACTGACAGTGCGCACCGCGCTCTCGCCTTTGGCATGGTGGTTTTTGGCGCTCATCTACTAGCCTTCTACTTCATCTGGCGGAGACGCCCCAAGTTTATTGGCGATGTCTTTGCCTACTCACTGATCTTCGACATCATTTTCGTTACCTATTTGATCAAATATACGGGCGGCGCCTTTTCCGGTTTCTATCTCCTGTATTACGTCGCGATCATGTTTTCCGCTTACTACTTTAGCCTAAATACCTGTGTCGGACTCTCGTTCGCCATCACGACCGTGTACATCGTAAGCAATCCGGAGTTGCTGACCAAGATCAGTCTGATCGAGTTGGCAATACGCGTCGGTTTTGCCTGGTTCTTCGCTTACGCCGTCGGTTACGTTTCTCGCCACATGAAATTATCCGAGGGGAAACTGCTGAAGCTGTTGGACTCGCTCAACGAGAGCACCACCGAGTTGGAACGGTCTCAGACGCGGGTAGAGACGATCTATGAGACGGCGCGAGTATTGGGCGAAATCCATGACGAGAAAGAGATCACTGATAATGTTCTCGACATCGCCGAAAACATCCTCGGTTTCGAGATGTGTTCGATCCAGTTTCTTGCCGGCGCCGGTGGCGAGTTGCAAGAGCGCGCCCGTCTTCAGGACAGCAGGCGCCGCACCGACAAGCTGGGGGAACGAGTGCGGTTGGAAGGTGTCGCCGCCGCGGTGATCGATACCGGAGTTGCGCAGAGACTTATTGATCTTGACGACAAACGCGGCTATCTTCCCATGTCAGAGTCCGCCAAGAGCGCGCTGATTGTACCGATGATATCTCACAGCAAGGTGCTGGGATTGTTACAGGCCGAGTCAAACAGGGTTAACCGCTTCAACGAGATGGATCAGAAAGTGTTCTCGATTCTGGCTGCTTCGGCGGCAATGGCCTACGAAAACAGTCGCCTGAATCACGAACTTGAGAAAATGGTGATCATCGACGAATTGACGGGCGTCTACAACTATCGTTATTTCAGCGAGAAGTTGGCGGACGAAAAGAAGCGTGCCGCCCGCTACCGGCAGCCACTGTCGCTGTTGATGGTTGACATCGATTGGTTCAAGCGTTGTAATGATACTTATGGTCACGAAGCCGGCAATGTGTTGCTTAAGGGTATTGTCGGAGCTATCAAAGTCAACATCCGCGATACCGATGTGCTCGCCCGTTACGGCGGCGAGGAGTTTATCGTGATCTTGCCCCAGACGTCGCATGAGGATGCGCACTTTATCGCCGAACGTATCCGGTCGGAAGTCGACAATTCCCGTTTTGGCGATGGTGTGAAATATCCGCCCCTGCACGCTACCGTCTCCATTGGCATCACCACGTTCCCTGATAACGGTCGCAATGAAGAGGAAATCGTGCAATTGGTCGATCGGGCCATGTACCTCGCGAAAGGGCAGGGAAAGAATGCGGTCGCGACGATTTGATGGATGATCTGCGGCGCTGTCTTGGTTCAATGCTCGTGTGCGGGTTTGACGGAGGCGCGCTTCCCGACGATTTCCGGATACTACTGCAAGTCGACTCGCTTGGCGGCGTTATCCTGTTTGCCCGCAACTACGCGAATGGCGCACAACTTTCCGAATTGACCGCGCGGATTCACTCACTGTCCGAATTCCCGGTGCTGCTCGTCGTCGATCAGGAAGGGGGAAGGGTTGTGCGTTTTGCAGGTGATTTCCCGGCCTATCCATCGCCGCGCTACTACGGACGGCGACGCGATGCTGAGGGTCTGCTGTTCGCCACTGCGCGAACTGCCGAGCATTTGCACAAAACCGGTGTCAATCTAAATCTGATTCCGGTCTGCGATCTTGCGCCTGACGATGCCGCCCATGTCATTCATTCACGCAGCTATTCAAGCGATCCGGAAGAGATGGCGGATGTGGTCAGGCTGCAGGTCAAATGCCTGCGCGAGCAAGGCATGCTTTCCTGTGCCAAACATTTTCCCGGTCTGGCGTCGGCTTACGGTGATCCCCACCACGTGGTCTCGAGATCAGACCAATCGCTCGCAGATTTTCGGCGGCGCGATTACATTCCCTTTCGGGCAGCTATCGACGCGCAGGTTGACATGATCATGGTGACGCATCTGCTGGCGCCGCAGGTAGACGCCCAAGCGATTGCCACTTTCAGTAGCGTCTTTGTGCGGCAGGAACTGCGGGAGTACCTTGGCTTTGCCGGGCTGGTAATCACGGACGATTTGCTGATGGCGGGAGCTCTGGAAGGGGTTTCGGCTGCAGAGGCCGGCATCAAAGCAATTCTTGCGGGAAGTGATCTCTTGATTTACGGCGATCTTTCGGATAATATCATCCTTGTGACAGAGGCTATCACGCAGGCGGCGGCGTCCGATCCGGCGCTGGCGCATCGGCTTGAAGAGAGTAGCGATCGTATCCGGCGGTTCAAACTGGAACGACTGAAGGCACAAGGAGAAGACCCTGACCCGGCTCAGCGCCCTAATAGATAAATCCACTCGCCGTACGATTGGCCTGATGTCGGGGACTTCGACCGACGGACTTGACATCGCCTTATGTGATGTTGAAATACGTCAGCGACGAATCCAAAACATCCTCTCGCAGACCTCTCCGTACCCCGACATTTTGCGCAGCAAATTGCTCGATATCGCCAATGTCGGCAGCGCCAATCTCTCTGAACTGGTGGCGCTATCCTACTATCTCGGACACTTCTATGCCGAATCTGTCGACAAGTTTTGCCGCGTCAACGGCTTACCGTTAGCGAGCGTCGATCTGATTGGCTCCCATGGTCAGACCGTTGCGCATTTGTCGCAGCCGCGTCTGATCCTCGGCAGCCGCCATCGTGGGACGCTGCAGATCGGGGAAGCCGAAGTTATCGCCAAGCAACTTGGCATTTTCACCGTATCCGATTTTCGCGCCGCCGATGTTGCCCTCGGTGGCTCCGGCGCGCCGCTGGTTCCGATCTATCATCAATGTCGTTTTGCCGAACCCGATTGCCTGCGGGTGATCATCAACATCGGCGGCATCGCCAACATCACGCTGCTTGAAGGCACGGATCGAGTAGCCGCCACCGACACAGGCCCCGGGAATTGTCTGATCGACGGTTGCATGCAGGTCTTGTATGGTCAACCCTACGATACCGGTGGCAAGATCGCGCTGTCGGGCAGGGTTGATCCGGATTTGCTGGAGGGCTTGCGCCGCGACGAGACGCTGACCCGCTCTCTGCCAACCTCATTCGACCGCAAAGAGCTGTTCGAACTCGCGAGTCGGCACCATTTGCTCGCAAACACGGGACAGATCAACAAAGAAGACGTTGTTGCCACCATCAGTGAACTGACGGCAATCACCATTGCCGATGCCATCAGCAGCATGAGCAACGGCGCAACACCCGACCGGCTGCTCGTTTGTGGCGGCGGAGTGTTTAACGATTACATCCTATCGCGCCTTAAACAGCGCTTCGGTGATCAGCGAGTGGTCTCTACGGCAGACTATGGCTCTGATCCCGAGTATGTCGAGGCGGAGGCATTTGCTTACTTGGCAAATCTCGCGATTGAAGCTGAGGCCGCCAGCATTCCCGCAGTGACCGGCGCGTCTCGACAGTCTGTTCTGGGGAAAATCTCGCAGCCATGAGACGCCTTCCTACTGCCGTTTTTCTCTCGACACTGTTGCTGTCGCTCTCCTGTTCTTACATGGGGTACGCTCTACGCCAACAGGGCTACGATGGACTAAAACGCCCTTGGATACGCGTCCGCGTTTTGCAGGGGGATGTTGACGTGACGATCAGCGCCAAGGGGAGTTTTATGGTTCGAACCTGGGACACGAATAACGAAAAGTCAGCCTATTACTCAGCCACGCCGGTCGTTGTGAGAGCTGCTGGTGGCGGGCTGAATCTGCTTGATCAAAAGGGCAATCTGCTTGAGCAACGTCTTTGCAAGGTGACGATCATCGCCGATCCCAAGAAGAGGCTTTGTCTTGACGACCGGATGTTTTATGGCATCTTTGAATTTCATCCGCTCAAGAGTGACTCTTTCTACACAGTCGATGTGCTCAATATCGAGGATTACTTGCGCGGCGTATTGCAACCGGAGATCGGCAATCGCACCGAGGACGAGTTTGAGGCCGTCAAAGCGCAGGCCGTGGCTGCCCGAACCTACGCCTTCATCACCACAGACAAATATCCCGATCGCGAGTACGATTTGATCAACGATATTGGCGATCAGGTGTATACCGGAATTGCCGGTGAGCAGGACATCACTAACCGAGCCACCAAAGCCACGCGCGGGGAAGTCCTCATGTACGGAAATGACTTGGTTGACGCCTACTATCACTCGACCTGTGGTGGCAGGACTGACAACATTGAAGAAGTCTGGGACAAGGGGGCGCGTCCCTATTTGGTCGGCGTCGCGGACAGCGACTTCTGCCGCTGGTCGAAGTTCTTTGATTGGAACGAACTATATCCGACGGCCGAATTTCTCGATCACATCCGCAGCTACCTCAAAATAGTCAATGGCGACGTCGGCAAAATTGGCGACCAATTGATCGAAGCAACGATTTCGGACCGTACCTCCGGCGGACGCGTCAAAGCCATTCAAATCACCACGGATCGTGGCAGTGTGGTGCTGTACAAAGATCAGATACGCTGGGCATTCGGTCGCCACGACAAACCGGGAATCATGCCATCAACCAATTTCGTAATCACCCTCGACCGTGACGAAAAGGGCGTTGTCCAACAAGTACATGCTATCGGCTATGGTTACGGGCACGGCGTTGGTATGTGTCAGTGCGGTGCCATCGGAATGGCCCGTGTCGGCTACACTTATCGGCAGATTCTGACCCATTACTACACGGGAGTTCGCATCCGGAAGTTGTATTGATCTCCATCATTTAGGCCGATATCTATATATGATATGCGGCAAACACGCTTGTTCATCGCTCTGGCAATGCTACATCTGGCAGCCCTCTTTGTGCCTCTACAGGCAGGCATCAAGGACAGACCCTACTCGCTTCACTTTTCTTTCGGGGGCGCGCAACCGGCCTTGAACGACTCGACTCAGATCTGGCTGATATCATCGATCGTCAGCGGTCACATTCAGTACATGCTTTCACCGCAGACGGGGGTTATCCTTGCTGCCGGATACTCGGCCGTCTACAACGATTCCATTAGTGTGTCGGTTCTCGAACTCGACAAAGCGCGCGCGAATCGAAAATGGACGACCAGCAGCGTGTCACTCGGCCCCAAGTTTTACCTGCACCGACGCAAGGGCATTACGCCATACATTGCCCTGACCGCCGATTTGCTGGTCTGGAAAATCGCCAATAGGGCTGACCGCAAACCTGTCCTCGTGCTTGACAAATCAGACGCTGAGGTTGACTACTCGGCTTGGGAACTCGGCGGTACAGCCGGTTTTGGATTTGAGAGACTGTTCGGCAACCGAATCGGACTGGCGATGGAAGCCGATCTGACCTACTTCACCGGCGTCAATACCGATTTCGCGCGGTCGGTAATCAGTGCTCGTTCGCGGGCGCTCTTTCGGATTATGGCGGGATTATCAATCAATTTTGGCGGCAAGCCCAGAAGTCTATTGAAGAAATTCGACGGTCGTGACAAGTTCGAACCGCCACCTTACGCACGCCGCGTCTATCAAGCCCAAATCGATCGGTTGACAGGTGACACTGTCTTTGTAGATCAGTCACGTTCTTTTGCAGGCGAAGGTTTTGTACCGGTAACGCCGGGGCAGTCCCCGCTGCAGGACGATGCCGATCTTGATGGCGTTGAAGACAAGCTTGACAAATGCCCTGACACGCCCGAAGGGGCGCTGGTTGATATCGACGGTTGTCCGCACGATGCCGATGGCGATGGTGTCTACGACGGCATCGACACCTGTCCCGATACACCCCGGCAGGCTCGCGGCCTTTTGGACGAATTCGGCTGTCCGCTGGATACCGATGGGGACGGCGTGCCGGACTATCTGGATCGGTGCGCAGAGACGCCGCCAAGAGTCGCAGTGGACTCCAGCGGTTGTCCGCTTGATTCCGATCATGACGGTGTGATAGACGCGCTGGATCGCTGTCCCGACACACCACGACGCATTCCCATTGATGATTACGGATGTCCCGATTTCCCGGCGCTCTTCTACACGCGCATCTTGAGAACGATATCCACCGGTGGAGAGATCAACCAGAGAGCAGAGGTTGGCGGCACTCTCGATTCGATTGCTACTCTGATGAGAACGTTCAGACAAGTGACGGCAACAATTTCCGGTTTCACCGATGACGAAGGACCGGCGGCAACCAACCTACAGACTTCGCAAGAGCGTGCCGACGCCATCAAGAAATATCTCATGCTTCAAGGAGTTGACTCGGCCCGTCTGCAGGCCATCGGCGAGGGGGAGGCGCACTCCATAGACACCAATCACACCGCTGCCGGTCGCGAACGCAATCGCCGAATCGAAATCGAGTTCCACTATCCATAGAGGGACTGTTATACCGAGTTGCATTCATAATGATATTATGCGTCGCGTCCGGCAGATATGACACACGAATCATACCGTCAGCCGTAGGGGCGCAGCACGCTGCGCCCGCGGGCACTCGTAATATCGAGAACGGAGTAAGTATCATTTTGAATGCAACTGCGTATTAGGTGGCAAGAGCTTCTCAGTACTTAGTATGAGGCAAAACAAAAGGCAGGCCATACGACCTGCCCTGAAAGCGAGCTTGCGTTAGGTCGATTTTAGTACTGATCGCCGAAGTGTTCCTTTCGGTAGTCTTCGATTTTGGAAGCGTCGCGTACATCGTTAAACCACTTGTTCCAGTAAGTATTCTGCAGCGCCAGCAACTCCTGTGACCTCAGGGTATCTCGCTGCGCGCTAAATCCGTCCAGACTGGCTATCAGTTTCTCTTTGAACTCAATTACGGCGGCACCGGCCTGTGTTATTACCGGTTTGGAGTAGCGACTGGCCTGTGAAAGACCGAAAGCGGTACCGATGAATGCCGCATCCTGACCTATCACCGGAAGTCGGCCGCTGCGAGCGAAAAATGCAGTCTCCGTACTGGTGAAACCCTGCGATTTTGCGGCATCAGCCAGAGTTGCGCCACCCATGACGGCGTTGTAAATCTGCTCGGCGCGGGCATACAACATCTTCTTCTGTTCTTCGCTCTTCAGGTTGCGCTCGATGAGAGAAGCGACGTCGTCGAGCGGCGATGTACCCGCAGGAGCTATACGATCGGCTCGAAAAACGTAGAAGGCATCGGTACGATCATAGACATCGGAGAATGTGTTCGACTTCGATTCAAAAAGGAGTTTTTCCAAATCCGCATCCCGGCCGACACCTGCGATATTACCGTCGCGAAGAAGCTTGCGCTGCGTGTCCTCGGTCACTCGGTACTGGGCCAGTAGCGACGAATAGTTGCCCGCGTTCACTTCGTCACGGAAGGACTGTATTCTCTGTCTGAGATCGTCAATCGTCTCCTGTGAAGGTGATACCTTGATCAGGATGTGGGCGGCGTTGACTTCCTCCTTGCCGTCAGTAACGCGATGACCTTTGCGATAGATGATGTGGTAACCGAACTGCGTCTTGATTGGCGCCGAGATTGTACTGTCCTTCATGGCGAAGGCGGCCGAATCAAAAGGCCCTACCATCTGTCCCCGTGAGAACCAACCAAGATCACCGCCGGTGTCTTTGCCGGATGGATCCTGAGTTTTCTCTTGAGCCAATGTGGCGAAATCGGCGCCTTGGTCGAGTTGCGCCTTGATAGCGTTGATTTCTTCCTGCGCTTTGCCATTATCCGCATCCGACGGGGTCTTGACCGCTTTGATGACCGTATAGTAGGCTCGCTCGGGGGTCCTGAACTCATCCGGGTGGCTGTTGTAGTAGGCCTCAATCTGCGCCCTGCTGATACTGACCGAGTTGGCATCAACGCTGCTTGGTGGCACTAACGCGTAGTCCACCTTGATGCGTTCATTATCGCGCAAGTACTTGTCCTGCATCTCGGCATCGCTGACGCGTACCATACTGCCGATATATTCCTGCAGCTTGAAATTGGTGAGTTTACCGCGCATTATCATTTCCACCTGCGACCACAAATTGGCGAAGCGCGGATCGCTCATGGCAGCGACATACTTCTGATAATCAAACTTGCCGTTGGTCTGGAAATCTCCCGCTTGTTGTACCTCTTCCGGGGGATAGCGTCTGATGAAGTCTACCAGTTCCGGATCACTCAAGTGGATTCCCTTTTTCTCGGTCTGGCCCTGCTGAAGCAGGCCGGCCACGAATTCGTTCCAAACCTGCTGGCGCGCCTCCCGGTAATCCGATTCGCCAATTTCCTTTTCCGGATTCTTAGTTCTCTCATTTTCGACCACCTGGTCGGTAGCCCTGTTGAAAGATGCCAAGGGAATCTCTATGCCGTTGACCTTACCGACGGCGTTTTGCAGCGCGCTTCCGCGACCGCCTCGCCTGCCGGTGAAATCCATGCCCCAGGCAAACACAATCGTGGCAACAAATGCGATCACTATAATCCAGATGATTATTTTCGTGTTTTCGCGCAAAATCTGCATCATAAGACTTATCTTCCTCCAAAAAAATCAAAGCCGAACTTTTATAGTATATACGAAATGTCGGTTGGGACAAGGAGAATATTCAGAGACTGCCGCCAGCAAGAACGTATCGCCGCCAACATGACCAACCGCAACAAAAAAGCGGAGAGGCAGGGATTCGAACCCTGGGTACCATTTCTGGTACAACTGCTTAGCAGGCAGCTGCCTTCAGCCGCTCGGCCACCTCTCCTTACCAACATCTGCGGCCCTTGCAGCCGCACTCGTCCCAGACCCCAAGAATCCTCATGAGGGATGAAGCGATACTCCAAGTAACGGGATTCTCGTTCAAATGTCAAAGGAAAATCCGGAGATCGATAGCTCCAACCGGGGCGGTCTCCCGATCATGCGAACACGGAATGTCATAGCATCGACTTGCTATTTGGCGCCCATCTTCCCCGTCTCTGAAGCGTTGTCTCCGTTTCCAACTTTCTTACCGCTGATCCGCTCATACCACCTCGGATGATGAATAAGGCACGATTCCTCTGTGATCTTGCCGGTCAACCACGCAAACGACATCGGGTACTGCTCCGGATGGAAAATCACGAAGAAGAAGTGGAAGACGGCGATTGCCAGCGTCGCCAGCCATGCTTCGTAATAGTGAATTGTCTCGGCAATCTTGACAATCCACGCGGGCATGAAGCCGGTAAAGAACGTCGGGAACCAGAGAACGAAACCGGTCACCGCCATTGCCAGTGTTCCCCAGACAAGAGCCCAGTATTCGGCCTTCTCGGTATAATCATACTGATCATACCTGGGATGTTCCTTGCTCAGGCCGAGGTGGAATTGGATGTTGAGGATCAGATCTTTGAAATCCTGCAAGTTCGGCCAGAGACCGCCCAGTTCTTCCTTGCCGCGTCGTGTAAAGAGAACGAAGAGAGTATGGTGTATCGTGACGTAGATCAAAAATACCGCCGCCACGCGATGGATGATTGAGCGAACTCCCTCATGAATCCCGAAGACATTAAGCACCCATACCCACCAGGCATCGGGGAATTTGAGCGCAAAACCGGTGATGACCAATGTGATGAAAGCGGCAGTCAGCACCAGATGTTGGAATACCATGTTGCCGGTAAAGCGGGTGATTGTCGGCATACTCTTGTTGCGGCGATGCTTTGCGACAATGTAGCTCCCCAGGATCACTCCATTGTGGACGAGCATTCCGCCGATTATTGCGACGATAGCAATGATATATATGAACCGCACCCACCAGTCGAGACGGTTGAATTGGATCGACGCTGTCTTGTGAGTATAACTGGTGGCAAACGCCAGGTTTGCTTTCGGATGACATTTCTGACAGGTTTGCACGATATTGGCTTTGTTGATTGAAGACGTCTCGTTACTGCTCGGCAGTATCTCGTGTGCCTTGTGGCAGGAAGCGCAATTGGCCGCCTTCAGTGAGCCACCACGAACCGCCAATCCGTGATAGGAGTCCTGATAGGAAGTGAAACGTCCTTCTGGGAGTCCGTATTTCTGCACCAACTGCGGATTGTTGTGGCACTTGCCGCAAACGTACTCGGCAAGATTGGATTGATTCACCGGCGCTTTCGGATCATCAATCCGGCGAATCTCGTGCTCGCCGTGGCAGTCGGTGCAATTGGGAGCATCGAGAATTCCCGCCGTCAACGCTTTGCCGTGAATGCCACGTTCATACTGAATGTAGATGTCATCGTGGCACTTGGAACACGTCTTGGGGATATTCATTTTGTTGGCCAACGAGCGCGGATCGGAAGCTTTGTACAGGTCGTGCGTGCCGTGACAGTCGTTGCACGACGCAGCCGAACCCACCCCTTTGGAAATCCCCTCGGCATGAATCCCCATCATGTAACGGTCAAACGAGTCGGTGATACGAATGTCCGGATCGGACTTCAACACAATCTTGTGATGACAGGATGCGCACGTGTATGGGAGATTCTTCGTCGAAATCTTGGACGCCGGATTTGTGTGCGGCAGGATATTGTGGCTGCCATGACACGAGGCGCACGTCGGAGCGTTGGGATTGCTCGAAGCGCTGCCATGCGCCGAACCTGCGAATATCTTCTCAACGTCATCATGGCAGGCGCCGCAGTTGACCGGCTGTAGCTTATCGGCGTGTGGAAAGTCGGCAACGGTTTCCAGATCCTGGTGGCAGGTCACACAGGTGAACCCGTTATGCACCGAGGAATCAAGAGCGGCCTGTGCCACTGTCAACGAAATCGTATCGCCGTCTTTGGAAACCTTGGTCAACGTCGGATCGGAGTGACAAGTTAAACACGCTTCATTGCTGTTCTCTGCCGACATCGCGACGCCACTGCTCAGGAGCATCATTCCAAGCATCACCAAAATGCGCTTCATAAGTCCTGTTTCACCTTTCTCTTCGTACCCCGACCGAAATGGGACTGTTGAAAAATCGTTCGAAAGCGCCGGCAGGAACCCTGAGGCTGTCCCATAAGTACGATTTCCGCCAATGGACGAAGGATTTCTTGTAGGGGCGCACGGCGGTGCGCCCACAGGTTTCTCCTGAGACCCAATGCTCATGCGGATCGCCGCAAGGGCGACCCCTACACATTGTAGACCATGCGAGGTTTGTATGCCCAAAGCGTAGCTTATGGGACAACCTCTCCTTTCCTGCCGGATCATCAAGCCAGTCAAGGTCGTCAGGAAAGGATTCCTGACGACGCCCGAGGAATCGTGGCTTTTTCAGCACTCCCGAAACCTCTCGGGTAGAAATCAATACAGACCACAGTTTCTGCGTTCATGCCAATAACTTTCCCGAACGACGACCTTCGCCGGCATCTATGTCTTTAGTCCACGCGCAAAAATCGGTATATTATTGCTTACGACATTATCAGGACGGTAGCGCTTGCCAAGGAATCCCTTCCATAGCGTCCCGGAAAGAGCGCACTCAAAAACCATTCCCACGAAGCAGCGACCGGTGATCTCATTGTTCTTGGGCAGAATCTGCCCCGCGGCCGCAAATCTATCCAGTTGTCGTATGAGAAAGTCCACATACGTACCCCGGACGGCACGGTAAATCCGCTTGGCCTTGGCATGTCCACCCAACGTTGAGTAGAGCATCAGGCGATAAACATCCTGGTTGGTCCGGAAGAATTCGAAAATGTGAGTCGCCAAATCAAAAAACAGCTTTTCAACATCCTGTTCGTTTTCCAAGCGGTAAAAAAGCTCTTTAACCTGCAAGCGCGACTCCAGCGAGTTCAGCACGACGTCGTAAATCGCTTCTTTCGATGGGAAATAGCGATACAGCGCCGGCTCGGAGACCCCGCAGGAAGCCGCCAGGTCTTTGGTCGTGACTTTGTCAAAGCCCCGGCTGCTGAACAGCCGCGTGGCTTCCACGATGATTTGCTGCTTTCTCAAATCAGCTGTACGTCTCAATTGATCCTCGTTCTGCCTGCCCCGTAGTTAACACTAACTAACAAGATCGGCGCTGTCAAGTAATATCTGAGCGATTTTGTTACTTATTTCACAACAATGCGCATTGACCAATGATTCTAATGGCCGCGTCCCAACAGCCGGATCGACGCACTGAAACTGCTTTGTCAGGGGAGGAAACTGAAGCGCAAGTACCTGATTGTCCGTCCCACTTCCAGATGCTTACGCTCGTAATTTGTCTGAATCGACAGTACGTCATCGACCTTGCCGCCATGATACAAATCGTCGATCGCTTCGTGCAGCACGCCTTTCTCCGAGGCCACGATTGCCTGAGTGTAGGCAAAAAGATTGGGTTCGTCAGTCTTTAGGTGGATAACTCCGCCGGGCTTTAGAACCTGGCGATAGAGCGACAGAAAGCGCGGCGACGTTAGTCGTTTGCGGGCTTTGCCATCGCGTAGGAATGGGTCGGGGAAGGTGATCCAGATTTCCGCGATCTCATCGGGAGCGAACCAATTGGTGATGGTCTCGATCGGAATTCGCAGGAAAGCGACATTCGCCAGTTTGAATTCCAGCGCCTCCTTTGCGCCGCGCCAGAGACGCGCGCCTTTGATGTCAATGCCGATGAAGTTCTTCTCTCCGAATCGCTGCGCCAGAGCAACCGTGTATTCTCCTCTGCCGCAAGCCAACTCCAGCACGATCGGATTGTCATTGTGAAAGTAGTCACTATGCCACCTGCCCCGGAGATCTATCAGTGACTGGAAGACATTGGGGAACGTCGTTAGCTCGGCAAATCGTATCAGTTTCTTCTTCGACATGTTCCTACGCGGTAAACAGTGATTCCCGACCCGATGGGAGTGTTGAAAAAAGCCAAGATTCTTCGGGCGTCGTCAGGAATCCCGAGGTTGTCCCACAAGTTGGAGTACAGTTGTGAACAGCGATCGCGATGGTTGAGAATGTTGAGCGAGATCGTGGCATTGCTACGCCTTACACCCTCACCCCCTTCCCCTCTCCCACTGGGAGAGGGG
>Ga0209777_10000503_pt1 | contig 64607 bp, 52 predicted proteins | sample FrelakmetHBP12HB_FD_187147 | JGI IMG/M metagenome (GOLD analysis project Ga0209777, IMG submission 187147) | Freshwater lake sediment microbial communities from the University of Notre Dame, USA, for methane emissions studies -HBP12 HB (SPAdes)... | ecosystem: Environmental > Aquatic >...
ACAAGTGATCTTTTAAAATCCTGAGTGAACCTTCTATACTTCATGACATGATCCTTTCTCACCCTATGGGGTGATGATCCTGTCTAATACTCTATCATATTTTGTGCAATCGGTGGGGTTCACTCCATCTATTCCCCTTCAGTTGGATAAGATCCTTCTTCAGATATATGTAATCATCGAACTCATCTTGTTCCTTAAGCTCGAAATAGAATTCAATTTCTTTGGCGCCGTATTTTAAGAGGAAATCTTCCGGTACAAACCAGTAATCAGAAAAACCGAGCCTCTTTGCGAGAATGAAGAGGTACTCGGGAGTAATGTCGTCTGCAGAACATATTGGCAGAATGAGATGGTTATCGGCCGGATTGGCGGCTGATTTGTTGCATATAATTAAAGTGTTATCCTCGACGGCATAATGAGTTTTCAGTTTTTGATTGCTCCACACAATGAGTGATAAGAGCGAATAGCTACATAGAACGTATTGTTGACTTTTGAAAAACCCCTTTAGATTGTGATAGTCACTGACTTCTAATTGCTTAAATTCCATAAAGATACTTGAAGAAAACGCAAAAAAATTAGCCTGTCTGGAGGCAAGGCGAATATAGATCTTCCGCAGGTAGAAATATAAAAACCTCTGGTCTTCATGTCAAGCTCCATTAGCAGGATTTTAGATTTCGCTTCAAGTATTCGTGAATCATGTTATCTAAAAAGGTCAACAAATGATCCAAGAATTGTGCAAGAAGGATGAAGGATAAGGATGGCAAATCGGCGCTCTTTGTGCAAATGGGCCGGAGAATCTCCACAAAATAATAGCCGTTGACAATCCAAGATCGAATGAATATATAGTTATGGAGCGAGAGTGGCGGAACTGGCAGACGCACTGGACTTAGGATCCAGCCCGCCTCAGCGGATAGGGGTTCAAATCCCCTCTCTCGCACCAGATTCGGTGCTATATTCATAAATATCAAGGGGTTAAGAGCGCAGTGTCAGAAAGCATAATGGCCGTAAGAGTCGAAGACGTCAGTCCGATAAAAAAGAAAATACTGTTTGATATTTCATGGTTAGAGGTCAAGAAGGAATTAGAGACAGTCTACAAAGATGTGGCTAAGAAAGCCAAGATTAAGGGCTTCAGACAGGGGAAAGTGCCGAGGGATATTCTCGAGTCCCTGTATAAAGAGCACGCAGAAGAAGAAGCCATATCGAATCTGGTAAATAGATATTATTGGGAAGCTTTAAAAGAGAATAAAATCAGCGCTATTGCGCAACCGGACATAGATCAGAAGGGCATAGAAGCGGAGAAGAATTTTACTTTTACCGCCATCGTTGAAGTGGAACCGATTATTGACCCGACAGGCTATGTTGCCCTCGAGCTTGAGAAAGAGAAGCATGAAGTTAAGGATTCTGATGTCGAAGCAAGACTTGAGGAAGTCCGGGATATGTTCAGCACGATGGAAGAGGTGGAGGTAGATAGGGGGGTATCTGAAGGCGATTTTGTCGTTATTGATTTCGAGGGTCTCGTCCAAGGGAAGCCCGTCAAGGAGATGAAGGCGGAAAATTATCTTCTGGAAGTCGGAGCCAAGAGATTTGTGCCTGGATTCGAGGAACAACTCATCGGTATGAAAAAGAACAAGACGGAACAAATAATAATTAAATTACCCGATGATTATCGTGCGAAAAATTTAGCGGGGGAAGAGGTCGTATTTTCTGTAACATTAAAGAACATTAAAGAAAAGAAACTCCCTGAGATCGATGATAAGTTCATTAAGAATTTCGAGAAATATGAAAGCCTAGACGATTTAAAGAAGGATATCAGGAAGACACTTGAGGAAGAAAATATTGCCAGGGAAAATTCGGCTTTCAAGAGTCTCATAATAGAAAAACTCCTGGAATGCAATCAGTTTGAAGTGCCACAGGCATTCGTAAATCGTCAGGTCTCTTATATGATCGATGACATGCAAAAAAGACTGGCCATGCGTGGTATGAAGCGCGATGAGACACCTGAACGATACAAGGAACTCTACGACCTTTACAAAGATGAAGCTTCGAAAATAGTAAGAACTATCCTTCTTCTGAAAAATATAGGTGAGAAGGAAGCCATTACCGTATCTGAGCAGGAAATTGAAGAGAAGATCAGGGAAGTCGCTCGAGAGCGAGGACAGAAATACGATTCGTTGAAAGAATCTTTGGAATCGGGTAATATGATGGAAGACATAAGAAGCGAGATATTGAACGCAAAGGTATTTGGTTTCATAGAAGACAAGGCGAAAGTAGAGATAGTTAAGAAACAGAATAAGGAGGGCGAGAGATGCCCTTAGTTCCGATGGTAATCGAACAAGATGGAAGAGGCGAAAGAGCATTTGATATTTATTCAAGGCTCCTGAAAGACAGGATAATTTTTTTGGGTACGGCGATTGATGATGATGTCGCAAATCTGGTTATTGCCCAGATGCTGTATCTAGAATCTGACGATCCCGACAAGGAAATATTCTTTTATTTGAATACGCCGGGAGGCAATGTAAGTTCGGGAATGGCGATATATGATACCATGCAGTATATCAGGCCTTCAGTCTGCACAGTTTGTATGGGCCAGGCAGCAAGCATGGGGGCATTGCTCCTCGCAGCGGGCGAGAAGGGCAGAAGAACGGCACTACCGCATTCGAGAATATTGATCCATCAACCACTCGGTGGATTTTATGGTCAGGCAACCGACATAGATATACAGGCACGTGAGATCCTGCGTATGAAAGAAGAATTGAATGTAATTCTGGCAAGTCTAACGAGGCAGCCTCTTACAAAGATACAGAATGACACTGAGAGGGATTATTACATGACGTGCGAGCAGGCAAAGGAATATGGTATCATTGATGAGATCATCGTAAAGCGGCAAGGCCCGAACTGAGAAAGAGGTATTGCAGATGGTGAGAAAGAGCAAGGATAGTCAGGGCGGTCAAGGCATCTTATTCTGTTCGTTTTGCGGAAAAAATCAGAACGAGGTAAGAAAGCTGGTTGCCGGTCCGGCTGCATATATATGTGATGAATGCATTGAACTTTGCCGGTGCATAGTTGAAGAGGAATGTGAGCCGACAATTAGTGAAGAATTTCAGAAAGGCATACCAGAGCCCCGGAATATAAAGAAATTCCTCGATCAGTACGTAATAGGACAGGAAAAGCCCAAGAGGGTTCTTTCAGTGGCTGTTTACAATCACTACCGCCGGTTGTTCTCGAATGTGGACTTGGATGGGGTGGAAATACAGAAAAGCAATATTTTATTGATCGGTCCTACGGGTTCAGGGAAGACGCTTCTTGCGAAGACCCTGGCGAAGCTCCTCAATGTCCCGTTTACGATCGCCGATGCGACGACCCTGACAGAGGCGGGGTATGTGGGAGAAGATGTGGAAAACATCATACTCAGTCTTCTCCAGAATTCAGATTACGACGTTGAAAGAGCATCTAAGGGTATTGTATATATCGATGAAATTGACAAGATCGCAAAGAAATCGGGAAATCCTTCTATTACAAGGGATGTTTCAGGAGAAGGCGTGCAACAAGCCCTCCTGAAGATAATAGAGGGGACGCTGGCGAATGTTCCGCCAAAGGGAGGCAGAAAGCATCCGCAGCAGGAATTTATCCAAGTTGATACTACGAACATATTATTTATCTGCGGTGGAGCCTTTAATGATCTTGAAGACATTATTTCGAAGAGACTCAGTGTGTCAAGCATGGGGTTTGGCGCCGATGTCAAAAGCAAACGGCATAAGAAGATCGGCAATCTCTTATCGGAGGTTCAGCCGGAAGACCTTCTTAAATTCGGCATGATTCCAGAATTTATTGGACGTCTGCCGGTAGTTGCCACACTGAACGAATTGGATCAGGAGGAACTGGTAAGGATATTAAGCGAACCCAAGGACGCAATTACAAAACAATACAAAGTATTATTTGATCTCGAAAATGTTAAACTGAAATTTACAGACGGCGCTCTTCGAGCCATAGCTAAATTATCTGTTGAAAGGAAGTCAGGCGCACGGGGATTAAGATCGATTCTAGAAAATACGATGCTTGATATCATGTATGACTTACCTTCCAGGAATGATGTAAGGGAGTGTGTAATTACAGAAGACGTTGTTATGAACAAGGAAAAACCAATATTGATTTTTGAAACAAAATCTGAAACTGCATAAACAGAGACCGAATTATGGGAAATAGAGATATGTTTGATTTTTTGAAGAATAGGGAAGACGATCGTGCGACGATGACAATGCCCCTATTGCCATTGAGAGACGTCGTCGTGTTTCCGCACATGATAGTGCCACTCTTTGTAGGCCGAGAGCGATCCATTGCCGCACTTGAGTCCGCCATGAAGAGTGAAAAAGGTATATTCATGGTAGCGCAGAAGAGCGCCCAAAAGGATGAACCAGCGGAAAGCGACATTCACAAGGTGGGTGCCATAGGGGTTATTATCCAGCTCTTAAGGCTTCCGGACGGGACAGTCAAGGTGCTGGTGGAAGGGAAGAAGCGGGGTATAATTAAGGAATATCTGGCAAACGAAGATTTTTTCCTGGTAAATGTTGAAGAGATCCAGGATCTTGATGACAGAAATCAGGTAAAGGCTGAAGCTTTAACGAGAAACATCCGGGAATCTTTTGAAAACTATGCAAAACTTGGTAAAAAAGTGCATATGGAGATGGTCAGCACGATTGCTTCCATAGACAGCGCTTCGAAATTGGCGGATGTCGTTGCGTCTCATATAAGCCTCAAGCTTGATGAAAAGCAAAAAGTATTGGAGATATTCAATGTCAATGAAAGACTTGAGGCAGTCTACGAGCTGATGCTCGGAGAGATCGAGATAATGGAGGTTGAAGAAAAGATAAAGCGACGGGTCAAGAAACAGATGGAGAAGACCCAGAAAGACTACTATCTCAATGAGCAGATGCGCGCCATCCAGAAGGAGATGGGAGAGAAGGATGACTTCAGGAATGAAATAGCCGAACTCGAAAAAAGACTGAAACAAAAAAAATTATCAGAAGAGGCATATAAGAAGGTCAGGCATGAGATTAAGAAACTGCAGATGATGGCCCCCATGTCTGCTGAGGCGACGGTGGTGAGGAATTACATTGACTGGCTGCTGGATATGCCTTGGGCCGAGAAGACAGAAAATAAACATACACTCAAGGAATCTGAGGTAATCCTGGAGGAAGATCACTATGGTTTAAAACAAGTGAAGGAACGGATTTTAGAATACTTGGCCGTTCAATCTCTTGTGAAGAAGAATAAAGGCCCCATACTTTGTTTTGTCGGCCCCCCGGGGGTTGGAAAGACATCAGTGGCAAAATCCGTGGCTCGCGCAACAAATAGGAAGTTTGTCAGACTTTCTCTGGGCGGTGTCAGGGACGAAGCGGAGATTAGGGGACACAGGCGAACCTATATAGGGGCTCTGCCCGGCAAAATAGTACAGCTGATAAAGAAGGCGGGATCGAATAACCCCGTATTCTGTCTCGATGAAGTGGATAAACTGAGTTCCGATTTCAGAGGGGATCCATCGGCGGCGCTACTGGAGGTCCTTGACCCGGAACAGAATAATGCTTTCAATGATAATTATCTTGAGGTGGACTATGATCTGTCTGATGTGATGTTTATTACTACAGCTAATATTCTGCAAACAATACCGCCTGCCTTGCAAGATAGAATGGAGGTGATTCGCCTCGCCGGATATACTGAACCGGAAAAGTTGAACATCGCCAATAAATTTCTCGTCGCGAAAGAGATGGAGGCTAACGGTCTCACGAAGGATAGCATAGGTTTCTCAGATGGAGCTTTGCTGACTATTATCAGACAATATACGAGGGAGGCCGGCGTCCGCAACCTGGAAAGGGAGATTGCATCAGTTTGCAGAAAAGTCGCCAAGGAAATAGTGACAAATGGCGCAGGCCGTAAAGTCAAGATCACTTCAAAATCGATATCAAAATATCTAGGTGTACCGAAGTTCAGGCATGGAGAAACCGAAGGAAAGGACGAAATAGGGTTGTGTATAGGCCTGGCCTGGACTGAAGTCGGTGGAGAGCTCCTTTCCATAGAATCTTCCCTCATGAAGGGAACCGGAAAGATGGTAATGACTGGCAAACTGGGTGACGTAATGCAGGAATCCGTCCATGCAGCCCTGACATACGTCCGCGCCAGGGCTGCTAAATTCGGTCTTGATGAGAATTTTTACAAGGAGACGGATGTTCATGTGCATGTGCCCGAAGGGGCCATACCCAAAGATGGACCATCCGCGGGGATAGCCGTAGCCACTTCCATTGCCTCGGCTTTCATGAAGAGGAAAGTTCGCGGGGATCTGGCCATGACCGGGGAAATTACGCTCAGGGGCAGGGTATTACCTATAGGGGGACTGAAAGAAAAGCTGCTTGCGGCGCATCGCGGAAATTTGAAGACAGTAATTATTCCCAAGGATAACGAAAAGGATCTGGCAGATGTGCCGGCTAATGTTTTGAAGGCCATGGAAATTGTCAGTGTGGATCATATGGATGAGGTTATGAAGGTTGCCCTGGTTACAGGCGACGAATTGCAAAGGCATGAGGAACCTGAAGAAGAAGCATCAGTGAGCCTGCCGTCTATTCAGATGACAGAAGCGATTCATCCTCTGGAACACCGCAATGCAAACGAAAAGCTGAACTAATTATTCCTTGACAACTGCGGGTACAGTTGTTAAAAAAAAGCGTTCTAGGCGGGTAGCTCAGCCGGGAGAGCGCCACGCTTACACCGTGGAAGTCGCAGGTTCGAGTCCTGTTCCGCCTACCAAAGAAAAAATAGGCGAAAGCCTATGCGCAAATTATCGCGGATCGAGGAATGGAGCATAGCTGTTTTGACAGTTAAAATTATTTATGTCATTTTGGGGTCGTAGTTAAGATGGTTATAACGCCGGCCTGTCACGCCGGAGGGCGTGGGTTCAAGTCCCATCGACCCCGCCAAAAATAAAGAGGGGTTGACCATTAGGTTAACTCCTTTTTTGTTTCTGCTTACAAACAGACTTTCAAGTGAATTAGAAAAGGACAACGTGAAATACGAAGGCGACATAATTAGGCCACCGAGTGAGGCCAACAGCTTATTGTTGCAAGTAACGGTTGGCTGTTCCCACAACAAGTGCATCTTTTGCCCTGCTTACAAGAAAAAGAAATTCAGGATAAAATCATACGATGAAATTCTTGAAGATATCCTTGAAGCCAGCCGTTGGCGCACTGCTGAGAAGGTGTTTCTTTGCGATGGTGATGCCCTTATTATACCTCAGAAAAGACTTGTTCAAATATTGCATTCGATACGCAACCATGTCAAAGGCGTAAAAAGAGTGGGAACCTATGCAAATGCCAAGAGCATCTTGAGAAAGACGATTGACGAATTGGTTGAGTTAAGAGAGCTCGGTTTAGGGATCGTGTATCTTGGCATCGAAACCGGAAACGATGAATTGCTAAGGAAGATAAGAAAGGGGGTTACGGCTGCCCAGATGATCGAGGCCGGCCGCCGAGTGAAAGATGCCGGTATTCCGCTATCTGTTACTGTTATACTTGGTCTGGGAGTCAGCGAGCAGAATACGGAACATGCCAATGATACGGCAAGAATCCTAACTGATATAGATCCTGAATATGCAAGTGCCTTGACGCTTATGCTCATGCCCGGAACACCATTGTATTCGGAATACGAATCGGGAAATTTTACGCCGCCCGATAAGTTTAATTTGCTGAGAGAATTGTCCAGTATTATCGAAAAGTCCGATTTCAGCGGCTGTTACTTCACGTCAAATCATGCCTCAAATTATCTTCCCATAAAGGCGAGATTGCCATCAGAAAAGGATAAGACTGTAGCTATGATATATAACACGATCAAGAAAAACGATGTGAAATCTCTGAGGCCGGAATATATGAGAGGCTTCTAATAGAAGGGATCCAGTTATTTTGGGTAATAAAATTCTCGCAAAAATCAGGAATTTTTTTTCCGCCGACGACCAGGCGCGACTGGAGGAGGAAATCCAGTCCATAATAGACGCCGGAGAAGAGAAGGGGCTCATCGATCAGCAGTCTGGCGAGATGATTCAAAGTATCCTTGAATTCCGGGACACTGTAGTCAGAGAGGTGATGATTCCGAGAACGGAAATGGTAGTTATCAGAAGCGATGCGACTATCGAAGAGATTCTTGAGCTTACCATTAAATTTGGACATACGAGGATGCCCGTGTATGCTGAAAATGTGGATAACATCGTCGGCATTCTGAATGTTAAAGACCTTCTAAAGTTTTGGTCAAAACCTATAACGGAAACTGATATCCTGTCCAGCCTGCGAAAACCATATTACATTCCTGAAACAAAGAATACACATCATCTGCTCCATGAATTGAAGCAGAAGAAGTACCACATGGCAATTGTCATAGATGAGTATGGCGGGACCTCCGGCCTCGTCACTCTTGAAGACCTTATTGAGGAAATTGTTGGAGAAATCCATGACGAACATGACGCGAAAAAGGGTAGTATTGTAGAGTTAAACGATGGTTATACCCTAATTGACGGAAGGGTGGAGATTGAGGCTATTGAAGATTACTTGGGCGTGAAGTTTCAAGAAGGAAAATTTGAGACCCTCGGGGGATTCATTCTTAACCTGCTGAGAAAGATTCCCGTGACCGGAGAGGTTATGCATGTCGATAATCTGGAAATGATAATTGAATCAGCGGACGAGCGAAGCGTAAAAAAGGTCAAGTTGAAAAGGTTAGATGGATCCCCAGGACAGAGGGGAGGGGCAGTGATAAGAATTGAGAACGCAAAGCTTGAGGATAAATAGAAAAACATTATTTTTGAGTATTGCTTCGGGAATCCTCCTCTTTCTTTCCTTTCCCAAACACGGTGCGGGGATAATGGCCTGGGTGGCCTTGATTCCCCTTTTTTTTGCCCTCAGGGATACTGATGATATCCGGGATGGTTTGATCGTAGGCTTCGTGGCAGGCCTTATATTCAACATAGGCATCCTGTATTGGATTACATTTGTCGTTGTCCATTATGGACATCTCGGATATTCCATAGGCATCTTTCTCATGTTGCTTGTGGCAGCGTACTTGAGCATATACGTTGCTCTTTTTGCAGCGGGTGTTGTATATTTGTCAGGCAAAGGTATCTCCAGGATTATCGCGGCGCCGGCCTTGTGGACGTGTCTGGAATATGGAAAATCTCATCTGTTGACGGGATTTCCCTGGGAGAACCTGGCTTATTCTCAACATCTTAATAGGCATCTGATTCAGGCAGTTGATATTACCGGTATATATGGAATCACGTTCATTATCATCCTGGTGAATGTAGTTATTTACGATGTCATAAATGAGAAATTCAGAGGCAAGCAGGTAATGGGAGAAGTCGCTTTGTGCTGTATAGTCATACTTGGCATCTATTGTTACGGTTACATTCGCATAGGCCAAATAGAGGAGGTCTCGCAGGCAGCGGAAACGATGGATATTGCCGTTGTTCAAGGGAATATAGATCAAAGTGTTAAATGGAATCCCGACTTTCAGAATGATACAATCAGTGTGTATAAGAATCTCTCCCTAAGGAAGGGATCATCAACACCGGGATTGACCGTGTGGCCGGAAACTGCAGCACCGTTCTTCTTCCAGGATACGAACAAGATGCAAAGCGAGATTCTGGATGTTGCCCGCATCTCGGAAAATTGGCTCCTCTTCGGCAGTCCAAGCTATCAGAGGGATTGTGATGGAGATGGAGATGCAGCGTGTCTATCTTTTTTGAACAGTGCTTTTCTATTATCACCGCAAGGAAAGATTCTTGGGCGTTACGATAAGGTACATCTTGTCCCATATGGTGAATATGTGCCACTAAGAAAAATGTTTCCCTTTATCAACAAACTGGTCATAGGTGTGGGGGATTTCCGTTCAGGTGAAGGCTATAATCCCCTGACTATGAATGATCATAAGCTTGGCGTTCTGATCTGTTATGAGGGGATATTTCCCGAGGCAAGCAGGGCGTATAAAAAAAAGGGTGCTGATTTGCTTGTGAATATAACAAATGATGCATGGTTTGGAAGGACTTCGGCGCCATATCAACATCTTTCCATGACCGTATTCAGGGCAGTGGAAAATCGCCTATATATAGTGAGGAGCGCAAATACAGGAATCAGTGCCATAATCGATCCTACAGGAAGGATCGTCGCGCAGACGGAATTGTTTGAAAGAACGGCCTTGAGAGATACGATAAAATTTATTAACAACAAGACATTCTACTCGGTATACGGGGATGTTTTTGTTCTAATTTGCATGACGACCTTAGTTTGTTGCATAATAATCAGTTTTTTGAGGAGGAGAAATGTTGACGCTTACAGGAATCAATGAAAGCATGATGGAATTGAAAAGGAGAATAGATCATCTCGGAGAGTGTCTTTGACATCGCAGAAAAACAAAAGCGCATCAAAGAACTGGAAAAAGCATCACTGAGTGAAAATTTCTGGAATGAACAGGATAAGGCACGTGAAACCCTGAAGGACAAGAACAAGCTGGAAATGATCGTCGATAACTGGAAGAAGTTAAAGGATAACATCGATGATATAGAAATCCTGTTTGATCTGGCACGCGAAGAAAGTGATGACCAAACTGTAGAAGAGATCGAAAAGGACTTAGAGAGGCTTAAATCATCCGTAAGAGACAATGAACTGAAACTTATGTTGGGGTCTCCGCAGGATGCAATGAATTCTATAATGACAATACATGCGGGCGCAGGGGGAACCGAGGCTCAGGACTGGGCGGAGATGCTGCTGCGCATGTATTTGCGATGGGCAGAGCGGAAAGGTTTCTCCACTACCATTATCGATTATCAACCAGGTGATGAAGCGGGTCTAAAGAGCGTTTCTATGACCATTGAAGGAGACTATGCATATGGCTATGCCAAAGCGGAAATCGGCATACACAGGCTTGTACGCATATCGCCTTTCGATTCCGGAGCGCGCCGGCATACATCATTTGCTTCCGTTTTTGTCTATCCTGAGGTTAACGACGAAATAGTCGTGGAAATCGATGAAAAGGATCTTCGCATAGATACCTATAGGTCCACAGGCGCGGGAGGACAGCATGTCAACAAGACGGATTCTGCCGTCAGGATCACGCATCTGCCGACGGGGATAGTGGTGCAATGCCAGAATGAACGTTCTCAGCATAAGAACAAAGCTATGGCAATGAAATTTTTGAAGTCGCGTCTTTATGAAATGCAGCTTCAGGAACAAAGAGAGAAGATAGATGAACTGAATAAAACGAAAAAAGATATTGCCTGGGGTAGCCAGATAAGATCCTACATTCTTCACCCCTACAAATTAGTCAAGGATCATCGGACAAATCTTGAAGTTGGCAATGTTAATAGAGTTTTGGATGGTGACATCGATGACTTTATTGAAGCATATTTGTTGAATTAAAAGTGTAATGAATCAGCAGAATATGATATAGACGGCTTGCATCTCTGATGCCAAGGTCGATAGTCGTATACAAACAGAAAGGAGTTTATTGTGATGTCAAGAGAAGGCCGATTTCTCCTGCCAATTATTTTCATATGCTTGCTTCTCTGCCAGATATTTCCAATAACTAATGCTTACGGACAGATGAAGACTGAAGATGAACCTTCCCATAGTGTCATCGGTCCGGAAAAATCAAAAGACAAGAACACAAAAGAAGCGTCCCCGTCGCTGAAACATGTGCCTCCTTCGAATGGTGCAGTGAACGAACAAGAAAGAGAAAAGGGCAGGGACATAATGGAAGAGGCACTTGAACTGCTTGACGAATCGCGAGAATACTGGGTCAAGGGTGATCTGGAAAATGCCTTAGATTTGCTCGATCAAGCTTATGCGCTGCTTCTGGATACGGATGGGGAGACTGATATTGCACGCCAGAAGGATGACATACGCCTCCTCATATCAAAGCAGATCCTATCTATCTACTCATCGATGCATACTACGACAAGCGGTAAGCACAGTGAAATACCGCATATCGTCAATTCGGATGTGGAGAAGGAAATCAGACTCTTTCAAACAGGAGAAAGAGATTTTTTTATTCAGTCACACGAGCGTTCCGCACTTTATCGTCCCATAATTTTGAAGGAGTTGAAAAAAGCAGGGTTGCCTGAGGAGCTGTCATGGCTTCCACTGGTTGAAAGCGGATTTAAAATTCATGCCTTGTCACGGGCACGCGCCCTCGGTCTATGGCAGTTTATTCCTTCTACAGGCTATAAGTACGGCCTAAACCGCGACGAATGGATCGATGAAAGATTGGATGTTGAAAAATCAACCAGGGCTGCTATTGACTATCTGAAGGAACTGCACGGTATGTTCGGCGACTGGCTTACAGTTCTGGCTGGATACAATTGTGGAGAAGGAAGGGTCCTCAAGGTCATATCGAGGCAGCATATCAACTATTTCGACAGATTCTGGGACCTTTACCGTCAGCTCCCTTATGAGACGGCGCGTTACGTACCCCGCTTCCTGGCGACTCTACAGATAATAAAGAATCCTAAGAAATACGGCTTTGATCTTAATGAGAGTCTTGAAAGGCAAAATACCTACCGCTATGAAACGGTGAAGACAGATAAATCCATGCGTCTGCAGGATATCGCACGCCACCTTGGAACCTCGGAGGAGACAATTACTACACTTAATTCGGAGCTGAGGCAAAATATTACGCCTGATAAAGAATATAATCTCAAGGTGCCTCCGGGAATGGCTGAAAAATCTGCCAAGATCATGGATGAAGTTCCCAAATGTGAGAAGCCACGTCAGGTATTTGTGCACTATAAAGCGAAACGGGGTGAGACAGTAGTTTCCATCGCAAGAAAATATAGAACATCTGTAAGTGCGATAATGGCCTATAATAATGTATCCAGCAGAAAAAGGCTGAAAACCGGCCAGCGTTTGATCATACCCGTTCACGGCACCGGTTATGCGAAGGCTAGATCAACGAAACAATCAGACAAAGATGACATCCAGATCCGCGGGGAAACGATCAAATACAGGGTAAAAAAAGGCGACACGCTGGTATCTGTCGCAAAACGCTTTGATACAACTGTTGATGATATTAGAAGGCTAAACAAATTCAAAAAGCGCAAGACCCTCAAAGGCGGCCAGGTCATCTTGATAAGTAACAAGAACGGAGAAAAACAACAGAGCAACGTATCAGATAAGGAAACGCATAAGAAGCTTGCCAAGAGAAACAAAGAAGCAGCATCTAATGACGGTGGGAAAACATACACGGTGCGAAATGGAGATAGCCTGGGTAAAATTGCAAAAAAGAATGGAGTCAGTCTGGATAAAATCCTTGAAATGAATAAATTAGCCCGTGAAGACAATATACATCCGGGTCAGGTTATTATCCTGAAATGATGTTACTGTCATTGAATCTCGTAACCTTTCAGCATATAGAATAGCTCCTGTTCATTTTTCTTCATCTCTTGCGTTTTCTCCACACTTGCATTCTCATGATCGTAATTGAGGAGATGAAGAACGCCGTGAATCATGAGGAATGCCAACTCGTCATTAAATTCGATACCGGATTCGACGGCATCCTTGAAGGCTGTTTCCGCAGAAATTACAATGTCACCAAGGATGTCAGGATTGATATCCCCAAATTCCCCTTCAGTGAGAGAGAAGGCTAAAACATTGGTGGGAGAATCCCTGCTTAAATAACGTCTGTTAATTTCCCTTATCTCCTTGTCGTCGACAAACAGCAGGCTAATAACCTTATCGCTGCAATAAAGATACTTCATTATGGTACTCATTGCCCTTCGCACGCTACGCCGGTCAATGCTTATTTGTTTCTGCCTGTTTTCTATTATAATTGGCATGGTTTTATTTCTTATCGCCATCAAATTCCCGTATGACGGGATCGGCATAGTCATTTATTTAGTGGAAGATGCCGTTTAGAATCCTCGTGAAGTTCTTTGCAATTTTGTTCGGACCATGAAGGGTAAGTTTGCATTCATCAAGCTGACCATCCAAAAACCCTTTTTTTAATTCTTTCTCTCACAAGATTTCTGAATCTTGCCGGTGTTGGAGCCGACCCTATACTCTGGATATAAAAAGTGAAGTTGCGGTGTTAGTAGAAAGAACTGAATTGCACTCGAACATATGGCGGAAGCCCATCTTTGGAAGGTTATCTTTCTTGGAAAGTCCGGTATTAACTTTGTTTGCTTTGCTTCCTTCTTGATGATTTGCGTAATCGTGGATAGTTTGAGATAATCTGGTATCATGAAGACAATTGTTTTTTGCTTTTCCTCTTTCCTCGATCCAAGTGGTTGTATGCCCGTATCACGTCCTGGACGAGGGGATGTCTGACCACATCGATCTCTGAGAAATGGACAAATTTGATATCTCTTACTTTCTTAAGAATTGCCTCCGCCTGTATGAGGCCAGATATCTTATCATGCGGAAGATCTATCTGAGTTATATCACCTGTAATGACGGCTTTCGATCCGAATCCCAGTCTGGTCAAAAACATCTTCATCTGTTCCGACGTAGTGTTCTGTGCTTCATCCAGAATGACAAAAGAGTCGTTCAATGTCCTCCCCCGCATGAATGCTAAAGGAGCAACTTCGATGACTCCCTTATGAATAAGGGCAGTCGCCTTATCAAAATCAATCATGTCAAAAAGGGCATCATAGAGCGGCCTGAGATACGGGTTAACTTTTTCTGCAAGATCACCGGGCAGAAAACCGAGTCTTTCGCCCGCTTCGACGGCAGGTCGTGCTAGCACAATCCTATTAAATTTCTTATCAAGAAGCGCAGAGACTGCCATGGCCATAGCGAGGTAAGTCTTGCCTGTTCCCGCAGGACCAATGGCAAAGACGATATCGTAGTTTCTGATTAAATCAATGTATATTTTCTGGACGATGCTCTTGGGAGTGATTGAACGTTTTTTTGATGAAATAAAGACTGTATCAAGGAATATCTTTTCGAGATTTATTGAGCCGTTGCTGGAAAGAATCCTGTGTGCATAGTCGATGTCCGCCGGATATATGGGATATCCCTTTTCCAATAACGCATAGAGTTGAAGAATCAGATCATGGACAAGATCCACAGCGACCTGTTCTCCGGCAATGGATAGGAGGTTGCCGTGCACACTTATCTTCACGGGCTCAAAGTTTTCAAGGAGTTTTATATTCCTGTCATGTTCACCCAGCAGACTTCTCAAGAGGTTGTTGTCTGTAAAGCTGATCTTCTTAACCGAACTGAAGTCGGGCGTTTGCTTCAATGAAATGGGCTACCTCATCATAAATTGCTTAAAAATGTTGAATAGTACTGCTCAAATATACGAAAAGATGACTTATGCTATCATGCGATGTTTCTCATTGCAATCAGTTTTACTCTCGGCATTTACTGCCTTTGCAAAAACAGATTAGCGTACACTTTGGCATTTCCCACCATGTTAGAAATGAGGCAGTTTTCGTTGGGTTGATGGGCTGTGTGTTGCATCCTGGACCACACTGCGGCAGGGTAGTTATTTTCACGAAAAATTGCAGCGATAGTCCCTCCACCTATTCCTTGAGGAGTTGCTTCGACATTATAAACGAGTCTGATGGCTTCCTTAAGGGCTGTAACAACGGGGGCATCATGCGGTGTTGGAGGTGGCGCCTGAACTTCCTGAACGGTCGTGATTTCTATGGATATATCAAATTGTTTTTCGATCTCGTCAGCAATCCCCCTTATTTCATGAAGCACGTGGGACAGGCGATATTGAGGCAGGACCCTGCTGTCCATATAAAAGACATCGTCTCCGGGAATGGTGTTGATGTTGGGGATATTGGGTTCTTTCTTTGTCGGTTGAAAGGTACTAGTCTGGGGCTCGTAAAATGGATCAGAAGCAGCGAAAATGTGATGAAGTCTGTCCAGCAGAACTACGAGATGAGATGCCGCTTGGAATGCGTTTTTCCCCAGGCCGGGCCTGCTGGCATGACACTGTTTTCCGATTGTTTTGAAGCGAAGCCATAAGATACTTTTCTCCGCTATCTCAATCATCGATCCGTCTTCGTTTCCAGAATCCGGAATCACTATGATATCCGTTTTGCGAAAAGGATTCTCTTTATTTTGTAAGATGAATGATAAACCGAAGCGGCTTGCCGTTTCTTCATCGGCAACAAATGCCAGGCCTATTGAACATTCCGGTTTAATGCCTTCATCCAGGAAGGCCTTGGCTGCAAATATGGATGACACTATGTCCTGCTGATTATCTTCCGTGCCCCTCCCATAGACTCTACCGTTCTTTACATAACATCTGAAAGGATATTCATCCCACAGTTCCAGTTCTCCAGGTGGAACTACATCCATATGTGTCATAATCCAGACAGTTTTTTGGGGATTATTACCAGGTATAGTAACGACGAGATTGGGACGGATACCCGAAGACGTCCTGCTATCCGGTGCGTCAATTTCAACAACGTTAGGAAAATTCATGACAGTCAGATATTTGAAAATGAATTGAGCTTTATTAAATTCTCCATCCCCGCCATTATCGGGAGATATGGCGGGGATGGCAGTCAGATCAACTTGCAATTTGATCATGGCATCCTTATAGGAATCGATCCGTCTAATAATTGTTTCGAAAGGTGTCATATCACTCACAACTGATCTTCAATTCTGCAAACATTTCCGAAGGTGGTAATGACCTGACTGTAAGCGCTTTCATTGCCTAAAATGAAGGTTACGGTTTCATCCGGTGATAGATATTTCATAGCCACTCTTTTCAGCTCTTCCGGCTGAACATCAGCTATCTTGTCTCTGTAGGTGGCGAGATAATCGGGAGGCAGTTTGTCGTATTCAATCATCAATTGCTGGCGAGCAATCTGATCTGCAGATTGAAACGAAAAAATGAAGTTGTTGTTAATAGACTTTGTCGCCCATGCAAGCTCTTTTTTATCAACGGATTTTGTCTTCGCATCTTCTACGATTGACCGCAGGAGTAAAAGCACTTTTGCCGTCGATTCAGATTTTGTCATTGCATAGGCCCCAAACACTCCGTATTCGCTTCTCTTCGTATAAAAACTTCCCGTACTGTATGCGAGCCCCAGGTTATTTCTTATTTCCTGAAAGATGCGGGATTTGAAACCGCCGCTTCCAACTATAAAATCAAGGACCTCAAAAGGGTATGCGTCTGGCTCCTTCTTGCCAGGAGCAAAATTGGCACAGATGATTATGGACTGAGGAGTGTTCTTGGACAGAAAATAAATATGCCCTTTTTGCTTAACGGGTATGGGAGGAACGACATTATACTTCCTGGACTCATTCCACGATCCAAGATACTGCTTAATTTTGGCGACAGCCTCCTCCTTCGAAATGTGTCCCGTGATCGATATCATAAGGTTTTCGGGATAAAAGAATCGTCTATGAAACTCTATCAGGTCATCTCTGCTGATGCTTGTCACAGATGTTGCTGAGGGAAATCTCCCGGCCGGGTTATTCTGGTAAAGAACTCGCTTGAATTCCCTGAAGGCGAGTTTCTTGGGATCATCGGCTATTCTCCTGAGTTCTTCAATTAACAAGTTCTTCGCCAGTTTCAGTTTGCTTTCTTCAAAGGCCGGCCTTGTGATTATCTGAGAAAAGATATTTAGTCCTTCGTCCAAATCTTTCTTGAGAATGGAAAGGTTGATCAACCCGGAATCACGGTTCATGGAGATGTGAAGTGAACCGGCAAGGAAATCTAAGGCCTCGTCAACGGCGTCGCCAGTGAGAGCGTCAGTCCCTCCTGTTCGCATAACCGTGCCTGTAAGTTCCGCGAGCCCCTCTTTTTCTATGGGGTCGTAATTGGAGCCAGTTCTGACGACGGCTGATATATTTAGGAGAGGGAGTTCATTATCCTCAAATATATAAAGGATGATACCGTTATTTAGAAGCACCCTTTCTGCCGCGGGCGGTGCGAAATGGATAGGGCGATATTTAAGCTCATCGGGTTTTGGAAGGGGGATATGGGCGCGTTCGGCTGTATAGGCAAGAGTGCCATACAATATGCACAATGGCACAAGGAACATATAGACGACACGTGAAAATAGATTATTCATATGCCTAATTCTTATAGACCAGCTTCGCTACAGTCCTGTTATCAGGAGTAAGATATTTTTTTGTCACACGCATGATGTCCTCGGATGTGACCCGCTCGATTACCTTGATATGATCCGTTATATACTTGTAACTCCCGGTTACAGCCTCAAAATAAGACAACAGATTCGCCAGTCCGGAATTGGAATTCAGACTTCTTATAAAATCAGCCTTGATCTGATTCTTAACCTTTTCTAATTCTCTCGTGGTAGCAGGTTTAATTTTGAGCTTTTCGATTTCGTCATAGATAGCGGACTCGATTTCGGCGTTGGTATGCGGATGACGAGGCTTCGCAAATATTGCGAAAAGATTATTATATTTTGCCCCCGGCAGGCCATTGACTGCGTGAACGCTTTCGGCAAGTGCCTTTTCCTCGACAAGCACTCTATAAAATCTCGATGTTCTTCCTTTGGAAAGAATACATTCTATTACATCAAACACATAGTCATCAAAGTCCGGCATGGCCGGTTTGTGATAGCCTATAACCATCTGAGGATTTGCATCGGAGACAATATCGACCCGCCGGTCACCATTTTGAGGAGGCTCTTCTGTAATAAGCGAGGGGTCTAAATGACGGCTGGGTATGGCGCCAAAATATTTCTTGATGATCGTAAGGGTATTTGCGGGATCAATATCGCCCACAACCGCAATTACCGTGTTATTCGGAGCGTGGTATCTTTTAAAAAAAACTTCCGTATACTCGAGACTCAAAAAACGCATATCCGAAGGCCAGCCCAGGACAGGCCGTCTGTACGGATGGGCAATGTACGCAGCTGCTAGAAACTGCTCGTATAACTGGCCCTCCGGTTCCGATTCAATTCTTTGCTTGCGCTCTTCCATGACAACATTACGTTCAGAATAGAATTCACGGAATACGGGCCCGGTCATCCGATCCGCCTCGATCCTTGCCCAGAGTTCGATTTTATTAGAAGGAAGACTGACATGATATGTTGTAAGATCCTGTCCCGTGGACGCATTCACATTATCTCCGCCGTTTTCCACGTATAGTCTGTCAATTTCATTTTTCACAAACCATTTCTTGTGTTTTTTTTGCAAGACCTCCATCCGTTCGGATAAAGCTTGGACGCGGCTCTTATTCGTATTTTTCCCCTTCATCTTCTCAATATCAAGTTCTTTGCCGGTTTCGGCAATCAATTTGAGAATTTTTTGTTCTTCATGATAGTTTTTCGTACCGATCGTTCTTGTTCCTTTAAACAACATGTGTTCCAAGAGGTGAGCCGTACCGGTTCTGCCATCAATTTCGTCGACGGCACCCACCCGATGTCTGATATAGAAGGAAACAGTGGGACTCAAATGTCTCTCCACCATGAGAATTTTCAAACCATTTTTAAGGGTATAGGACAGGACCCTGTTTCCCAATTCGTATGAAAATCCGAGGGAAGGCATGCTAATAATAAGAAGGACAAATGCAAAGATGCGCATCAATATCCCTATGGTCCTATATATCATTTTCATCCATCTTGTTTGGTTTTAGTATGGCTCATGCGAAAGACGGGGTAAATGATTCCCACCATACTGATTAGAATAATCAGGCTTGACGAAAAGAAATACATGATAAACTCGAGAGGATTCTTCGTGCTATATGCGCTTATGAGGGCGTTGACGCCGAACGCCAAGAAAAATAGCGATAAGAAGGCTATGAGGACATTCTTTCCCCACCGCGCCTGTGAACCCATAAAACCGCTCCTGCTATTCAAATAGAGAGAAACTTTCCTGTACTACGGTTAATATTGTATCTTCACTTCTCAATAACAATCTTAAAGGTATTTGTGCCTGTTTGCTCCACCTGTTGTGTCTTTCCGTCCGGGTATGTCAGGATGCCCTTATTGTCAAGCCTGTCGTTCTTAAATTGGCCTTCTATTCTTCTCCCATCCGGAAAAATCACAGCAGCTTGGCCGTTCAGTAAATTGTCTTGAAATTGGCCGGCATACTTAATGCCATCGGCATAGAGCAATACCCCGGTTCCGCTTCGCTTATCGTCTTTAAATTGTCCTTCATATTTTGATCCATCGGCATAGATCAATATCCCTGTTCCATCACGTTTACCGTTTTTGAACTCACCTTCATATTTTTCACCGTTCGGAACTGTATAGACACCTCGTCCGTCAAAATTGCTTTCTTTAAATTGACCAACATACTTTGTGCCATCTCTGTAGGTGTAAGTTCCTTGACCCTCACGTTTGCCATCCTTATGTTGACCCTCATAGACCGAACCATTGAGATGAACATAGGTCCCTTCGCCATTCTTACAATTTCCCTTGATACAGTCAGCAAAAGCATCGGTATGTAGAAGCACAGACACACAAATTAACAGGAATAAATAGATTCTCACCTTTGTCCCTACCTTATAAATAAGTAAAGCATAACTAACATGATTCTAAACGCGAAACAATGTCAAATATCAGTGCCCTCTCGTCATCATCTTTAAGTCTTCATACATTTCAGGCGTCAATTTCTCGCTCCTGCATGGAAGCAACGAGTTGTTGTGAAAGAGAGGTTCTCCTCTAAGGTCAAAACATGATCCTTTTACGGCTGATTCCCAGAGCGCCGTGCCCGGGATGGGAGAATATTCCGCAATAATCGGTCTTGCTCCATGAGATTGTACATAGCGTATGCTGTCCCGCACTTCTGCGGCTTCCTGCCCTGGTAAGCCGCACAGGAGGTAGATACCAATATCCTCGGATTTATAGCCTGCGTCCGTTAGGTGGCGGACGGCAGCTTGCAGTTGGTCATTGTTGACTTTGCCTCCGCTAGATAACTGCGTCATCGGATTGGATGATTCAAAGCCGAAACGAATAGTAGCAAAACCTGCCATATGCATCAACTTGCTTAACTTTTGAGTGATTTGAAATATGTGCAGGCCGTTCGGACAGTGAAATTGACATGTTAACTTTCTTCTGATTATTTCCGTAAGCATTGGAATTACCATTTCTTCGGGGTTCACCAGAAGTGCATCATCGTAAATGGAAAACTGACTGATGCCGAAATGCTTATGCCAGAAGTCGATCTCATCAACTACCTTGGCAGGGTCACGCTGTTTAAATCTATCAGTCAATAGTTGTGAGGCGCAATACGTGCAATTATAAGGACAGCCTCTCGAGGTTAAAATGGGAAACTGATCCTTAAGCGGCAGGAGATCCAAAGCAGGGTAGGGCATTGAATCTAAATCATCCGGATCTGGTAGATAAACCGGGTCATCGCCAAAAAAATCGTGCAATAAGAGAGGGATATGTTTTTCGCCTGCACCGGCTACAGTAATGTCGGCTCCTGACTGTAGCGCGTGCTCAGGACATAGGGTTGCATATATTCCACCTAAAACAATCGGGATATCTGGAAACGTTTGCTTCGTAATTCTTATGACCTCAAAGACACCGGGGTACCAGTAAGTCATCACGGACGTGACAAGAATCAAATCAGGAGTGACCGATGACTTCAGTTCGTTAACAAAAATGTCGGGCGTTATACCGTATCTGTTATAATTTCTCTTAATCTCCCTAAGAGAATGCGGTTTAGGAATTCTCTCTTGCGGAAATTTGCCATGACCTTTGATACTCCTCTTGACCAATTTAACACCGGCATCGCTTTTTAATTGAGGATGACAGACATTCAAACAATCGATAAAATGTACATGATAGCCATTCTTACGAAATAGACTCGCCAAATAGAGAAGTCCCAGCGGTTTTATCCATAAGTCATAGGCGGCAAAATCGTATATCCATGGATTGATAAGAAGTACACTTTTTTTCATATGCGGCGTAATATATAGCAAGCTATTTCAGTCGCATCTTATACAATGTTTGGACATATAAAACAATACTATGTAATGTCTTGTCTATCATTGAAGTGTCTAATCTATAATATTACCAGTAAATTCAGCCATATATTGCTTAAAAGTACGTTCATATGCACAGTACAAATAATCCTTGACACATCAATCTTTATTTGTCATAATTTAGCCAGATAGAACATGGCAAGTGTATAACATCGCTTATACAGTATAATTTACGTTCTGAGGTAAAAGATATGGAACCCATTAATAATGTATGGATCAGCAGTATAGAAATTCTTCAAAGAGCTCGTATATCAAGGGCTACGCTTAACAACTATATTAAGATGGGCATTATAATGAAACCAGTGATCCGTAAACCAGATGACCAAACTATAAAAGCTAAGCAAATAGGTTACTTCCCGCAGGACGTTTTGGACAGGATTACAGCGGTCAAAAGTATGAAGAAGGAAGGTTATGCAATGAGCACTATAGTAAATCAATTAACACGTAAGACAGATATTTCTGTCACTAAAGAAAGTATCGAAGTGAGAAAAGATCCTGTAAAAAAACCTTCAAATGTAGGCAGTAACAGCGGAACGTTAAGGTTAACTATTAATGATATTGACTACCCAGCTTATCTCCTCAATGCAAATTTTGAGGTTGAGTGGCTAAATCAAAATGCCGAAGATAATATTTTCAGACAGAACATAAAGTCTATTAAGGATGTCACCCAAAGAAATATATTTAGGTTACTTTCTAATATGGGACTGCTCAAGAATGATCAAAGCAGAAACGAGTTAGTTGATTTCCATATGTCCCTTGTGAAGGCGAAACATGAAAAGGCAATACTGAATAATCTGTATGAAGGTATCACAGAAAGAGAAGTTTCTATACTCGAAAGAATCTATGATCGTGTTGATTCATCAGCAGAATTATCCATACATGAGTCTTATCTGAAAATCATTTCTCCGACAGGTATAAAAGTGGCTTATTCTGCATACCGTCTTTTCTTTAGAGAGGGAGTCTTGCTTATTTTTACACCTGTGAAAGACGGTATATTGCAGGGCATAATTGAACTTCTTTCTAACAGAGCGAGTGTTATCAATGATTTAATAAGACAGCGTCTGCCCACACTTGTGTCCTTTTCTGTAATGGTAGCAGACCTACAGGAATCTACCCGTATCTGTGCAGAATTGCCACCCGAAGAATATTTTGAATTGATTAATCAAATATGGAAATGCATGGAAGACTCTTTCAAGAATTACTACGGAACTTATGGCAAGCATACCGGTGATGGCATGGTTTACTTTTTTTTAAAAAATGATGATTCAAGTTATCTCCTAAACTCTATCTGCTGCGCTCTCGAGTTGAGAGAAAGAATTAAGAAGATCAGTGGTGATTGGAAGGGGCGTAAAGGTTGGTTTAACGAGATTGTTCTTAATATTGGAATAAACGAAGGGCAGGAGTATCTAGGCAATATACCCACTTCACCTAACATCGAATTTACAGTCTTAGGAGAGTCAGTAAACTATGCGAGCAGATTGTCTGACTTTGCCCGCCATGGATCTATCTGGACGACAAAAAGTCTGATAAATAAATTAACTGATAGTGAAAGAATCAAGCTTCGTTATGGAATCACGAAAAATGTGGGGACCCGTGAAGTATTCATTGAAAACATCTTTTCCCGTGTAATGGACATGTTTCGGTTAGATGACGCGATACCGAGCAAGTTGAAGGATATCGGGACACTGCCTGTGACAGAAATTATCGGCAAAATATGAAGGGTACGGTAAAAACCATGGCCAAAAAGGCGAATCTTCTCGGGCATGATTAAGTGTCTATTTTACATCATCTTCAATATTGCACAGCTCCCACCGCCCACTAGAAGATGTAGAGAATCTTCTCACCGTCGACATCAGCCGAGAAAAGACTTGAAGCAACAATTGAATATTGCTAACATGCCGGCTCAACGGAGAAATAAGATAATATGAGGTGCGTTGTCCAGAGGGTCGATAGGGCGAGAGTAATTGTTGACGGACAGATAATATCGAGTATAGGGAAGGGAGTCCTCGTCTTTCTGGGCATAGAAAAGGGAGATAGTTATCGCGATGCGGATTTTCTCCTTGAAAAAATAATCCATTTAAGGATATTTGAAGATTCACAGGGGAAGATGAATCTATCTCTTCTCGAGACATCGGGAGACATTCTTATCGTGTCTCAGTTTACGCTTCTGGCCGATTACAGAAAAGGTAGGCGGCCGTCTTTCATCTCTGCTGAGGAACCGGAGGAAGCAAAAAGACTCTATGACTACTTCATCAGCATGGCCGGTGGAAAAATCGACCATGTTGGTACTGGTGAATTCCAAGCCATGATGAAGATAGAATCGGTAAACGATGGTCCTGTCACGATGCTGCTCGACAGCAGAAAGACGTTTTGAAAAAAAGAGCCAAGCAACCATGGAGAAGGATATCCCGCCTTGCAACATAAGAATAGACAAAGACGGTGTCTGGTATTACAAGGGCAATGAAATCTTCAGAGATGAAATCGTAAAATACTTCTATCAAAATCTGAAGAAAGATGAAGCTGGCAGATATTTAATTGAGCTTGAGGACGACTGCTGTTATCTGGAAGTGGAGGACACGCCCTTTATCGTAAGAGCGGTATATAGCTGTACTGCTGAAGCAGACAATGAAGAATGCCTTTACCTTCTCTTATCAGATCAAAGCATTGAGAAACTCAATCCAGATTCTCTATGGGCAGGAAAGGACAATGTTCTTTATTGTTCAGTTAAGAAAAACGCTTTTGTTGCACGTTTTTCAAGGGCAAGTTATTATCAAATTGCAAATTTCATAGAATATAGTAATGGTGAAGATGAGTACTTTATTTCGCTCAACGGCAAGCATTTCTACATAACTATTGTGTCGTGATATAGATATATAACACATATGGAGACGCACCATGCTGGATGATCATGTAAAAGAGACATTGACATTTGACGACCTTCTTCTTGTGCCTTGCGAATCGAGCATTCTTCCTAAAGATGCAGAAACGTCGACGCTCCTGACCAATAATATTACGCTAAATATTCCTATTGTCAGCGCTGCTATGGATACGGTCACAGAGTCTGGGACTGCCATATGTCTTGCCCAAGAGGGAGGCATAGGGATCATTCACCGCAATATGAGTATAGAGAAGCAGGTGATTGAGGTTGACAAAGTAAAAAAATCCGAGAGTGGCATGATTGTGGATCCGATTACAATCGAACCTGAGCAGAAGGTTCATGATGCTCTTGAACTCATGAACAAATACAGGATATCGGGAGTTCCTGTAGTCAAGAACCGCAGGCTCGTTGGAATCCTGACAAACAGGGACCTCAGATTTGAGACTAATCTTGATCAGTCAGTCTCTGATGTGATGACGAAAGATAACCTCGTTACAGTTTCATCAAATATAAGTCTGGAAGAGTCAAAGAAACTTCTCCATAAGCACAGGATAGAAAAATTACTGGTCGTGGATGATGCATACAACTTAAAGGGAATGATTACCATTAAGGACATAGAGAAGATAAGGAGATATCCCAATTCGTGTAAAGATTCACGCGGTAGGCTGCGAGTTGGCGCCGCTGTCGGCATCATTGACAGGGAGGCGCGGGTAGATGCCTTATTATCCGCTGGCGTTGATGTAATTGTTATAGATACCTCGCATGGGCATTCTGCAGGTGTTATGGATGCCATTAAAGATACAAAAATCAACTTTCCGGCCTGTGAACTGGTTGCCGGTAATGTGGCTACCTTTGAGGGAGCAGAAGCTCTGATTGGAGCGGGGGTGGACGCAATCAAGGTGGGAGTGGGGCCCGGATCAATATGCACCACGAGGATAATTGCAGGCGTCGGCATCCCACAGATGAGTGCCATAAGAGATGCGGCCAAGGCAGCAAAGAAATATAGTATCCCCGTCATTTCAGATGGAGGCATCAAGTACTCTGGCGATGTTGTAAAGGCGCTTGCAGCAGGCGCACACACGGTAATGATAGGCAGCCTGTTTGCTGGAACAGAAGAGAGTCCGGGAGAGACAATTCTCTTCCAGGGAAGAAGTTACAAGATGTATAGGGGAATGGGTTCCCTTGAGGCCATGAAAATGGGAAGCATGGACAGGTATTATCAGGATGACATAGAAAGCAGCCTGAAAACGGTTCCGGAAGGTATAGAGGGCAGGGTGCCGTTCAGAGGACCATTGTCTGCAAGCGTAGGCCAGCTTGTGGGCGGTCTGAAAGTTGGCATGGGCTATGTAGGTTGCAGGACAATCAAGGAGCTCAGGGAAAAGACGAGGTTTATCCGCATCACATCTGCGGGGCTTCGCGAAAGCCATGTCCACGATGTAATTATCACCAAAGAAGCGCCAAACTACTGGCTGGATTGATTAAGAAACGGCACAATAAGACTCCATATGATGCGTTGCCTGTCACCCTTTGCATTTAACGCATCTTCAATATACGCCTAATATTCCAGGGATTCCTTGCCTTGATTGCGGAGCTTTTCACTTTTAATTGCACTTTTTTTGCTATTTCAATTTATCACGAGGTAATCGCTAAATGAAGTCTGGCAATTTCGTTCACCTGCACGTTCATACACAATACAGTCTCCTTGATGGAACTATTCGTCTCGACAATCTATTCAAAAAAGCAAAAGAATACCAGATGCCCGCGGTGGCCATGACGGATCACGGGAATATTTTTGGCGCCATTGATTTTTATCAGCATGCCCTGAAATACGGCATTAAACCGATTATCGGATGCGAGCTATACGTTGCCCCAAAGAGTCGCTTTGATAAAAACGCGCACGCCACAGGGGAGCACTCCCACCATTTACTTGTTCTTGTCAAAGACAGGCAGGGGTACAAGAATCTTATGAAACTTTCAACCGCAGCGTACCTGGAGGGATTTTATTACCGTCCGCGCGTAGACAAGGAACTCCTGGCAACGTATAGCGAAGGCCTTATCGGACTTAGCGCATGTCTCCACGGAGAGATAGCGAGCCTGCTGCTTAAAAGAAATAACGAAACGGCAAGAGCAGTTGCCCATGAGTATAGAGAAATTTTTGGCGAAGGCAATTTCTACCTTGAGATTATGGAGAACGGTCTTCCTGAACAAAAAATCGTTAATAATGGTCTCATTGAAATTGGTCGGGAACTTTCAATTCCGCTCGTGGCGACTAACGACTGCCATTATATAGATCGCGAAGATGCCGAGGCGCATGAAGTCCTCCTATGTATCCAGACGGGCAAGACCATGGAAGATACCGACCGGATGAAATTCAAGACAGACCAGTTTTATTTCCGTTCACCCGAGGCTATGAGTCGCCTTTTTAAAGATATTCCGGAATCTATCAATAATACGGCAGCTATTGCTGAGAGATGTAACTTGACATTTGATTTTGGCAATATTTCTCTGCCAAATTTTGAAGTCAGTACATCTGAATCACTTGATGAATATTTGGCAGGGCTCGCGAAAAAGGGATTAGAAAAATTGCAGCCCGTAATCATGAAGGATAAAGATGACAAAGGCATTCCTGAGAAATATGTGAAGCGCCTGCAGGAAGAACTGGAGATCATCAAGTCCATGGGATTCGCCGGATATTTTCTCATTGTGTCTGATTTTGTGAACTACGCAAAACGAAGAAACATCCCCGTCGGTCCCGGCAGAGGCTCTGTCGCCGGCAGTCTCGTTGCTTATGCAATTGGTATTACCAATATAGATCCTATAAGGTATGGACTTTTCTTTGAGAGATTCTTAAATCCAGACCGGATAAGCATGCCTGATATAGATATAGATTTTTGCCAGGATGGCCGCGACGAAATCATCAAGTACGTAACGGATAAATATGGAAGCGATAGAGTTGCCCAGATCATTACATTCGGAAAAATGCAGGCCAAGGCCGTCATCAGGGACGTAGGTAGGGCATTGAACATATCATACAGTGAAGTGGATAGTATTGCAAAGTTGATACCTAATATCCTGAACATTTCTCTTGATATGGCCATCCAAAGTGAGCCGCGTCTTCGGGAAGAGGAGAAAAGAAATGAGAAAGTAAGAAGACTCCTGTCCCTGTCACGAGCACTCGAAGGTTTAAATCGTCATTCGTCAACCCATGCAGCGGGTGTTGTTATATCCGATGTGCCGCTTGTCGAGCGCGTGCCCCTCTGCAAGAGCCCCAAGGATGAAATTGTTACGCAATTTTCCATGATGGATCTTCAGGCTGTGGGACTAACGAAATTTGATTTTTTAGGACTGAAGACACTTACAGTCATTAAGAATACACTCAGGTTTATAAAAGAGGGCAGGGGGGAGGAAATCGACATTGATAAAATTGCCCTTAATGATCAAGAAACGTATCAATTGTTAATGAAGGGTAATGCAGACGGCATATTTCAACTGGAAAGTGCCGGCATGAAGGATATCCTCGTAAATATGAAGCCTGACTGCATTGAGGAAATCAGCAACTTGATTGCCCTCTACAGACCGGGGCCCATGAATATGGTTCCGGAATTTATCTCGCGTAAACAAGGTAAGACAAAGATTGTTTATGAAATTCCCCAGTTGAAGGAAATATTGAAAGAGACATATGGCGTCATCGTATACCAGGAACAGGTAATGCAAATAGCGAGCGCCATTGGCGGCTATACTATGGCTGAAGCTGATATACTGCGCAAGCTCATGAGCAAGAAAAAACCATCGGAGATGGAGAAAGAGAGACCTAAATTTCTCGAAGGTGCTATGCGCAGAAATATACCCGAAAAAAAGGCCAGAAAAATCTGGCAGCAGATGGAGACATTTGCAGAATACGGATTTAACAAGTCCCACAGCACCGCTTATGCCATGATATCCTACCAAACCGCTTATCTGAAAGCTAATTTTCCCATTGAATTCATGGCGGCCCTGCTCACAAGCGAAAAGGACAACAGGGACAAGATCATCAAGTACATAAACAGTTGCAAGGATATGGGCATAAATGTGCTCCCTCCCGATATCAATGAATCTCAGAGCGATTTCAGTGTTACAGGCGAGCATATTCGCTTCGGTCTTGCTGCCGTCAAGAACGTGGGGATAGGTGCGATTGACTCGATCATATCAGTAAGGGAAAAGGAGGTGAAATTTGCGACTTTCGACGATTTCTGCAACCGTGTCGATCTCAGGAAAATTAATAAAAGGATGATTGAAAGCCTCATCAAATGCGGGGTATTTGATTCCCTTGGCTATAGAAGAAGCCAGCTGATGAAATACTATGAAGGAATCGTCGATACGGCTCAGAGGCGTCAAAAGGAAAGATCGAGCGGTCAGACCAGTTTCTTCGACCACATGGAAAGTGAAAAATCAACGCATCTCGATATCATGCAAGAATATCCGCTTTCTGATATAGCTGAATGGGATCATAAGGAATTACTTGCCCATGAGAAGGAAACCCTCGGATTCTATATCACAGGTCATCCGCTTCTTAGATTTGCCGAAAAACTCCGTACAGTGGCCAATGTCGACACTTCAAGCATCAATGATAAGAAGGATCGTGACACAGTTGCCTTTGGTGGCGTAGTGAACAATATTCGAGAGGTGACTACGAAGAAGAAAGAGGTCATGGCCTATATAACAATCGAGGATCTCAGAGGCTCTGTCACAGTGATATGCTTTGCCGATCTGTACAATAAGGCATTCGGGCTCGTGCACTCCGAAGAGCCGGTCTTAATTAAAGGAACCATAGATGCAGGCGAGGAAGGGATCAAAGTGATCGCCTCGGAAATTATCCCCCTTGGCGATGCGGTCGAACAACCTTATGATGTGGTGCACTTTAGTATTGATGTTTCAAGATCATCAGCAATAGACATCGATTCTCTGCATAACTTACTCATTAATCACAAGGGGAAGTGTGACGGCTTTATCCGTATTGTCAATGGCAACAGTGAAGTCATCGTATACTTGGGGAGGGATTTTCAGCTCGATCTGACAGACAAATTAAAGGGAGAAACTGACCGCCTTCTCGGTGCAGGCGCTACCCGCTTCAGCTATAGGACTATTGAGTCAGAATAAACAAAACAACAAAACCTGCCATCCAGATATATCTCATCATGAGCTATCAAGAAAGAACTTACAGGAACCGGGTATCGCAGAATAGCCTCACATCGTTCCATCTCTGTGTACGTGAAACGGACCTTTTCATACACTGTGATTCTGACGTTTCTCAGAAAGCCCTTGAATGTGTCTATATCTATCGCGGATTCATTGAGTCCTACATTAAAAAGCATCCCGACTTTCTGACTTCGCTGGCGCCCATCCAGGATGATGATTTTGCTCCTCCCATCATAAGGGACATGCTGAACGCGTCGCTTGCTGCCAATGTAGGGCCAATGGCCTCAGTGGCCGGTGCGATTTCCGAATACGTAGCTAACGAGCTGCTCAAGATGTCTCGGAATGTTATCGTCGAAAACGGGGGCGATATTTATCTAAAAACTCAAGAAGAGGTGAGGGTCGGGGTATTTGCCGGTAATTCGCCCTTAACTTACAAAGTCGGTCTGTTATTGAAACCTGAGCAGATGCCCCTGGGCGTTTGCACATCCTCCGGAACCATAGGACACTCGCTGAGCTTTGGAAAAGCAGATGCAGTCTGCGTTCTTTCAAAAACGTCCACCATGGCTGATGCTGCAGCCACTGCCATTGGAAATCTTGTGAAAGATAAAGGAGATATAAGAACTGCCCTTGAAAAGGGAATCAAAATAGAGGGAGTCTTGGGCGCCTTGATTGTTATGGGAGAGCATTTTGGCGTGATCGGGGACATTGAGTTGATTTAGTACAATTACAGGTATAAAGCAGATGGGAATGGATGAAGTCAGGATGATTTAAGATTGTGGGATCCGTTTAAGTTTACATAATATATCTTATAAGACATACGGCCGTCGCTAAAAACCTTCTTCAGCCAGCTGCCTTACCAGCTCAATTTGCCTCTCCGTCAGCTTTTTCGGTACATCTACGATGATCTTGACAAATTGATCTCCCTTACCCGTACCCTTCAATCGCGGTACTCCGAAGCCCTTCATTCTAATCTTCGTATTGTTCTGCGTTCCGGGGGGGATCTTTATTCTTTTCGTTACTCCCTCTATTGTTGGAACATCAATGCTCGTACCAAGAACGGCCTGAGAGAAATTGATTACCTTGTCGATATAGATGTCATTCCCGTCCCTTGCAAAAATTGGATGGGGCATAATGCTGATATTTATATATAAATCACCCGGAGGACCTCCATCAATGCCGGGACCGCCCTTGCCCGTCAACCTCAACTTTTTTCCTGAATTAATGCCCGGCGGTATCTTGAAGTTGATTTCCTCGACAGTATGGTTTTTTTGCAGGGACAATTTCTTCTCTGCACCCAATACGGAATCTTCTAATGTTATTGAGAGGTTATATTCGAAGTCCTGTCCCTTCTGTGGCAGCCGTGAAAATCTCTGCCGCTCTCCCTCGAATATATCGGAAAATTGGCCGCCCTGCGCAAAAGTGAAGCCCCCTCCCCTGTCTGTTCTGAAAGTTCTCGCACCTGCTCCACCAGGATCGCCGAAGCCGAAGCTTCTCAGGATATCGTTCAGATCGAAGCCTCTGAAAATATCTTCCTGGGTATATCTCTGCCGGAATTGATCGGCAGATCCAAAAGTATCATATTCTTCTCTTTTCTTGGGATCACTGAGCACGGCATAGGCTTCACTAATTTTCTTGAACTTCTCTTCAGCAGCCTTATTATTGGGGTTCTTGTCAGGATGCCATTTCAGGGCCAGCTTTCTGTAGGCCTTCTTTATGTCTTCGGCGGTCGCCCTTTTATCCAGACCTAACAACTTGTAGTAGTCTTCTGCCATAAGATCCCTATATGATTAATGATGAGATAATTAATGCCTTGCCAGGCATGACAAGATGAGGTACACACTTGCACATCTATATAAATTATCCATTCCTTTCCATTTGTCAAGGACTGGCCGCGAGCACCACGACCAAAAACTCCCTGCGAACCATACATTCTCCGTCCGATTGCGGCTCTCAGACTTCCCGAGATCGAGAACACAGGACATCTGAATACAACAGGACGTAGAATAACGAAATATCATTACTAATTATGACTTATAGCTAAAACTTGAAGCTAAAGGTCAGGTAATTGGAGGACGTTGTCCGGTCATGGTGAAAAGAAACGGAGCTTATCTCTTTCAGATGCTCGAGGAAATCTTCCCGCGTTTTCTTGTTGTATTTGTGAGCGCTGCTCACTGCACTATATATGTTGCCTGTGTACCAGCCAATCTCGAAGAACGTCACAATCCCCCCGGCAACATAATTATCGTGATGAAAAAGTTCTATAGCGCCCCATATGAATGCCCCGTTCAAAAGAAAGGCCACTAGTGCATCCCTTGGTCTTTCTGTGTAAAGATGACCAGCACCCGGAATAATAGCTGCAAGAGTGCCTGCCGTGGCAGGCGATTTTTGGGGTAAATCATCCATGCGCTGAAGCTCTGACGCCATGATGCTTGCCGATCCCGACAGCTTGCTATCTTTAGGAACAAGGGAAAATGTTTCTCTGGCCTTCTGCCATTCCTCCATTTCCATGTGGACAATGGCGCTCTGGTAAACCGCCTTATCGGCAAATTCATTAGATTTTGACTTGATCACCTCTTTAAAGGTTGAGAGTGCATCCATATATCGCCTCAGTTGATTCTCTGCCATGCCCTTTAAGTACAGGGCTCCCGGTATCATCGGGCTTGCTGGATATTTTATGATGAAAGAAGTGAAGGCCTCGCGAGCTTCCTGCCACCTCTTTGCTCTGTAATAACTTTCACCAATTCTGTAATTGCATGTCTCGACCAGCTTGTTTTGGGGGAAAAAGTAAGTAAATCGCTTGTACTCGCTGATGGCCCTATAATAATCCCCTTCGGCAAGGAGTGCTTCCGCAAAGGAAAATTGCCTGTCAACTTCAATGACGTGAGTCTCCCCTGCCCCGGCCATGTCCAGAGGAAGGAAGACAGCCGTAATTGCCATCATACAAACGATTAGCCAGGCATGTATACAATCAGATAATTTCATGAGAAATTGATTTATAGATTCCTGTTTTAGCAGGAACGACAGAAGGAAGCATTGAAAACCACAGAAATGAGAATTTCAGGCCTTCCTTTCTTATACTGTTCGTCCCATATGAAAGGCTTTGAGGTTTACTTCGATGGCTTTCTTGGGAAAGGACCCACGGATGACCTTCTCCCAGAGCGAAATATCAAGCTGACGCAGATAGGATGACAAAACTCCCAAGAGGGCTGTATTTTCTGTTCTCGCGTCTCCCGCCTTTAGCGCTATATTATTGGCATTAACGACTTTCACAATCTTGAAGATTTTCTTTACTATCTCAATAATGTTGTCGGGATAAGCGGCGTCACCGAGGTTCACGGATGGGGGATAGATTTCCCTTTCACTTATGATAATGCCGCCTCCCGGCCTCAGAAAATCGAGATAACGGAGGGTTTCCAATTTTTCAAATGAGACGAGGATATCGACGTCTCCTTTTCTTGCGAGGGGAGAGTAGACCTTATTGCCGTATCGAACATGGCTGGTTACACATCCACCCCGCTGGGCCATCCCGTGGACCTCACTTTTTTTGACATCCAAGCCGGCTTCCATCATGACGTGACATAAGATATCACTTGCGCGAAGTATTCCCTGGCCGCCCACTCCGGCAAGGAGGATGCTCCTGACATCGCCATTGCTTTTCATAAAATCATATCACCTCAATCACAGCACCGACATTGCACACCTGCTCGCATAGTGTGCAGCCTGTGCAAAGTTCATTATCAATGAATGCCACACCTTCCTGCTTCTTTACATTCCTCTTGACTGTTTGACTTGGCATATCTTCGAACTTTATCCACGAGATTGGCGGACATCCAAGACCAATGCAGGCCCTGCAACCGACACACTTATCTATATCAACTTTGAATGTTTTTCGGACACCCTTCATTTCTCGCTTGAACAGCACACAGGCTCTTAGTGATATGATGACGGAGGCACCCGGTTTTGCCAATTCTTCTTTCAGCACTTTCCGCGTTATTTTGATATCATAAGGATCTATTACACGGACGCTATCTATCCCCAGTGCAGAGGCAAGTCTTGCAAAGTCAAGTTCCTTTGTTTTTTCCCCCTGCAAGGTGAATCCGGTAGCCGGGTGGTCCTGCATGCCTGTCATGGCCGTTGTCCTGTTATCGCATATGACAATTACGGCGTCGCTCTTGTTATAAACCATATTCAACAGCGGTGTGATGCCGGAATGAATAAATGTGGAGTCCCCGATAACGCCGACAATCTTTCCCTTTCCTTTATCCTTTAAAGCCTTGCTCATGCCATGCGTCATGCCGATACTCGCCCCCATGCAGATACATGAATGAAGGCTTTCTAAAGGTTTCATGAAAGACAAGGTGTAACAACCTATATCACCTGCGACAAAGGTTTTCAGTTTTCCGAGGACATAGAACAATCCCCTGTGAGGGCAACCGGGACAAAGATTCGGCGGTCTCGGCGGAATCATAACATCTGGCAAAATTGATTTTGCAATCTTTTTACGTTTGATGGCCGCATGAATCACGCCGGGATCAAATTCATTTGTATAGGGAAATATTTCCTTTCCTATCACATCGATACCCATTGCCTTGACCTGTTCCTCAATAAAGGGGTCGAGTTCCTCAACCACATAGATTTTCTTGACCTTCGAGGCAAATTTACGGATGAGCCCAGATGGCAGCGGATAAACCATGCCCAGTTTCAGATATGAGAAATCGGGAAAGGCATCTTTTGCATAATTATAAGGCATGCCGGCCGTAATAATGCCAATTTCAGGATCATTCATTTCTATCCTGTTTCCGGGAAAAGTTTCAGCAAATTCTCTGAGCCTATGGAGCCTCTTTTCTACCTCTATTCTTCTGACACGCGCATATGCGGGCACCATTACATATTTCTCCGCATCAAATTGTATTGCAGTGCGATCATTGACAGCCGATAGGTCCCCCAAAGTTACGACGGATTTTGAATGCGAAACACGTGTAGTTGTCCGGAAGAAAACAGGTGTATCAAATCTTTCACTGATATCGAAGGCAATCTTGATGTAATCTTTCGCCTCCTGACTGTCTGCAGGCTCAATCATCGGTATCTTTGCGAATTTGGCATAATTGCGGTTGTCCTGCTCGTTTTGTGAACTGTGCAATGACGGGTCATCTGCCGTAATGATAACAAGAGCTCCGTTAGTTCCCGTATAGCCCAAAGTGAACAGCGGGTCTGCGGCCACATTGACGCCGACATGCTTCATGACAACCAAGGCCTTTGCGCCAGCCACCGCCGCACCTATGCCTACCTCCAAAGCCACCTTCTCGTTGGGAGACCATTCGGCATAAACTCCGTCATACTTTGCAAATGCTTCGATAATTTCAGTGCTCGGCGTACCCGGATAACCGGCTGCAAAACGAACTCCATGTTCGAAGGCGCCCCTTGCAATACCCTCATTTCCCGACATCAATACTTTCATAGATCCCTATTTGCCCCTGCGGCATCAAAGAGAAAAGATCACTTGAAATCTCAGTGAGCTTTGTCTTCAGTTGATGGTTGATATTATTTTTTTCAAGAGAAGTTGCATGGAAGGATCGGCAGCGCTGTTAAGAGCTTTTTGATAATACTCTAAAGCTTTTTCTTTGTTATTCATCTCTTCGTAAATTCTTGCCATGTTTCTGTAAGTCATGCCTTCAAAGCCCCCGCTCGATTTTGAATTTGCCGCTTTCTCGAATGACTCCAGAGCATGCGGGAAGTCGGCCTTCTTTTCGTAACAGTAACCGATGCCATTGTACGCCAGGATTTTCACGTCGCTCCCATCCGCAACTTCCTTGAGAAACTCCGTATATGCCTTTATCGAAGCATCCACATCTCCAAGGTTGTAGTGCATATTGCCCATTTGATAATATGACATCATGGCAGCCTTCGATCCCGGATATTGAGTTATGACGTCGTTATACATCTTCATATTATTTTGATCCGGTTTGCCTCCCTGACGGGCAACTTTCATACCGGCAATATGGGCCATAGCATAAAGCCTCTGCGCTTTATCCTCATAATTCATCCTGTATAAGTACCAGCCGGAAGATATTATGATTATTGAAATTACAATTCCCGATGCCAGATAGATATTTGACTTATTTGCCGATATATACGCCGTGACCTTATTTAACGCCGCCTGTAAGGAATCCGGTTTTTCAATTTCCTTTTTTGTGATTTTTCTTGTCATATAGATTTCCTATCAAAATTTTATTTGCATTTGTTCGTTGACTTTTTCAAGGATGAAGGATGGAATCCTTACTATCTTGCCCAGGTTGTTTGTGCATGCATGGATCGTGTAACCTTCAACAAGGGCTTTTTGCCTGTCTTCATCCCAGATTGTATAGACAAATTTCATGCTCGCCCTCTTGAGATATTCCAATTCAGTTTCAACAACGATGATTTGGTCATATTTGGCTGGAGAAAGGTAGTTGCAATACGCCTCTGTCAAGGGCAGGTTATAACCCTGTGCTTCCATTTCAGCATAGACTATGCCCACACTTCTGAGGAGTTCCGTTCTCCCAATTTCAAACCATTTAATGTAATTGGTGTGATAGACGATGCCCATGGCATCTGTATCAGCGTAAATGACACGTATGTTAACTCGATTTCTCTTCAATAAATCCTCTCCAATTCTTTATGAAGTGATCCATCAGAAGGTAACCAGGAGAGATATTCACGCCACTGAGCAGTGCCGATACTTCACTAAATGCTAAGCCGTTTCTCAAATTCTCATGTTCATCAGAAGACAGCGCCGCAAAGGGAGACGGGTCCGATGTATGGGTCCTCAGGCTGATGGGCGTATGGTGATCGCTTAAAACCAGCAGTCTGAAGGGAGACAGTCCATAAATTTCATTCAAGACGGCGCCTACGATCTTCTCGTCAAAATCTTCAATGGCCCGGATTTTCCCAGCTACATTTCCTTCATGTCCCATTTCGTCAGGGGCCTCAACATGGACGAATACAAAATCGGTGTCTCTTAAGGCATCGAGAGCTTTTCTTGCCTTTCCAATATAGTTGGTATCTACATAACCCGTCGCACCGTCAACGCGTATGACTTTGAGGCCGGCGTAAATACCGATGCCATTCAGAAGGTCAACAGCCGATATCATGCCCCCGTTCAAACCGTACTTGTCCGTCAGTTTGGCAAATTTCGGCGCCCTCCCCTGCCCCCAAAGCCACATCGAATTTGCGGGCTTTTTGCCTTCTGCGATGCGTAACTGGTTTACAGGATGATCGCGCAAAAAAACCTGCGAACGCTCCATGAGTCCTCTTATTTTTTCCTTACCCTCCCCCCGGGGCAGATAATCTTTGACCGCATTGCCGGTGATATCATGCGGCGGAGTTGTCTCAAGCAGTGCTTTACCATCCCTCCAGACAAAGAGATGCCTATAACTCACTCCAGGATAGAATTGAAAATTTGTGCTACCCAGTTCTTTATTGATATCATTTATGATTATCTTCGCTTCTTCAGTAGTTATATGTCCGGATGTAAAGTCTTCCATTATATGTTCTGCATCTCCCCTAAGGGTCACAAGATTGCAGCGGAAGGCTACGTCATCGACTCCAAGGTGAACCCCCATGTTGGCCGCTTCCAAAGGTCCTCGACCAGTATAGCATTCCATAGGGTCATAACCAAGGAGGCTCATGATTGCCACATCACTGCCCGGAGAAAAACCGGCCGGAATGGTATCGATCATGCCCAATGTTCCTTCTTTTGCAACCCTGTCCATATATGGGGTATGCGCGTATTCCAGGGGTGTCTTACCGTCCAGTTCTTGTATGGGATAATCCGCCATACCATCGCCGAGGAGGATAATATATTTCATTACAGCCAGATTGCTCCTCAAATATATGAATGGGATGAGGCTAAAAAGGTCATTTCTTCGAAACCATTATAACCTTTCGTCTTCAATTCTTATCAATATCGTCTTTCCGTGAATGATTTCAAGTTGATCTATTTCCGTTATAGCTTTCTGAACATCTCTTTCCTTCGACTTGTGCGTAGTCATGACAATAGGAACAGGGCCTGCCTTCTGCCTGCCCTTTTGGATAACGGCGGCAATGCTTATATCATTTGCACCGAGAATTCCCGCTATTCTGGAGAGGACGCCTGGCCGGTCCAGGGCAGAAAAACGGAAGTAGTAGTTTGTAATGATTTCGTCAAATGGCATTAGCTTGATATCATCGATTACATTTTCCCTAAGTGAGCGGGCGGGTACGCGTCCGGATGCGCCTCTCTGCAGATTACGCGAGATATCGATTACATCACCCATTACGGCGCTTGCTGTGGGCATCATTCCTGCGCCCTGGCCATAGAGAAACACTGAATCCGCCGCATCACCGACGATATGAAATGCATTGAAATTTCCATTGACGTTTGCCAGAAGATGGCTAAGGGGAATCATAGTCGGATGAATCCTCGCCTCGATGCAGTCACCCCTACCGATGGCAATGGCAAGAAGCTTTATCCGATACCCGAGTTCCCTGGCAAATTCGATGTCCTGTTGACTAATGCCTGATATGCCTTCTCTGTGAACGTCTTCAAGCCTTACCCTTTTCCCGTATGCCAATGATAACGTGATGGCAAGCTTGTGAGCCGTATCGATACCTTCGATATCAAATGTCGGATCGGCTTCTGCGAATCCGAGCTTCTGGGCTTCCTTCAGCACAACTTGGAAGGATTTCTTCTCATCCGTCATTTTGCTCAATACATAGTTGGCTGTACCGTTGATAATGCCGAAAATCGATTTGATACGATTCGCTGCCAGGCTTTCCTTCAAGGTCTTAATGATAGGGATTGTACCGCCTACACTGGCTTCGAAACCGATGTCGACCTGTTCTGCCTCAGCAGCTTGGAATATTTCGTTTCCGTAGGTAGCTAAAAGGGCTTTATTGGCGGTTACTACGTGCTTTCTTTTCCGGATAGCCTCAAGGATGAAGGAGCGCGCAGGCTCATACCCGCCTATTAGCTCTATGACTATGGATATTTCAGGATCGTCCAGGATCACTTTCGCATCTGCAGTTAACAAATCTTTCTCTACGGCAACCTGTCTTGGCGTTGTAATATCAAGATCGGCAATCTTCTTTAAGAAGAGCCTTGCGCCTAGGCGATTTTCGATGACCTCACCGTTATCTTGAAGCAGCTTTACGACCCCTGTTCCTATAGTACCGAAACCGATTAATCCGATAGTTATTGTTTTCATAACGCCGTGCCCGTATCAAGTTCCAGATTTCTCGTATGTTCGAACCTAACCGAAAGAATGATTTTGCTGCTTGGAACCAAATGCTGTCACTTCTATAACAGTTAACACACGCTTGTCAAAATAAATTAAGTTCTTGCCTAACCGGTTTTTGCGAGCTCAAACCTGCCTCCCCATCTGTGCAGGAGGACTCTTTTCAACAATGCATACTTGCCATTATCCAGACCCGAAATGTTCTCTGCAAACGAAAAAGCATCTGTTCTTGCCTCAACCAGAATATGCGCATCTCTCAGGATATGGGCAATACGGAAATCAGGAACTCCTGACTGCCTGGTTCCCATAAATTCACCGGGCCCCCTTATGGCTAAATCCTCTTCAGCGATTTTAAAACCGTCATTTGTTTCTTCCATGACCTGCAGCCTTCTTATTGAATCATCAGAGCTCCTGCGATGCGACATTAATATACAGAATGAAGGAATATCGCTCCTTCCCACTCTCCCCCGCAATTGATGCAATTGAGACAGTCCAAATCTCTCCGCATGTTCTATCACTATTAGGGATGCATGGGGTATGTCAATCCCCACTTCAATGACTGTTGTGGAAACAAGGATGTTTATATTTCTGTTTAGGAAACCTGCCATTGTTTCATCCTTGTCCTTTCCTTTCATACGGCCGTGAATCAGCCCTACCTTATGGTCAGGGAACATTTCCCTTTGCAGATAATCGGCCATCATAGTCGCATCTCTGAGATCCAGGTTTTCAGATTCTTCAACCAACGGATAGACAACAAAGACCTGGTTTCCCTTCATGAGTTCCATCCTCATAATTTCATAAACCCTGTTGCGTTCCTCTTCAAAAAAAACCTTTGTCCGAATCTCTTTTCTGCCGGGAGGAGATTCATTAATGATCGAAATGTCCAAATCGCCATATACCGTCATGGCAAGTGTTCTCGGAATGGGAGTGGCAGTCATAACCAAAACATCGGGATTTACACCCTTCTGTCTCAGTAATGCCCTCTGTACAACTCCAAAGCGATGCTGTTCATCGATAACAACCAAACCCAGCTTGCTGAAAGTCACATCCTTCTGGATCAACGCATGAGTTCCGCATATGATGTGAGTATGTCCTTTCATTATCCCTTCAAAATTTTTCTTTCTTTCCATGTTCTTCATACCGCTCGTCAGCAAAACAGCCTTCAAATCAAGCTCGCAAGACCAATCTTTGATGCGGTTGTAGTGCTGCGAAGCAAGAATTTCAGTCGGCGCCATTATGGCCGCCTGATAGCCGTTTTCGCAAGCAGTGATCATCGCCGCCATGGAAACTACTGTCTTACCGCACCCCACATCACCCTGCAGAAGCCTGTTCATGCTGGAGGGTCTTTCCATATCGCCTTCGATTTCTACGATGACCCTCTTTTGCGCATCGGTCAACGTGAAGGGAAGAATCTTGTAAAATTTATGAAGGTTCTGACCTTGGGTCTTAAAAGCTATGCCCGCATCTATCGTATTGGCCTTTCTTCTTAAGGCCATACCCAACTGGAGAAAGAAGAATTCATCGTAAATCAGTCTTCGGTGGGCATCCGAGCGCATTTCATTGTATGCATCGATCCGCTCATCAGTTGCAGGAAAATGAATGCTGCGCACGGCATTCTTAATATCCTGAAGATGGCGCCTCTCACGAATTTCGTGAGGTATGGGGCTTAGGAGATATTGTGAATATTTATCGACGGCGTGCGCCATAATCCTTCTTATATGTTTCTGATGAAGACCCTCTGTTTCTGAATAAACCGGTACGATTCTTTTGAAGTGGATCAAATCTTCCCCGCTTTCATCATCGTCAAGAACCTCAAAATCGGGGTGCACCATGTCTTTGCTGAAAACGTAACTGCTCACTTCGCCTGTCATTATGACCCGGATACTCTTTTTAAAAATCTTTCTCAAGTAAGTTAGATTGCCTCGAAACCATTTCGCCGTAAGCAGTCCGCTACCATCCTGTATGGTGACCTCAAATGCTTTTCTATTTCTGTAAGATCTGTACTCTGCGCCAACTACATGGCCGATGACTGTCTCCCTGTTGCCCACCGTGACCGATTTAATATCCCTGACCGTACGCCTGTCTTCGTATCTTCGCGGCACAAAATAAAGTAAATCCGCAACAGTTTTCAGTCCCTTTTTCTCAAGTAGAGAAGCCATTTTAGGCCCTACGCCCTTTACAAACCTCAGAGGGAGGGATAGCTTCTCAAGGCTCATTCCGCCGTTTTCCAGATCTTGCGGTTCCATCTCTTCTCGCATGTAAGAAATTCCGATCGAAGACTCTGCGACAAACCCTCTCAGTTTCTTTACAACGAGCATCGCTTTTTCTATACGTTCTTTCTTATTTTCCAACGGCAGTTTATCAAAACCAGCGATTGCTTCTTCAAAACCAGAAATGATACTTTTATATGCCGTATATGTTTCATTTTGTGTTGCATTCGTGAAGGAGACACTTTTTAGCTCCTTCAAGAACGATCTCATTGTTGCTTCAAGATCCTTAATAAGGGGCAGATGCCTGTATGAGTCTCTCGACGAGAACAATAACGGAGCCTCGATTTTCTCAAGTATTGCAATTATTGATTCCATTAGATATCGAGTCTTCAAAGTCGAATATATATATAATAATTTCAAATACAAGGATTGAATTGAGGTAGCAGATATCCAATCTTTTCGCAAGTAAAGAATTGACATAAGAGAGCAATTACGATACAAGTCATCCCCATCTCAGAGGGTCACCGGAAATAAAATGCAGGAAAAAATGTCCTATAAAGATGCAGGTGTTGATATAGACAAGGCCAATCTCTTTGTCGACAGGATTAAGACAATTACAAAAGCAACTTTTCGCAAGGAAGTAATGAGCTCCATCGGCGGTTTTGGAGGTCTCTTTCGCCTGGATGTCGGAAAATATAATAATCCTGTTCTGGTTTCATCCACGGATGGCGTGGGGACGAAGCTAAAAATTGCACAGATGACGGATAAGCACGACACTATCGGCATCGACCTTGTTGCGATGTCCGTAAATGATGTGGTAGTCCAGGGAGCAGAGCCCCTTTTTTTCCTGGACTACATCTCTACGGGCATGATCAATGTGGAAAGAGATATTAAGATCATCGAAGGCATCGTAAAGGGCTGCCAGGAGGCTGGTTGCGCCCTCATCGGTGGAGAGACGGCTGAAATGCCCGCATTCTATAAAGATGATGATTATGATCTGGCCGGATTCTGTGTTGGCATAGTAGAGGCCGAAAAGATAATTGATGGCTCGGAGATCCGCGTAGGGGACAGGATCATCGGCATTGCATCCAACGGCATCCATAGCAACGGCTTTTCCCTTGCGAGAAAAGTTCTGTTTGAAAAGGGGAAACTCGGCGTCAATGATAAGCTCGACGATCTGCCCCATTCCATAGGCATGGAACTTCTCCGTCCGACAAGCATTTACGTGAAACCCCTCTTAAATCTAATCAAGAATTTCGGCATCAGGGGCATTGTCCATATTACTGGCGGTGGATTCATCGATAATATACCACGCATTTTGCCTAAAGCCTGTCGTGCCGTTATTCTGAGAGACAGCTGGGACATACCGCCGGTTTTTACGATTATCAAGAGAATGGGAAATATTGATGATGGAGAAATGTACAGGGTTTTTAACATGGGTATAGGCATGATGGCAGTTGCGACTGAAAAAGAAGCGTCCGAAGTAACGGAGCGACTCGAAAATTTGGGAATGCAGGCGTATGCCATCGGTTTCATCGATCGGAAAGACGAAGACCAACCATCAGTGTCATTTATCTAACGGTATGAAACAAAAAATAAGTTTGGGAGTGCTCGTCTCAGGGAGCGGATCCAATCTCCAGGCCATCATAGACAATATCGAGAAGGGTCTCCTTGATGGGGAGATTAAGGTCATTATCAGCAATAACACCGATGCATATGCTCTTGTGCGGGCGAAGAAACATAATATTCCATCCGTGATTATCAAGCATTCCGATTTTGAAAACAGGGAAGATTTTGACCGGAAGATGATCGATGTTCTGAAATCGCTTTCCGTTGATCTGGTAGTGATGGCCGGATTTATGAGACTTTTAACGCCTCTTTTCTTGAATGCGTTTCCCATGAAAATAATGAATATACACCCTGCAATCCTTCCCGCCTTTCCCGGTATTCATGCTCAGAAGAGAGCTGCCGACTATGGTGTAAGATTTTCGGGTTGCACGGTTCATTTTGCTGACGAGGGGGTGGACTCTGGCCCTATCATTATTCAGGCCATAGTTCCCGCTTATGATGATGACACGGAGGATACTCTCGCTGCCAGAATATTAAAGGAAGAGCACAGGATATATCCTCAAGCCATTCAATTTTATGCGGAAGGCAGAATCGAAGTGATAGGGAGAAAGGTCAGAATAAGAGGCAGTGCGCGGATCCCAGAAACACCTCTTCATAATCCTCCCGTGACAGCCTTTTGACCTGCCCATTCTTATGGCCCACATATATTTTCACAAATAGATTAAGAGCAAGCATAGATCACAAGTTTCAGCGGTATTTCAATCTCCTTTTTTATATATGTACGATACTATTGTCATCGGTAATGATTTAAGCTCCTTAGTTGCGGCTGCCGTAATTTCACATCATGGTAAGAAGACGGCGCTCTTATCTGAAAGCGATGTGAAACACGTTTATTCTGATTTTGGATACACTTTCAACATCGATCCCTTACCCTTGACAGGCTTCGGCCCGGCACAGATATGTTCACGCCTTCTTGAAGATCTTGGAATACCCGTCGCGGAATACTCAGGCCTGCAGTTATTGAATCCCGGTCTTCAAATCATTCTTTCCGATCACAGAGTTGATTGCTTCCATAGGCGGGAAGAACTTCTCAATGATATGGAAAGAGAATTTCCCGATCAGAGAGATGAGATTCGCAAGTTATACTCGTCGGTTCTGAAAATCAGCAATCTTGTCGAGCAGAGGATCACGGAAAAGCCGTATATATACCCTACCAATATTAATGAATTTTTTTCTCTTCTGAAGGGCATCCCCGTAATTCTGAAGGAAAGGTACTCACTTTCAAGAAGATTTAAATCAATTGCAAAGAATTCTTCACTGACCAGGGTGTTCGAGGCAGAAAGAGCCATTCTTTCAAACTCGAGCAACAACCGGAACAGCCCCTTTACTATCTCGTCCGCGTATGCGCTGTCATTGCCCCTGAGGGGATTGTATCATCATGTCGGCGGGAATGAAGTACTCATGGGATTACTGAAATCTGCGTTTGAGGCTTCCGGAGGTCATCTCATAAAGAATTGTTCTGTCATGAGAATAAACGTGGGTAAAGAAATTGATGTCGATGTTTCCATACCTGACACATTGTCACAAATTCGCGGACGATATCTTATTGCGAGTACAAAATGGGAGAAACTCAGATTACTTCTTCTCAGCGGCCGGAAATTCAGGCGCATGGAACGAAGACTCAAATTGGTAAGATCGGCATACTATCCATTTACCTTGCACATGGGTATCCTTGAAAGATGTATCCCCGAAAAAATGGCAACTTATGTCGCCATCGTCATCGATCAAGATAGACGGGTCATGGATGATAATCTTGTTTTTGTAGAGATAAGCGCCAGAGATTGTAAAGAACGGGCACCTGCCGGCAAGAGGGCTTTGAGTGCAACTATTTTCCTGAAGGAAAGTCCTCTCGTATTGACGAATGACGAACTTAAGGAAGTTTCCCAAGTCGTTTTTTGCGCCCTCGAAAAGTTTCTTCCGTTCCTGAGGGAAAATCTCGATTTCCTCAATATCGGCATGTCTATTGAATTTTCAAGAAAGTGTCAGGAGTTAGTAAATCATAAGTACGCAATGCAATCCGATTCTTTCTTTGGCATATCAAGCATATCCAATAAGACTCCCATTCGCAATGTCTTTATGACGGGGGGAATGTTACTGGCAGGTCTTGGTTTCCAAGGGGAAATAGTATCCGGCATAAATGCTGCCAATTTAGTCATATCAAAGGAGAGAGACAGGCATGGATAATAGATTTAACGATTTTACAATCCAGGATCTGGGGGAGAGAGCCATACCGTCGCCGGTAAACGTCAGTTATTATACTCCCGATAGCAAACGCATTCTTCATAATATTTATCTTGAGCATTATAAAGATGTGACTAGTGCGGATGGCATGCCCCTCTCAATTGAAGTGGCCGGTCCCCGGGAGAAGATTTTTTTTGACCCTGCCCAAACAAAGGCAGCGATTGTTACATGTGGCGGTCTATGCCCCGGCATCAACGACGTCATCAGGGCAATTTTCATGGAATTGTTTCACCGTTACGGAGTGAAAAACGTCGTAGGCATCAAATACGGCTTTCAGGGTTTAATACCGAAATACAGACATCAGGTATTGGAACTGACGCCCGACATTGTCAAGGATATCCATACTTCCGGAGGAAGCATACTGTCTTCATCACGCGGCATGCAGGATTCTGCTGAGATGGTAAATACATTAAAGCGCATGAACGTCGATATACTTTTCTGCATAGGGGGTGATGGCACCATGAGAGGCGCCGGAGCCATTACAGAAGAGATAATGAAAAGAAAGCTTAACATCAGCGTAATAGGCATACCGAAGACTATCGACAACGACCTTAACCTTATTCAGAAAACATTCGGATTTGATACAGCCATCTCCGAGGCAGTTAAGGCCATCCAGTGTGCCCATGCAGAGGCGAATGGTGCCCCTATGGGAATCGGCCTGGTGAAGATTATGGGGCGCCAGTCCGGTCATATAGCTGCTGGCGCAGCTCTGGCTCAGGGTGATGTCAATTTCGTGCTCATTCCCGAGGTTCAATTCGATATGGAGGGAGAAAACGGTTTTCTTAAGGCTCTTGAGAACCGTCTCAAAAGAAACGGACACTGCGTGATCCTCGTTGCCGAAGGGGCTGGACAGGAACTCATCCGTCAGGAGAACGAAACCATCGAGAAGGACGTGTCAGGTAATATAAAGCTCCTTGACATCGGCACGTTTCTGAAAACAGAGATAGAAAAACATTTAAAAAAGACAGGCTTGGAGATTAACCTGAAATATATAGACCCCAGTTACATGATTCGCAGCGTACCGGCCAATGCCAGTGACAGCATTTATTGCGGCGCCCTCGGTCAATATGCTGTGCATGCAGGTATGGCGGGAAAAACGAGTATGCTCGTAGGTCTGATAAAGGACGAATATGTGCACCTTCCCTTTCAGATAGTTACCTCGGGATCAAAGGTAAATCCGGAGGGCAATATATGGATGCGAGTTCTCGAGACAACAGGACAACCGCCATCCATGAAGGCGTAAGGCGCAAGAGCAAGAATTTACTTTTTGCAGATCGAAAAGAACGGGATTTAACGAGCGTTGATCTGGGATGGGAAAAATTATCAGATTCTCCCAGTTTCCTGCCGTTTATGTCGTGTGCTCCCATTGACAAAAGCTATGACCTTTTCATAACTCCTCTATTCGTCATTCCGGGCTTGACCCGGAATCTAGGAGATACTTGATAATCGGATTCCCGCATTCGCGGGAATGACAAAATGGTTGGTTTTATGCAGTTTTGCAAAGGTCTCAAGCTGAGTATATGCACTTGTTGGCAGTTCTTACTTTCCATTCCGCTGCAAGGTTCGGTATAATGACAGTTCTCGTATGATCGTACTGTCTTGCAAAAATCTCGTATATTCACCTGCCCATTCGGATTAAGCGGAATTTTTTGTCCGGTCCCTGAATAGATACACGCAAAAAACCCCTTGCAAATCAAGCCGCGATGGTTTAGTAATCAGCCACATTTCTATATAGGAGATCAAGTATGTCGAGAATTTGTGAGGTATGTGGAAAAAAGCCCGTTGTCGGTAACAACGTAAGCCATGCCAATAATAAGACAAAAAGAACATGGTATCCTAACCTTCAAAAGCTGCGCTGTGTAGACAAGAAAACGGGTGCAATAAAGCGCACAAAAGTTTGTACGAGATGTATTCGTTCTGGTTTCGTAAAGAAGGCTCTGTAGCGGATGTATTAAACTTGATGGCTCTCGTGGCTTGGAAGCTTAGGTGTAAAAAATCTGTTTAATCGCTGACGGGAGCCTTTCGTTAACGTGTTTCTCAACCTCTTTTTGACTTTAGCCAATAATCACCTTTTTATCTGGAATGTACTCCGCCTTGCAAACCGCACGCTTCTCTGCCCTTCCGAGATGCCAAACTCTATAGATTCAGTAACTGCATGCAATTGATCCGGCACAGTCATCTTATCAGCAATTATTCTTTCCTTGACTTAGACACCTATATTGATATGATCAAAAAAATTCTTTTCAGCTATGTAATCGAAGGGGACCTGCGACTGCAATCGCTATGAAGGCAATAACTTTACCTACTACGCAGTGGCGGCTGTCAGAAGGCGATAGCGACATACAGGATATGCTTGCGAGGGAGCTGCCGATTCACCGCATCGTCTCTCGAATACTGACGAGCCGCCATATACTGACGCCCGACGACGCCAACAGATACCTCTATCCTTCCTTGAATAATCTGCACAACCCTCTCTTAATGAAGGACATGCAAAAGGGCGTTCAGCGGTTAATCAGGGCGATCAATGATCGTGAAAAAGTGGTTGTTTACGGTGACTATGATGCTGATGGCGTAACGTCAGTGGCCGTGCTTCTTAAATTCCTCCTTGATATCGATCATACAGTTACATATTACATCCCTGATCGTATCAAGGAAGGATATGGCTTAAACGGACCTGCCATTGACATGATGAAGGCTGACGGTGTTACTCTGCTTATTACCGTCGATTGCGGCATCTCCGATCATGAGCAGATATCCTATGCGCGTTCCTGCGGCATAGACACTATTATATTGGATCACCATGAAGTTCCCCAGAATCTCCCCGACGCCGTCGCAATAATCAATCAGAATCGTAAGGACTGCAATTTCCCCTTTAAGCATCTTGCCGCTGTCGGCATAGTTTTTAATTTTCTTATTGCTCTCAGAGGAAGACTGCGGAAGGACCGTTTTTGGGAAAACAAAAAATATCCGAATCTGCGCGAATACCTTGACCTTGTCGCCCTGGGTACCATCGGCGACATCTGCCCCCTTGTGGACGAGAACAGGATATTTGCGAAAATCGGTCTGGAATTGATCACAGAGTGCAAAAGAGTCGGGCTGCGGGCATTAAAGGAGATTTGCGGCGTCGAAAATCAGGTCATAGACTCCGGGAAGGCTTCCTTTTGCCTGATTCCGAGGATTAACGCCGCAGGTCGTGTTGCATCTGCAAACGAGGCCGTCCGGCTTCTCTTAACCGAGGACATCGAGGAGGCCAGGTTAATCGCTCAAAATCTTGAGATCTATAACCGGAAGCGACAGGCCATGGAAAGGAATATACTAAAAGAAATACTCGACGAAATCGAGCGAACGATAGATCCGGAAAAAGTAAGATCACTTGTGTTTGCGTCAGAGAAATGGCATCCGGGTGTAATTGGTATAGTAGCTTCAAAACTGGTAGATCGATATTATAGGCCCACTATTTTGATAAGTCTCAAAGACGGCATCGGCAAGGGTTCCGGAAGAAGTGTTGCCGATTTTAACATATATGAGGGCTTGAAAGACTGTGATTCTTTATTGTTATCTTATGGAGGACACCGTTACGCGGCCGGGATATCGATCAAGGAAGAAGACATCAAAAAATTTTCCGACATGCTGGAAGAGATTATCAGTAAGGAGCTTGGCGTTTCGGATTTTGTTTCTCAAACCAACATCGATGCCATCTGTAGTCTCAGTGAAATAACCCACGAACTCGTATCTCAGATCGGGAGACTTGCCCCCTTCGGCAGCGGTAACCCTGAACCGGTCCTCTGCGTGAGAAATATCAATGTCACCTCCCAGTCCGTAGTGGGCAATAACCACTTATGTATGCGTCTGTCGGGTGATGGCATGTCCTACAATTCCATCTGGTTCAACAAAGGTCATCTTATCAATTTTCTCTCAGGGCCTGCTATCGATATCGCCTTCACGCCTCATATCAATAACTGGAACGGGGCGCATGACATACAGCTCAAGATGAAAGATATGTCCCTGCCCGACAATTCGTGAAAAGCATTTTTTACTGCGTAATTTACTTATTTCCACTGGCGCTCGTCTATAATCAGTTTGTCATCTTCTTTTATCGTGCCGGGATTCAGAAATTCCAGGCGATCAATCGTGAGCACGCATTCATCCCTGAATAACTTGCTGAACTTCTCAGCCAAGGATGCCGCATCAACCGCAGGCTCTCTGGGTTCGAGCCGAACGGTTAGAATATCTTCATGAGAAGTTCTGGTTATTAGCAACTGAAATCTCACATGACCGAACGCTTCTTTGATTCTATTTAGCTGACTCGGGGCGATAAAAAGCCCCCTGACTTTTACTGCATCACCCACGCGGCCGTAAATGCCGTCCATGCGAAACGAAGTCCTGCCGCAGGGACAGGGAGATTCTATGATTCTTGAAAGGTCGCCCGTGCCAAAACGAAAAAGAAAAAAAATGTTATTGAAACGAGTTACCACAACTTCACCGGGCATGCCTGGCGGCACCCCTTTCCCTGTGGCGGGATCAACAATTTCCACGAGAACTTCCTCACAGATATGCCAGCCTTTTTTTTCGCAGCATTCGAATGATACGTCCCCGACCTCAGTTGCACCATACATCTGGTACGTATCAATGGCATATTCCCGTTCGAATTTATCACGCAATGACGGTGGAAGAGGCTCTGCAGCAAAGCACGCGCGCCTGATCTTAAAATCCTTTTTGAAATCATAACCCAATTCGTGGGCTTTATTTATTATGCTCAGCAAGAAACTGGGAGTGCCTGTATAGGCAGTCACAGAGAGATCACGTATCAATTGGACCTGGAGTTGCGAACTGGAAGTCCCTGATGGGATGACCGTGGCGCCGACGCGTCTTAGGCCTGCATGGAAGGTGAGTCCGGCAGCTACCATGTGATAGGAAAAGGCATTGAGAACGACATCCCCCCTGCCGATACCGGCTGCATGATAAGCTCTTGCCCACAGATGATCGTTCTCCGAGAGGTGCGGTTCATATACCGGACCGGGAGAAATAAAGATTCTGTCAATTTCCTCATCTGCATTGCTCAGTCCCGCGAAAGGGGGATCCATCGCTTCCAGTTCGATTAATTCTTCCCGCGAAATAACGGGAAGGAGCTGGAAGTCGGCCAATGTTTTAATTTCGTCGTGATGAAGCCCGAGATCGTCAAAGATTTTTCTTATCCGGCTTGATTTCCGTAGCCCTGACGCGAGCATCTCCAGTATCTGCAATGTCTTCCGATGTTCCCTCTCTTCCTGAGGCATACATTCTCTATCGTCATAATAGTCCGGCATACTGATCCCCTCCGTTGAAAGGAAGTTATTGTCAAGCTAAAGCCACCTTTTTCGACGCCGATATGACTTAACGTCCTTATACGATTTTACCGCCCCTGACGCGCCGAGACCCAGGTAAAATTCCTTTATATCGGGATTCTCAACAAGGTTTTTTGCAGCACCTTCCATAACTATCTTGCCATTTTCCATTACATACCCGTAATCAGAAATTTGCAGGGCCATATTGGCATTCTGTTCCACGAGGACAATACTCGTCCCCTGTTCTTCGTTTATTTTCTTTATAATCTCGAATATCTCCCTCACAACCATGGGAGCAAGCCCCAGAGACGGTTCATCCAGGAGCAAGAGGGCGGGATGCGCCATCAACGCCCTTCCCATGACAATCATCTGAAGCTCTCCTCCGCTGCAGTATCCTGCGAGCATCTTTCTCCGTCTCAATATGGCAGGGAAATAATTATAAACCATTTCAAGGTCCTTCTTATATGGCTTCTGCCAGCGGATAGCCGTTCCGACAATGAGATTTTCTTCCACAGTCAAATATTTGAAAGGTTGACGTCCTTCCAGAACCTGAATTATTCCTTTACGCGTGATTATCTCTGGAGCGTTATTCTGGATGGGTACTCCGTCGTACATTATTGTTCCATCCGTCACCCTGCCGTTTTCCGGCTTAAGCAATCCCGAGATAGCTTTAAGCGTTGTCGTCTTGCCTGCGCCGTTGCTCCCAATAAGCGACGTGATGGACTTTCTCTTAACAACAAGAGAGACTCCCTTGAGGACCTGAATTACGTCCGAATAAACAACGGATATATTGTTGATCTCAAGAATAGTAGCGTCAGTCATCTGAGAATGCCTCAGTAAGCAAACGGCCATAGCCTAAAGTTGGAACGAATGATACGCCATACCTCAGCAAGTCCCCGCGGTTCGAAGAGAATAAAAAGAACTATGGATGTTCCAAAGAAGAATTCTCTTAAGGGCGCCACATTCAAACCGGATTCCGTGATTACGCCTATATTCATCATAATACCCGTGAGCCACCGCAAAATTTCATTTAAAAAGGTTATAAATACTGCTCCATATATGGAGCCTGAGATACTTCCCAACCCTCCGATGATTACCATAGCGATGTATTCTACGGAAAGGCCCAGGGTGAATGGTTCAGACGTGATACTGACCATATAATAAGCCCATATCGCGCCGGCAAAGCCGGCATAAAATGAACTGATTCCAAAAGAAAGGAGCTTATATCTGAAGAGCGGAATCCCCATGCCCTCCGCAGCCCTATCGTTATCGCGAATAGCAATAAAGGCTCTTCCATACTTCGTCCGTATGAGATTGACTGCGATCCATATCATGACTACCAGGCATGAGAAAATAAGAAAGAAAAAACTCCGGTCACTGCTTAACTCGAATCCGAAAATATTCGGCCGCGGTATGGTTATCCCCATAGTGCCCTTCGTCATGCTTTCCCAGTGGACCAAGACATATTCGATGATAATCTGGCCTGCAAGTGTTGCAATCGTGAGATAGAGGCCTTTGAGGCGCCCCGAGGGAATGCCGAAGATCATGCCTACCATGGCCGAGATCAAACCTGCCATAGGGAGGGTCAGAAGAAAAGGAACATTTGCCGATGTGGCAAGTATTGCGGCAGCGTAGGCCCCGACTCCGATGAAGGCCCCGTGGCCGAGAGATATCTGCCCTGTATATCCGATAAGGATATTCAGCCCAATCGCTGCAATTGATGCTATCCCCAGCATGTTCAGAACATGAAGGAAGTAGGGACTGCTGATGAAAGGTAGAATAGCAAAGAGGAAGAATATGCCTATCACCGACCACAGCCTGCCGAAGTCCGTATCAAATATGGATAGCTCCTGTTCGTATTTTTCCTTATAATTGCCACATGGGTGGAAGTGCAATCTTTTCATCGTAAACTCATACCCTTTCAATTTCCACCAGACCGAAAAGTCCATAGGGCTTTACCATGAGTATAAATACGAGTATGATGTATGGTATAACATCACTCAGCGACGGTGAAATATAGCCTCCCGTGAACGTTTCAAGAAGTCCTATGATAAGACCGCCAATAATAGCCCCGCCAATGCTGTCCAGTCCGCCCAGGATAACGACAGGGAAGACTTTGAGGCCGATGGCGCTGAGATCGTGGACGTTAATACCGTTTATAATACCCAGGACTATGCCGCTCATCCCGGCTACGAGCGCGGCAATTCCCCACGATAGAGCGAAGACCTTCTGAACATGAACGCCCAGCGAGAGGGCTGCCTTTTGATTATCAGCGACGGACCGCATAAATATGCCCTGCGATGAATATTTAAAGAATAATCCAAAGAGTATAAGGAACATTGTCCCGATTACGAGGGCTGCCGTATAGACCGGCGGTATATTAATCACATCCCACTGAATACCGAGGAATTCCGGTAGAAAATCAGGATACGTCTGCAGATTGCCTCCCCACACAAGAAGCATGAGGCCCTTGAACATAGACGCCAGTCCCACTGTCAGCATTATTACGTAGATCAGGGGCTCGCCGATAAGGGGACGCAAAAAGAAGCGCTCTATGATGAACCCCAGGATAAAGCAACCAGCAAGGGTTACCAAGAATGCGACAGCTATCGGCAATTTAACCCATGTTACCATGGCGAGGAAAAAGAAGGCTCCCAAGGCAAGCAATTCTCCATGGGCAAAATTGAGAACACTGGAAGACTTAAAGATCATGACAAAACCCATGGCGGACAGGCCATACAGGAACCCTATACTTATACCATTGATAAAAAGTTGAAGAAAAAAATTCATACACTATTCCTCAATTTATATTAATTATTCTGACTCTTGTTTCAATTTCACCAATCTGACCGTCCCGATACTGGATTTTCGTTTTAACATCAACCTCATCCCTGCCCGTCGTATACATGGCCTCAATAAGCTGGAGGTATAGGCCATAAATGAATCGCCGGCGCACTTTTCCCGTTCGCGTCAGCTCTTCATCATCGGCATCGAGGAGTTTATAGAGCAATATGAACTTACGGATCTTCATGAGGTCTGGCAGATTCTTATTCACCTTTCTCACTTCATTGAGTATCAGCTCCTCAACCGCCGCCTGTTGCGAGAGGTCTATATAAGTTGTGTACGGAATCATGCGCTCCTCAGCCCAATTCCCCACATTACCCATGTCTATATTGATGAGTGCAGTGATGTAAGGGCGTCCCTCGCCGAACATCACGGCCTCCTTGATGTAGGGACTGAACTTGAGACGCGTCTCTATGAAATCGGGTGAAAACGCTGCCCCATCCTTGTTTTTTATAATGTCTCCTTTACGCCCGATGATAACGAGATGACCATCTTTATCTATGTAACCGGCGTCGCCGGTTTTGAGCCAACCGCTGCTAAAGGCCTCTTCTGTAGCTCTAAAATCGTTATAGTAGCCGACAAAGTTTGAATCACTCTGTACCAGAACCTCCTGATCATCCCCAATCGCAACCAGCGTTCTTGGCAAGGGTTTCCCCACCGACTCGAGCTTGATTTCGGAATCTGGCTGGACCTGGAATATCCCCCCTGACTCGGTCAAGCCGTAACACTGCTTGAGATTCAATCCGATTGCACGGAAAAAATGAATCACATCGGGACTGATGGGATGACCACCTGTGAAGGCGCTCTTGAAACCTGCACATCCCACTCTATCAAGCAACGGCCGGTATATTCCGATTGATGCGATACGGAGAAGTAAATTTAGATGACCGGGGACCGCCTCTCCTTTCGATTGCAGTTCGACAACCTTCTTTCCGATTTCTACTGACATAGAGAAAAGCTTACGCCTGATCAAGCCGGCGTCGTCCATTTTCACCATAATGCGTGAGGCCAGATCTTCCCAGAATCGCGATGACGTGATGATAATCGATGGGCCTATCTCACGAAAGTCTTTGTCTGTCGTGTCCGGCATTTCAGGAAAATTTACGGTCATGCCACCCAAAAGTGCCACGCCGACTCCGCACATTTGATCCACAATCCACGCAGGCGGAGATATTGAGATCCAGTTATCGCCGGAAGTGACGGGTAAAGATTCTATCCAATTCCTTGCCATTTCAGTGATATTGCGATGGGACAGCATGGCGAGTTTGGAAATCCCCGTGGTGCCGGAGGTTTGTATCATAATTGCCACATTATCGCGTCTGCCCTTCTGCAATTCCTTAAGGAATAAATCCGGATTTTCACGGTCAAGTTTTTCACCCATCTCTAATAGATCGGAAAAACTCACAAGCCATGGATTATCCCTGTATGTTCTCATACCCGTCGGATCTATGTAGATGACTCGGCGAACGTGAGATAGTCGTTCACGCGTCTGAATCAGCTTATCGACCTGTTCCTGATTTTCCGCGACAGCATAAGCCGCCTTAATGCGACCGAGGGCATGACACAATTCTTCTGGCACAGAAGAGGTAAATAGATTAAGCGATACCCCGCCAACGGACTGGCAACCGATTTCACAAAAGAGCCATTCCGGCATATTGTTCGTGACTATGCCGACGTTCTCCCCCCTTTTTAGCCCGATATTGCTCAAGCCGAGGCCCGTATGTTTCACATAGCGGTAGTAATCCAGCCAGCTATAAGTCTGCCAGATGCCGTACGCCTTTTCACGAATAGCCGTCGCTTGTGATCCAAGCCGCTCCGACTGTCTCATGAGGATCTGCGGCAAAGTATACTGGGTGACCGTTGCCAGCTCTCCATCATCGGCTTGCTTTCTACTCACCACCGCATACACCTTCTTCTATGCACTCGCAGAATCACCGAGATATGCCTTGATGACCTCCGGATGTTTACGAATCTCACCCGGGTCTCCCTCCGCCAGCTTCTCTCCGAAGTTCAAGACCACAATCCGCTGGGAGATGCTCATGACTATGGACATGTCATGCTCCACCAAAATCATCGTTTGACCCCATGCCAGGTTCATCTCTGTTAAGAAACGCACCATGTCTTCCTTTTCTTCCAGGTTCATTCCCGCGAACGGTTCATCTAAAATCAATAGTGCGGGCTCTAAGGCAAGTGCACGACCGAGTTCGACTCTCTTCATCAAACCGTAGGGCAATGACCCCACCTTCTTCTTTCTGATGGTCTGGATCTCCAGGAAATCTATCAACTCTTCTATGACACGTCGCTGATGAACCTCTTCTTTCCGTATAGAGGGTGAAAAAAGACAGGCACCGGCAATTCCATATTTACAGTGGTTGTGGCGCGCAAGAAGCATATTGGATAAGACTGTCATACCCGGAAAGAGCTCAATGTTTTGAAATGTTCTGCCAATGCCTATGCGGACAAGATGGTGAGGGGAGAGATGTGTTATGTCCTTTCCGTTAAATACAATGCGGCCGCTTTGCGGCCTGTAAAAACCTGTCATACAATTTAGCAGGCTCGTCTTTCCGGCGCCATTCGGCCCGATAATGGCCAGCAGTTCTCCTGTACGCACAGAAATATCAACGTCATTGAGCGCCTTGACGCCGCCGAAACTCAAGGAAAGGTTTCTTACCTCAAGCTCTGCAGCCTTCTCTACCGGACTCTGCGAATCGAATATGCCAGGTTTTCCCCGATATGCTTTCATAAATCCAAAGCTGTTATTTCAATAACTTAATCTTTTCCTTCAACGGGTTAAAGAAATTAGTCAAAGGGGTAAAGGAGCCGTCTTCGCCGACCTTTACAATCCTCGCCTTGAATGATGCCCCGTGATCACTTGGCGTATACGTAATATTTGGGACAATGCCGCCGAAATCCTCGTTCTTAAAAGACTCCATTGCCTTATTGATCGTTTCTCTATTGATCTCTTTAAATTTTTGATTGGCCCGGATAAATGCCCTCTCCATGATCATGCCGACAACTATACCTTCCCAGTACGATGCATCGAATTTTTCAACCGTCTTGTAACGGTTCCACAGTTCCGTCATCACCTTAATACCCTGACTCTTGTCAGAGGGAACGCCTCCCGGAAACTGGATACGCAGCCGGTCCCTTATCAGGCCTTTACCGAGCTTGAAGAAATCCGGGTCCGTCGACGTCCATGTGCCAAGGAATATGGGGTTATAATGGATACGGTCTGCGCTTCTAAAAGCCGTGACAATGGCCGCAGGAAGCATTTGCATGAATATGTATTCCGCGCCTTTTTTCTGCAAACGGAGCAACTCGGTGGTTAAATCCACAGTCTTGGGAGGAAACTCTTCAATGGTCACTATAGTCACATTGATCTTTTTTGCGTATTCTGTACAAGGTTCGTGAATGGAACGGCCATAGGCATTGTTGTATGTGAGGAGACCCACCTTCGGCGCGTCCTTTCCCTTGTGGATGGTGCGTATATATTCCAGTATGGCATAACTATCCATCCGATAGCTCCCAAAGGGCAGATACATGTAATTTACCGGCGGTTCAAGGAGCTCCCAGCTTGTCGAGTAATTAATAGTGGGGATTTTGTATTGCTGAATGATCGGTTTGACTGCCAAGCCTTCTCCGGCTCCCCATGTCGCGATCATATCAACCTGATCCTGGATGGCAAATCTCTTGGCGGCAGCTACGGCCTCCGGGACTTTGTATCCTGTATCAACAAGGATCATCTCAATCCTGTTTCCGCCGACGCCCCCCTTCACCTCGTTTACGTAACGGAAATAATCCTGCTGCCCCTTTGCATGGAACTGTCCCCACGAGGACGCAGGTCCGGTCATGTTTATTGCCGCCCCAACCTTTATTGTCTTGGCATCAACCGCTGAATTAGAAAGACAAATAATCAGACCCGCTATGGTTGAACATATAATTGCAGTACTTTTTGTTTTCATCCGTATCCTCCATCAAAATAAAAAAGGCCTGGAAAATCCACGGCCTTTTGCAAAAAAAAGCCGTCGGCAGTATTTGGTCTGCCCACGGCTACCTTTAAGTAAATCTCAGGTCATGAGCGCGGCAGGCAGACCCCACTAAAAAAGCCAAAAAAAACGAAAAAACTTTCTGCCTGTATGCGTGTCATGTCCTTTATTCCAATCTTTTATTCTAATACGTACAGAGACTTATAAAGCTAATCCAGACCTGTGTCAAGAAAAATTCTTTATTAATTTCATCCAGCCCCAAGTTTTTCAATCCTGTAACGCAATGAATCAAAGCTTACCTGGAGCATCTCGGCAGCCATAGTCTTGGATCCCCTCGCCTTCTTTAAGGCTTTTTCTATCAGATGCCTCTCATACTTTGCCACTTCTTCGTTCAGGTTCAAGCCATCATCGGGTATATCAGCATCAGTAAACCTTCTCACCTCCTGGAGGCCACCCGACAGGTGAAGATTCTCCGGCAGAATTATGTTAGATGTCTCCATGGCGACGCTGCGCTCAATTATATTATCCAGCTCTCTGACATTGCCGGGAAATGGATACTTCATGAGAAGCTCCATTGCATAGGACGAGATAGTCTTAACCTCTTTACCTAATTCCCTTGAGCACTTCTCAATGAAATGCCTCGTTAAGATAGGTATATCCTCTTTCCGTTCTCTTAAAGGGGGAATGTTAATCGGTATGACATTCAGCCGAAAATATAAATCCTCCCGGAAGGAGCCATCTTTGACTTTCTCTTCCAGATTCTTGTTGGTTGCCGAGATGATTCTGACGTCCACCTTTTTTTCTTCCGTTCCCCCTACCCTTCTAAAAGTCTTTTCCTGAACGACTCTAAGAAGTTTTACTTGAAGAAGTGGTGGTAAGTCACCGATTTCATCCAGAAATATGGTTCCACCTCGTGCAATCTCAAAAAGCCCCGATTTGTCGCCATAGGCGCCCGTAAATGCGCCTTTCACGTAACCGAACAACTCGCTTTCGAGCAGGCTTTCCGGCACACCACCACAATTAATCACTGCAAAAGGCATATTCTTTCTCTGGCTGTTCTCATGAATGGCCCTGGCGACAAGCTCCTTGCCCGTTCCGCTCTCGCCTAAGATTAGGATGTTAGTCGGTGTTTCCGCCACTTTTCTAATGACCGAATAAACCTTGAGCATTCCTTTGCTCTTTCCAATCATATTTCCAAAGGATACTGCATCCTCCACTTCCTTGATGAACAAAGCGTCTTCTCTTTTGACACCCTTTTTATCGAGGGCGCCGCTGATAATGTTTTTTATATCTTCTATATCGAAACCTTTCTCCACATAGTCATACGCACCTTCTTTCATGGCGGACACGGCCGTTTCCGGAGATGCGTACGCTGTTATTAAGATCACCATCGTTTCCTGAGAGATATCTTTAACTGCCTTAAGAAATTCTATGCCGTCAACTTTGGGCATCCTTAAGTCGGTAAGTATGAGATCAAAGTTTTCTTTCTTACATCGGTTCAGGGCTTTGGTTGCGTCAGGTGCAGTTGTTACATCATAACCTTCCCTGGTAAGCATGATCTCGAGAAATTCCCTTATCCCCTCATCATCATCTACTACTAGAATTTTTGCCACACACTTTCTCCTTGTGAAGAAAATCGATTGTTCATGCGAATTAACTGCTTCATCCAATCAAAGGTAAAGAAACCGTACAGATTGTCCCTTTTTCGATGCCCCTTCTAATCAAAATTTTTCCCGTGTATCCTTCAATGATTCTATTGACTATGGCGAGACCCAGGCCTGTTCCTCTTTCCTTCGTTGTGAAAAACGGTTCAAATATCCTATCCAGACACTTTTCATCAATGCCGTAACCCGTGTCACTCACCTGCATCTCAAGAGATTCACCGTTTGCACCGTCATATATCTTTCTTGTTTCCACAGAGAGTTCACCGCCTTCAGGCATAGATTGAACGGCATTTATGACAAGGTTCCATACAACTTCCCTTATTTCTGTCCTGTTCGCATAAATACTGAGATTATCCGAGAGTTCAAGATGAACTCTAATATCATTGTTCCAGTCAGGCAGATACTGAATAGATTCTATCACGCCTTCGATAATTTCTTTAATAAAGATTCTCTCGCGATCTCCGGTCGCCGGTCTTGCCAAAAGCAAAAAATCCTTTATAATGTGATCGAGCTGATCCTTCCCCCTGAGAATGATGTGCATCAGCTTTTCATCTACAGCATTCAATTGAAGATCCCTCTTCAGAATCTGGATTGATCCGCTCAAAGAGGCAAGAGGATTTCTCATCTCATGCGCAAGACCAGCCGCCATTTCACCGATAATGGCCAGTCTTTTACTTTTTTCCAAGGCCTCTTCCATTTCTAAGAGAGAGGTGATGTCCTGGAAGATTACAATGTCACCTATCCTTTTTCCCGTACTGTCCTTGAGAGTTGATACCAGGCAACTCAATATAAGCTTATTGTTCTTGTCACGGACAAATTCTATATTATATCTGTTTATCGATGATCTTTTGTCATCATCTTCTTTAACCTTCTCCTGTACCTCGGCGAATCCTGGAAATACACCCACGATATTTCTATTTTCCACGTCTGAAAAAGTGAATCCGGAAATCTCCTCAGCGGCTCTGTTAAAGGATTTTATCCTGCCCTGGAGGTTGATTGTCATAATACCGGTTTCAACTGATTCGATTATACTCCTGTGCAATAAATCAAGTTGATCGAAAGCAGTTTCCTTTTCGGTTAGAAGCGTCCTCATCCTTCTTTCCTGCTCGACTACAAAGCTGGCAAGGAGTCCGATAATGTAGAAAGACAGCAGGTGGATGAATATTCTCGAAAAGACATATCCCGCACCCAGAGCATACTCATGAACAGCTATGGCGTTTATGGGATGGACAATGCCGTAATATTCCAGATCCAGTAGTAAACCATATAGAATGCCTGAGGCAGAGGCGATTATGAGTCCGCCCCGTTTTTCTAAAAACAAGACCGAGTATATGATGACCAAAGGATAGAAAACTGAATATATACTGCTAATTCCACCGGTTATATACACAAGGAAAGTTATTAAGGCCACATCGGTGAGGGCCTGGATATATATGTTCAATCTATTCTTCTTGACGAACTTCAGAAGGAGCAGATACGCTAACGAAAGGAAATAGGTAATCGCGCAAAGTGCGTAGAGCGATGTTAGCGCTTTCTCGGGGAATATTTCTGTTTTTTGAAACTTGATGAATGTTGTTACCATTAACAGAAAGGTAACGATTGCCACCCTCGACAGCATCAACCATCGAAGTCTCGTGTCTATACCTTCTTCCTGTAATAATTGTTCACTCATATTGTGCCAACGCCTGCCGCTGATTCATCCTGCGGACTTTTTTCCCAACAAAAAATGTGGCATACACGCAAAGTTTGCTGTATCTGCCGCTGGCGGTATGCTATAATATTTTAAAACTTTAATCTAACGAAATTACCATGTTCATTAACTAATCTCTCCATCACCAGACCCATTGGTCAGTAACAGTTTAGCAAATATTCAGACATTTTAAATTAAAAAATAAATCTCTCACTGAGTTGATTTGGTCTATACCATGGAGCGGCCATTAATTCCTCTTCTCTGTGCACTTATCGCCGGGATTACGGTTGGTCATCTTTGTCGCGTCGCCGACCATCCATTAATCATATCCCTCCTTCTCATCTTGATACTTCTCCTTGTGGCATCAATAAAGAAATCAGCAATACTGATTGCCATACTCGTCATCCTTTCATCACTACTGCTTGGCATTCTCAACGTCAATCTGTATCTTTATCAGGACCCCGGCGCGAAGCATATCATCAATTATGTCAGCAGAGAGAAGCTGATTCTTGAAGGGATCATCTGTGAAAACCCCGAGTCATCGCCTGACAGGACAGAGCTCACCGTTTCAGCAAGCCGGCTGATTGGCGATGATGCGGATACCCGGGTTGAAGGACTCATTCTCCTCAATGTCGAAGGCCGCCAGGAATTTAAGTACGGAGATTCGATACGATTCAGGACCAGGCTTAAAGTCCCACACAATTTTCAGAATCCCGGCGGTTTTGATTATGTAAAATATCTCAGATACAAAGGGGTCATGGTGCGCGGCTTCATCAAGGATTCGGCGGGCATCGTCATCTTGAGAGAAAATCAGGGCAATATTTTCAAACTGCATCTTGAACGATTCCGGACATACTTAAAAAAGTTCATCATGGAAAACTCTTCATCGCCGGAAGGAGAAATCATTCAGGCCATGATCTTGGGGGATCAGAAAGAGATTCCAAAGGATGTAATGGAGAACTTCAACAAGACCGGGACGACTCATATTATCGCGATTTCAGGATTTAACATAGGCATCATTGCTTTCTTATCGTTCATTGTCATAAGACTCATCATGAAATCATCCACATATCTTCTCTTGAGATTCAATATCGTCAAGGTTTCAACTGTTTTCGCAATTGTGCCGGTGATCATTTACACGTTCATAGCCGGTATGGGTATCTCCGTGGTTCGTGCAGCTATCATGGCTGTAACCTTCATGATAGCCATTGTCTTCGGTAAGGATAGAGACCTGTATAACAGCTTGGTCCTGGCAGCCTTGATAATACTTGTAGCTTCTCCCCCTTCCCTCTTTGACGTTTCCTTTCAGCTTTCATTCATGGCCGTATGGGCAATTCTTTTCATCACACCGAGACTTGCCATGATGATCCCGGACGGCAACCATGAAGAAATGCCGAGACACAGAGTATGGGCGACGAAGATTTACAAGAATATCGTCATGTTTATTATTGTATCCCTCAGTGCCACTCTCGGAACTTTGCCGTTGATTGTTTTTTATTTTAATAGAGTTTCAACTGTGGTTCTGCTTTCAAACCTGTTCATCGTTCCCATATTGGGCATTATTGCAATTCCTGTTTGTACGGCCATTATCATCGCTACTCCGCTGTCGCACGGGCTCGCCTTGTTCTTTCTCCATATTTCCTCATTTATCGTTCAGATCTCCATCTCCATGGTCGATTTCTTTGCCTCTTTTCCCGGCTCGTCTTTTTTCCTGGGTACACCGACGTTTATTGAGATTTCTGCATACTATCTTTTTCTTATAGTCGCCGTGAAGCTGATCGATGCATGGAGAAAGAAAGAAAGTGATACTGCTGAAAGCAGGAGCTTCCTGAGTCCCTACAGGTTGCGAGTTGCAGCGGCGGCTCTGGCATTTTTCTTCGTGATTGATGCATTGTATTTATATGTGAATGATAGGGGCAATGAAAATCTGGTAGTTACAGCGATCGACGTTGGCCAGGGGAGTTCCGCTCTTCTCAGATTGCCGGCCGGCAAGAAGATACTCGTGGACGGTGGGGGAATATATGACAACAATTTCGATATCGGGAAATATGTTCTTGCCCCCTTTCTATGGCATGAAAGGATAAGACATATTGACATTGTCGTTCTAACCCATCCCCATCCTGATCATCTCAATGGGCTCATCTATATACTTTCAAATTTTAATGTCAATGAGGTATGGACGAACGGCGAGACAGCAGAAAGCGACACATACAAAGACTTCATGAAGATTGTAAATGAGAAGAACATAACTCATAAGCTCATGTCTGAAAGGGTCGGCGATATCAGAATCAATAATGTTACGATCAGCATATTGAATCCCGCAAGCACCATTTCCTTGAAGAACGACAGTCGGCGGTTCGACAAGACAAATAACGATGCCATTGTCATGAAGATAGCAATGGGAAATGTGAGAGTTCTCCTGCCTGCCGATATCTCTGAGCCGTCGGAGATGCGCATCATTGATGCCCATAAGGATATCAGGAGCCAGGTTCTCTTTGCCGCTCATCACGGGGGATTCACCTCCAGCACAGTACCATTTCTAAACAGAGTACAACCCGAAATTGCAGTGATAAGCTGCGGCAGAGACAACGTATATAACGACCCGCACCCGGACGTTCTCACGAGATACTTCCGGCGGGGAACGAAAGTATTTAGAACTGATCTAAACGGCGCCATCAATATAACGACAGACGGCACTAATGTGGCATACAATGTCTTTACGGATGGCTTATAAATCCACTCGGCGCTCCCTTTCACATATTTTTTACTTTCCGTCCGCACAGGCCAAGAGCGAATTAATTATGGTTCATCCGGTTGATGCGTACTTCCTGCTATCCTCAAGACATCAATGTTTGTTGATAAGCAAGATTTCATGTGTTAAAAATTAAAGCATATTTTCTCCATGATATGATATATAGGTTGTCAAGGAACTGAAGGCTGCATATTGGGAGAAAGCGGTCAAGACAACTAAAAATTATGTGTGCACAAAAGATTGATTTGCCAACAAAAGAAATCACAGCCCTTTGCAAGCGGTATAATGTACGTGAACTTGCACTTTTTGGATTGGCCGTCAAAAACAAACTACGATCAGGCAGCGATATAGATTTGCTGGTAGAATTTGAGCCTGATGCGCAGGTGGGCTTCATAACTCTTTCCCGGATGCAGCGGGAGCTTTCGGGCCTTATGCATCGTAAAGTTGACTTGGTCCCTAAAGGCGGTTTGAAACCAAGACTGAGGCAGGAAATTCTCTCCGCCGCAGAGGTGCTTTATGCGGCGTGAGGAATTGTATCTTTCCGATATCCTGGAGGCAGCAGATGCAATTGAAAAATTCTTGGCGGATATTGATAAGGATGCTTTTGTAAATAGCGACCTAATCAGGAGCGCTGTCCTGCAAAAGCTGACAATTATCGGTGAAGCAACTGCGCGGCTTCCCAAAGCATTCAAAGACGAAATAAAGATGTAGATTGGACAGATATAATTGCTTTCCGAAACCTCACAGTACACGCGTACTTTTCTATCGACTGGTCCATCGTATGGACAACTGCTGCAAAAGACGTCCCTGAATTAAAGCAGAAAATATCTGCCATTGTTTCGAAAACCAGCCAATAAACTATGCTTCATGCGGTTGATGCGTAGCTTCCTCTTCTAAGGAAGAGAGTCAAGTATTTTTTTCCTACACACTGTTAAAGCTGTAAATGGTTGTGGTGGTACTTCGACCTTTTTTCCTTTTCACCTAACCTCTTTTATTCTGCGGGCCCTCTGCC
>Ga0209777_10000504_pt1 | contig 64188 bp, 51 predicted proteins | sample FrelakmetHBP12HB_FD_187147 | JGI IMG/M metagenome (GOLD analysis project Ga0209777, IMG submission 187147) | Freshwater lake sediment microbial communities from the University of Notre Dame, USA, for methane emissions studies -HBP12 HB (SPAdes)... | ecosystem: Environmental > Aquatic >...
GAGAGGGGCACTGCATTTTTCGGTGATGACTACTCCCGGTCGGCACCTGGGTGTCTTCCCGGAGTGCGCCACGCACTGGGATTGGATGGCGGGGTTGATTAATGGAATGATTCATCACCAAGGAGAACACAGAGAACATAGAGAATTAGATGAGGGTTTCTCTGTGGATTCTGTGAGCCCCGTGGTGAATGTTTTAAACCTGTTCGGCTATACCGGGTTAGCATCATTAGCCTGTGTGGCAGCCGGGGCGAAGGTTACACACGTGGACGCTTCGAAGAAGTCCGTTACCTGGGCGCGCACAAACCAGGCCCTTTCGGGGCTGGCGGAGAAACCCATCCGGTGGATCGTGGATGATGCGCTGAAGTTCGTCGAGCGTGAGGCGCGGCGAGGAACCAAATATGATGGAATCCTGCTCGACCCACCCAAGTTTGGGCGCGGACCCAAGGGCGAAGTATGGGAGGTATACAAATCCCTGCCGGAATTGCTGCGAGCCTGCCGGGCGGTGTTGAGTGATCAGCCCCTGTTCGTGGTGCTGACGGTATATGCCGTCAAACTGCCAGCCATCCACGCCTATGCTGCGCTTGCAGAGGTAATGAAAGGCTGCGGAGGGGAACTGGAATGCGGCGAGTTGGTGACAGAGGAAAAGAGCGCCGGAAGATTGCTCTCGCAGGCGGTATATGCGAGGTGGAATTCGGAGTGACAATCAGCTGGTTGCCTTTGTGGTTTACTTTGCCATTTATGGTCCTCCATCCATGTCAGATTTGGTACAATAGCGGGAATGATGCCAACACCTGAAAAAACCTCCATCCTCGATACGCCGCTCAAGCGCTGGTTCCCGCTAAACGTGGAAACACTGCTGGTGGTCCTGCTGCTGGCGGTCGCCCTCGTCTCACGCTTCTACGATCTGGGGGCGCGTGCCATGAGCCACGATGAGATCAACCACGTTATACCGTCCTTTAGCCTGTATTCCGGCAACGGGTACAAGTATGACCCGATGAGCCATGGCCCGCTCCAGTTCCACATGATCGCCCTCTCCTATGCGCTCTTCGGTGATAACGACTTCACCAGCCGCATCCCGGCGGCTGTCCTCAGTATTGCCGCGATTTTGGTAGCCATGTTCGCCTTTCGGCGCTATCTGGGACGGACCGGGGCGCTGGTGGCGGGGGCGTTGATCATCATTTCTCCGCTGATGCTTTTTTATGCACGTTACGCTCGCAATGAGTCCTACATCGTCCTGTGGGGTATCCTTACTATTTACGCTATCCTGCGTTACCTTGAACGCGGCGAGGCCTGGGCCTTATTCCTGTTTACCGCCGTCAATATGCTGCACTTCACTGACAAGGCCACCTCCTATATGTTTGCGGCCGAGGAGGTCCTATTCCTGGCAGCCTATTTCGTGGACAGGGTCTCGCGCCGCGAGTGGCAGCCGGGTAAGCGGCGGACCTCCTTCCTACTTGGGCTGGCCCTCACCGTGGGACTGCTGGCCGGCGCGGCGGGATTCTATCTCTCTCATAAACCCACTGCTGATACAGCCGCGGGGCAGGTCTGGATGATGATCATCGTGGTGAGCATCCTGGCAGCGGGCGGGGCGGGGACGCTGGTCTGGTCGGGGGTGGAACTGGTGCGGGGTCTCGGTTGGGCTGGCATCAAGTCTGAGCGGGTGGCCGATCTGCTCGTCCTGCTTGCTACGTTCGTACTGCCGCTCTTGGCCGCCATCCCGATCATGGCGATGGGCTACACTCCCTTGGATTACACCAGCACGGGCATGCTGCGGGTGGTCGGCGTGGCGGCAGTGCTGGCCGCCATCGGTATTGCTCTGGGATTGTGGTGGTTCGGTCGCAAGTGGTTGTTCCATGCCGCGCTCTTCTTCGTGCCGTTCATCCTGCTCTACAGCACGTTCTTCACCAACCCGGAAGGGATCGTGGGCGGGCTGGTGGGGGCGCTCAGTTATTGGACGGAACAGCAGGACGTGGCGCGCGGCGGCCAACCTCTGTATTATTACATCCTGCTCTTGATTCCGATGTACGAGTTCCTGTCGGCTCTGGGGACGGTGACAGCGGCAGGGATTGCCACGTTCAGCCGGTTATGGCAGAGTCAATCGGGCCAGCCGTTTTCCCGGCCACAACCGGAAAGCGGCCAGCCCCCGGTCCCGGTGGCGGCGCTGCTGGTCTTCTGGTCGGTGAGCAGCCTGGCTGTGTTCACCTATGCCGGCGAGAAGATGCCCTGGCTGACCATCCACATCGCCCTGCCGATGATCCTGTCAACAGCCTGGGCTGTCGGCTGGCTGGTGGAGACCGTGCCATGGGGGAAAGTTGTCACATGGGGCTTCCACAATTACACCCGCCTCGCCACGCTGGTCATTTTTTGTTTCCTGGCTGTGTTGACCGGCAGGGACGCCTTTCGGGCCGCTTACATCAATTATGATTACGCCACCGAGTATCTGGTCTATGCCCACGGTACGCCCCTCCCCAAGGAGCTGTTTGGCCAGATCGAGGAGCTGTCCATCCGCACCACTGGCACTGCGACCGACATGGTGGTGGCTTACGATAACATGGTGCGCTACCCATACTGGTGGTACATGCGCCGTTTCACCAACAAAATCGACTTTGACGTGAACCCGACCCTTGATGCGCGCCGTGCGCTTGTGATTGCAGTTGGGGATGAAAACCTGACCAAAATTACTCCCGTCGTCCGACAGGATTACACTGTATTCACGGGGATGCGCCTGTGGTGGCCCAACATGGATTATTGGAGTCTGAAATGGAGCTCAATCGAGGCTGAGCGTACTACCGCCCTCCAGAAGGAGTACGCCGGGACCAATATGGTCATTTCGCCGATGAACATTATCGAATACCTGGAATATGCCTGGCTCCATATCAAACCCTTCTTCACCGGCATTCAAGATGCCAAGCCTGTCATTACAGCCGCTCAAGTGCGCAGCGCGGTTTTCCAAATCTGGCTAAACGACGACTTTACCGAGTGGGGTGCATTGAAGAATAGCACCGCTTACAGTCTCACCGATTGGGGTGTCTCCAATCGAATGCATTACTATATCCGCAAGGACATCGCCGCGCAGCTTTGGCCTTATGGCGCCAGCGCCCAGGCGGTGGTCGCTCCCGCCGACCCATATGCGGCCATCACTACCCCGGCCTCCCCGGACCTCGTCATAGGAGCGGCAGGCAGCGAGCCGGGACAGTTCCAGTCGCCACGCGCCGTAGCTGTGGCTTCGGATGGCAGCCTGTACGTGGTTGATTCGATGAATGACCGTATCCAGCACCTTAGCCCGGAGGGACAGGTTCTACAGGTTTGGGGCACGCATGCGGATATTTCGCAGGGTGAGGCTCCCGGTGGTACATTTAACGAGCCGTGGGGCATTGCCGTCGCTCCGGATGGCAGCGTCTACGTGGCTGATACCTGGAACTATCGCGTTCAGAAATTCACCGCCGATGGTACGTTCGTCACCATGTGGGGCTTCTTTGGGCAGGTCTCCGATGGGCCCAATGCCTTCTATGGTCCGCGCGGCCTTGCCGTGGATGCTCAGGGTCGCGTCTATGTGGCGGATACCGGCAACAAGCGCATTGTTGTCTTTGGCTCGGATGGTAAATACATTACCCAGTTCGGCTCGCCGGGGATGGTTCTCGGCCAATTGGATGAGCCGGTGGCATTAGCGCTGGATGCAGCCGGGAACGTCTACGTAACCGACACCTGGAATCAGCGCGTGCAGGTCTTTGTCCCCGATGCGACCGGGCTGGTCTATACCGCCAATGCTGAGTGGTCGGTGGATGGCTGGAACGGGCAGTCTGTAGATAATAAGCCTTTCATCGCCGTGGGCACGACCGGCGATGTCTCCGTCACCGACCCGGAACTGTGCCGTCTGATCACCTTCTCGCCCGCCGGCCAGCCGATCCGCGTGTTGGACGGCTGCTCTTCAGGCACATTACTCCTGCCCAGCGGCATCGTCTCCGACGGCTCCGGCGGCTTGTGGGTCACCAACGCAGGGAATGGGACGCTGGTGCACTTCAAGTCAGTATCGGTGAATCCCTAAAAAAAAAGAGAAGAAGCGCCGTCGGGCGCTTCTTATTATTATTGGGACCAGAGTCTTCAATCTCTCACGGACCATCTTGACCATCAGTCCTGCCCGCCAGAAAGCCACTGCGGCCATGCCATGCGCCAGCACCGCGAAGAAGGGAGGTGTCTGGAACGTGTAATAGGTCCAGCACTGGCGCGTGGTGCCCCACAACTCCAGGAAGTAGCCCAGTCCCGCCCCGGCCAGGAAGGTCAACACGGCGTAGCGGGGATCGGTCGGCGTCAGGGCGAGCAGCGCAACCAGCAACAGCGCCATGATGGTGTAAGACTTTCCGAATGTTGGAGCGACAAAGTACAGCATCAACCCATAGAAACCGATGAAAATGATCCAGTAGAGATATTTAAACATTCCGGATACAACCCCCGAAGATCGTAGGCGAGAGGTTTCAGTGATTTTTCCTTCGTGTCTCTTCGTGCCCTTCGTGGTTATTTTTTCAATTCCCCAATTCAGCATCCTCGTGATCCGATCAATCGAAAGACTTGCAATCGGCCAGGCCGGGATGATCCACAACGGTGGTCGCTCGGCGGTGAAATAGTGCCACAAGTTGGTCTGTGTACCCCAGGATTCGATCACCAGTCCGCCAATCATGCCGACAAAGATAATCAGCGCATCCCGGCTCAGGTTGGCGCGGGCAATAATGGTCACGGTCATGAAGGCAAAAATGCCCAATAACAGCCAGTCCATCGACAGCCACCACGGTCCGTTCCAGTTAACATAGGCCAGCGCTTCCTGCGCCAGCGGCCACCAGATGTAAGCGATCAGCCCGCAGATCAGGAAGAATCCGCCCAGCAGGACTCTGCTCGATCGCGTCCAGCCGAAAAGCGTCAGGAGATAATGAAACAACGATGGGCGTCGGATAGATCTGTCCATGGCCGCATTATACTTGACTCCCGGCCCGGATTGCTCTACACTCGGTTCTTGTCCCGTGCTGGAACCGGGACTACCACGAAAGGATAAAATCATGCCCGCTTCCCGCCTCCGCTGGGGATTTCTCAGTACCGCCCGCATCACCAAAGCCCTTCTCGATCCGCTCCGGACCTCCAAACGGAACCGACTGCTGGCGGTTGCCAGCCGGTCAAAGGACAAGGCCGCCGAATATACCAGCAAGAACAGGATTAAACGCGCCTACGGTTCGTATGCAGACCTGCTGGCGGATCCCGATATAGATGTCATATATAACCCTTTGCCGAACCACCTGCACGCGGAGTGGACGGTCAGAGCCGTCCAGGCGGGCAAACATGTGCTGTGTGAAAAACCGTTGGCTTTGAGCCTGGCCGAAGTGGATGCCATATCCGCTGCAGCGGAGAAATATGGCAAAGTGGTCGCTGAAGCCTTTATGTACCGCAGCCATTCGCAGACTTTGAAAGCCCGGGAAATTGTGACGAGCGGAAAACTGGGGAAAGTCAAATTGGTACGCGGTTCTTTTACCTTCGTGATGACCAACCCCGATGATTATCGCTGGCAACCGGAAATGGGTGGCGGCGGTCTTTGGGACATCGGCTGCTATCCGTTGAGCTGCACCCGCTTCGTGCTCGGGATGGAACCGCTGGAGGTTTTTGGCTGGCAGGTTACCGGTCCAACCGGCGTGGACGAGGTGTTTGCCGCCCAATTGCGGTTCCCTGAGGATGTCTATGCCCAGTTCGATTGCAGTATTAAGATCCCATATCACGTCTTCATGGAAATCGTCGGCGACGAGGCCACGTTGATTATTCCCAAACCATTCAACCCTGGCATGAGGGAAACTCTCTATCTGACCAGAGGTGGCAAGGTCGAGACAATTACGGTGAAGGGGAGGGACTCGTACGCCAGCGAAGTGGAAGACTTGGCCGATGCGATCCTGCTCGATAAACCGCCGCGTATCAGCCTGGCAGACAGTCGCCTCAACACCGCTGCCATCCTGGCGCTGTTCGAGTCAGCCCGGACGGGTAAACCTGTGAAGTTGTAAAGCCCAGCCCCTCTCCAAATGGAAGATGGGGCTTTTTGATGGCATGCTTCACCAAACACTTCTCTCTGTACTTTTATCTCTATTCTCTTCCGTACACTTCCGGGTTGACGCAGTTCGGCAAGCGCTCCCCCTTCAGCCCGGCGATGAGATTCTCTGCTGCCATCCGGGACATCTTTTGACGCGCCTGCCAACTGGCGCTGGCAATGTGCGGGACGACAAGGCAGTTATCCAGCGTGAGCAGAGGGCTGTTAGTAGGAAGCGGTTCCGGGACGGTCACATCTAGGGCGGCAGCAAAGATGCGCTGGGATTTCAACGCCTCGTACAGAGCCGGTTGATCCACTACCGGGCCGCGCGAGGTATTGACCAGCACCGAGCTTGGTTTCATTTTTGCAAAGGCGGCGGCATTCATCAGACCGTGCGTTTCATCGGTCAGCGGGGTGTGCAGACTGATGAAATCCGATTCGCGCAGGAGCGTATCGAAATCCACTTGCGTGGCTTCCACGCCCGGTTCCGGTGTGGCAGGATTGGGGTCTGAAAAAATGATCCGCATTCCGAACCCGGTGGCACGGCGGGCCACGGCCTGCCCGATTCGCCCGAAGCCGACGAGACCCAGCGTGGCACCAGCGAAATCCGCGCCGAGTAGATAGTTCAGGCTCCAGGTTTTCCAGCCTCCGGACCGGACTTGACGTTCGCCTTCCACAACCCTGCGGGCGGCAGCCATCAGCAGGGCGAAAGCGAAGTCAGCCGTGGCGTCAGTCAGGACGCCGGGCGTATTACCCACCGGGATGCCGCGGGTGGTTGCGGCAGGTAGGTCCACATTATCCACGCCGGCCGCGCAGTTGCTGATGACTTTCAGCCCAGCACCGGCAGCGTCCATCACTTCGGCGTCAATCCGGTCGGTCAGCAGGCATAGCAATCCATTCCGGCCATCGACATGGCGTAGGAGGTCATCTCGGTTGGGTGGGAGTTCTCCGGACCAGATTTCGGCCTCGCAAAAATCCTGCACAAGCTTCATGCCGCTTTCCAGGATGAGACGGGTTAAAAAGACTCTTGGTTTGGACATACTTTAATGCTATCATACGACTATGCTATCTGCCGAGTCTTTCTGGACCAACAGTCTGCGTACTGCTCCCGAAGGTGAGCGCATCACCCGGATTCTCGCCGCCGCAATCACTGCAATCGAACCGGGCGCGGCGGTGGCACGCTTTGTACAGCGGGAAGGGGATACGCTCACCATCGCAGGCCGGGTTTACAACCTTCAGTTGTTCCGCCGCGTGGTTCTGCTGGGGATGGGTAAAGCCTCGCTTGCGATGAGCACGACGCTGGCTGGGATTCTTGGGGGGCGTCTGGATGCTGGGCTGGTCATCACGAAACATGTCTCCGCCACCCCACTTTTCCCGTTCACCATTCTTGAAGGGGATCATCCCGTACCGGACAAGCGCAGTCTGGAGGCCGGGAAAAAAACGATTGAAATGGTCTCTTCCCTCGGCCCGGAAGACCTGCTCTTCTGCCTGATTTCCGGTGGCGGGTCGGCGCTGGTGACTGCACCGGTGGATGGCGTTTCCTTGGTTGATACCCAGGGTCTCACCTCCGCGCTGCTGGCCTGCGGAGCGCCAATAGACGAAATGAACACCCTGCGCCGTCACCTGGACCAGGTTAAGGGCGGGGGAATTGTAAAGAGGGCCAATGGGGCAAACATTGTCAGCCTGATCCTCTCGGACGTGGTCGGTAATCCACTCGAAGCGATTGCCTCCGGTCCGACCGCCCCCGACCCAGCGACGCGCACGGATGCATTGTCTATCCTGGCAAAATATGAGTTGGAAAACCGTATTCCAGTTTCCATTCTCCATTCTCTCGGCACTTCCTCCGAAACGCCCAAGCCAGGAGATCCAATTTTCGAGAAAGTCCAAAATGTAATTGTAGGGAGCAACCTCCTGGCAGCGCAGGTTGCACTGGCACAGGCCGAGGCGGAGGGATTCAACCATTATCTTCTGCGTACCGACTTGCAAGGCGAAGCTTGTCTAACCGCTTTTGAACTTGCCACCTTCCTGCGTCAGGCCAGGTTGACACGCGACCCGGTTCCGGCTCCGGCCTGCATCGTGGCAGGTGGCGAGACGACCGTTATTTTGAAAGGAAACGGCAAAGGCGGACGCAACACCGAATTAGCCCTTGCGGCTGTCAGCGAATTGGCGGGTTTTCCCGGAGTGATGCTCGTTACTCTTGCGACTGATGGAGAGGATGGTCCGACGGACGCCGCAGGCGCGGTGGTAACAGGTCAGACCTTCCTCCGCGCAGCCAGCTTGGGCATGCATCCGGGGCTTTTCCTGGAACGGAACGACTCTTACACTTTTTTCTCCGCCCTGGACGATTTGCTTAAACCGGGGCCAACCGGGACAAATGGAAACGATCTGGTATTCTTGTTCGTTTTTTAAAGTCAACACAGGGGCATGCCGAAACATGCCCCTGTGAGAAAATCTGTCCAAGCGGAGCGTTCCGCCCGTGTGATCTAATTATGCTTCTTGTGCCGGTAGTTCTTTAACTCATCCCGCAATATCAGGCTGAGTACTATGCTGACTGCTGTGGTGACCAACGAGCCGAGGAAAGCGCTCCAGAACCACGGAGTCGCCAATGTGAACCCGACGCCAAATTGGGAACCAACCCAGCCGGTCAGAGCAAAGAGCAGGGCATTGATGACCAGGGTGAACAGGCCCAGGGTCAGGATGATGAGAAGGCAGGACAGCGCCTTAAAGGGCGGACGCAGGATGGCATTGACCAGGCCGAATATCAGAGCCAGCCAGATGATATCCACCCAGTTCCCACTGTAGTAAATGTAGGTGTTCCGTAAGAGGACGATGGCAACATATAATGCCACCATGTTAATCGCCAGACGGATGATAAATTTCATTTCTACCTCCTTGCTGGTAGCCCCGGTTTTCAGATGGGGTGGGGTAGTCCCGGTTCTCTTATGGGTTGGTTTTACTGATCGATTCAGATAGATTTACGGTTTTCATCCGGTGAGGTTTCATCGCTTTTCATCCACAGCAACGTGCGGTGTGGCTGAAAACCTGCCGCTTCGATGGAGGCATTGTACTCCCCGGCAGGGAAGTCCAGATTGGTCTTCTCGCGCCAGAATAACCGGTGACGGGCATACAGCAGGAGTGCGGAAAGTACTTCCCCGTTGCCTTCCGGTGGAACGGCAACCCACAGACGGTTGTTGCGCCCCGCCATCGCTTGACAGCTCACCACCGCGGATGGGAGATTGTCGGTGCGCGCCACCCAATGGTGGATATCATAATCTGACATGAAGCGGTACAGCGCTGGGCCAAGCCCCGGCCGCAGGGAACTCCAGGGCATTGGCTGGTACCAGGTCAGCAGGTCAGGATAGAGACGGCGCAGCCAGGTTTCCTGAGCAGGCCAATCGCGGGCAGCGCGTCTTGTAATAACGATGCCGAGGCTCTCGGCGCTGGAGTTCCGGCCTGATTGTGCTTGCCAGCTTGTCCGGCGGGCGAGTTCAACAAATCCCAGGGAACGGTAGAGTTCAATCGCTCCCGGGTTGTCATCACGTACATGCAGCCAGATCTCGTCGGCATGGTGTTGCTTGGCATGCTGCATGGCGGCCGCTGTCAGAGCGCGCCCGATGCCCCTTTTCCGATATTCCAGGCGTACGGCGACGTTGGCGATGAGGTAGTATTTTTTCCGGGCGTGGCGATATGGGATCAAACTGACGTTGCCGATAATATCCCCATCCTCTTCCCATATGTAGCCGGAGAGTGGCATGGAGACTGTCTCAACGGCTCTGCTGGCCCAGCGCAGGAAGGAGTTATCCTGCCCGGCGCTGCGCATCTGCTGGATGTAATTGCGGCCTTCTGTATCCAATGAATCGGCGAAACATTTCTCAACGAGGTCGGCAACACCCGGCAAGTCGCGTACGATGTTGAGAGGACGTAACTGCGGGATTTTGACGATTAGAGGAGAGGCAATGGCGGCCATCAAGGAAATTATAGTCTATTTGGACCAATCCATGATTGCTTCGTGGGCCTACCCATCGTGGTTTTCACAAACTTGGCGTTTGGGGATTGAGGATGGCTTTACCATCCTCAATCCCCAAAGATATTCTTTTCCCCGCTTTGGGGTGGGGGTAATGCAGTGGGGAAAACCCCTCATTCACAGGGTACAGCGTAATTAGCAGTAGACTTTGGGAAAGACCTGACCTACAGGTGGGCTTTTCCGGGTCGTAACCGATGCAATCACCACAAAAATTACAGGAAATTGATTTCTTTATTTTCGCCTTCTATCACCACATTATTATTCGATAATTAATGAGGATGGACTTTTTCACCGCTCAACAGTTTTGAAAATGGAAATTAAAAGTTGCAGATGACTTATACAGACTCATATAGAATTCTTATGGCTTGTAGCCAATTTGTTGATTTTCTTTTTGTTATAATCCTTCCATTGCAATGTTAGAGGAATAAAAGGACAGAAACCTATGATGCGATTTGATCGATTTACCGAACGGGCACAAGAAGCCGCCCAACGCGCAGCCGAGATCATCCAGCGTTATGGTCACAACCAGATTGACACCGAACACATCCTGCTGGCGCTCATCGAGCAGCCTGGTGGAGTAATTCCCCAGATACTTGAAAACCTGAGTATCAATGCCCAGGCGCTGACCGAACGTCTTGACCAGACTCTGCGGATGACGCCTAAAGCCAATATCTTTGGCGGCGGAGCGGGACAGATTTTCATCACTCCGCGCGTCAAGCGTATTATTGACCTAGCGAACGAGGAAGCGAACCGCTTAAAGGATGAATATATCTCAACCGAGCACATATTCCTTGCCATAATGAGTGAGCGGAATACAAACGCTGCCCGTATTCTCGAAACCGCTGGTCTGACCCGTGAACGGGTGCTGGATTCAATTATGCAACTGCGTGGTGGGCAGCGTGTCACCGACCCACAGGCCGAGACGCGTTACCGAACGCTGGAAAAATATTCGCGCGACCTGACCCAGCTGGCCCGGGAAGGCAAGCTGGATCCGGTCATCGGGCGCGATAACGAAATCATGCGTGTCATCCAGATCCTTTCCCGCCGTACCAAAAACAACCCGGTTTTGATTGGCGAGGCAGGCGTTGGCAAGACAGCTATCGTCGAAGGGCTGGCGCAAAAAATCGCCAGTAACGATGTACCCGAAATTCTTTCCGGCAAGCGGGTCGTCTCGCTCGATTTGGGTGCGATGATCGCAGGTTCGCGCTTCCGGGGCGAGTTTGAGGAACGTTTAAAGTCAGCCATCGAAGAGGTCCAGCGCTCTTCGGGGGAAGTCATCCTATTGATAGATGAATTACATACAGTGGTTGGAGCGGGGGCAGCACAGGGAGCGATGGACGCCTCCAATATGCTCAAACCAGCCCTGGCTCGTGGTGAGTTGCAGTGCATCGGCGCCACAACATTGGATGAATTCCACAAATACATCGAGAAGGATGCCGCCCTCGAGCGCCGCTTTGCCCCGGTCTATGTGGAAGAGCCGAGCGTGGATGATACCATTAAAATGCTGCAAGGTTTGCGCGACCGCTACGAGGCCCATCACAAGGTCCGCTTTTCGGACGAGGCGCTGGTAGCTGCCGCCCGCCTGGCTGACCGCTATGTCACCGACCGTCATTTGCCGGATAAGGCTATTGACCTGATGGATGAGTCCGCTGCAAAACTGCGCGTGGCGCTTTACTCCTTGCCGGACGATTTGAAGGCTGCCAAAACTGAAATTGACCATTTGCAGACCGAAGAAGATGCCGCCTCCAATGCCCGCGATTACCAGCACGCCGCCGAGATCAAGGTCAATCGTTTGCGCTTGGAAGGTGAATTTAAAGAAAAACGCGACAAGTGGGAATCCGAACATCACCTCGATGAAGTGGTGGACGTGAATGACATTGCTGAAGTTGTCCACCAATGGACCGGCATCCCGGTTAACCAGATGATGGAGACCGAGTCGGCTAAGCTTCTACAGATGGAAGATCGCCTGCATGAGCGCATCATCGGTCAGGACGAGGCCATCCACGCCATATCGGACGCCATCCGGCGGGCCCGGTCTGGCCTGAAAGACCCATCCCGGCCTATCGGCTCGTTTATCTTTATCGGTCCTTCGGGTGTGGGCAAAACCGAGTTGGCGAAAGCCCTGGCCTGGTTCATGTTCGACGACGAAGAAGCACTTGTGCGGATTGACATGTCCGAGTACCGCGAACAGCACACGGTATCCCGCCTTTTCGGCGCGCCGCCTGGATACGTTGGCTATGAAGAAGGCGGCCAATTGACCGAAGCCGTCCGCCGCCGCCCTTACCGGGTGCTGTTGTTCGACGAAATTGAGAAGGCTCACCCCGAAGTCTGGAACGCCCTCCTGCAAATCCTGGATGACGGGCGCATGACGGATGGACAGGGCAATGTGGTGGACTTTCGCAACACAGTACTCATCATGACCTCGAATTTGGGCACTGAGTACGTGCGCAAGGGTGGCACCCTAGGCTTCCTTCAGCCGACCGTGACCGATGAAGACCGTGAGACTCACGACAAAATTGAGAAGGCGCTCAAGGGAACCTTCCGGCCCGAATTCCTTAACCGTATTGACGAAATCATCATGTTCTCGCCGCTGACGGTGGAACAGATGGAGAAGATTGTTTCCCTGCAAATGAAGGAAATCCAGGAACGCCTCAGCGAGTTTGGCGTCAAAGTTGACCTGAGTGCTGCAGGACGCAAGTGGCTGGCCAAGACCGGTTATGACCCGGCCTTTGGCGCCCGTCCATTGCGGCGTGCCTTGCAGAAATACGTCGAGAGTCCGCTTTCGGTGGAGTTGCTGGGCGGGAAGATTCCCAACGGCGTGACCGTAATGGTGGATACCAACGCTGACGCTAGTGGTTTGGAGTTTAAGATGAAAGAGGGAAAGGGGAAGAAGGACGAGGAAAGAAGCAAGAAATAAGAGAAGGATCAAATTGGGACGGCAGGGACCCCTGCCGTCTTATTTTTTACCCAGGGGATTTGAAAAAGACCAAAAAAAGCTTGACATTACAGAACATGCGTGCTATTATTGACTTAGAACAAGTGTTCTAATTTCGAAACCATAAGAAAGAAGTATTCGTTCCTCTTTCGTTCCTCGGAAACGAATCCTTCAGAAAGAATACCCATGTCTATCACCGACCAGTCTCTCCTCGCCCTCCAGACCAATGAGGAAATCCAGCCAGAATTCCGCCAGAGTGAACGACCCCTGCCGGTTGCTGCGGACGCCTTCAGTCTAGATCCAACCACAGACCAGGTCACCGCGTTACCGTGTGGATCGCTCCTGCTCGGTCTTGCCGAGGATGGGTTGCCGCTCCTGCTCGACCTTTACAACCCGGCTACGGGACCGTTACTTGTGGCGGGAGATGGCGGCAGTGGTAAAACAGCTTTCCTCCAATTCCTGGCGCTGACTTCGAATCTTCAGAATCCCGGTGAAGTCCAATTTGGGGTACTGACTCCCTTCGCCGAAGAATGGACAGTGCTGGAAACCCTGCCCAATTGCCTGGGTATCTGGCCGGCCTATCATGCAGCCGCGTGCAGCTTCCTGTCGCGCCTGGTTTCATGGGCGGATGGACTCCCTGACAGCCGTCAGGCAATGCTCATCCTGTTCGACGGTCTCGACCTGTTGACTGCTGCCGGCTTCCGACTCCGGCAAGATTTACGCGGGCTGCTTCAGAACGGTCCGAAACGGCAGATCTGGCCGATGGTGACGGTCAACCCCGGGCGGCTGAACCGCCTTGAGACCTGGTTGGAATACTTCCACACGCGCATCATTGTGCAAGTAAACTGCCTCCAAACGGCTCGCTTGCTGGTGAGCAACCCGGAAATAAATCTAGCCGCGCTGCAGCCCCGCAGGCAATTTGTTCTATTACGCCTGGAAGGTTGGCGGAAATTCTGGCTGCCTCCCGTGGAATAAGAATGGTTCTCTTATCAAAAAATTTCTCAAAGCCTCATAAGGAGTTTGCCATGGACGTTGGAATGCTCTGGTTTGATAATGATCCCCACACGGCGCTGGTTGCGAAAGTCAGCCGCGCCGCCGATTATTACCTGCGGAAATACGGCCTTGCCCCAAACCTATGCCTGGTCCACCCCTCCATGCTTGGAGAGCGCCCCGACCTGGTCGAAGGGCGTACTGGAAGGGTTGCCGTCCGCTCGAACCGGGCCATCCTGCCCGGCCACCTGTGGATTGGCACAGAAGATAAAAACTAAGCCCCCATTCTTTGTCTGGGGGAATCCTGCCTGAATTAAAGAGTCTCCACGCGAGGGCCGTGGAGACTTTCAGGTTAATCACCGCTCGCTACTACCACCGCAATTGCGTTTTCCCGGCTGTGACTCAGGCTGACTGCCCAGTTGGTCAGACCCAGGTATTTTGCCACCTGTTCCGCCCGCCCATGCAGAACGAGATACGGTTCCCCGCTGCGCTTGTGCAACGTCTCAACCTCCCGCCAGCTGACCGGGCCGATGCCGGTCCCCAGGGCTTTGGTGGTCGCTTCCTTGGCCGCGAAGCGGGCTGCCAGCGCATCGGCTCGCCCGCGGCACTCAACTACTTCAGCTGGGGTAAAGACGCGTTGCAGGAAGCGGTCGCCGTGGCGGTCAAGCGCTGCCTGTATGCGGGGGATTTCGATGATATCAACTCCGGTTTTCAATACCATCATTTTCGTAGTAACGACCTATGTCGTTATTGGTCTGCCATAATTAGTAGTAACGACTAAAGGCGTTTCTGCCTTTCTCACGATCCTGCAATTGCAATTGCCAGTTTATGGGGATGCAGGTATTTACACGCCGTTGCCAGAATATCTTCGGGGGAGACAGCTCGCACCAGGTCCGGGTAGCGGTGGTAATAGTCCAGGCCGAGGTCAAAGCGTTCGATATTGAGCAGAGCGTTAACCACCCCGGCGTTGGATTCCAGGGAGAGCGGCAGCCGGCCGACGAAATTGGACTGGCTGTCGGCCAGTTCCTCAGCGGTGACACCCTTCTCCACAAAGCGCTCTATTTCCTTGCAGATCAGGTCACATGCCTTCTGGATGTTGGCGGGATTGACTCCTGCGCTGACGTCCCACGCCCCAGGCCCGACCCCTGCGCTCAGGGAGGAGGAGGCGTAATACGCCAGCCCGGATTTTTCGCGTACCACTTCGCCAATCCGCCCGGCCATGCCGAATTGACCCAGCACCGAGTTTCCCAATGAAGCAGGCATAAACTCCGGGTCTTTTCGGCGTGGGCCGGAGGTCCCGATGACGAGATCGGCCTGGGATTTACTGGGGATCTTGATCTTACGGGTGACCGTTTTCTTCAGGGGGTTGAGTTCCGGCAGGTCAGGTAGTTCTGGCTGGGACGGGTTGGTCCAATCGCCAAGAACCTTTTCGACCTGGCCAGTGATGGCTTTCGGCTCGACCGCACCGACAATGGCAATCACCAGCCCCCGTGGTCCGTAATGGATGCGGTGGAAGTCTGACAGGTTGTCGCGGGTGATGGCTTGAATCGTCTCCGGCCAGCCATCGTCGGGGCGGGCGTAAGGATGACCTTCGAACACGATCTGGTCAAAGGTCAGGGAGGCCATCTCGGCGGTATCCTGGGCGCGCATTGCCAGACCGGTAAGGAATTGGGCACGCAGGCGTTCCACTTGATCGATGGGAAAGACCGGGTGGCGCAGGGCATCCGCCATTATTTCGAGTAGGAGTGGCAGGTCTTCAGACAGACAGCGTCCGGTAAAACCAGCAGTATGACCCCCCGCGCTGAAGGATAAGTTGGCACCGGTGGATTCCAGGTCATCGAAGGTTTTCTGAAAGTCGCGTTTTTCGCTTCCGCGCAACAAACCGCTGGCAGTGAAATTGGCCAGGCCGAGTTTTTCGTCTGTATCAAACAGACTACCGCAGGGGAGATAACCGCCAATAACCACTGATGGGCTGTTGAAGTTGGTACGCGCCAGAACCGTGATACCGTTGGGCAGGATGAGGCGGGTGATATCTTCCGGACCGGGGAGCGAGTGCGGGTTGCCTTTTTTCATGCCGTTTGCTCCGCCTGAGTTGGAATGTAAGTGCCCACGACCCGGTTCTGCGGACGCAGGTATTTTTGGGCATTTTTTTGCAGGTCGTCTGGGGTGACTTTCGCCAGTTTCTCCAGGTAAGTCAGGAACCAATCGTAAGCGGCGAACATCTCGGCATGGCCCAGCCAGAAAGCCTGGTTGGTAATGTTCTCCGTGCCATAGGCGAACAGGGCGCGTGCTTGTTTGATGGCGCGGGTGATCTCTGCCACTGATGTGCGCTCATTCTGGACGCGCTTGATCTCGTCGTCGAAGGCGGCCAGAGCTTCCTCCGGTTTGCGTTTCGGGTGGACGGTAATAACAACACTATAGAGGAATGGATCGACTGTGGCGGTCAGCCCTCCGTTGACGGACACGGCCAGTTCTTTTTCGACCAGGGACCGGTACAGGCGGGAGGTTTTGTTGGAGATGCCTCCACCGCCGAACATGTTGAGGCTACTCGGACCTGCCAGCAGGCTGTCCAAAACCGAAACCGGGAAAAAATCTGGATCATTCGCCGCCGGAGCGTGGTAGGAAATGTCCAGGTAAGTGGTCTCCCCCGGTCCTTCCACCGTCAACCGGTGTTCTCCGCAGGCTGCAGGTTCGGGGCGGGAGATGCGTGGCGGTGTGAGGCCGGCAGGAATCTGTTCGTAAAGTTCACGAATGCGGGCCAGCATTTCGCTCGTTTTGAAGTCTCCGGCCACGCTAATAATGGCGTTGTTCGGTGCATAGAAGCTGTGGTAATGACCGTACAGGTCATCGCGGCTCATGGACTTCAAATCTGGCAGGTCGCCGATCACCTCGTGATGATATGGGTGGACGCGGAAGGCTGCGTTCTGGACGGCCTCGCCGAGCAGGAAATAGGGTTCGTTTTCGTTGCCTTCGCGTTCAGAGATGATGACCGTCCGCTCGGAGGCGACTTCCTTCTCGTCGAACAGGCTATTGACCATCCGGTCAGCTTCGATGCACAGTCCCAAGTCTATTTTATCAGCAGGCATGGTTTCAAAAAAAGTTGTCCAGTCGAAGTAGGTGAATGCGTTCCACATACCGCCATCGTGTGCGACGGCCCGGTCCAATATGCTGGACGGGAACCGGGGCGTGCCCTTGAACTGCATGTGCTCGCACCAGTGCGAAATTCCCGTGTGACCGTCGATTTCGTCCCGTGAACCGACCCGGTACCAGACCCATGAACTGACCAGGGGGGCGGTATGGATTTCTTTTAGCAGAACCTTAAGGCCATTTGCCAGCATATGTTCGCAGTAGGATTTGGTCATGGGACACCCGGTGTGGAAGTGGGGAGGTCGTGATTTTTACAGATATAGATGCCTTGCGGATATTGGGCATTCTCGTCCAACATACAGTAAATATAGCATAGAGTTGAAAAATGCGGGGCGTCGTATGAGCTGTAAATGAGAGGCGAATTTTATGCTTGCCCGCCTGTTGACCAACGGCTATAATTCCTGCATTAGTAGCATCTCAATAATTTGGGGAGCGGGGGATGTGCGGGCAGCTTTGTTGCCTGTACGTCCCTGATCCTCCCTTCTGATTGAGAAGTTACCAGCATAACTTTGTCAGGAGAGACTGGATGGAAGATCCGAAATATATGGTGGCAGTGGTCGGGGCCGGACCCGCGGGCCTGTATGCCGCCCGCAAGCTGGCTGAAGGCGGGGCGAGGGTCGTGCTGTTCAACCGCGATCTCAAACCCGGAGGCCTGGCCGAGTATGGAATCTACTGGGACAAATTCAAGATGAAACAAGGTTTGCGAAACCAGTTTAAGCAAATCCTGGCGATCCCTCTCATCGACTATTTCGGAAATGTGACTGTCTGTTGTGGCGGTAACATTGTGCTTGAGGACCTGCTCGAATCCGGTTTCCAGGCTGTTCTGGTGACCACCGGTGCGCAAGGCACCAAGTGGTTGCGCATGCCGGGTGAAAACCTGCCAGGCGTTTACCATGCGAAAAATATCGTTTTTCACTATAACCAATTACCACCCTTTAGCGGCAAGAAGTACTTGCTTGGCAAGCGTGTGGCCGTGGTCGGGGCGGGAAATGTGATGCTGGACATCGCTCGCTATCTCATCCGCGATTGCAAGGTGGAGGAGGTTATCGCCGTTGTACGGCGTGGTCCGGCAGAAGTGAAATTTACCCGCAAAGAAATGGAAAGTGTGGCTGCCAACCTGGATCCGGCTGCGTTGGATACCGAGTTCGCCCGCGTTGTTCCCATCATGCAGGCTGTCGGTCAGGACCCGGTCGTGGCCAAGGCTGCCTTCACTGATGCGCTGCCCAAGGCCCTTGCCTCAGTCTCACAAACGCGCTTCCGTTTCGAATTCCTGGCCACGCCCGTCCGTGTGATGGGAGATTGGATGAGCGGTGTAACCGGACTGAAAGTGGAAGAGAATACGCTTGCGGCAGTGGATGGTAGCGTCAAGGCGCGCGGTACCGGCGTTACCCGCCAGATCGAAGCCGATACAATCATCTTTGCGATTGGCGATACGGTGGACAGGGATTTTTGCGTGCCGATCTACAACGACGCTTATGTGACTGTCAAGGGGCCGCGCTTCCCGGTGGATGGTCTTTCCTATGAGGCTTTCGACCCGGATTCCAATCAGCCGTTGGAGCGCGTGTTCCTGGCAGGCTGGGCGCGGCAGGCAAGCACAGGCTTGGTTGGTTACGCCCGCCGGGACGGCGAGAATGCGGCCGAGGCTGTGCTGGCATTTCTCCATACCCAGTCCCCGATGCGTGACCTGGATAATGTGGTGGAGAAATTCGAGCAGCGTTTGGAGGAGACTCACCAACGCCTGGTGGATAAAACTCATCTTGCGAAACTGGAAGAAGTCGAAAAAGCCGAAGCACAAAAACATGGCATGGAGGAATTCAAATTCCCCACCAACGATGAGATGTTCACTGCCATGGGATTTTGAGATTAAGATTCTTCCACCTCGTTGAGGTGGGGCAAATCATGAACGCGCTGCCTTAGGCAGTCGCGTTTATTTATTGTGAGGATTCTGTAAGTAACGATTCGAGGTTATCCGGGTTTTATCATACAAAGGGAACTACAAGCACCTTACTAACGTATAGGTATTAGGAGTTATAAAGAAAGGAGAATCCCATGTCCCCATTTACGATTGCCGTGGTTCTGATCTTGTCACTGTTGTTTATCATTTTGAGTATCATCCCCCTCCTGCCTGGCCAACCAGATAAGGATTCTTCTCACCGTTCGCCAAGAGCGAAAACAAAAGCCGCCCATTGACATTGAACCGATAACGATATTCAAGCTTAAAAAGATGAATAAAGAGCGGTCCATTAGGCCGCTCTTTTTTATTAATTCTTTTCTTCCTGGAAAACTTTCCGGATGGTTTTTGCAAGAGCTCGCGCCCGTTCCGGTGCGTTCCCCACATGGTACCGGGCAACCATTAATAGGCGGATTTCCTGCTCCGACAGATATTCCGTCAACTCTATATCCCGGCATAGATTGTCAGCCAGGGGATTCTCACCACCCCGGCTGAGTGATTCCCATGCCTCCAACGCATGGGAGCGGATATGCTCGTGCATATCCTGGCGGTCTGCACCGGCCTTGACCAGCGCCATCAGCACCCGCTCGGTGGCCGCGAACGGCCCGTAGATGGCCAAGTTGCGGGCGATGGCGCTCTCGTCCACACGCAGCTTTGAGAAAATGCTGTTCGCCGCGCTGAGCAGCTCATCCGCGGCGAGAAAAGCTTCGGGGAGCAGGATCCGCCGGTTGGCAGAATCGTCCAGGGTGCGTTCGAGCAGGGAGTGTGCAGCATTATCCCAGGCAATGCGCGGCAGGGAAGCCAGATAACGCGCCAGTGAGTTGATCTTTTCGGCGCGGATCGGATTGCGCTTGAATGGCATGGCCGACGACCCAACCTGTTTCGGTCCGAATTCTTCGGCCAGCTCACCGATGGGCGGGGATTGCAGCAGGCGCAAGTCGAAGGCGAGCTTGTACAGCGACGCACCCAGCCCGGCCAGTGCTGAGATCACCTCGTAATCCTGCTTGCGCGGGTATACCTGCGATGCGACCGAAAAAAATGGTAGTTCCAGTTTTTTAGAGAGTTTCATTTCGAATTCGGCCAGCTTGTCTGCGCCCAGCAATTCAGCATAAGCAGCGGAAGTGCCAACCGCGCCTTTGAATCCTTTTCCCCTTATCCCAGAGGCCTGATCCCGGAGTACCTGATAATCCTCTAACAGGTCCTGTCCGTAGAGCGCCAGCCGGTAGCCCAGCGTGGACGGTTCGGCAGGCTGGAGGTGGGTAAATGCCATTAGCGGTGTGTCAGCCCATTTTTCGATGAGCACCGCCAGGGTCTGTAAAAGGGACGCGAGGCTTTGTAGCAGGATGGCGAGCCCGGCCCGCAGACGCAGTGCGTCGGTATTGTCCTCGATGTCCATCGAAGTCGCGCCGAGGTGAAGTATCCCTCCACCAACCGGGCACTGTTCGGCAAAGGTTCGCACTTCGGCCATCAGGTCGTGCTGGATTTCAGCTTCGATTTCCATGGCGCGCGGCAGGTTGATTTCAGTCATGTGGCGCCGCAGGTCTGAGGCCTGTTCCGTTTTCACCAACCCATACTCCGATTGGACTTCGGCCAGGGCCACCCACAGCTGACGCCAAAGCAGACGCTTGTTGGTTTCACTCCACAGGCGGCGCATGGCCGGTGTACCGTAACGCCAGGTGAAAGGGGAGAGGTAGGTGTCGAAATCGGGCATAGTTCCTCCTTACCCCACCCAGCTCCAGATGGCAAACTGGGCGGAGAAGAACAAAAATCCCAGCCAGGAAAGTTATTGGATGATGCGGTTGATTCCTGGCCTGCAGCCCTAGACCGTCAGCAGAAATAGGGATTCGCTGTAGGCCGCAGCTGGGAAAAAAGCCGTCGGGAAAGAGGCCTGGTAGAGTGTGGCGTGCAAGGAATCTTGATCAACTCCGAATTCGAGTCGACCCGTCTAGTGAACTATCAGCAGATAGGCCAAGAAAGCAATCCCGGAAATGAACGATCCTGAAGCCAGCATATTCCCTTTGAAGAGAGGGGTAGTCCCTTTCATAAGGAACGGGTTGAACGGGGGTAAATAAGGTATCGAAGGTAGTATAGCCGCGTTCACCAATGGCTCGGTACTGCGGAGTATCCCGACACTGCCAGGGCTCCAGTCAGGGATTTGTCTCCATCGCAACACCCTTAGACAGAATAGACAGGCGGGGCGGCGCGGCTGACGGAAACACTTCGCCATATCCTACACCCAGATGATCAGGATAGGGTGCACTGCTGCAAAAATATTCACCACATTCAGTATCCAGGGATTTTTTTCATCGGCGGACAATGCCATTATACGTTGAAAAATATAAACAGGAAACAACCTGGTTCGGTTGGCTGCGTTCTCTGAGTGGATAGACGAAATTACGATTTGGGTGATGACATTGCCTGGAAAAGCTTCTAGATAGGGCTGTGTAGAAATCTGAACCTCAGGGTACTATGCAAATATGTGAACTCGAATTTAATTCCCATGCACTCTGTGATCTCTGTGGTAAAGCTCCCTTTCTCCGGTGGTGTCGTAAAGGTAAGACAAATAAAAACCGGGTCCCGACTGAGACCCGGTGTCTGTGGAAATACTGGACTTACTCGATGGGTACAACGTTGGATGCTTGAAGCCCTTTGGGCCCCTGTTCGATGGAGAACTCAACCTTCTGGTTCTCTTCTAGGCGCTTGTAACCTTCCATCTGGAGGGCCGAGAAATGCACGAATACATCCTCACCCCCCTCGTGACCGATGAATCCATAACCTTTGGTGGCATTGAACCACTTGACGGTACCAACATAACGTTCATCTGACATTTTTCTTTCTCCTGCATAAAATTTATTGTGCCCGGATCGACCCATTTCCGGCAAATTTGGGCACAACGGGCGCAAGCGTATCATGGCTGCTATGCAATGTCAAGGGAATAATAAGCACGAACGAGGTAAAATCTATAATTAAACGCAGGTCTGGTAACCCTGCGGGCACCATGACCGCCAGTGCATTTCAGGGCATGACTACGAATCCCTTATGTGACCAAGTAGGTCCACCTGGACGCCCGGTTGGTTTGCTAAAAGAAGCGTCTCGTTTGTATTAGGACCGTTTGTAGTAGGGCTCGTTGTGGAGCGGAGAGCCGACAGAATGGAGAAAACTCATGAATTCTAAAAAGACATCCGTTGCAAAACCTGCGATCCCTGCGCCTAAAAAGAAACAGCCGCGCACAACCAGGGTCGCCAGCCTGCAGCCAGGCTTTCCCATTGTAACTGACATCACCGAGCGCAAGCAGGTTGAGGAGTCTCTCCGGCGCTCGCAGCAGGAGGCGGTCCACGCCAACCGCCTGCTCCTTGCCCTCAGCCAGGCGGCCCAGGCTGTGCAGCGCGCCCTTACGACAGAAGAGGTTTACAGTGCCATCCAGAACCAGGTAACTAAATTGGATTATTACGCAACAGGGTTCAAATTTGCAGAGGATGGTCAGAGCCTTGCCATTGCGTACATCAACTACAGGCCAGATTTGTTGCGTAGGGCCGAGAAGATGGCTGGATTTTCACTACGTGATTTCCGTTTCCGCCCGAGAGCAGATGGCATCTACCATCGCGCCATCGTCAAGGGCGAGACGGTATTTGTCGAAGACACTGCACAGGCCGTGGCCGATGCCCTGCCGAAAAGGCTGCGGTTGCTGGCGCGGCCGATGAAGGATCTATTCAAATTAAATCAGTCCATTTATGCCCCGCTTACGGTGGGCGAAGAGACGATCGGCGTTTTAGCTATCACCGGCCCCGACCTGACAGAGGTAGACACCCCGGCCGTCGCGGCCTTCGCCCGTCAGGCTGCCATTGCCATGCAAAACGCCCGCTTGTTTGAGCGGGCGCAACAGGAAATTGTCGAGCGCAAGCGGGCCGAAGAAGCGCTAAAGGAGAGTGAGGAGCGTGTCATCAAAGCTTTTCGCTCCATCCCGGATGCGCTGGTCATCAGCCACCTGGAGGATGGGAAGATCGTTGAAGTTAACGATAGTTGGTATAAGGTATTTGGTTACAGCCGTGAGGAGGTCATTGGGAAGAATTCACTTGCCCTCAACCTATTTGCGGATTCAGACGACCGCCAACGAGCCATTGCTATGCTTCGTGAGCAGGGCTTTGTGCGCGATTTCGAGCTCCAAATCCGACAAAAATCAGGCGCGTTACGCACAGCTATTCTATCAATAGAGCTTCAGGAGATTCAGGGCGAACAATACATGCTTACAGTTGTTCAAGATATCACCGAGCGCAAACGGATAGAAGAAAAGCTGGAGGAGGAACGGATCCTCCTGCGGACGCTGATTGACAATCTACCCGACCGGGTTTACATCAAGGATGTTCAAGGTCGTAAAATCATATCTAATATTGCAGACTGGCAAGCGTCTGGGGGAAAGGCGCCGGAAGATGTCGTCGGAAGGACAGACTTTGATACTTATCCGTCTGAATTGGCAGAGGACTATTGGGCTCTTGACAAGGCGGTAATTGATTCCGGAGAATCTAGCATCAATCGTGAAGAAACCGGGCTCGATTCCCAGGGCAACCGGGTCTGGGTATTATCTTCCAAGGTACCGCTACGCGATGGCCAGGGAAATATCGTAGGGCTGGTGGGTGTCGGCCGGGACATCACCGAGCGCAAACTTGCCGAAGAAAAAGTCCGCCTCAGCGAAGAACGTTACCGCATGTTGGCTGAGAACACGACCGATACGGTCTGGCTGATGGATCTGGGTCTGCGTACCACCTACATCAGCCCATCGGTGACGCGTGTGCGCGGTTTTACCCTTGACGAGATCAATGCAATCCCGCTCGACCAGCAGCTGACCCCCGATTCGCTCCAGCGCGCTCTTCAACTGTTTGCCGAAATCCTTTCCCCCGAAAACTTTGCTCATCCCGACCGGTCCTTTTCCCGGACAATTGAGCTGGAGTTTTACAAGAAAAACGGGACAATATTTTGGAGCGAAAATACCTTCACGCTCATCCGTGACCCCCAGGGGCAACCGCTTGCCATCCTTGGTTCTGGGCGCGATATCAGCGAACGCAAGCGGGGGGAGGAAACCCTCCAGGAAAGTGAAAAATACTTCCGCATCCTGACAGAGAACAATACCGATGCCGTTATCCTGATTGACCCGCGCGGCATGGTCCTGTATGAAAGCCCGGCGTATGGCAGAATGATGGGCCGTCTCACCAGTCAACGCCTCGGTAATAGCGGTTTTGAATTTATCCATCCGGAAGACAAAAGTTCTATTGCGCATCTAATTACCGAACTCATCCAGCATCCGGACGAGATCCGTCAAGCCACTTTCCGCGCCCAACACAAGGATGGTTCCTGGCGCTGGCTCGAAGCCACAGCCACCAACCTGCTCGGAGAATCTGCTGTCCACGGTCTGGTTATTAACGTTCACGATGTCACCGAGCGCAGGCAGGCTGAAGAGGCGTTGCGGCAAGCCGAGGTGAAATATCACAATATCTTTGAGAACTCTATAGAGGGCATTTTTCAGTCCACCCCGGCAGGGAAATTCTCTACAGTTAATCCGGCCCTTGCGCGCATGTTGGGCTATGCCTCGCCTGAAGAATTAATTGCTGGTATGACCGACCTTAACCGCAAATTGTATGTGCAGCCGGGACGGCGCGAAGAGTTTATGAAACAGTTGAGCGAGCATGGGACGATCGTTAATTTCGAATCGGAGGTCTATCAACGTGATGGCGGCACGATTTGGATTTCCGAAAATGCCCAGGTCATGCGCGATCATATTGGGAAGATGCTCTATTACGAAGGTACTCTGAAGGATATTACCGATCGCAAGCAGGCGGAAGAGGAGATCCGCCGCCGTGTGGCCGAGCTGGAAGTGCTCTTTGAGAACGGCCTGAGCATCAGCGTCCTGCTGGAACCCAGAAAAATTGCTCAGAAGATGATCGAGATCCTATCGCTAAAACTGGATTGGTATCATACCGCTATCCGCCTATACCATCCCGAAACCAGGCGCCTTGAATTGCTGGCTCTCAGCGAACCCGGGCTGAGTCCTGCTCAGATCCAGGTTGAAATTGACCGTTTGAATAAAACCTTCACTTCCCCCAGCTTAGGGTTCAGCGGCTGGGTCATTAAACATGGCAGGGCGATTCTCAGTGGTAATGTGCAGGTGGATAAGCGCTACTTTTCGGCTTTCCCGGGAATCAACTCAGGACTTTATGCCCCCTTGATGATCGGGGAACGGGCCATTGGCGCCATCGCGGTGGAAAGCCGGGAGGCAAACCGGTTCACCGAAAGCGATGAGCGCCTTCTGCAAACGCTGGCAGCCCAGTCAGCCATTGCTTTCGAGAACGCCCGCCTCTACCAGGAGGCCGTGACCGCTGCAAACCGCAAGGCCGCCCTGCATCAAGGCGGCCTGGAGATTGTTCGCGCCGGCCAGGATATTGAAGCCCTTTGCCTTGCCCTCCACCATGCAGCCGGCAAGGTCATGCCGGCGGAAGCCTTTACCGTTTCTCTCTTGACTGAGGATGGTCTCGAGGTGGAGGCTCCCTATTTGTTTGACCGGGGGATTCGCCACCCCAATACCCGGCTGCCTGTGACTGCTGGCATCAGCGGGCATGTGATAAAAAGTAAAAAGCCGCTGAGGATCAAGAATGTACAGAAATCCAGGGGGGTGAAACCCATCATAGTTGGCGGAATGGAACCGACGCGCTCGATCCTGGCGGTGCCGTTGCTTGCCCGGGATAAGATCATTGGCGTACTATCGGCCCAGAGCTGGGAGTCGGATGTCTACACTAATGAAGACCAGATCTTCCTGGAGACGCTGGCATCCGAAGCGGCGGTCGCCTTCGAAAATGCCCGGTTGTTTGAAGAGATCCGCCGCCGTCTGATTGAACTTGAAAGCCTGTCACAGGTGAGCGCCTCCTTGATCAGCGTCATTGACCTGGCACCTCTTCTCGAGAATATCCTGGCGGGAGCAAGAAAAGCGATCCTCCCAGCCGAAAAGGGAACGATTTTCCTGTCAGAACCGAATAATGCACTTCGTCTGCACGCCATGTCTGGTTATACCGATCCCCGTTTAATCGACATGGTTCTCTTGGATCAACAGGGATATGTTACTCGCGTTGCCCGCGAGCGGAACCCCATCAAAATTGATGATGCTCATGCCGGGTATGAGGTCCCTGGTAATGGCACGATTGAAGAGATTGATGCAGTGCAAAGTGGGATCGCAGCTCCCTTGATCGTCAAGGGGAAAGTGATCGGTGTCATTTCCCTCGACAATGCCTCCCGAAAAGCCGCTTTTACTGATTCTGATTTGCGCCTGCTGGTCACTTTTGCATCCTCGGCTGCAGTGGCCATTGAAAATGCGCGTCTCTTTACCGAGACCCAGCAGCGCTTGCATCGTCTCTCTGCCCTGCATTCGATTGACGCCGCCATCGGCGCCAGCGTGGACATACACGTCACCCTGAGCATTGTGCTTGAACACATCATGTCGGAATTAAAGGCGGATGCGGCTGCAGTGCTCATATTCAATCCCCTTACCAGGATGCTCGAATATACCGCCGGGTGCGGCTTCCGCCTTCCAATGATCGAGGGGTTGCGCCTTCGGCTGGGAGAAAGCCTGGCCGGACAGTCCGCGCTGCAGCGCCGCACTATCCACATCGCCGACCTCAGACAGGCCGACGCGCTGGAGCAGGTGCTGGAACACTCTGTTTCCGGGTCCGCCTCGCCGCTTCAGCATCTGGAGGGAGAAAATTTTGTTTCCTACCATGCCATCCCCTTGATCGCCAAGGGACAGGTACAGGGTGTGCTCGAGATCTTCAATCGCACTCCCATGCAGGTGGACCAGGAATGGATCACCTTCTCTGAGATGTTGGCCGGGCAAACCGCGATCGCCATTGATAATGGCCGTCTGTTTGAAAATCTGCAACATTCCAACCTTGAACTGACTCTTGCTTACGATGCCACCATTCAGGGTTGGTCACAGGCACTGGAATTGCGCGATGAAGAGACGGAGGGCCATACCCGCCGCGTTACCGATTTGACAGTGCGCCTGATGCAGGCCATGGGCGTCGATGAAGCGGAAATGGAGCATGCCCGGCGTGGCTCCCTTCTACATGACATCGGCAAGATTTCCGTTCCCGATAGTATCCTGCTCAAGCCTGGTCCGCTCGATGATCGCGAATGGAGCGTGATGCGCAAGCACCCGCAATTTGCCTATGATTTGCTGGCCCCGATAACTTATCTAGGCCCGGCGCTCCCCATCCCCTGGTGCCATCATGAAAAATGGGATGGTAGCGGCTACCCGCGTGGCCTGAAAGGCGAGGAGATTCCGATGGTGGCCCGTATCTTCGCTATCGTCGATGTGTATGATGCTCTGACCTCCGACCGTCCTTACCGTCTGGCTTGGACTCGTGAGAAAGCCCTGGACTATATCAAAGAACAATCCGGAAATTATTTTGACCCGAAGGTTGTGAAAGTCTTTATGAACTTGATGACGGGTGAGGAATGAGGTATTGAGGAGCGGAGGAGCAAGATAAGGAACTATGGAGAAATAGCCTCTGGAAGGTCACCGGGAGTTGGGGGTGAATCAATTGGCATTCGAAGCTGCAATAACAGGTTGGCATTTGAATCAAACCGACGACCATATGGAGTGTAGATTGGTCGGGATGGTTGTTTATCCATCTCCCTGGCATATTCTGGCAAAGAACATACTCAAATAATTCAAAGGAATGAGTAACCTTTACTCCTTCGATCCTTTTTTCCTTTGCATCTCTACCTGCCTGCTACTCTTTTTCCTCTGTCGGCACACCGGAGATGTTCCCACGTTCCAGTTGCATGTACATAGCAGTGATAGTATCTTCCATTATTGCATTCAACCGTCGCCGTTCCAACCCCACTGGATTGATGGGATTGAAAACAACCGGTTTTCCTACCACTATATATCCGGAGGCATGGATCGTTAACGGGTAGAACTCCAGGAGGTCTCCGGTCACCGCATAATACATCTCTCCCAGGCGGACAAAACTGTGCTGGAAGGGTTGCATCTTTGTTACCGGGTCCATGGGCAGGCGGTAATCTTCCGGGTAGACCAGCAAGAACTTTCCATCCTGGAGGACATTCATGCTCATATCAAGTGTCGTGTGCATCCGCTTGTAGTTATTGGCGTAGACCGGGATACAACCGAGTGAGTAAAAAAGAGGCACGCTGATTCTACAAAGTGCCCGGGCCACCCACCAGCTCATTGGGGGTTTAAGGTGCAATTGTCGTTCAACAAAATCAGCCTGCAGCCAGATGGGCGCCAGCTCTTTATCCATCATATCCGCGATCACCCAGGGATAGACCCGCATTGGAATCGAACCGGGTATTGCAATCGGGCCTGTGGCATCCAGGTGGTTGGAAATGAAAACCGCTGGTCCGCCTCGGGGTAGGTTTTCCTCCCCGACCAATTTCCCTCGCCATAGGAAGAGTTTCATCATTCCCGCGATGAATCGATACAATTCATCATTCACAGCATACCTGCCATAGCTCGCCTATAGCATGTTCAATCGAGGTCGATATTGAAGCGCTTCGGCCAGGTGCGCCGGGACGATCTCCTCGCTGCTGGCCAGGTCGGCAATCGTGCGCGCCAGTTTTAGCACACGATGATAAGCCCGCGCCGATAATTGTAACTGGTTCATGGCTGTCTGCATCAAGGCCTGACCAGCTCCGTCCAGGACGCAGAACTTGCGTACTTCGGCGGGACGCATGTCGGCATTACAAATGATATGGGTCGTACTTCCACTATCGAACCGGACCCTTTGCCTGTCACGCGCCGCTTCGACCCGTTCCCGCACCGAAACTGATGACTCTCCCAGCCTCTTCTCCGACAGTTTCTCGTACTCGACGCGCGGTACATTGACGTGAATGTCTATCCGGTCCAGCAGGGGACCCGAAATGCGTTTCTGGTACTTGGTTACCACCATCGAGGAACAGGTGCAGGGTTTGACCGGGTCACCGTAATAACCGCATGGGCAGGGATTCATCGCGCCAACCAGTTGGAAATTGGCAGGGAAGGTCAGCGAGCCTTGCGCCCGGCTGATGGTTACGATCTTGTCCTCTAGTGGCTGGCGCAGAACTTCCAGCACCCGCATCCCGAATTCGGGCAGTTCGTCCAGGAATAGAACGCCATGGTGGGCCAGCGATATTTCTCCCGGATGCGGCCAGTTACCGCCGCCCACCAAGCCGGCGTGACTGATGGTGTGGTGCGGGGAGCGGAACGGACGGTTGCGCAGCAGTGGGGTTTCGGACGGAAGCTGGTCGGCCACGGAATAGATGCGGGTCACGTCCAGTGCCTCATCAATGGACATTTTTGGCAGGATACCCGGCAGGGCGCGCGCTAGCAGGGTCTTGCCGGCCCCGGGTGGACCTATCATCAATACGTTATGGCCTCCGGCGGCGGCCACTTCGAGGGCGCGCTTGACGTGTTCCTGGCCCTTGACTTCACTGAAATCGGTCGGTGGGAAAAGTGGTATGTCTTCCACTTCGAGGCGGGTGTAGGCCGGGACCGGCTTGTGTCCCCCCAGGTGGTTGTAGAGCACAGTCAGCGAAGAAACGGGGATGACTTCCAGGTCGGGGATCAAGGCGGCTTCAGCGGCGTCCGCCTCTGGTACCACGATCCGCTTAAATCCAGCTTGCCGGGCAGTGGCGGCCATCGGCAGTACCCCGCGCGCGTGGCGGACGGTCCCATCCAGCGAAAGTTCCCCCACCACCATCGTCCCTTCGGCGGCCTCGGCCGGCAACATACCGGTGTAAATCAGCACACCCAGGGCGATGGGCAGGTCGTAGGCAGGGCCTTCCTTGCGGACCGAGGCTGGGGCTAGATTGACCACCAGCCGCTTGCGCGGGAAAGGCACCCCGGCGTTGCGCACCGCCGCTTGAACCCGTTCGCGGCTCTCCTGGATGGCCGCGTCCGGCAGGCCGACGATGGTCATGCCAGGGAAGCCGGAGGTGTAGTCCACTTCCACTTCGACCACCACTCCGTCCAGGCCGATCACAGCACACGAATAGACACGCGCAAGCATATGCAAAGTATAGATAAGAATGTTGAGTTAGTCAACAGACGAAAATTCGCCAATTTGCGTTATCTTCGCAGGATTGGCGGATGGGGTGCGAAATCCAGCGCATGGAGCGTGGAAATTTAATTCACCTGATTTGTGCGGATCTTATTGCTTTGTTGCTGTATGATCTTCACCCTGAAAGTGATTATCACATCACATCATGCTTGCAGCCGGCAAGCCTCCTACCGGTTTCGCTGCCAGCACCGCTCTCACGATCGCCTGTGCCAGCACCTCTGCGGCATATGCCCCCACTATGCTCACATCGGCTTTCTTCTGCCCGGTGGCAAGGGCAAAAATCGTGTCGCCGTCTAGCATGGTATGCGCAGGGCGGACTGCGCGTCCCAGCCCGTCATGCGCCATCTGGGCCACCTTGGTGGTCTGCGCCTTGTCAAACCTTGCGTTGGTCGCCACCACCGCGATAACGGTATTGCCGCCGGTAGCCAGGTTTAAAACAGTCCGCCCGGCGAGAGTCTGCATTACCTTCAGCGTATCGGCAAATGGATGTGAACCACCTAATTTCATTGGGCCAAGTTTAGCTGGTCGCGCCCCGGCGATGATCTGGCCGGTGGCCGGGTCCATCACGTCGCCGAAGGCGTTGACCGCCACAATCGCGCCGACCAAAACACCGCCGCCGATCTTGATGCTGGCGGTGCCGAGGCCCGATTTCATCGCCCCGGCCATGCCGAAGATTTTACCGACCGAAGCCCCGGTCCCCGCACCAATATTGCCCTCAGTCACCGGTCCGGTTTGTGCGGTGGACACAGCGGTATAACCCATTTCCGGGTCTGGGTGGCGGGAGGATTTGCCCAGGCCCAGGTCAAAGAGGATTGCCGCAGGAACAATCGGGACGCGCGTGGCGCCCAGCCCGTATCCGATATTCTGCTCTGCCAGGAATTTCATCACGCCCGATGCTGCGTCCAGCCCGAAGGCCGAGCCGCCCGCCAGCATCACAGCGTGGACCTTGTCAACCAGGTTGATGGGGTTCAGCAGATCGGTCTCACGCGTGCCGGGGGCACTGCCGCGCACATCCACTCCACCGACTGCCCCCTTGCGGCAGAGAATGACTGTACAGCCGGTGAGGCCTTCGTCATCTTGGGCCTGGCCGACTTCGATCCCTGGAATATCGGTAATGGCATTATTGCGTTTCATGGGTTTACTTAAGGTTGTGGATCAATTCAAGGAATTCATCCCATTCTTCTTTGAAAAAGTGCAGGGTGACGTTGTTGAGTTCCAGGTGATAGGTGGTTTCACCGTCGGGTTCATCAGCTTTCCAGGCCAGATAGCTTTCGGTCTCGGCCAGGGTTTCGGTTTTGGGTTCGGGGGCGGTCTTGGGCATGGTAAATCTCCTTTTCGATATACTCATTATACGGACTTCTTGAACAAAACGCACAACAAAAAAAGCATTACTTGACTTTCCTGGTGCTTTCGAGGCCTGGAGGTTCTGCTTTTTCCGGGTCCGGTTCCTTGCCCCGGCGCTTCCGCCACCAGATGCGGATTTTACGAACCCATTTCGGCACATGCTGAGGCGGGAGAGTAGCTTCTTCAGGCGGCCAGGGGTCTCTATCCAGTAGTTTGCGCATGGCGTACCGGCCAATGAGTTGCAAGGTCGCCAGCAGGGGTGCGGCGATGACGATACCCAGGATGCCGATCAGATTGAGGGCAATGATGGCAGCAATCAGCACGAAGGCTGGATGGACCTTCAGGGCATTGGCCATCAGGCGTGGGTTCACTAGATTGTCGAAGACTTGGTCTATGACCAGGGCGGTGATAATGGCAACGATCGCGTAGGCCAGTGGGGAAAGCCCGAACGGGTTGCTTACCTGAAAATAAGTGACCAGGCCGAGCACAATCCAATTGATGGCTGGACCGATATACGGCAGGAAGCTGGCAAACCCGGCGATGAGCGCCACCCCGATGGCATAGTGGACTCCCAGGATGCTCATAAGAACCATATAAGCGATCATCTTCGAAAAGAAGATGATAATCTGCCCGCGTAAGAATGCATTCCAAATACGTCCCAGTTTTTGACGCAGGCGGAAAATATCTTCGGTATAACCGGGGATATCCACATGGATAATCCTCGTACGAAAACCACCGCTCTCCAGCAAGAAGAAGTACGAGATGACCACCACAAACGCTGTCCAGCCCAACATGGAAGCAGCACTGCTTGCCAGTGTCCCGACCAGGCCGCCCACTTTTCCCAAGGCTGGCTCGATGTAGGAGAGGACCTGCTGGCCGATGGCCTGCCAGTCAATCGTGGAGAAGTCGAATTTGAACGGCCCAAGTACATACACTTTCTGCGAGAGGCTTTCAATAAAACCAGGTAACTGATTGGCGTAATTCTGCACAGCGGCGATCAGGTTCGTCACCTGCCCGATCAGGCCCACACCACCCCAGGTCAGCAGGGCCAGTAGGATGAGAATAAATACCAGGTAGATGAGATTCACCGCCACTGCCCAGGAAAGTGGCGTCCGTTTGCTCATCAGCGAGGCTAACGGCAGTAAGAGATACGCCAGGATGAATGCAATCAGCACCGGACCGATAACGTATTTAAAGTGCACCAATAAAGCGCCCAGAACAAACACCAGTGTGAGCGCCACTACGAGTTTGGTATTCGAGCCCCAGCGTGGCGAGGCGGGAGGCTGAGTCTTTTCCATAATTTATCTCCTTGGTACTATTCTAACGTCAAGGGATGGAATTTACAACCGGGGTGCGCTAATAATACATGGCTTTTCAAAGTCTTTCACTCCTGCACAATGAAGCTTGACAAAAGAACATATGTTCTATATAATAAGTGTAACTGCCCAAGATAGCCTTGCGAAGGTTGTGTTTCTGGCAGAACTGCGGATAAAACCAGGCTTTTCGCTCGATAAGAATGCCAGGTGCGGTAAAACCTTCGCAAGGGTGAGCAGTTACTAATGACTGGCAACTGTCCATCGCAGTTGTCTTCCTTCCTTGATTTCTGAGACAAGGTTTTTAAAAGTGGCAAAAACGATTATTCTGCACGGATCTTCCCCGGGAATCCCCCCTGAAAAATGCGCCGTATACCCCTCTAATTGTTCCTCATTGTTTTGGCATTGCTACTATTACTTAAAAATCACCGGAACCGGCCAATGGACCTGACTGACCAGCCACGGCAAGCCATCCAGCCTCTGCTGCTTCCTCCGCTCTCCGCTCTTTGGGGATCGGTTCTTCGCTGAAGAAATATCCGAGAACGAAATTTGAGAAAGCCCTGGCTTATAATATCAGCATGCACCAAAACAAACCTGTTCTCCTCCTGCTGGTTCTTCTCCTGCTGCCCTCCTGTTGCCCTGTTCAGCCTGTCGGTCAGTTGACCGTCATTCCCCACCCAGACGGGCCGCTCTTTATCGGCGACCAGGTCAGTTTCGAGGTCCTGGCTCCCGCCGCAACAAGTGACAAGACTGGCAGCGTCGAAGTGACCTTCGACGGTCAGGAACTCGGCAGCGCTGGATTCGCTCCCTACGGCATTGGCGGGCGCAGCCAGGCCACCCTGTGGTGGGTCTGGGACACGCGCGATCTGAAACCCGGCAGCTACACCCTCACTTTCACCCGTCTCCCCGAAAACATCCCATGGACTGAAACCTTCTCGCTCCATCCGGCAGATCAGGTACCGTCTCCGGAACCGGACGCGCGCTGGGATTCAACCACCACTGTCTGCTGTAATCTCTACTACATCACTGGTACCGCTGCTGAACGCGACATAGCCACCCTTGGTCGGGAAGCTGACGAACAGTCAGCGGCCGTATCCGCTCAAATGGGTACCAGCCTCAACGGACGAATAGACATTGTTTTTATGTCGCGCCTCGTCGGTAATGGAGGTTTCACGGCGGGTAGTATTTACGTATCATACCTTGACGACAATTACGTCGGTAACGATATGTCCATATTGTTCCACCATGAATTTGTCCACTACTATGACAATACACTTGGCGGTGTTTATCTTCCGGCCATTTTCCAGGAAGGGCTGGCTGTCTATCTGACCGGCGGACACTTCAAACCCGAGCCGCTCGGACCGCGCGCCGCGGCTTTGCTCGACCTAAGCTGGTATATTCCCCTCACCACCATTGCCAACGACTTCTACAACCAACAGCATGATATTGGCTATCTGGAAGCCGGGTCGCTGGTCCAGTACCTGGTCGAGACCTACGGCTGGCGTGCATTCAACGAGTTCTACCGGAACATTCCTGCGCCAGATAACCAGACAATTTCCGCAGTGACGGATACTGCATTGAATGACCACTTTGGTATCTCTTTCGCGGAACTGGAAGCTGGTTACCTGGCATACCTTCATTCCCAACCTTTCACGGAAGCTGAGCGTACCGACCTGCAAATGACAGTCACCTTCTTCAATACCGTCCACCGTTACCAGGAGGATCTTGACCCATCCACCTACTACCTGACAGCCTGGTTGCCCGACGGCTCGGTTATGCGTCAACGCGGCATCGTGGCGGACTTCCTGCGTCATCCGGAGGGATGGGAGAACCGGCTTTTAGAATCCCTGCTCATCCGCTCCCAAAAAGAATTATTCAGCGGGGACTACAGACGCGCAGAGCGAACTATTACATGGACAAATTGGATTCTGGATGTGGTTACCCCCTGAAATAAAATCTCCCGCAGATAATTCTGCGGGAGATTTATGATCAATTTTCCTTACGGACATACGCCGTATCCGAATATCGGGCCGATGATATTGGAGAGGATTCGGATTCCAGGGGCACACAAGACCGACTGGGGGGCGAAGGCTGCAAACAGGCTGATGCAGATACACATCAGGACGATCACGCCCACGATTATGCCGATGATCAATCCAGTGCTTTTTTTCTTTGGTTGGGCTGCCATTGGGACCGGACCCGCTGGCACCTGGCTGGAATGAACTGGGCTCGCTGGCACCTGGCCGACGTACATCGGTGCCGGGGCGGGAGCAGGTGCTGGGGCGGGAGCAGGCGTCGGAGCCGGAACCGGCCTTTGGATGGGTGCAGCCGTCCTGGGGGCTTGGGCCGTAGAGATGACCGTTGCGTTCGGGTCGTAAGCAGCCTCATACATCAACACGATATTTTCTCCAAATGAGACTGTATCACCCGGGTTCAGCACCTGCGTGCTGGTAACGCGCTGTCCATTGACGAATGTGCCATTGGTCGAGCCGAGGTCCTGGATCACGTATGCGGAGCCATGCAGGCTCAGTTTAGCGTGTTTGCGCGAGACTTCGGCATCATTGATAGCGACATTATTGCTCGCTTCTCGTCCAATGATGATTTCGGGTGCTTCAAGCGGATAGATCTTTCCGGTATTTGGTCCGGAACGCATAACGAACTGGAATTGAGCAGCCATGGTTCCTCCTGAATGAATCATATTAGTTGAAATCTGTTTCTAGTGTACAGAGTTTAATCGAAAATGTCAAATCTCTTGCTGTCCTTATTAACTTCGAATGGCGGCAGCATGTTCAGTGGTGGACACTTGGATGTTATCGCTTGAGGTGGTTCCCGGAGCCATTCAAGTGGTATAAGGGTAAAAACTAAGCAACAAGAGATAAGAAACGAGTACAATAGCAATACACCCATTTCTCGTTTCTTATTATGCCTAACCTAATCCAGAGTTTCCAGGGTCGCGACATTGGTTATCTGCGAATCGTCGCCCGGTTGTGGGGGATTGAGTTGGCCGCGTCTGACGCCGACACCGCCTCGAAAGAACTTGCCGTAGCAATGCTCGACTCGCAACTTGTCACTGAGATCGTTGACTCGATACCTGCCGACGCCCGGTCCGCGCTTGAGGCACTGGCAACAGCAGAGGGAAAGCTCCCTTGGGCGGCATTTTCCCGCCGCTTCGGTGAAATCCGCGAAACCGGCCCCGGCCGGCGTGACCGGGAACAAATTTACCTGCACCTGGTCTCTGCTGCGGAAGAGCTCTTCTACCGGGCCCTGCTGGCAAGGGCATTTTTTGATATACCCGCTGGCGCGCAGGAATTCGCCTACATTCCTGAAGATATAATTCCACTGGTAAATCGTAGATCGAATGGCGAGCACAGAGAAAATATAAAAAAAGATTCTATAGAGTCCGTGCTCTCCTTGGTTAAAAAAGAGCCTCTCGGCCGCCTGGCCTCGCCGAAGGAACGCGAATGTCCGCTCGTGGTCTCCGACCGCCTCCTCGACGACGCTACCACTCTCCTCGCTGCCATGCGGATGGGACTCCGGCCTCCCGAAACACGCATCCCAGTTCATGTGGTGATGGAATTTCTATCCGCGGCGAAAATTATTCATCCCCCTTCCCGCGAGGGAGCGGCAGGGGATGGAGTTCCGCAGATTGAGCCGGTACGGATCTTTCTGGAAGCTACGCGGAAGGATTCTCTGCATAAACTGGTAGACGCCTGGTTTGAGAGTGACACCTTCAACGAACTGCGCCAGGTTCCCGGCATTGTTTGTGAAGGTAAATGGAACAACCAGCCGCTGGTTACTCGCGAATTCCTGCTCAACCTGCTGGAGGCAATCCCCGAAAACCGTTGGTGGAGCCTCCCGGCATTTACCCGAGCCATCAAAGAGAATAATCCCGATTTCCAGCGCCCGGTCGGAGATTACGACTCCTGGTTCATCAAGCGTGAATCGGACAGTACCTACCTGCGCGGGTTTGATGCCTGGGATGAAGTAGACGGCGCACTTATCCGCTACATTATCACGGGACCACTGTTCTGGCTCGGGCAGGTGGAGTTGGCAACGCCAGCCGGCAACGAAGTTGTTAGTGCCTTCCGCGTTGTGTCGAATCGTAAACATCGAACATTGGACACCCGAAATTCGACGTTCACCGAAATGGGTAAACTTCATGTTTCCTCCCAAGGAAAAATTGTCGTCCCTAGATTATTGCCGCGCGCAGCCAGGTACCAGATTGCCCGTTTTTGCGAGTGGGATGAAGAAAAACTGGATGAGTACAACTACCACGTCACGACCGGGACATTAAAAAAAGCCGGGGAGCAGGGATTGAAAGTCAGTCAACTGCTAAGCCTTCTGGCGAAGAATGCCGCCGCAGAAATCCCCCCTGCCTTTGTCAAAGCGCTAAAACGCTGGGAACTTAACGGGACAGAAGCGCGGGTGGAGGTTCAGACCATTCTACGGGTCAACAGGCCCGAAGTCGTGCAAGAACTGCGTAAATCGAAGGCGGGACGTTACCTGGCCGAGACACTTGGCCCGGTAACAGTCGTTATCAAACCAGGGGCGCAGTCCAAAGTCCTGGCTGCTCTGGCCGAATTGGGTCTGCTGGCAGAGGCAGTGCATGAAGAATAGGTCCGGGTTCGATGTTGAGGTTCTGGCCGAGAAGACGGCGGAAATGCTTGCCGGGGCACCCGGTCAGGTGATCTGGATTTGGGCGAATGTTGTTTCATTTTGAAACTTACGGTTTGGTTCGACGGAAAAATCGTGATTGATGATGGCACTTTCAAGGTATAAAAATGACGGTTGTTACATTCGATACTTGCAAACTGTTTTGTTTATAATTGCGATAATGAATTCATATATTTCACTAAGGAGAAACTAATGTCTAATAAAACTGACTGGATCACGCAGGAAATAGAAGATCTGAAGAAGCAGGGCCTGTACAACCGCATTCGTACCATCGGCTCGCCGCAGGGCGCATGGCTGGTGGTCGACGGCCAGAAAGTGCTCAACTTTTGCTCGAATAACTACCTCGGCCTGGCCAACCACCCGAAACTGGTAGCGGCGGCTAAAAAGGCTGCAGACGAGATGGGAATTGGTCCGGCGGCAGTGCGAACCATCGCCGGGACCATGACCCTGCATCTCGAGCTGGAGAAACGCATGGCGGCTTTCAAAGGCGTCGAAGCGGCCATTACCTTCCAGAGCGGTTTCACTGCCAACCTGGCGACCATCCCAGCTCTGGTCAGCAAGGAAGACGTTATCTTCTCCGACCGGTTGAACCATGCCAGTATCATTGACGGCTGCCGTCTTTCCGGTGGAAAGATAATCCCCTACGACCATTGCGATGTGGCCTCGCTGGAAACAGTCATCAAGGAAAACCTGTCGCAATTCCGGCGTGCCATCATCATCACCGATGGCGTCTTTAGTATGGACGGTGACGTGGCTCCGCTCGATAAAATTTACGAGGTGGCTCAGAAGTTCGATATCCTGCTGATGGTGGACGATGCCCACGGCGAAGGCGTACTTGGCAGGGGCGGACGCGGTATCGTGGACCACTTTGGCCTGCATGGCAAGGTGGATGTGGAGGTTGGTACGATGTCGAAAGCTTTCGGCGTGGTCGGCGGCGTGGTGGCAGGGACGCCCGTCATTGTGGAATGGTTGCGCTTGCGCGGCCGACCGTTCCTGTTCTCTTCAGCCGTCACCCCTCCGGATGCGGCGGCCTGCATCGCCGCCCTAGATATCCTCGAATCGTCAACCGAACTGGTAGACCGTCTATGGGGCAATGCCAAATATTTCAAGGCCGAAATGAAGAATTTGGGCTTCGATACCGGCCTTAGTACCACGCCAATCACCCCGGTTATGCTTGGTGAAGCGCCGCTGGCGCAACAGTTCAGCCACAAATTGTTTGAGTCGGGAGTGTTTGCAATGGCGCTCGGCTACCCGACCGTCCCGCAAGGCATGGCGCGGATCCGGGTGATGATTTCCGCCGCACACGGAAAGGAGGATTTGGATAAGGGGCTGGAGGCGTTCGCGAAGGTGGGAAGGAAACTGGGCGTGATTAACTAGGGCTAAATTGTGGTCAAAGTCTCAGGGCAACTCGACCGGTTGCCCTGTTTTTTTATAACTGCATCTTCAAGAAGATTTCCGTCCAGGCCCGGGAATATTCCCCTCCCGAGCCATCTTCTGCCAGGTCCCACCAGGCCGAGAGCAGGCTGTGACAGATGGCCCATCTCCACAACTGCTGACGTTCGAACCCCAGCCGCTCAGACAGGATGGCGATGCGACGTTGTGTCCGCTGGATGGCTTCCGTCTCATCCGGCATCCCACCCCAAGGGTTAAGCAGCAGCGGCCCAAACTCGTATTCCGCAGGTCCGGCCACGCCTTTCGGATCAATCACGAGCCAGCCACGTTCGGATAAGAGGATATTGAAATGGTGAAAATCGCCGTGCAGAAGCACCAGCGGACGGTTTTCAGCAAACAGGTCGCGGATCATTTCCTCGACGATCTCGACTGTTTTCTCAGGGAACGGGCCTGTCCCGCCGCCGAAGCGGGGTCGTAAGTGCTTCAACTCGTCGAACCAGCCGCGCAGGCTGAGGAATCCATTTTCCTCCGGCAAGGGACGTTGGATAGCTTTCATCACCTCCGCAGCGATTTCCGTGGCGCGGTCGTCATCTTCAAGTGTTGCCAGCATCGTGCCAGGCTGGAGGCGTTCCAGGAGAAGCATACCATGCCCGGCATCCGCTTCCAGCAGGCGGCAGGCACCCTGCCCGTCATAGAGGCGCAGAGCCTTGATTTCGCTGGTCAATTCGCGGTTGGGCACACCGACCTTGAGTACAACGGGGATCCCATCTGCACGCGTTGCCGCGCAAACATAGTTGTAGGAGAGCAGGAATGGATCGCCAAGTGTCAGATCCCAGCGACTGGAGGCTTCAGCGAGGAGATTGGGAAGCTCAGCCAGCCATTCTGCACCGTTGGGAAAGGCTTGGGTAACGTTATTTACGAAGAAAGTCGGGAGGTTCACAGGTTGTGCAGGAATGCTTGCGGGTCGAGTAGGAAATCGCGCATCAAACGGACGTGTTCCAGATCGTCGTAGCGTACCGGGTGGATCTCGCCGCCGTCGAAGTTGAGGATGGTGGCATCCGGGTAAGCCATCAGGATGGGCGAGTGTGTCGCGATGATGAACTGCCCATTTTGCGAGGCCATGTCCTTGATGGCGGCGATGAGGGCTAGCTGTCGGATGGGTGAGAGCGGGGTTTCCGGCTCGTCAAGCAGGTATAGGCCGTCATGTATAAAACGCGCCTGGAAAAGGGCCAGGAAACTCTCTCCGTGCGAACGGGCGTCCAGCCCTGTGCCGTAGCTCTGACGCAAGTCGCCCAGTTCGTGAGCATAACTCATCTTCGCCTGTTCGCGGGCGAAATTGCTGCGATCTTTATATTCGATATCGACGTTAAGCAGATCGGATTCCATTTCCGAGCGCATCTCGTTGAGCCTTTTGGCGTAACCGAAAAAATCCTCGGCGCGCAGGAAAAAGCCCCGGTGGGTGCGTTTCGTCCAGGCGAGTTTGAAATATTTCGCCAGGTCGCGGGCGTAGACAAGACTCTTATCGTTGCGGGTGTTTTCGCTGCCCACCACGACCATCTCTGCTGCACAGGCCAGTGTTTCCAACAGGGTGGACTTGCTGGAACCGTTTTCGTCTACGAATAGGGTTACCGGGGAATCAAAATGAATCTCTTTCAATGTTTGAAGAAGCGGCAGGGAAAATGGAAAGGATTTCGATTCCGGAAGCGGGCGGAGATTGATCCTGGTAAGGTGAAGCATGGAAATCAGCCTGAAAAAACATCACTGTGGTGGGTTTGCTTATTTATCCGGTGTTAATCCTTCTTGTACTTCTGCCAATGCACCCGACTCGCCTGGTATTGGGTGCGGGCCGGTTTCTCCTCTGCCGGGTAGCCCACGTAAATCAGTCCCAGCGGAGTGATGTGCTTCGGGAGCCCGATAATTTGCCGCACCACGCGGACGAACTCCGCAACCGGATGAACTCCGATCCAGACTGTACCCAGTCCCAGCCCGGTGGCGGCGATAAGGATGTTCTCACCGGCCAGGCTGCAATCCTGCACCCAGAATAGCCGCGCGGCAGGATTGGTCGAAAGAGACGGGTTACCGCACACGACAATGGCCGCCGGGGCATTGCGGTTTCCGAAGATGAGCCGCTTGCGGAATTGGGTTAGTTTCTGTGGGTCGGTGACGATTACGAATTCCCACGGTTTGCAATTCATGGCCGAGGGTGCAGCCATGGCCGCTTGCACGAGTAAATCCAGTTTTTCTGGTTCCACCGGCTGGTCAGTGTATTTGCGTATGGATCGGCGATTAAAGATTATTTCGAGAATTGGATTCATATTGATATGTAGAGTCAGGGTCAAGGCCTTGGAGAGAAAATGGACAAATGGCCAGCGTCAGTGGTTTAATGTTAACCGGGAAACAACTTCTCGTATACCTCCGGGCAATAGTTCTGCACCATCTCAGAACTTAGCCCATTCTCCTTGCAGATGGCTGCATATAGGTCCGCGGATGGGCGTCGGATGCGCTGCTGGGTCTCGAGGTCGAGGCCCCACAGACCGAAGCGCTGGGTCCAGCCGCGCTCCCACTCGAAGTTGTCCACCAGCGTCCAGTGGAAGTAGCCCTTGATCGGCCAGTTGAAGTTGACCGCCCGCCACATGGCGTGGACATGCTGGGCGAGGTAACGCGGGCGGATTCGGTCAGTACTGTCTTCGATGCCATTCTCGGTAACGATGATGGGTAGGTTGGGGTAGGTCTTGACCGCCCATTTGAAAGCCCAGAAGAAACCCTCCGGCGTATTGGAGTTCATCTCCGCATCGGCCAGGTCGGTGCCTTTGGGGAAGAATGAGCGCGAGAACAGTTCAGTACGGTTACGCAGGTCGAAGGCGACCGTGTCCACCGAGTAGTAGTTCAGGCCGAAGAAATCCTGCGTCCCTCTAGCTTCCGGGACCGGGATCCTGCCCACCGGCGAATGCAAGACACCAGTTGAGATGGCTGAGGGAAAGCCCAGGTTGATGGTTTCGAATTTGATATTCCGCATCAGCTGGTCAAGCGGAGACCATGGGCGGTACGGTTCCTGCGGGCGGAAGTGCAGGGCGTAGCCGACGCGTGCCTCGGGCTGGAGTTCGTGGATGGCGCGATAGGCGGCAGCATGAGCGCGCACCAAGTTGGACTGCACCACGAGACCCAGTTTCATGTCCGATTTACCGGGGGGAAAATTTCCGCGGACATAACCTTCAATGAAGTAGACATTCGGCTCGTTGATGGTGCACCACAGCGAGCAATACTCTTTCAGCGCTTCCACCACTTTGCGGGTAAATTTCTCAAATTGCGGTACGACCGCATCGGTCTCCCAACCTCCCAGCTCACCCAGCCAGAGTGGGTCGGTGAAGTGGTGCAGGGTAACCATGGGTGTGATGTTCCGGTCACGCAGGCCGCGCAGTATGGTGCGATAGCGCTCCAGGGCTTCTTCATCCCATTGATCGGGTGTGGGCTGGATGCGGCTCCACTCCACCGATAGCCGGTGGGCATTTTGCCCCGTCTCGGCGGCACGGTCGAAATCTTCCTTCCAGCGCCCTCCCCACCAGTCGCTGGCTAACCCGGACTTGTGGGCAGTGTGCCCCTCCTGCTCCCACTTGTACCAATTGTTATTGGTGTTGCCGCCCTCCACCTGGTGCGATGCAGTGGCCGTCCCCCACAGGAAGCCTTTCGGGAAATGGAATGATGCGGTTGGCATAGTTTTCTCCATGGGTATGGGCGCAGCGCCGCTGTACCCATACAAAGAATCTAGTTGTGACGAGCGAAGTATGCCAGGTAGAGTGCCACAGAGCCCGCCACAGCAGCATTCAACGATTCGATTTGTCCCTGCATCGGGAGTCGAAGCAGGGAATCACAAGACTGGCGGACCAGCGGGCGGATACCTTCCCCTTCGCTGCCCACCACCACTGCCAGAGCGCCATCCAACCGGACTTCGGACGGGTACTTGGCTTCCGGGCTTTCGTCCAGGCCGACGATCCACGTATTGGCTTCCTTTAGGTCAACGATGGACTGCGCAAGGTTCGCCTGCGCCACCAGCATGTGTTCGGAAGCCCCTGCTGAAGCTGAGACGACCGCCGGGGTAATCTCCGCTGCCCGGTGGGTCGGGATGAGCACCCCGTGCACCCCCACCGCTTCTGCGGTGCGGATGATGGTGCCCAGGTTCTGCGGGTTTTGCAGTGTGTCGAGGATCAGCACAAAGAGCGGCTCGCTGCGCGTTTTGGCATTTTCGAGAATATCTTCCAGTCTCACGTAGGGATAGGCGCTGGCCTCCAGTGCCACCCCTTGATGGCTTTCGCTTAGTGTATCCAGCCGGAGGCGTGGTACGCGTTCCACGGGGATTTTGCGCTTGGCGATAAGATCCAGAATCTCGGTCAGGCGGCCTTTATCCTGTACGCCTTCGGCAACTTGCAGGCGAAAGACATCACGCCTCTTTGCGCGCAGGGTCTCGTAGACTGGGTTGCGTCCATAAATGAATTCCTTCATGGGGATATTGTAAACCATTCGGGCGAATGTCGTCCGCTATTTAATGTAGAGGCGCCCGTTATAAAGAGCAGATTCAAGTTTGGAAGGTGAAAATACCCGCACAGGAGGAAACCTGCACATATTCTACCTTCAGATTGATTTTTTGGAGCGCTGGGAGGGCTTTATCAACAATCCAGTAGAACTCATCCTCCCACTCCTCCCCGGTAGTGATTTTTGCCTCTTTCAGGGCTGCGACTTCCGGGAATGCAATGTCGCCGATGATCATCCGGCCACCGGGAGCGAGATGGGGAAGCAAATTACCCAGAATGCGGATTTTCTCGTCCAGTTCGAAATGGTGGAACACGTAGGCCGAGACGATGCGGTCGAAGGTACGGTTTAGCTCTAGCGGCCAGTGGCCGCACAGATCGTGCAGGACGAAATGAGCAGCAGGAAGTTTCTGGCGCGCTTTTTCCAGCATGGGGACCGAGAAATCGGTACACCACAGGTCGCAGCCAAGAGCAGAAAAGCGCATTGCTAAATTGCCAGTACCGGTCCCCAGGTCCAGGATGGACAGGCCGGGTTTGGCGTCCGCCAGAGCAGAAACCTTATCCAGAAGACTGTCATAACCATAAAAAGGGAACTGGTCAATGGCGACCGACCGGTCATAAGTTTCGGCCCAGTCGTCGAATTCAGAGGAGGGGTAGGGGTCATGGGGAAACATGTTTTTACCTCTGCCATTGTACAACAGTTTGCCCTGCATCACCTCTCCGTATTGCCTTCACACTCAGTTCACAATTGGCTCTTATACTCTGGTCTAGGTTTCAAAGGAAATCACCATCACACAAGGAGTGTAAAAATGACCAGACACATTGTTTTTCGTATTTTGGCAGGATTGATCCTGCTGGCCGCCATTGCAGGGTTGGGTTTCTTCGTCTACCAGGCTGGCGTAGCTCACGCCGTCGCCGCGAATATCCAGGTATCCGCCACTGGTACGACCGGGTCGCCTACTGTGTTCCACGGGATGCCATATGGGTATTTCATGTGGTTCCCCGGATTTGGCTTGCTTAGTCTGCTAATCCCGCTGTTCCTGCTCTTCCTGGTTTTTGGCGCGGTGCGCCGCATGATCTGGGGACCACGCTGGGGTTGGCGGCACATGGGCTATGGCCAAATGGGACACCGCGGTTCGTGGGGGGAAGGGGTGCCGCCTATGTTTGCCGAATGGCACCGCCGGGCGCATGCCACTCCCGGTTGGGACAAGGCTCCCGAATCGGACGGGAAGGAATGATAAGGTTGGGTGGGCAGTACTCCTGCCCACCTAACTCTTAAAGGCCGGACAAGGCTGGAAGGAGTTTGAGAACCCATAAGCAAACCAAAAATTTACCCGCCCACATATCTCTTGCTTTCCCTTTTAACAGTGATCACTTTGCATTTTCTATTGCCAGTCTTGAAAATTGTTCCTTCCCCCTGGAACGCGATTGGGGTAATATTCCTGATTGCCGGGATCGTTATTAATGTGCAGGCGGATGAACTTTTACATCGTGCTGGAACAACGGTCAAACCTGGCGAAGAGTCGAAGCCCCTGCTCACAGAGGGCATCTTCCGTGTCAGCCGTAACCCGATGTATTCCAGCTTTGCGTTAATCCTGTTTGGCGCCGCTTTCCTTGTCGGGACTCTGACTCCCTTCCTGGTGGTTCCGGTGTTCATGGTCGTGATCGAGAAGCGCTTCATTTTGTCCGAAGAAGGAATGCTCGAGGAGAAATTTGGGCAGGCTTACCTGGAGTACAGGAAGACGGTCCGGCGTTGGATATAGACTGTAATTGGCTTTATGAAAACCATCCTCATTGTTGACGACGAACCCAAGATCGTGAAACTGGTGCGTGATTATCTCGAACATGCAGGGTTCAGCTTGCGCGTTGCCGCGGACGGGAAATCTGCACTCTCGCTGGCCCGCCTTGAAAAGCCGGACATGGTCATCCTCGATCTGGGACTGCCGCAAATGGATGGGCTGGACGTGACCCGTGAACTACGAAAGATCTCGACCGTGCCGGTGATCATGCTGACAGGCCGTTCGGAGGAGTCTGATAAGCTCATTGGATTGGAATTGGGCGCTGACGACTATATCACCAAGCCTTTCAGCCCCAAGGAACTGGTGGCACGCGTGCGGGCCCTCTTCCGCCGCATGGAAAATTATTCGAGTGAAAGCCAGGAAATCCTGCGGGTTGCCGACCTGACCCTGGATCTGCCGCGAATGCGTCTCACGGTAACTGACCGCCAGATAGAGGAATTGACTCCCACCGAGTTCTCCCTGCTGGCTGAGATGGCCCGCTACCCGGGGCGTGTGTTCACACGTGCCCAACTGTTGGATGCCGTGCATGGCGTGGCTTTTGAGTCGTATGAACGCGCCATTGACGCGCATATCAAAAATATCCGCCATAAAATTGAACCAAATCCACCCGAACCGCGTTACCTCCTCACGGTCTACGGCGTGGGCTATAAACTCACCGACCGATGAAAGCCTTCCATTCCTCCCGCTCTTCCCGCCGCCGCCCATATTGGTGGCCGGAGAACGAACCCTGGCCACCCGTCCGCCGGATGCGCCATCACTCGTTCTCCCGCAGGTTGGGCTTCCTGTTCGGGCTATTCAACCTGATCAGCCTGGTTGTGCTGGTGGGGATCATTGCCCTGGTCGCCCGCGGGCTGGGCCTGGTAAATTTTCCGTTCATCCCCGGCCAATGGCAGGTCCCCATGGGGGTGGGTTTTATCCCGCTTGTCATAATCGTGTTAGTGCTGGGGGGGATGGGCCTGCAGCGGTTGGTTGTCCCGCTGGATGATCTGCTTAAAGCCGCCGACCGGGTGGGGCAGGGGGATTACTCGGTGCGGGTGTCTGAGAAGGGTCCCCGCGAAGTACGTTCGCTGGCACGAGCTTTCAATAACATGGCTTCCCGTCTACACATCACGGATGAACAGCAACGGGAACTGCTGGCTGATGTGACCCACGAGCTGCGCACCCCGCTGACGGTTGTGCAGGGCAACCTGGAAGGCATGCTGGATGGCGTCTATCCGGCTGACGAAGCCAACCTGCGCTCGCTGCTGGAGGAGACGAACATCCTCGCGCGGCTGGTGGAAGACCTACGAACGCTGGCGCTGGCCGAGAGCGGTGCACTCACGTTGAAGAAAGAACCGACAGACCTTTCCATGCTCATCCGCGATACGCTGGCTTCTTTCCAGGCTCAGGCGGACGCGGCAGGTGTTTCTTTGAATGTTGAAGCTGCGGACGATCTGCCCTGGCTGGACCTCGACCCCGGACGCATCCACCAGGTACTCTCAAACCTGGTGGCGAATGCCCTGCGGTATACTCCTTCAGGTAGTATGATCCGCGTCCGCTATTGGCAGGCGGAAAAGCAGGCCTTGTTCGAAGTGCAGGATACGGGTCCCGGAATCCCGGCGGACGAACTGCCGCATGTCTTCGAGCGTTTTTACAAGTCGGCTGACTCGGGCGGGATGGGGCTGGGGCTGGCAATTGCCCGGCACCTGGTCGAAGCCCACGGCGGGACGATCGCTGCTGAGAGTGCCCCCGGCCAGGGGACAACCATGCGGATCACTTTACCGCTGGGAGAATAGAGAAACGAAAACTTCCAAGGGAAAAGCCTCGGAAGTTTTTTGAAATGAAAACGTACGTTGCCCCATCGCCTTCGGAACCTCCCCCAAATCTGACGATGAAAGGTTAGCTTACCAACCATACGTCTGGATTGTCAGATTTGGGGGAGGAAGGGTGAGGATGATGAGAGATTCCTTTCAAAGCAGGCGCGGACGCGCACCATGAAGTAATCATGCTTCTTCGCCCAACGGCTTCCGGGTAATTAAAGCCCAGCCTTCTTTGCCATGTTCTAATTTAACACCTCTAGCACCAATTTCAATTAGCAGCCTTCGGCATTCCTCATCAATTGTGCCAGTATACAAACAAAGCGTCTCCAATTTGCGAGATTCAAATATGGGATCTTCCAACATTTGCCGTAGGATTTTTTTGCGAGGCCCATACTCTCTTTCCTCTTTTTTGTTTTCCCTCCATTCCTCAAGCCATCTTGGACCCCAATACGCTGCAAACACTGAGCCAACAACTCCCAATACACCACCTATCAAACCTCCTATCAGGGCAGAAAACCAATCCATAATTTGTCTCCTTTCAAATAATATTTTGGGGCGAATACGACAAACTCCTAATACCTAACCGTGCAATGGATACAAATTATATTCGTCAGACTTTATGTTCTCGTTAAATACCATTACCGGTTTTTCCTCTAGATTTAATAGAAATAATACACCCATAATATCAATGGCAACCACAGTACCTTCTTCAAAATCTTTATATGAGATTCTGCCTCCAGGATGTGGTACACCATTGAGTTTGATGAAAAAGTTATTATTGAAATCACTAATGCCTAAAACAAAATTCCGGGCAGGGTCATATTTTATGCTACAAGCCTGGTCACGCCCTTGCGATAGCGCGACTATTCCTAAAGCGATCTTGAATAACGCTCTTCCTACCACCTTGATTGACTTTTGAGTAACAGGTTTTCCACGCATGTTGATGGAAAAAGAATACCAGTCATCACCAATTGGCATTTTATTCTGTATTTCTCCAGATTTTTCTTTTGGAGAAATCTTTATATGAGTTGGGCTTGTTCTTTCCATACTCATATTTTGAAAATTCGCTTTTGGGAGACTGCCATCTTTTGTATAAGGAACGAATTGAACTTGTAAAAATGCGATAGGTTCAAATTTTGTTAGAGCGTTATCTAATTGAGAAAGAACTTCATTATTGCATTTATCACATACATATCCTTTAGGCAAAACCAATTCGTCATTACCTAAAGCTTCGGGGAAAATATGTTCCTCAGATTTAAAATTTCCCGTTGCACATAAGCAATATATACACTTAGGCTCAATTGATATTTTTTCACCATAGACAGCGGAATATTTGTCACTCTTTTCCACTGTCAAAATTGCTTGAAACAGAACGCTCATTAAAGCAAAAGCAGCGAGAGTATAAGAATAAAATTGAAACCAAAACAAAGGACCAACAAGGGGCGTTTTGGAAAGTTCATTCAAATACTTGCGAGCCTTTTCCTGATTATCAAAAAATCCCCCCTCACTGATTATCTGATAAATATTTTCGGCAGTGATATTTCTGTCATTAATGGCTATTGGTAACTGCCCTTTTCTTAATTCCTCAATACCGCCTTCAAATTTTTCTCTAAGTGCTTGAGGAATTTCCTGCGAAAATTCTTTCGTTAAAGTTGACCATATTTTTCCGAAGTACAAGTTGCTGGTAGGAGTAAGAAAACGGCGCATTAGAACTACAAAACGCATAGTTTCATTATTATCTGGCGTTTGATTACTCGCTACAGATTTTTCCCCATCAAATTTCAACTGAAATTTAAACTCACCCAATTGTCCCAATTTTTCGGCAACATTACGAGACTTATTGAAATGACGTTTAAAATCTCGGAACAATTTTGTTTGCATGTTTCTTGTTTTTACGGCGCATTCGGACGGATACGTTTTCTGGTGACGATGCTCTGCGTCGTCACTGGCGTGAAAAAAGGGCGTATACAGGGTCTGCCCTTTCGTTTTACCAATGCCATGCCGTCCCATCTTTCCCATCTTCGATTGCCACCCCCAGTTCCTTGAGCCGGTCACGGATCAGGTCGGACATAGCCCAGTTCTTCTGCTTGCGCATCTCTGATCGGACTTCGACCAGCAGGGCGATGAACTTATCTGAGTCGCCGCCTGAGGCTTTCTTTTCGCTCAGGCGCAGGCCGAGCACACCCGTGAGCGTGCGCAGGGTGTCCTGGGCGGGTTTGAGTTCGACGTCGGTGGCGCCCGCGTCACGGGCGGTGTTGACAGCGCGTACCAGTTCGAACAGCGCCGCCAGTCCGCCGGACGAGTTGAAGTCGTCGTCCATGGCGTCGGTGAAGCCCTGCTGGGCTGTCTCGGATTGGTCATCCAGCCACTTCAGCGTCTCCTTTAGGGCGCCGTGGGCGTCCGCGGGAGCCGGTTTAAGGGCGGACCGCAGCCGGTTCAGGCCGCGTTCCGCTGCCTCCACGATGTCATCAGAATAAGAGAGCGGGGCGCGATAGGAGCCGTTCAGGATCATCATACGCAGGGAGTCCGCCTCATGCTTGGAGAGGAACTCGTCAATCGTTACCAGGTTGCCGAGCGACTTGGACATCTTCTCACCCTGCAATTGCACCATGCCGTTGTGCATCCAGTAGCGGGCGAAGGGTTTGCCGGTGAAGCATTCGGTTTGGGCGATCTCATTCTCGTGGTGCGGGAAGATCAGGTCATTTCCGCCGCCGTGGATGTCGATTTGCTCACCTAGGTGGCTCAGGATCATGGCTGAGCACTCGATATGCCAGCCAGGACGCCCTTTGCCCCATGGGCTGTCCCAGGCTGGCTCGCCGGGCTTGGAGGCTTTCCAGACGGCGAAATCCATCGGGTGTTCCTTCTCATCACCAACTTCGATGCGCGCCCCTGCCTGCATGTCTTCAATTCTTCGTCCAGATAACTTGCCATAATCCGGGTCTTTCGTGACACGAAAATAAACATCTCCATTCTTGGCAGGATAGGCGAAGCCTTTCTCGATCAGGCCTTTAATCATACGGATGATCTGGGGCATCTCCTGCGTGGCGCGCGGGTTGACCGTGGCAGGCAGGATGTTCAGAACTTCAATCTGGCGGCGGAACTCCTGGATGTACTTTTCAGCCAATTCGGAGGCATCCACTCCCAGGGAGTTGGCGCGGTTGATGATTTTGTCGTCCACATCGGTGAAATTGATCACCTGACGCACTTCGTAGCCGCGGTAGATCAGGTAACGACGGACAATGTCAAACACCAAAGCAAACATGGCATGGCCGATGTGTGCGTCGGAATAGACGGTTACACCGCAGACGTACATCTTTACCACGTTCGGCTTGAGGGTCTGGAATTCTTCCTTCTTGCGGGTGAGGGTGTTGTAGACGCGCAACATATAAATTTCCTTTACTCTTTCCCTTCAGGGCGGGCAAAGATCATCCGCCCGGCGGCGGTCTGCAGGACTTTGGTCACTGTGACGGTGATCTCTTTGTTCAGATACTTGTTGCCATTTTCCACTACCACCATCGTCCCGTCTTCCATGTAACCGACACCCTGATTAACTTCCTTGCCTTCCTGGATGACGTTGACTGACATCAGTTCGCCGGGCAGGACGACCGACTTGACCGCATTCGCCAGTTCGTTGATGTTCAGGATGAGTACACCCTGTAGTTCGGCGATACGGTTCAGGTTGAAATCATTGGTCAGGATGGGGCACTTCATCTGCCGGGCTAGAATGACCAGCTTGTCGTCCACTTCCCTAACCCCCTCCACGTCCATGTCGCTGATGCGGACGACAACTGCTGAAGCTTTCTGCAATTCAGCCAGCACTTCCATGCCGCGCCGTCCGCGTTGACGGCGCAGGCTGTCGGGCGAGTCGGCGATATACTGGAGTTCATTCAGCACAAAGCGCGGGATGAGCAGGGTGCCGGGCAAAAAGCCGGTCTTGGCAATATCAGCCACGCGCCCGTCAATAATGACACTTGTATCAAGCAGTATGGTCCGGCTCGATTGTACTCCGCCAGCGCTTGTGCTTTCCTCCCGGCGGGATGTAAGCCCACCCAGGATATTGGCGAGATCTGTCTGGCGCATTGTGAAGATGGCCACACCGAAGTAGCCGAAAAGCAGTACGCCGACCAGGGGCAGGACTTTCCCTAGGGGGGAGGGCAGCAAGGAGAGCGGGAAGGCCAGCAGAGCGGCGGTGAGCAGACCGATCACCAGCCCGATCAGGGCGGACAACAGCGTCTCGGCAGCCAGACGGCTCAATAGGGCGCGCAGGGCGCGGATGGGACGGGTGGTGAGGTATGGCGTGAGTATCAGGCCAAAGAGGGCACCAACCAGCGTAAAAGTGATTGTGTAGAAAAGTTGTTGATCCGGGTTGTAGGATGACAACCCTTTCCCCACATAAACCCCCACGATGGAAAAGATTGCCATGCCAATGATACGAATAATAATATCAGCACTCATTTCAATAACTCCTCTCTAATAAATCGAAAAATAATTCAACTGGATAATAGCACGCCTGACATTGCCCGTCAATTGGTAGAAAAGTTGGAACCGGGTATAATCTGCCTACTCTTTATCGGTACTTATGAGGAAATATGGCTTTCGATCGCTTTGGACGTAAAATCCATTATCTGCGCATCAGTCTCACCGACCATTGCAACCTGCGCTGCGTCTATTGTATGCCCGAGGAGATGACCTTCCGGCCACCCGTCGAAATGATGCAGGATGATGAGGTGCTACTGTTGACGCGCCTGTTCGCTGACCTGGGTTTCGATAAAATCCGTCTGACCGGCGGCGAACCGACCGTCCGCGCCCATATTGTGGAAATCGTGCGCGGGATCGCTGCCACACCGGGTGTACAGTCCGTTTCCTTGACAACCAATGGCGTGCTCCTCTCGAAACTTTCCAAACCGCTGGCCGCAGCCGGGTTGGAACGTGTCAACATCAGCATAGACACCCTCGACCCAACCAAGTTCAAACGCCTGACGCGCTGGGGCGATATCGAGGATGTCTGGGAAGGCATCCTGGCTGCCGAAGCGGCCGGGCTGACGCCGGTCAAACTCAACGCGGTGGTGGTGCGCGGCTACAACGAGGAGGATGTCGTTGACCTGGCGCGCCTTACCCGCGAACATCCCTGGCAGGTGCGTTTCATCGAGATGATGCCTTTCGGCGGTGTCACTGACCTGCAGACCGGTCAGATGGTTTCAGCTCGGGAGATGCAGGAGCGCATTGGGCAAGCCCTCGGTCCGCTCATACCTGTAAACGGCGGTGAACTGGATGGAGAAGCGCAAATCTACCGGATCCCCGATTCACTAGGCGATATCGGTTTCATCTCGTCGGTCAGTTCACCATTCTGCGCGGATTGTACGCGGGCCCGCCTCACTCCAGAGGGTATCCTGCGCATGTGTCTCCTGCGGGAATACGAGATTGACCTGCTGACACCTCTACGGGCAGGCGCTTCGCTGGATGACCTGCGCAAGCTTGTTTTGGAAGCCGTCTGGAATAAACCCTGGGGACACGGTCTCGCCGAAGGGGAAATCCCCCTCAACCGTGTGATGAGCGAAATTGGAGGCTAACATTTCAACCAGGGATGCATGAGCGTGACCGGAATTTAAACATCATATCGAGGTGACTATGAGCTGGGAAAATAAAATTTTACGTATTGTACGGGTGGTTGACGCCCAGGAGATAGGAACATTTGGCCGTCTGTTGACTGCCATTACTGTCGTAGGGGGAAATATAGGCAACATCGAGCTACTCAATGAGAGCACTAATCAAGTGGTGCGTGACGTCACCATCTTTGCCGATGACGAAAAGCAACTGGAATTGATCCTGGAAGCCATCCGCAAAAACCGCGGCACCAAGCTGCTGGACGTTCGCGATGAGGTGATGGCCCTGCACCTCAAGGGTAAGATTGCCGTCCGTTCCCGCTACCCGATTGATTCCATCGCAACCCTGCAAAAGGTCTACACACCGGGCGTAGCGGAAGTCTGCATGAAGATCGCCAAAGATCCGAAACTGGCGCATACCTACACGTCCATCAGTCATCTGGTGGCGATCGTCACTGATGGGACGGCTGTACTTGGCCTGGGGGATATTGGACCTTTAGCCGGGATGCCCGTTATGGAGGGCAAAGCCATGCTGATGGAGACGCTGGTGGGCCTTTCAGGTGTTCCCATCCTGCTGAATACCAAGGACCCCGAGGAAATCATCAAGGTCGTGGCTGCCATCGCCCCCACCTTTGCTGCCATCCAGTTGGAGGATATTTCTGCCCCACGTTGCTTCAGGATCGAGGAAGAACTCCAGAAGCAGTTGGATATCCCGGTAATGCACGATGACCAGCATGGGACGGCGGTGGTCACCACCGCCGTGCTGACAGTGGCTTGCCGCAAACTCAGGAAAGACCTGGGCAAGGCTGTCATTGGTCAAATCGGCTTGGGCGCGGCCGGGAATGCCATTGCAAAAATGCTCATGAGCATTACCGGGAACCCGGTCTGGGGTGTGGACTTGAGTGATGAAGCTCTGGCGCGCCATGAAGGCAATGGCGGCAAACGATCCAACCTGAAAGAGGTCATGGCCAACTGCGACATTGTTGTCTCCACCACTGGCGCGCAAGGCCTCATCAAGCCGGAAATGGTGCGCAAGGGACAGGTCATCCTGGCCATCTCCAACCCGCATCCGGAAATTGAACCCGATGTGGCTCTTAAAAATGGCGCGGCCTTCGCAGCGGATGGGAAGTTGGTCAATAATGTATTGGGCTTTCCGGGCATCTTTCGCGGAGCCGTGGATACCTGGTCGCCGCGGATATCCGACGAGATGCTGTTGGCCGCGGCGCAGGCGATCGCCAACCACACGACAGACGACCAGCTTGTCCCGAATCCGCTCGACCGGAATCTGCATAAGGCAGTTGCTCATGCTGTGGCTTTAAAAGCCATTGAGCAGGGTCTGGCGCGCGCCGATTACGTGCCTTATATTCACGAATAAGCAGTCTTTGCATATAACTAAACTCCCGCAGGCTAAAACCTGCGGGAGTATTGCAAGTTACTGATGCTTTACCACCAGTTCCTTCAGTACCGTCCCCAACCGGTTCATACCCTCCCGTATTTTATCCGGGTTGGAATACGAGAAATTGATGCGCATGGTGTTCATCCCACCGCCGTTCGGATGGAAGGACGCCCCCGGTACGAAGGCCACTTTGCGTTCGATGGCGATTTTTAGCACTTCGGCCGCGTCCATCCATTCCGGCAGGATGCCCCACAGGAACATGCCACCCTGCGGTTTGGTCCAGCGCACTCCGGCAGGGAAGAGTTCTTCCATGGTCTCGAGCATCACATCGCGGCGTTCTTTGTATACCTTGATGATATATTTCACATGTTCATCCAGGAAGCCGTCTTTGGCAACCTCATAAGCCACCATCTGGTTAAAAGCGGCGGTATTCAAGTCCGCGGCCTGTTTGGCCTGGACCAGTTTTTTGATAACTTGCTCAGGTGCGATCACCCATGCCAGGCGGATACCGGGGGCAAGCAGTTTTGAGAAGGTGCTCAGATAAATGACATTCCCGGTGTAACAGCCATCGTCGCCGCGATACTGGCTGTCCAGCGAAACGAGTGAGGGTAAATGTTCGCCCTCGAAACGCAACTGTCCGTAGGGATCGTCTTCGACGATTGGAACGCCGTACCGGTCAGCCAGTTCAACCAACTGCTTGCGGCGTTCCAGGCTGAGAGTCGTGCCACCCGGGTTCTGGAAGTTCGGGAGCACGTAGATGAACTTCGGTCCGATGCGCAGCGCTTTTTCCAGTTCAGATGTCACCATGCCATTTTCATCGGACGGCACGGCGATGTACTGAGCCCCGTAAGCATTCCAGGCTTGCAGCGCGCCGAGGTAGGTGGGCGATTCGACCACGATGTGGTCACCCTGGTTGATGAAGACCCGTCCAAGAAAATCCAGCGCTTGCTGGGAGCCGGAGGTGATCAGGATATTTTCTGGTGTGATCGTGACCGCATAGCGACCGGTACGACGGGCGATCATTTCCCGCAGAGGAACATACCCTTCCGTTGTGCTGTATTGCAACGATTGCGGGCCTTCGTGCTCAAGCACATAATGGCATGCTTCCTGGAATTGTTTGATGGGGAAGACTTCCGGGGCAGGCATGCCTCCCCCAAAAGAGATGATATCCGGCTGCTCCGTCAGTTTGAGCAATTCACGGATGACCGAACTTCCCATCCGCTGTGTCCGGTTCGCATAACGATATTCCCAGGGTGTCTGCATTCTTACTCCTTATGTCAGGATATGGACAGCGACAAAAAAACCTGGCAGGTACGATTCACCTGTCAGGCTTCGCTGACTTTGTAACGCCAAGCAAGACGAATATTAGAAGGATTCGAAGCATGGCAGCACAATATTACCGTGTTTTTTTCATCTTTGCAACCCTCTTTCGCGCAGCTTTCATGAAGGTTTCCAAAGAACCCTTCCAGCAAGGTTTTGGCTCGTGCTACAATGAACCCCGGAGGATGAAATGATACGTTCCCGTGTTCTCTATTTGATCCTGACCCTGTGTGCCTTTACCATGCTCGGTTCAAGCCTGGTCGGATGCATCCTGGTTGCCACTGAGGCCTCCTCACCGACTCCCGATATTCTCTGCGGGAACGGCCTCTGCGATAATGGCGAGAGCTCTCTCTCCTGTCCGCTCGATTGCCCGGTAATCAGTTATAGCGGGCAAGTCCAGACCACCTACATCAATTCGGAGGGAATCGGGGATATTGCCGTGATGGTTGCCGCGCCGCAGGCGGCGCGTTATCCGGAGGGGGCGGGGGTGGTGGTGGTCGCCTCGCCAATTTTCAGCATGGCGGGAGGCTTCATGACGGATCCGGATCTCACCTCGATTGGTCTCATCCAGGTCAGTTACCTGTGGCCCGGTCAAACGGATACCAGGACCGGAGCCAAAAGCGGCGGGTTATTTGACTATGGCGGCCAGCAGTCCGTCCAGGTACTGCGGGACGTGATTCGCTTTGCGTCTGGGATCATTCCCGATAAAGACGGTCAAGACATTTCGGCTCTCGTGCATGTAAACCCCCTGACCAGTGAAGTGGGCCTGTATGCCTTTTCGGATGCGGGCATTCCAGTTGTCAACGTTTTTTCGCTTTACGGTGACTTGTTACCTGGAGTGCAATATTATGTCGGACGCGAAAACCCTACGGTGGACACCCTCTCGTGCTTGGAGGCTGGATATTTGGATGACACAGGTCAGCCGGTTACAAATCCGTTTTACAACTATCCTGCCAGTTACAATTCGGGGGCGATCAACCTGACTTATACCAATGTTCGCTGGGACGCGATTTATAAGGATGCACACACGGACGCCGTGGGCCGCGCCTATCTCGACCTGGACGGCAACGGTACCGTCAGCGCCAATGACTATATCTTGAGCTGGCGCGTCCCGGTCATGTTTGGGAAACGCTACTACTCCGTAGCGCTTACGCAGGCCCTGCTGAATAACGGTGCTCTCTCGCTTTCAAACTGGCCGGCCGATCTGGCCACACCGGAGGAAGCAGCCCGCGATTGGCCGTTCCGACAAAGCCCAGACCGCTATGCTGTCCTGCGTACGATAATGCCTGATTTGAAGGTAATGCTGGTTTTTGCGCAAAAGGACCATGTGCAGGTAGCGCAGGATAAGCCTCACATTCACCAGGCATTCCAGGGTTTCCGTTTCGAAGCCGGCCTGTGGGTGCGTTTGAACCCGGACCGGGCTTACGTACAATCGATGATACCGTCTGCCGGGGATGAATTCCCGGATAACCCGGCCAACACCGAGCCGGATGACTGGATGCAGATTGGTACGTACGCTTACCCTGGGCAAGGGACCGCAGCGCGCATGGTGCCGCTGGCCGCAGTAGCCGAGATGGCTGACCGCGCTCATTTTGGTCGTTGGGACGAAAACCTGGGCCAGGTGCTGTACATCTACTTCCCGCCGACCACCCAGCCGTAATAAATTCTACTTCCAACCAAATTCTTCAAAAGGAATCCCGGCCTGAAAATTCTCAAGCGCCCGCCGGACGTAGGGGATTGTGTTCTCCGGCAGGGCATCGAGGCCCGCCCAGCGCAGTTGGTCGCACTTACCCGGTTCGGCGTTGAACGGTTCCCCGTCCCAGTTCCGCACCTGGACGAAAAAATCCACCCGCTCGTCGTCTTCGCGACGATGGAATACTCCCGCGAAGACCATATCCACCGGGTCAATGCGGATCCCGATCTCTTCATGCGCTTCCCGAACCCCTGCCATGCGGACAGTTTCCCCCCTATCCAGATGCCCGGCTGGAACGCTGTAAAAGCCGTCCATGTAGCCGGTCTGGAAACGACGGATGAGCAGGATCCGGTTGTCGCGGATGAGGAAGAGATGAATGGTGACAGGGAATTTTGCATGCATGGATAACCTTCCTGCACAGGCTGGCTGCTTGAGCAGCCATGAATGCTTCTTGTGGGGCACTTCCAGATGAAAATTATAGACCCGTTATCCCATCTTACCGTCTAATAAAAAGAACACTCCGGGTCCTGATATGGGATCTGGCGCGCCGGGAGGTTCAAAACCGGTTTTATTTCGTTCTTTCACCAGCATATTTCTGGCGCAGGCTCCGGTTGGGAGCGGAGCGCAGCGTTTGCCGGTTGGCGGGTTTTCCCTTTGGAGAGGAGACAGCCAAAGTGCGGCGTGGTCCGCGTGGGGCAGGGATTGGGCGCTCCGGTGCCGGGGCAGTGTAATTAAATCCATCCAGGGTCTGGTGCGGCAGGGGTTTGCCCATGATCTTTTCCAGGGCGCGTACCATATCCCTGTCGTCCGGGGTGACCAGGGTGAAGGCGTCGCCGGTATGCTCGGCGCGGCCGGTGCGCCCGATGCGGTGGATGTAATCGTCAGAAGTGGCGGGCATGTCGAAATTGATCACGTGTGATATGCCTTCCACATCCAGGCCGCGGGCGGCAATGTCGGTGGCAACCATCACCTGGTAATGGCCGCTCTTAAAACCAGCCAATGCCGACTGGCGCTGGCCCTGCGAGCGGTCGCTATGCAGGCTGGTGGCGCGGAACCCGGCCAGCGCGATCTGGTGGGACAGTTTCTCGGCGCGATGTTTGGTGCGGGTGAAAACCAGCACCGAGTTGGTATCGGTGCGTTTGAGCAATGCCAGCAGAAGGGAGGTTTTCAGGTGCTGCGGTACAGGATAAAGAGCGTGCGTCACTGTGCGCGCCGGGCGGCTGAGACCGATGGCAATCCGCTGTGGAGCTGTCAGCGTCTGATTGGCTAGCCCTTCGATCTCCGCCGGGAAAGTGGCCGAGAAGAGCATGGTCTGCCGTTTGGCAGGGATGTGTTTCAGGATGCGCTTCACATCGGGCAGGAAGCCCATGTCGAGCATGCGGTCAGCCTCATCGAGTACCAGGATTTCCACACCCTGAAGCCTGGCATTGCCCTGGTTGAGATGGTCCAGTAAACGGCCGGGGCAGGCGACCAGGATCTCGACCCCATCGCGCAGGGCACGCACCTGGGGTGCAGGGCCTACGCCCCCGTAGATGGTGGCGCTGCGGATGTTCGTACCCGTTCCTAGGTCCCGGATGGATTCGTGGATCTGCTCGGCTAGTTCACGCGTGGGGGTGACGATCAGCGCCCGGGTCCGGTTGCGCGGACCGGTCAAGAGTTTCTGTAAAATGGGCAGGACAAACACCGCCGTTTTACCGGTGCCGGTCTGGGCGGTGGCGATCAGGTCTTTCCCGGCCAGGGCCGCGGGCAGGGCGGCAGTTTGGATGGGCGTCGCTTCGGTATAGCCGAGACGGTTGATCCCCGCCTGCAGGCGCGGATCTAGATTGAATTGGTTAAAGCTCACGATATTCCTTTTCTTCAGAAGTCCGGGGGTGTTGGGGGATTCGAGCGAACTCAAACAAACAACAGCAAGCGACTGCTGAACTAAAGCGATTATGTGCCAGTAGGGTAACCGAGGATGGCGGGACTGTCAAGGTGTTGATTCTTTCGGGATTGGTCCATTTTGTGGGGCCAGAAACAAGCCAAACGAATTAAAGTCACTTAATGTGCAATTTTCGCGGAACGAATACCCTTACAGGTACTATGTGCCCCCCTCTCCTGGAAGAGCACCGGGACTGCTCCGGAAGAGCACTTCGGTGCCTCGTGGCACCGAAACAGCCGATGGCGGCTGGAAGCCGCCTTAGCTAGGGGACGATGTATAGTCCCCCCATTTCACCCCGCCAAGAACCCGGGGCAAGAAACCAAAAATGGGGAGACTTGATTGCGGGGACGATCCGCCGGAAGAGCACCAGGACCGTGGCCGGCTACCTGAAGGCAGGAGGCAGAAAGCAGAAGCCTCGGTCAGGAAGGCGATTCGCGCGAAAACGATTTGAAACGAATGACCGAATCAGAGTGGATTTCTTCGGATGTTTCAATTGTTAAGGTGCAATATTAAAAGCGGCAAGGATTCCCAACACCCTCACCGCACAATTATTATAGTACAAATGTTCTAATTCGTCAATATGGTAATGGAATAATACTTACAGGCACCCAGGTTATCTCTTGGTTGCAGTGCCTTCGGTGTAAACAGTAAACCCGTCGAGATTGCCGGGTGGCGCGATCTCAAACCGGATGGTCATCGCTCCGCTGTTCCCTTTGATGTAGGTTGTTCGAAAGCGCGGCGCAGATGGGATTGGTTCGCTGACAAAGGTGATCAAGTTACCACTTTCTGTCGTGCCGACCGTGTAATGGATGATGTGCCCTTCGTTATCAAAGTAGATGGCACGCATGCCCCCGATGGGGTCGGGGTAGATAACGGTCAGGTCATCATGGGCAAACGCGGCCTGGTCCGGGACGGAGGGAAATTCCACGTGATTCTTACGTAGCAGAACCTGTTGCTGCAGGTCAAAATGGAAGACCAAGCTTCCCACGCCCAGGCCGGGCGCGCCGCCGCCTTCGCCCACCCATTCTCCCACCAGGAATTGCCAGGCATCCCAATAAGGTGTGGTCATTGGTTTTTCTCCTCAAGGTCAAGGATGCTCCCATTATACGCCTCACTTGAGCGATATAAGGAGAACCAGGGATTGCGGACTGTTGAACCAAGAACACCCCACTTAAGGAATACCCAAAAAGGGGTTTTGATGTGGAAGGAAAACCTCCCCCGTCAATGGACGGGGGAGGCGCAAGGATCGGGTTGAAGTCAGGAAGGGTTCATGGGTGGGGTCGGTTCCTTGGGTTTCTTCGGCAGCAGGCTTGTAACGATGAGAAGGATGCCGATAACCAACAGGATGATCGCCCAATAGTTCTGGAAGTTCCTGCCCAGGACAAAGGCCAGCAGGGAGGCGACCAGCAGGCCGATAGCCGGGTATATGGCCCAGTCGGTGGGCTGGGAGGCACGGCGCAGCCAGAGCAAGCCGAAGGTCACACTGAAGCCCAGCAGTAGAATGCCGGTCAGGATGCCGCTCCAGAGGTCCTGGTTGTCGGGGACGAACATCGAAATGACGACCACAAGACCGATGCTGGCGAAGATACCGGCCGGGATGAGCGCCCACCAGCCTTCCTTCCAACGGAAGTAGGCGAAGAAGAATGGCAGGGCAAATAAGAACATCACAACCGCGCCCATCACGTCCCCGCCGATGAGCAGGTTGAGCAGCGGGAAGGTCCCGATGAGGGCGATGACCGCAGCCGGGATGAGCGCCCAGCGGCGGGTGCGGTCTATCAGGTAGACGACCAGGAATGGCAGGGCCACGGAATACATGAACAGGGCGCCGATCAGGTTCCCGCTAACGTGGTCTGACAGGAGGGTGATCAGGCCCAGGATGAACAGCACCCATGCCGGGATGAGCGCCCAGCGGCGGGTCCGGTTCGCCAGAAAAACGAGCAGGAACGGCAGGGCCGCCGAGAGGAGGAACAACGCGCCAATCAGCGTACCGTCGACTCGGTCCGCCATCAGGGTGATGACAGTAATGACGGTCAGCACCCAGGCCGGGATGAGCAGTCCCCAGTTCCTGCGGTTGATGGCAAAGCCGACATACAACGGCAGGGCAACCGCGGCCAGGATGGGAGCCCCCAGGAATGACCCTTCGATGTTACGGGTCGCCAGCCCGATGGTCAATGACAGGGCGGCGCTGATGAAGGCCGGGAAGAGCCAGCCCCAGTGCTTCACGCCGTTCAGGAAGTAACTCAACAGAAACAGGATGGCGGCGCCGCCGAAAACGAAGACCCAGGCGTTGTCCGAGATCTTATTGAAGGCAATGTAGCCGAGTCGATCGGCCAGCAACGCCGCGCTCAACAGGATGAGCGCAATCCCCCAAAAAAGGCTTGCAGTTCTTTTCATGGTGTCCTTTTCTCCTTTAATTTAATATTGTCACTCTATCTACGCAACTGGTTCAGCGTTGTTGCCCGGCAGGATGCCACCGGCAACCAGAAGGATGGTTTCGTTCCGATGATACCCGATTCGCCTCACTTCAACCTACTCATCCGCTAACAACTGCTCACGAAATAGCTGAAAAACATCCATATATCCCGCTCCCTGATAGGGCTGCCTGCCCCGATCCATTTACCGGGCAGGACCTGTCAGGCATTCCAATTGGGTGCGATTATCTTATTTCACCTTCACAGGCAGGGAGGGGGCTAACGCCAGCTCATGACCGCTCAGTGTTTCGAACGGTCTGCGGGAAGAGGTTTAACTCCACGGCCCAGCCCAGTCCCGGCCAGCAGCAATCCCAGCCCGCCGATCAGGATATCGCGGCCGCGCATCACCAGTGTCAGGCTAAGCGCAGACGCGGCGGTGTAGCCGAACTTACCAAGGGTAAACACCTGACTGGCTTCCAGTGCACCCAGCCCACCCGGAAGGGGCATCAAGAGTGAAATCCAACCCATCATCCAGCCCGTAGTCATTTTCCAGAAGGTCAGATGGATGTTGAGAAAGGAGGTCATCAGGGTGTAATCAAGGAGCATACCTGCTCCGGCCAACATGGAGAATCCGATAGCAACCAGCAGGCGCGTCGGGTGGCGCTGGCAGAACCTGCCAGCCAACTGTTCGGCGACGCGTAAAAATCGAACCGGCTTGGAATTCTTTTTGATGAAAGGGAGGCGATGCATCAGACCGCTCAATGGGTAGCGGCGGTTGTAAAGCATAATAATATGGACGGGCGGCCACAAGATCAGGAACGTCAGAAGGATCAGATCCCCCGAAAACTGCAAGCCGTTTTCTGCCAGGACTCCGACCCGGATAATGGCCGTCAAACCCACTGCCAGCATAAGAAAGTCAACCAGGAATTCGAGCAGTTTATCCATCAGGACGGTGGCGGTGGCGTGGGTATAGGTCAGGCCGTATCTTCTTTGTAATGCAAAGATCTGCAGCGGTTCCCCGCCAACCTGCGGCCCGAGGGTGAAGTAACTGACCCCGAACACCGATACGCGTACGCCCAACAGCGGAAAAAAGGGCACCTGTTTATTTTCTGCGCGGACGATGATCCACCAACGCAACGTGGCTACCATGTAGAAGAACCCATTGAGCGTCAGGATGACGACGATCTGCCACCACTGCAATTGACGGATTGCAGCCCAGATTTCCGGGAGCGGCGCTTTCCTGAGTGCCCACCAAAGAAGCAGGACAAGGATAACGAACACAGCCAACCAAGTAAGCCATTTCCTGAGGTTCCTGCTCATGAGGTGAAAATACCTTTGCCTTTAATCAGAATCGAATTCTTTTAGATGGAAACGGAGCTAATAAAGCATCAAAGACATCAGAAATGTTTTAAAAATGAGATGGCGGGTTATTCTGCCATCTCATTTTTTTACAGTATTTTACGACTTCGGGAACCTGCTCACCACCAGCGCTTCGGTCGGGAGCAGCCCCCTGTCGCCGAGTTTCATCTCGGCGGGAGCCGGGCCGGCCTTGTCGGGCGCGGATTGATACACGTAGACCGGCGTCCCTTCGGCGGCATACTTCAATTCGACGAAAGCCTGGCCGGTCAGGGTGCCGTCCATGTCGGCAGCGCAGGATGTCACCCAGCCGATGACGCGGCCGCGCCTGTCAAGCAGCGGATCGCCATTGTGGGCCATGCGGACACCCTTCTCGGGGAAGCGGAAGCGCACCACCACGCCCTTGCGGGTCTGTTCGTGGGCGATGTAGGCCTCGCGCCCGATGAACCAGGGCTTGCTGGTCTTCACGTACGCCCCGAAGCCGGATTCGCCCACCCCCAGGTCAGCCTGCCCGCTCTTGCCGGAGCCGTCGCCCATCTCGTGACCGTAAAGCGGCAGGCCGGCTTCGGTGCGCAGGGAGTCGCGCGCGCCCAGCCCGATGGGCTTCACGCCGAACTTCTCGCCAGCTTTGAGGACTGCATGCCAGAAGGCGACCGTCTTTTCGGGGTGGACGAACAATTCGAAGGCCATCTTCTCGCCGGTGTAACCGGTGCGTGAGACGATCAGGTCAAACCCGCCTACGACTGCGTCGCACAGGTTGGTGCGCTTGAGCGCCATGATACGGCGGCGCGTCTCGGCGTTGACGCCCATCGCCAGCAGGATATCCCTGCTCTTCGGGCCTTGCAAGGCTATGTCCACGCGCATGTCGGCGCCCGCTTTCAGGTCCCGTAAATTGCGGAGCACGGCGTTGTAGCCATACGTGCGCGCCCCGGGCCGGAGGTTGTCCACCTTCACCCTGCCGTCCAGCACCGCTTCCAGCCAGGCGCGGTCCTTGTCGTCGTTGGAGGCGTTGACCACCATCAGGAACCTGTCCCATGCCCGCCGGTAGATGAGCGTGTCATCGATCACCCTGGCGTCGGGGGTCAGGAACTGGGAATAGAGGCTCTCGCCGGGCCGCAGCGATCCGCAGTTGTTGGCCACAACCGAATCGAGGAACGAGGCGGCCTCGTCGCCTTCCACCTGGTAGACGCCCATGTGCGAAACGTCGAACAGACCGGCGGCCTGGCGCGTAGCCAGGTGCTCTTCCAGCACCGACGAGTACCAGACCGGCATCTCCCAGCCAGCAAACGGGATGATCTTCGCGCCCATCTCTTTGTGGGCGTCGTACAGGGGCGTGTGGCGGAGGGTTTCGGCGGGGGGCGTCCATTTGAAATCGGGCCGGGACTTTTCCTGACCGGACGCTTCGACAGGCCCTTCGACTTTGCTCAGGACAAGCTCAGC
>Ga0209777_10000505_pt1 | contig 64179 bp, 61 predicted proteins | sample FrelakmetHBP12HB_FD_187147 | JGI IMG/M metagenome (GOLD analysis project Ga0209777, IMG submission 187147) | Freshwater lake sediment microbial communities from the University of Notre Dame, USA, for methane emissions studies -HBP12 HB (SPAdes)... | ecosystem: Environmental > Aquatic >...
GGTCGGGGAAAACACACGAATGCTCGAGTGCTTCCCCTTGCGTAGGAGGTGATCCATCTGCAGGTTCCCCTACAGATACCTTGTTACGACTTAACCCTCCTTGCTGAATCTCAGTTCGAAAACCCCAAAATGAGATATCCTTACTGAAACCCAACTCGGGTGGTTTGACGGGCGGTGTGTGCAAGGAGCAGGGGCATATTCACCGCGCAATGTTGATGCGCGATTACTACGGAATCCAGCTTCACGAGGGCGAGTTACAGCCCTCGATCCGAACTACGAACGGGTTTCGGGATTGCCGTCACCTTTCGATGTAGGAACCCATTGTCCCGTCCTTTGTAGCGCGCGTGTAGCCCAGGAGATTCGGGGCATACGGACCTACCGTTGACCTCTCCTTCCTCTGTCTTAGCGACAGCGGTCCCAATAATGTGCGCGCCTTCCAGAGAAAACGCTAGCAATTATTAGTGAGGGTCTCGTTCGTTATCTCACTTAAGAGAACGCTTTACAGTACGAACTGACGACGGCCATGCACCACCTCTCGAAAAATCAGGCAAGGTCATCAGCCTGGCCTTCATGTAATCGTCGCTCCTGGTGAGTTGTCCGGCGTTGAATCCAATTGAACCGCACGCTCCTCCCGTTGCGGTGCTCCCCCGCCAATTCCTTTAAGTTTCATCCTTGCGGACGTACTCCCCAAGCAGCAGGCTTAACAACTTCTCTCCGGCACTGGGCGCCCACAAAGGACCCCCAACACCAAGCCCGCAGCGTTTACACCCTGGACTACCGGGGTATCTAATCCCGTTTGCGCCCCAGGGCTTCGTCCCTCACCGTCGAATTCGTTCTAGTCAGACGCCTTCGCCACCGGTGGTCCTTCCAGGATTACAGGATTTTACCCCTACCCCAGAAGTACCTCTGACCTCTCCCGATCCCAAGTCTTGCAGTCTCCCCGGACTTCGGACAGTTAAGCTGGCCGATTTACCCAAGGATTTACAAGACCGGCTACGGACGTTTTAGGCTCAATAATATCGACCACCACTCGGGCCGCGGGTATTACCGCGGCGGCTGGCACCCGTCTTACCCGGCCCTTACTTCTTCTGTTTTTTAGACAAAAGAACAGCTAACACATAGTGCTAGCACTTGGAATTCCCTCATCGGGATTTCTCCCATTGTGAAGTTTTCGCGACTGCTGCGCCCCGTAGGGCCTGGACTCATGTCTCAGAGTCCATCTGTGGGCTTCCTCTCTCAAGGCCCATACGCGTCATAGGCTAGTAGGTGCGTTACACCCACTACAACCTGATACGCCGCAGACCAATCCTAAGGCACCGGAGTTTTGGATCTAGAAGCGTTCCAGCATCCTAGATCTATGGAGTATTATTCTCAGTTTCCCGAGGTTATCCTCCACCTTAGGGCATGTTATCCGCGTGTTACTCAGCGGTCCGCCGAGACCTTACGTCTCTCGACTCGCATGTCTTAATCGAATTCCAATAGCGGTGGCCGCCGGCAGGATCAACCGGAATCGATCCTGATACAAACTTGATTGCTGTATCAAGGATGTACTCTCTGAAATTGGCAGAACTACCAAGTTTCACCGACGATACCACATATCGATATCGTGTGTTTGCATCGAGCGTCGGAACCGAGAGAACACGTCGTTAAACGGAGATCTCAGTTCCCCATCGTTGTACACAGCCTTGGATTGTAGGCGACCTCACAGAAGGCCCGAAAGCCTGACTCAGTACCTATTCGCTGACTGTGCCTGAAGTTAGCATCCCCTTAACCTCGGTCTTCTATATAACGGTTTCGAGGAACTAACTAGGTCCCACACGTTTCCGCATGGCACCCTATTAGCTCTCTAATCCTTCGTGGTATAAGAGGGTTTGCATGAACGAGCCAGAGTTACAGGCTTTTAGAGCATCGCTTTGTGTCCCGAGGGACAGAATCGGTCATTGGATTTAGCCTCGATTCCTGTCAAGAAACGATTAGTGTATTTGTGTCGAAAATCTCATCGAAAATCGAGGCGCTCCTGAACGATCTTTGCACTCTTTTCTTTATGATTTGTAATCATACTCTATATGTGAAAGAGTCAAGAATCTTGATGCTAAATGCCACAAATTAGAGCGGATCGTTCTAACCGGAAGGGTTCAGTTGGCTTATCGTGATGAGTGCCAAAGGATCCGGGCCGAGCGCTCGGTCTCGCATCGTCCCGAGAAAAGCTTTAAGTGAGTTATCTGCTTTCTCAGGCCGAAGCGGAGGTGGCCCAGCCTGGCAAGGCGTTGGATTGCTATCTCGCCCCTGCGGGGCAAACATCCAATGTCCGTGAGGACTCGGGGGTTCAAATCCCCCCCTTCGCGCTCCCCTTTCTAGCCAGTATCTCGCGTTTATTGCTCAATCAATAGGATTGAATAAAAAAGCCTTCCAGATCATCAGCGCAAAACCCTTTCCTTTTCTCCTTATAACGATGAGGTGAGATCCGGGCTTTAATTAGTAGGTAATATGATATTTTTGATCCTTCAAAGAATAGATTTCAGCCCTCACGCTCATGATTCCTAGCGCTTCCTCAAACCTAGCCTCACTGACTCCCTTATTTTGGACCAGATTCCAAAGTTCATCCTTACTAAGTCCATCTGATCCAGCCTTACTTAGAATTTGATAAATGATGCTATCCACATATTCAGTTAATACTCCCACCGATGCATCGTCTTCCTGAGATTGGGGGCTCTTCTCCGCAGGACCTTGCTCGCCTTTCTTGACGCTCGTCGTTTGAGCTACTGCAGGTTCGCTTGACCTATCGGATTCTTCCCCTGGAGCCAACCACCTGAACTCCGGTTTCAGCTCGCCGTGTATCGATATATCGACGGTTAGTTCGAGGTTTGCACCGCAATTCGGACAATGGGCTTTCTGTTTCATTCACTCGCCTTATGATCTCATATCGAGAGGTCGATTCGGATTATATTGCTGTCGTTTGAAAAAGTTGGTCGCAAGATACGACGGCAGTTCGGATATGATTTTATATTACGGAACATTGTTAAGAAAATTGGTGCCCAGGGTGTCTTTCGCGAACGAGAACACGTGGAACAGTATCGTGCAGCGCAGTGGAGAGAACGCGTTCCATGCCAAGTACGAGAGGGCGATCGATGACCTCATGGCCAGACTGGTCGAAGGCATCGAGACATATCCCAACTTCATCGGTGGCAAGGAACGACCGACCGAATCCCATTTCAGCTTGACCAGTCCGATCGATGGTACGATCGCTACGGGCAGTTATCCCAAGGGCACACCTAAGGACGCCTCGGATGCTGTGACCGCCGCGGAGGATGCGTTCCGCAATTGGCGCAAGACGGACCTGTCCGAACGCCTCCGCATCTTCCGGAAGGCCGCGGAGATCGCCAGGAAGGAGAAGTTCGACATCGCCGCACTGATGACCCTGAACAACGGGAAGAACCGCAGGGAAGCGATCGGCGAGGTCGACATGGGCATCGACTACATGGAATACTATGCCAGCGAGATAGAACGGAACCACGGTTACGAAAGAGAGATCAGGAGCCCCACCCCAAGCGAAGGCGCGAAGAACGTGATGCTTCCCTACGGTGTCTGGGCCATCATCTGCCCGTTCAACTTTCCTTTCGGAATTACGCTCGGAATGACCACCGGCGTGCTCCTCACCGGCAATACCGCGGTCGTTAAGCCAGCGTCGCCTGCTCCCGCCCTGGTATATGCGATGTACGACATACTCGTTCGCGCAGGCATCCCGCCCGGAGTCCTGAACCTGGTGAGCGGGTCGGGGGCGGAGGTGGGCGAGCCTTTGGCGATCCATCCGAAGGTCAATGGCATAATCTTCACCGGCTCTCTCGAAGTAGGCCAGAGCATCCTCGATCGCACCAAGGAAAGGAGATACCAGATACCGGTCATCTTGGAGCTTGGTGGAAAGAACGCCGCCATCGTCAGCGATAAGGCGGACCTGGCCAAGGCGGTGAGGGGCGTCGTCTCTTCGGCCTTCGGGTACAGCGGCCAGAAGTGCGTCGCCTGTTCGAGGGTGTACGTTCAGAAAGCAGTCCGTGACGAGTTCCTGAGGATGCTGGTGAGCGCCACGGAGGAGTTCAAGGTCGACGATCCGAGGAAGAGGGAGTGCCGCACCGGTCCGGTCATTCATTCCCGCGCGGTCCATGAATACGAGAAGGCGGTCTCGATGGCGAAGTGCGACGGTCAGATACTCACGGGCGGGGTGAGGCTCATGGAGAACGGAATGGACAAGGGCAACTACGTCGCTCCGACGGTTGTGGTAGGCCTGGAGGAATCGCATCCGATGGTGAAGAACGAGCTTTTCCTGCCGATCCTATGCGTTCAAGAGTACGCGGAACTGAAGCAAGCCCTCGAATATGCGAACGACGTGGTCTACGGATTGAATGCCGGGATCTGCAGCGAGGATAAGCAGGAAACCGACTATTTCCTGGACAACATCCAATGCGGCACGGTGTTCGTTAACGGCGTTAGAGGCGCCACCAACGGAGCTATCACCGGCGTTCATGCCTTCGGAGGGTGGAAGGCTAGCGGTTCCACCGGCAAAGGGTCCGGGGACATCTATTATCTGTTGCAGTTCCTCAGGCAGCAGAGCAGGGCTTTCCCCACGAATTAAGGGGTGTTACGATGCTCGAGGACCGCCGTTCGGCGTGATTTCTGCACAATGGGCATCAGATCGAGGATTAAGTCATGAGCGCGGGCCTGGAACCCCGGTCCAACCCTTTTTATGGAACCATCGCTTGACGTATCTGGCTATCTCAGGGAAAGCGTTTCCATCCTCGTGCTTCTATTCCTGCTAAGAAAGTCTTCTTTTCTTTCGTTAATTCGGTAAAAATAGGAGTTTTTCCACGTGGTCCAAGCATTTAAGTACGCACCTTCCGGTTTGGGGTCCATGAACCAGACTGCCACTGCACCAGCCCCTCCTGCGGCTGACAAGAAACTTGAGCCTAAACCTGATCCCAAACCTGAGATAACCGCCATGATGGAACGCGCTCGCGCCGCCATGAAGGCCATTGAACACTATGACCAAGCCCAGGCCGATATGCTCGTCATGGCGATCGGTTGGGCGGTCGTCAAGGAGAAGGAGGCCCTCGCTCAGCTCGCCGTCGAGGAGGGCGGATTCGGCACGGTGCCGGATAAGATCATCAAGATCCGATTGCGCATGGCTGGAACGATCCAGGACATGCAGAGCATCAAGACGGTCGGGATCGTTGAGGAGAACCCCGCCAAGGGACTGGTCAAGATCGCGAAGCCAGTTGGTGTGGTGGCAGCGATCATCCCGTCCACCGGCCCAGATGCGACTCCGCCAATGAAGGCCCTTTGCGCCCTGAAAGGCAAGAACGCCATCATCGTCGCCGCACACCCGAAGACGCAGAAGTCATCGGAGCTGGCGGTCAACCTGATGCGCAAGGGCTGCAAGGCGATCGGAGTCCCAGAGGACCTCATCCAGATCGTCGAGAAACCCTCGATCGCCAAGACCCAGGAACTGATGCGCCAGTCTGATCTGGTCGTCGCCACTGGTGGCGTCGATATGGTCAGGTCCGCCTACAGCTCGGGCACACCTGCTTATGGCGTGGGTGTGGGGAACAGCGTCCACGTGGTGGACGAGACCGCTGACCTCGATGACGCCGCACTCATGATCAGCCGCGGAAAAACATTCGACTTGGCGACAAGTTGCCTGGCCGATAATTCCGTGGTCGCCCATGAATCGATTTACGCGCCGTTAGTGGAGAAGATGGTAAAGAACGGAGCATACATGTGCAACGCCGAGGAGAAGGCCAAACTGCAGAAGGTGATGTGGCCAAAACCGGCGCCTGTACCGAGCCTGGACGTCATCGCCAAATCCGCTGAGCACATCGCAGCGCTCGCTGGCATTACGCTACCAGCAGGACGCACTTACCTCGTCGTCGAGGAACACGGCACTGGACCAGATTACCCGTTCTCGGGCGAGAAGCTTTGCGTCGTCCTTACGCTATACAAGTACCACGGATCAATAAAGGCCGCAGTGGATCTAACGAACAAGATCACCGAATATCAGGGACTAGGTCACACCTGCGGGATCCACACAAAGAATGACAAGCACGTGGATGCGCTGGCGTTCGGCACCAAGACCGGTCGAGTGATGGTAAACCAGAATATGAACGAAGGTGCAGGCGGCCCCCGAAACGGCATGCCCTTTACCCTGTCGCTCTCCTGCGGTACCTGGGGACGCAACATCACCACTGAGAACGTCAACGCCAGGATGTTCGTCAACCTCACTTGGGTCTCGCGCATTCTCGCGACTCCGAAGCCGATCCCGACCGATGAAGCGCTCTTCGCAGAGTACTGGGCCAAGTACGGCAAGTAAGACGCTCAAGACGCAGTCAACAAAGGCCTAAACCCCTTTTCCTTTTCATCTCTTTTTTCTATTTTTCTACGGCCAAGCAAGAGGGGATATATGAATAAGGGCAGCGGAGCTTCCAATCACTCAGCCATCTCCGAAAGTTTGAATAGGTATACCCTGTGTTAATCAGCACGTTGGTTGGTTGAGGGCTTGACCGATTGTACGGTATCCGATGAGCGCACGGTGATCGAATGATGCTATATCTTGAAGCAAGAAACGATCGACCTCCTTCTTTTCGGCATCTTTGTGATGGGATACAATGAACGGATTGGAGCCAGTTCGTATCCTCCTGGTGGATGATAACCCTGCAGATGCAATGCTAGCGAAAGAACTGTTATTGGAAACCAAACTCCCTACCACCCTATCCTTGGTGACGGATGGTGAATATGCGATCGACATGATCGAGGAAATGCTCAAATCCAAGATGGAAATGCCCGAACTGGTCTTACTGGACCTCAATATTCCGAGAAGTAACGGTCATGAGGTACTGAGATTCCTTAGAAGTATGCCAAGCATAGTGACGATGCTTATTGTGATCTACACCGGGTCCCGCTCGCTGATCGATCTCGAGATGGCTAGGGTAAGCGGGGCTAACGGATACCTCGTCAAGCCGACCGATGCTGCGGAGATGGATGAAACCATAGTAGCTTTCAAAGAACTCCTTCAATTGTTGATCAGGATGAAATCGAACGACAATCCTTGACAAGCATAAATATCGGAATGGGATTGGCAATATGTGCGCTTCTTCGTCGAGACCTATGGTTGCACCATGAACCAGGGCGAGGGCCAGGAGATGCAGCACAAGCTATTCTCGCTCGGTCACTCCATCGTTCCAACCGCCGAGGACGCGGAAATAGTCGTTGTCAACACCTGTGTCGTGATCAAGGCGACCGAGCTGAAGATCATGAAGCGGATGAGGGAACTGCGGGAAGGGGGGAAGCAGCTCGTTGTCACTGGGTGCATGGTTGCCGTGCAAGAGAGCGAGGTCTTGGGTGAATTCCCAGAAGCCCTCATCATGCCCCCTTCCAGGTATGGATCATTCGCCGAGATGATCTCTGAACGCTTCAGCATAGGGGGTTCGAGTGTTGACAGGATCCAATACCCCTCAGATACGACCTTCATTCTGCCAATCGCCCAAGGCTGCCTTGGGCATTGCAGTTACTGCATCACGCGACTTGCAAGAGGCGAATTGAGAAGCTATCCAGTTGAGGAGCTCGTACAACTTGCCAAGAAAGCCGTCGATGGCGGAGCGAAGGAGCTGCTGGTGACCGCTCAGGATACAGCTTGCTATGGCAAAGATGTAGGCGGCAACCTAAGGGATTTGATGGAGAGCCTTTGCACCATAGAAGGTGACTTCAAGATTAGGATAGGGATGATGAACCCCGACAGCCTGCGAGGGCAAGAAGGCGATCTAGCCCGTATCATTGGGCACAAGAAGGTCTACAAGTTCCTTCATCTTCCGGTCCAGACCGGGAGCGACCGGTTGCTGAAAACAATGGGCAGGGGTTACAACATCAGCGAGTTCGAGGAGCAAGTTCATTCGATCAGGAAGGCGGTGCCGAGGTTGACCCTATCGACGGATGTCATTTGCGGGTTCCCGGGCGAAAGCGATCAGGACCACAGGGATTCGTTGGAGATGCTGCGAAGGATCAAGCCGAACATCGTCAACGTCACCCGTTTCTCGAGCCGGCCTGGAACCGCGGCCGAATCAATGGCCGCGCAGGTGGTCAGCCGCATCGCCAAGAATCGGTCCAGGGAGATCGCGAAACTGCGGTTCGAGATAGCTTCGGACATAAATGTCAAACTGATCGGTGAATGCATCGAGGTAATCGCTACGGAGGAAGGAAAGACCGGCACAACGATCTGCAGGGACCTTGCTTACGTCCCGGTCGTCATCCCAATCCAGCTCCCATTAGGTTCCAAGATAAGAACGATCGTCACCGAATCACATCCAACCCATCTCGTCGGGCGATTGATTGATTAATATTTTATTAAATATATTAGTACTGGATCAGCTGCGCATTCGCGAGATCTGATGCAATCGAATCAAAGACGCATATCCTTTTTAGGACTTCCTCATCTGCCTACGGTGGCAAGTGCCCAAACCGCTTCGTTTTCATTTTCTTCCAGCTGTGGCTATCCACATCGTCACTGCCATCATGGCGCATAGAATGATGCAGGAGACGTTCACGGCCGCGATCCCCCACGCCAGATACGGCGCCGAGAGCACGACCGCCGCCAAGGATCCGCCTAAGAACCCCGCACTGGTGAAGAGCGAGGATATAGTCCCCCGTAGCTCCGGGGAGAATTCCACGGCCAATGTCAGCTGCGACGCCCAGGCAATCGCGGAACCGATGGCGAAGATGGCAAGCGCCACCGCGTACAGCAGCGCTGTATCGGATATCAGCATGAACGTTAGAGAAGCGGCCATGATGACAAAGCCCAATCCAGCGCTCCTGAACAGCCCCATTCTCACCACAAGTTCGCCTCCGACCCTCGATGCCAGCAGCCCGACCAGTCCTGCCGCTGCCAGTATAATACCGATCCCTTCGCTGGTGATGAGCAGCGGAGCTTCGGACAACCTATTCGACACGAAGGCCTGGTTGCCGATGTAGCACAGCACTTGCATGAAGCCGGTGATTGAGAGCAGGACGACGGGGCGGAACCGCCATGCCCTGCCGATGCGGGAGAGCACCGACCTGGCCCAATCGGCCCTTGCTTCTTTTTTTTCGTTCTTCTGGCTCTTATGAAGGAATGCTAGTATGAACGAAAGGATGGCGATGAACCAGAAGGTCAGTCTCCAATCGACGATGGAGAACATACCTGCCACTAGCGGGCCGAGCGATATCCCAGCGGTCGTCGCCCCGGTGAAAAGCCCCATCGCCACCCCCTTTCTATCTCCTGGAACGATATCACCGAGCAGGGCCACCAGGACCGGTTGCAGGAAGGCAAACCCTATGCCCTGGATTGCTCGCGATAGATAGAACGTCAAGAGCTCAGGCGCCAGTGCGGTTATGATGCAGCCGATGGCATAGACCAGGAAGCCGATGCGCAATACCCTGCTCCGGCCCAGGACGTCCGAAAGCGCCCCTGTGAAAAGTGAGAAGAGAGCGAAGGGCAGCATGAAGAAGGTGATCGACAGCAGGACCTCGGGCGCGCCGGCATTGAACGATGCCTTGAGCTCCGGCACCAAGGCTAGGACTGCATTGGATGCCAGGGGCCCGATGAAAGCACCAGTGTAGATGGCGAAGCGACGCGCGTCCATGTGCGGCTACCCACAGCCTAAAGACGTCATTTATCAAGAATGTGCGCATCTGCTGGTGATGCTTTGACCCGATTCTGGACTTCCTCTTTATATACGAGAAATCAAATCGAGGCAACACAGCCCCGTAGTGTAGTGGTCAATCATGCTGGCCTTTGGAGCCGGTGACGGCAGTTCGAATCTGCCCGGGGCTACCATTCCTCTCCTGTCCAATATCGCGGGTGATCATCCCCATTATTTTATCATTCTGTCCGGGATTAGCCTTTCTTCCGCCCTCTCCAGAACACCGCTCCGATGCCGACCAGAGCTTCGATCACTAAGATCAGCATGATAAGCAATGTCGACCAATCGAAGCCCATCGATCCATCCGTTGGGTGCGCAAGAATAGCCACGACCGGCTCAGAGTAGGAGACATTGTGGTCCTGGTATTCGACCGCCATGAAGAGTATCCCGGAAGAGTGTGGATAGGTCAGATTGACCAGGGACGAAAAGGGCCCAGAAGTGTTGTACGACCCTACAAGACTCATCCCGGACTGCGAAGACGACTCTTGAAGATAAAGCTTGTAGCCAGCCACCGTCAGCATCGAGTCTTGACTTTGGCTCCAGTTGATCTGCATAAGTTGATGATAGTAATCGGTCTCGGAGCTGATACGTTTCGCACTCAAATGAGGCGCCGGCAAGGGTGTGACGCTGACAATATTGCTGCGATTCGATTCCGCTATCGAGTTGTTTGCACTGACAGCATACAAGTATGATAGATGGTTAGTGAGCCCTAGGTCACGGTAATCATCACCATAATATATGGATGACGCACTGAAATCGCTGATTAGGCTCAGGTTCTCCGATGATGAGCCGCGATAAATGGAATAGGAGGTAACCCAATGGCCACCATCCTCTATTGGGGCATTCCAGGTCAAAGATACCTTTCCGTCCATGGGTCGGACCGCCAAGCCCTAAGGGGGCGCTGGAGGCGCGCTTTCCCAGGCTGGTCCAGTTGCTCTGACCTTCTACCGAAATTCAATTCCAATTAGAGGGATTCTGGAAGTTTTGACTCGGAATCGCATGGATCAGGTAGGAACAGGTGCGGTATCTGGTGACGTTATGGTCTGCGTAGGAGTTCTCATTGATGTCCACCGAGTCTATGAGGGTCCAACCTTGGCCTTCGTACGCACGGAATATTTCGAAAACGGTGAAGCCGAACTCGCTGTCTTGTGGAATGCTATTCCATGTCAGCAGGATGTGGTCGTCCGCTTCGGTCGCGTTCAGATATAGGCGGGGTGCTCGGCTTTGCGGATGGTCATGACCTAAGGGGCCGTTGTGGGAAAGCTGGATGATCACCGCGATGCTTACCACGATCAGCAGTAAGAGCACCAGCGAAACGACAGCGAGCTTAGACATCGCGCGGGTATCTCGATTCAACCGGTGTGGCATCCGTTTCCCATGATCGGCACTGAATATCATCACGCCGAGCGCGATATTATGCTTTACTACCAGGGTCTCACTTAGCTACCACTTCTCTTTGTGGACCACTTCATTTGTGTCCAATCGGGACGTATGGAAGCCATCCTTCATCGGGCGGCCGATGGGAAGCACCGCGACCGGGCGGACGTTATCAGGGATGCTGAGCACCTTCGACACCTCGCGCTCGTCGAATGCCCCGACCCAGCAGCTTCCGAAGCCTTCGCTGACCACGTAGAGGAGGATGTGCTCTATCGCCGCCGCCGAATCCTGAAGGCAATAGAGCTGCGCCCCTCTCGTCCCGTAATTCCTGATCCGGTTCTGGTTGGCGCAGACCACGATGTTGACTGGGGCTTCCTCGATGAAAGCCTGTCCGAACGCCGCCTTCGCCAGCCTTTTCTTGGATAGGCCATTCCTCACCACGATGAAATCCCTTGACTGTAAGTTGCCCGCGGAGGGGGCGAGTATCGCCAATCTCAGAGCCTCGTTGACAATCTTCTCTGGTACATCTTCCTCCGTGAACGATCGTATGCTCACTCTGGCCTCAATGCTCTCGACGAGTTCCATGTCCGACCCCCCTGCTTCTAGGTACTACTAGCAAGATACTAGAGCAGGAATTCTTGTTTATACATTACGTTGCGAAGCAATCGCTCGCGGGTATTTCTTATCGACTTGAATAATTAGCTCAGTTCGATGAACCCAAGAAAAATTAGTTAATGAGGCTCGCATCTCCCATGCTTATGCAGGTGCAGTGCGTCATCGACCTCGAATATAAGAGCGAGGACGAGGCAGAGAAGGTCGCCAGATCGATCTCCCTCGACAACGGCCAGTACGCTCAGGCCAAGGTCCGCGGGAACCGGCTCATCCTGACGGCATCGGCTACTTCAGCGCCATCAATGCTCCATACGCTGGAAGACCTGATGTCCTGCCTGAAAGTCGCGGATGAGATGGTCAAAGGCGTCGAAGGATCAGACAACGGCCTCTCGGACCTTGACGACTAGGCCTTTCTTCACCGCGAGCATTTCCTCCCTCACCAGAAGCGTCCGCCCGATGGCGATCAATTTGTCTGCCTCGTCCACGATGAGCACCTCGTCCATCGGCACCAGGTGGGGATCGCAATCGAGCACGAAGCCTCCGAAGACGTTCTTGCCCTCCTTGTTGAACTCGGTCGAATCGGCGTTCACGATGACCCGCAATCGAGGCGAGGGGAATCGCTTGTGCAGTTTCTCCGCTCCGGCGGGACGCAAGGTGAAGAATCCGTCTGGTGCTCTCATCGATACCACGTGCTTTCCGTCGACCAGGACGTTCCTTATCTTGTCCGTGTTCTTCGATTTGACGATCTGCAGCTGGCCATCGAATAGAGCGTCCGCCGCACCCTTCCCGAACTGGTAGTCCGCAACGGTCTTGACCTTCGCGACGTCCAGATCGAAGCTGCTCTTCTCTCCCGATAACGCGGACAGCATCTCCTCCGTCGCCTGGCCGTCATAGATCAGGCACATGCCGTATTGCTGGCAATGGGAGAATCGCTCCATCATGCTCTTGATGTGCTCCTCCATCTCCCTGTCCTTGAGCTTAGGGAACAGCGATTGCGCGATGGGGTAGATCTCATCCAATTCCATCGGCACTGGACCGAACGGCGCCATGACCAGGAAGTGCGCGTCCGCCACCTCGGACAACCGCCGCATCGTGGCCGCATACGTCCGCGAATACGGTCGCTCCGCGTCCTCGAATCCGACCAATATCTTGCTCGCTGGCTGACGGTATCGGTCGAAGAATCTTTCCTCGTAGCGCTGGAAGCAGGGCCGGTTCAACGACTCAGGGCCGGTGTAGAACATCGCCCCGTCCCGGCTCAACGGCTCGAAGCGCTCCAGGAACTTGCGGTGCTCGCGTAGCCTCCGAAGTCCGTCCAGCAGCGCCGGGTGGGAGCGGCAGCGCATCTCCACCAATTCCCACAGCGTCCCTTCCAGCATGGCGCGCTTCGCGTGTTCGATCTCCTTCTTTGAAACGTAGAGGTTGTGCTTCGCCAGCGTAAGCATTCGCTCCTTCTCCGGAAGAGCGCGCAACGATTCTATACTGTGCGCGCGGCAGGCCGGGCATTCGCATTCCAGTGTCCTCAAGTCCGCCAGGTGCATCGTGCCCTCCGGGAACATGAGCCGATCGTCCCGGGCGAACTTGGCGTAGGAGGCAGAATCGAACATGTCGCAGCCGAGGAGGATGGCGAGCGCGAAGACCATCGGATGCCCCGCGCCGAAAAGATGCACCGGTCTGGCCGGCATTAGACCCTTCTTGGAGGCTATGATGACATCGACCAGCTCCGCGAACCGGTAGCGCTCCATCAGGGGCACCACTCCGCCGATTGGATGGACGTCAACGTCCATGCTTGCCATCTCCCGGGCGCAGCTCTCCCTCTGGTCGGGATAGGTCGATCCTTGGACGACGCCCGCCAGCATCATCTCCCCTTTGATGGAAACGGCCTCTCTGGTGCGGCGCAATGTCTCATCGACCGCGGTTCGCGTCTTCTCCGGCCCCCAATCTGGCTCAGTAAAGATGTCCAGGACGGTCCCGATGTCGGAACCGATGTCCCTTTGGAACGCAACGATGTCCTTGTTGAGCACTTCGACCTCGCCGTACATGTGGCTCTGGAAGGTGCCGCTGTCGGTCATGACTATCCCGTCGTAGCCGATGAGCTGATGCACGCCCTTCTCCAGAGCGACCTGCCTCAGCGCCGGGTCGTTGCGGATGATGTACGAGTTGGTGATGAGGGCCTGGAAGCCAAGCTCCTCCTTCATGACCGACGGCGCGATGGTGATCAAGCGCGGGTTCAGCACTGGTAGCAGGACCGGCGTCTCCAAAGCACCATGCTTCGTCTCGAACCGACAGATCCTTGCCAGACCGTCGCGCTTTAGGATCTCGAACATGGTTGAGTGTAGGCAGAGTCGATATTAAGGTTTTCATATCGCACTCAGTCGTTAATCACATGATAACGCCGGGGCTAGCGGCGACAGCAAAGGTTTATGAAGGCTCGAAAATGAAGCATCATAGCTGCTGGATTGTCAAGCGCATGAAGTTTATGCTCGCCTGCTCCCGAAACTCCTTACCTTTTCTTTATTTCTGGATGCGGTGAGATTCGGGCTGTGAAGAGATAATCAAACCAATTCTCTGTTCTTTTTATACGAAAAGAATAGCTTTTACACTGCCTTCTACATTATAGTCAACAAGGTGCAAAACGTGAAATGGGTCACAAGGGAAGGGGCAAAGGTGGACAGGATTGCATGTCCTTGGTTAATCAAGAGATTCGTGGACCTGAATGCTGAGTTTCTTTTTGTTCCTAGGGATCGCGTTTTAAGCGTTGCGAAAGAAGGTGGAGCTATCCCCTTTGACACGCCTGGAGCGGAATTGAACCATTATGAAGTCGATGGGGATGAGCGATGCAGCTTCGATGCAATAATCAGGAAGTACAACTTAAAGGACCCGGCCTTGTTGGATATGGCTGAGATAGTGCGCACCGCCGATTGTGCTCAAAAGAATCCCCGACCAGAAGGTACCGGACTCGAATCGTTTGCCCTCGGTTTCCGTGCAATTTCCAAGGACGATTTCGATAACATTCGACAACAATTCCCCACCTACGATGCGCTCTACGCCTATTGCAAGCTCAAGGTAGGAAACAAAGCGAAGCTGGAGCATGCGGCAGTAACGTTCTTGGAAATCACAGAACGCAAGAAAGTGGAACACCAACTTCAGGAACGGAAAAAGGAGCTGCGGGCATTTTACATGATATCTGAGATCTCCCAAAGGAAAGACATCACTATTGAGCATCTTTATCAGGATGTCGCGAATTTCCTGCCGGAAAGCTGGCAGTATCCTGAGATTACTTGTGCAAGGATCGTGATTGGCAAAAGAGAGTTCCGCACAATAAATTTCAAAGATTCGGCTTGGATGCAATCCGCCCCGATCAGAGTATTTGAAACGATCGTAGGGGACGTAGAAGTCGCGTACCTGGAAGAAAAGGTCGAACTCGACGAGGGGCCATTCATGAAGGAGGAGAGGCTTCTTATAAATGCCATTGCTGAGCTGATAGGGCATATCACTGAACGCAAGCTGATTGAGGAACACATCAAATAATGAAGGTGAAGATTTTCATAGACCAACTTTGGACGGGATGCGGTGAGGTTCGGGCTTTAAGGATTCCACCTCCGCCACTTTCATGCATCTCCCCTGCTCAGCAGTTTAAGCCCTAATCGGAATGAATGGAAGGGTCATTTCATGAAGCCAGAATTAGCTAAGGATAGCTGGAGCAATTATCGCAGGGCGCTGATCGAGAAGGACTGGGAAGCATTCGATGAGATGGCTAGCAAAGCGCGAATGACGCCTATGCCAGAACCAATAAGGCCTTCACAGATCCGGTGGAGGGCGGGCTGCTCTCCATCCTCCTAGAAAATGAGAAGGAACTGCGAAGGCTGAGGAACAGGTGACATTTGATTTCGTGAATTTGGTGTGATAGTGTTCCCTCTAAAATTCGGGATTTTCTTTAAGCTTCCTAACGGCTAACTCTATCATTAATGAGGGGTTTCAATGGCGCAAAAGTGTTCAATCTGCGGGAAGAGCGGGTTGCTAATGGGAGGCTATGCATGTGAGGTATGTGGAAAAAGAATATGCAAAGCGCATTCTGAACTCCACTCAGCTCAGACCATGATTTACAAAGAAATCGTGCCCTATCTCATCTCAAGCGCCCCGTCTTCAGTCATAGGACAAAGCGTGGCCCGGATAACGGACAATGGTACATACACCCAGGGCGTCCTTATCTGTCCTGACTGTCTCAAGTGGTTGCGTTCTGCTCAGAAAAGTTCCTAGGCTCGTCCGCAAGTTGAGAAGAGTACCCTGGATACAACAGTGCGTTGAGCAAGCATAAGGCTTGAGAGCTCAGGTGGTGCGGGCGTCGGCGCGCGATATCGAGTCAATCCAGATGGTCAGGAGAAGAATCTCAGAAATCGAAAATTCGACTCAAACCCTTTCCATTTTTTTCTCTTCCATTGTTGGGGCTATGCCTAGGTCCGGAAGTCTTGGATGAACGCGTTCAACGCAAGACAATTGACCCCTAGCGCCGCGATGAGAGTGAATGTTAGTTGAAAGGTTGCCGTCGACGACGCCTGGAAGGCGTGCATGATCGGCGAGTTTGGCGGGTTAGGGATGAGGATGATGGTACGTCATGAGCAGGCTCGCGAGGTCTTTGGGTTTCGTCATCGATTGTGGAATGTGGTGAGGTTCGGACCCCCAAGGGATGAGCTGATACCACTTTGATTGGCTCAACGATCAGACCTTTTTCCTAGCTTTTTGATGGGACACGCGGCCAATCCAAGAAATTCAAATCTGCTTTGCCACCTCTAAGATGCCGTTAATGATGAACTGAACCGCGATAGCTAGAACGATTATCGCCATTAACGCAGTTACCACCCTTAACCCGTCATTTTTGAGCCATTTGAAGAGCGAAGTGGAATACCTAAGTCCAACGTATGAAATCAGAATGGCGATTACAACGCCGATGAAGACGAAAGAAGACTCTAGAATGTCCGTCGCTTGTGAGGTAAGGAGCACCACCGTGGTGATTGCACCAGGCCCCGCCGTCAGAGGAAATGCTATAGGAATAATAGCTATGTCTCCTTCGCTGGCCGAGTACTCGCCCTTTTCAGTTCTAAGCATGTCCAAGGCCACAGTGATGAGAAGTATCCCACCTGCGATCTCAAATGCGGCGACGGTGATGTTGAAGAGTTTGAAGACCAAGTTGCCCGTGATCACAAAAAAGATAAGGACAAGGATTGAGATCTTCATCGATTTGGATATCACTCTCTTCTTCGCCTCAGCGTCCATGTCTCTCGCCATGGCTGCAAACACGGCTACCGTGCTGAACGGCTCCATGACGGCCACGATGGAGCTGATGGCGATCAAAGCGAATGCTGTGACGGTCAATGCTTGCTACCCAGTCTCGCCAATGCGCCGTTGAATATAAGAATTACGGTACCTCACTCCTGCAATCGCATTTCCTGATCATCTAATCTAATTGGCTCAATAAAATTCTTAATATTATCTAAAAAGATAATGATAGAATAAATGAGGAACAAGGATGCGGTGAGGTTCGGGCTATGAAACCAAAAAATGGTGGTGCAGGGGGCGTGATTCGCACCCTTGCCTAGCCAGATGTTGGAAGTCGCGCGTCAATCAGAGGGGTATAGACCTTTTTTGGGATGATGCAAGGACTGAAAAACACGCGATTTGACTCCATCAGATGGAAAAGTGGTCCAGAGTGACCACGCTGTCATATTGAACCTTTATGCCGGTCGTGATGAAAGTGTTCTTATCTTCGCTGCCACCTGGAGATATTCGATCAAAGTCTCCTCTTGAGGCATTGCTACGAGACGTCGCGCTTACGGTAACACTCATGGAGCTTCCATTGCCACAACCCGATCAATAAGTGCCTGGGCGAGTCGCTGCGAGGAGAGAAGTTTTGCCAAGTTCTTCTCGTTGCGTGTCACGGAGACTTTAGGATCCCTTTCCGTCCACGAATCGATGATTTCTGCGGTCATCTCGGGATGGAACTGCGTGCCCAGATAGCCTGGCCCCCCGTAGGCCTGACAAAGATCTTCCGGGCCGCCCCGGACGAGCAGGGACGCCCCCGGGGGCGTCTCGAAGTAGTCCTCGTGCCACTCAAAGACCCACGCCGGGCCGGTCGGTGCCCGAACGGGCATCCAGCCATATTCGCGGTGCTTCAGGTGCTTAACTTGGCCTCCCAAAGCGAGCGTGATCAGCTCGCCGCCCGCACAGACACCCATGACGGGTTTGTGGTTATGGAGATGCGTCTTGATGACGGAAAGCTCGTCCTCATACCAAGGCATCTCCCGGACGGGACCATCGTAGCCCATGAGGATTAGGAACCGTGCGGCCTTCTCTTCGGGGATATCCTCTTTGTGGGCCTGCACAGTTTTGGTGGGGATGCCCTTATCCTGGAACAGCAGCCTGAGGTACCCGGAGCCGCCCCCCACCTGATGCTCGACAAAGACAGCTGGAGGGGTCATAAGTTTCTACTCCTCCTCTTCAACTTCCTCAAGCAATTGAGCGATACAAACTGTCATATTAGATCCTGCTCCACTTCGCAATTTCGATATATGCCAGTATTTGTAAATAAAGATGATGATGTTAATATTATCCAATTAGATAATGATGAATTGAATGAGAGCTGCTGGCCAAGCCTGAAAGCAGCAGTACTTTGATGGTCTGATTTCAACGGCACAAAGGTTTATGATGTGCCCGGCAGGTGTTCCTGCGAATGCCAGTTGCCCAGTTCGAAAACAAGATGGTCATCGCCGTGCGCAAGGACATTAAGCTCTCGCCAGGCAAGCTGGCGGCGCAGGTGGCTCATGCGGCCGTAAATTGCGCCCTCAGCGCCAAGAAGAGGAAGACTGATTGGTACGAAAGGTGGTACGCCGAAGGCCAGAAGAAAGTGGTGGTCAAGGTCAAGGACCTCAAGGAGCTGCTCGAGCTCAAGATGGCGGCCGAGAGCGCGGGATTGGTCACGTCGCTCATCACGGATGCTGGCATGACCGAACTTCCGCCTAACACCACCACCTGCCTCGGCATCGGGCCAGCACCTGACAATCTCATCGACAAGGTGACTGGCCATTTAGGGCTGATGTGACGTGAAGCCGCACGTCCGGGTGCTTGGTATCGACGATTCCCCTTTTTCGTTCTCTGACTCCAAGGTCACCGTCATCGGCGTGGTCATGCGCGTTCCGAGCTACCTCGAGGGCGTGATGCGCTCCCGCCTCACCATCGACGGAGAGGACGGGAACGACGTGCTGGCCAGGATGATCAACTCATCTCGCTACAAAGAGCAGCTGCGCCTGGTCATGCTGGACGGCATCGCGATGGGCGGTTTCAACGTGATCGACCTTAAGGCGTTGAATCAGGCGACCGGGCTTCCGACAGTCAGCGTGACCAGGGACCCTCCTAACCTCGTCAAGATGGAAGCGGCCTTGAAACGACATTTCATCGATTGGGAACGACGCCTGCATCTCATCACCCAATCACCGCTCTTCCAGGTGCGGACAGCTCACAAGCCATTGTATGTCGCTGCTGCAGGTATCGATGAGAAGGAAGTCGCCGACTTGATCGATCGCAGCATCGTGCGCGGTGCTTTGCCTGAACCCATACGGATTGCTCATTTGATCGCCGGGGCGATCGAGAAAGGTGAATCCAAGGGCGATGCTTAAGCGGGGAGCTCCAAGCAGCCTTTCACCGTCAGCGCGACCCCCGAGTTCTTCTCGTTGATGTTCTCAAGCAGAACCTCAGTGCTGTTCCTGGTGAGCGGGAGGATATGAATGCGGAGGCCGGATTCAGGAAGGTCCAAGTGGCAGGTCGAGCCATCAACGGATCGATTGTGGCTGTGCCCGATCGCCCTCAAATGCTGCACCAATCTCTCCTCAAGCTGTTTCGGCTCGGTCGAGAAGAACCTCTTCTCACTCGAAAGGAAGCGCTCCTTGTTATTCGATTGGTAAGTCATGAGGCCTATCAAGGATAGCAACAGACCGCCTTCCACAGCAAAGGTCGCCGGATGCTCCGGGTTGAAGTCGACCGTGAACGATAGCAACGACACGGCAAAGACGCTGATAGCGGCGATATAAATCATCCCGACCACGCTGGTTATCAGCTTCGACGGCAGCGAGTTGCGCACCCAGGTCTTGAAATGTAGGTGGTGCATGCGCCGTGCTGGAACGACCATGAATATCGCGATCGCGATGGAAAGCCCGAAGAAGAATACCGTGAGCTCATCGAACAGGATGTAAGAGAAGAGCATTGCCGCCAGTACGCCCGGGACGACCGCTGCCATGACCAACTGGATGACGTTCTCTGCTCGTTCTATCTCGACCTTTGGGTCGCTTGCCTCGGCTGACATTCCCATCCCATGCCTATAGCGCGATCTCTGGTATAAAATATGTCTGCTGTTTGTCTGACACAAAGTTATGCATGCCCATAAGGGTCGAACCACGGGTTGCCCCAAATGATCGAATGGTGTTCAATAAATGGCGAGAATTCATTGTCGAGTAGCGCATCGTGCTTTGTTGGGAACGATGATCCTCGATCTCAAGGGATATTTTTCCCTCGATTATCCTGCTCCACGATTTTGCCTCGGTTACGCCTACTGGCTATCAACGGGAAGTTATTAATACTGCGGTGCTATAGGACGGGTGCTGAAGCGACCAAAAAACCCTCAACGCTTAAATATAATAAGCGTAATAGGGCGACAGCTTCCCATTCAAAGGTGAAATTAATGGCTCGAGGTTTATTCACTGCCAGCAAGCTCAGGAAAGACAGGCAGAAATTCCGGTGGAGTGATAGCACTTACAAAAGGAGAATGCTCAGGCTGAAGGAGAAGTCCGACCCGTTGGAGGGCGCTTCCCAGGCAAGGGGCATCGTCCTGGAGAAGGTTGGTATCGAGGCAAAGCAACCCAACTCCGGCATCAGAAAGTGCGTTAAGGTACAGCTTATCAAGAACGGCCGCCAGATCACCGCATTCGCGGTCGGCGACGGCGCCATCAATTTCATAGACGAGCACGACGAGGTCCTGGTGGAAGGCATCGGAGGCAGGATGGGTCGTTCTTACGGTGATATCCCCGGTGTCCGTTACAAGGTCACTCAGGTGAACAATGTCTCCCTGAACGAACTGGTCAGGGGCAGGAAGGAGAAGCCGGTGAGGTGAATTAAATGGAAGGAACTCAAGTCACGACCCCAACGCCGGCCCCAGCGGCCAAGGAAATGCTTCTTTTCAGTAAGTACAGCTATTCCGAGATCACCGTTAGGGACGCCGGACTGGCAAAGTACATCAATCTCTCGTCGACATCCGTTCCGCATTCCGACGGTCGACACGCCAACCGATCATTCGGGAAGGTGAAATTGAACGTCGTTGAGCGATTGATCAACAACATGATGCGCACCGAGGTCTTCACCGGGAAGAAGCTGAAAGCCTATAGAGTCGTCTCGGAGGCTTTCGACATCATCGCCATGAAGACAAAAAAGAACCCGATCCAGGTATTGGTGGAGGCTCTGGAGAACGCTGCTCCGCGCGAAGAGGTCACCAGGCTGCAGTTCGGAGGCATCTCCGTACCGAAGGCAGTGGACGTCGCGCCGTCACGCAGGCTGGACATCTCCCTGAGGAACATCACCAAGGGCGCCATCCAGACGAGCTTCAAAAACACCAAGCCCATCCAAGAGTGCCTCGCGGACGAGCTGATACTCGCTTCTAAGAACGACATGAACAGCTTCGCCGTGACCAAGAAGGAAGAGGTAGAGAGGGTCGCATCCTCGGCTCGGTGAGCACGGGCTTCTGCAACTTTGGGGTGTTTCTATGGGACGCAAAGAAGAGAATATCAAAAAGGCTCAGGCTATCATGCGCAATCCCAAACAGATCCGTAACATTGGGACGGCGGCACATATCGATCACGGGAAGACCACGCTCAGCGACAACCTGATCGCCGGCGCAGGGATGATGTCCGAGGATCTAGCTGGAAAACAGCTCATGCTCGATTTCGATGAGCAGGAGCAAGCAAGAGGCATCACGATCAACGCCGCTAACGCTTCGATGGTCCACGTTTTTGAGGGCAAGGAGTACCTGATCAACCTGATCGATACGCCAGGCCACGTCGACTTCGGAGGGGACGTTACGAGAGCGATGAGGGCGTTGGACGGCGTGATCATCCTGGTCTGCGCGGTCGAGGGCATCATGCCTCAGACCGAGACCGTCATCCGCCAGGCTCTGAAAGAACGAGTCAGGCCGGTCCTGTTCATCAACAAGGTGGACCGACTTATCAATGAGCTCAAGGTCACCCCGGAGCAGATGCAGCAGCGTTTCGTTCAGATCATCACAGAAGTCAACCGACGAATAATGTCACAAATGCCCGCCCCCCTGAACAAGGAGTGGCAGGTCAGCGTTCAGGACGGCACGGTCGCCCTCGGCTCGGCGTTCCATAACTGGGCCGTGAGCGCACCGTACATGAAGAAGTCCAACACGTCCATGAAGGATGTGTACGAGCACTGCAAGAACAACGATCAGAAGGCATTGGCCAAAAAATCGCCGGTTCACGAAGTCCTTTTGGATATGGCTATCAAACATGTTCCCAACCCATTGGAGGCGCAGAAGATCCGTATCCCGGTCATTTGGAAGGGAGACCTGGAGAGCCCGATCGGGAAGGCCATGATGAATTGCGATCCAAACGGACCGACCACCATGATGGTCACTAAGATCATCATGGACCCCCATGCCGGCGAAGTCGCCGTCGGAAGATTGTTCTCGGGCAAGGTCGTCAAGGGGATGGAGATGTACATCTCCGGCGTCGGCAACACTAACAGAATCCAGACCGTGGCGCTGAGCGTCGGGGCGGACCGCATCGCGGTCGAGGAGATGGACGCGGGCAACATCTGCGCCGTCGGTGGTTTGAAGGATGCCGTCGCCGGTTCAACCGTCACCACCATGAAGGACATGGAGTCATTCGAAAAGATCACCCATTACTCTGAGCCGGTCGTTACAGTGGCGATCGAAGCGAAGCACATGAAGGACCTGCCCAAGCTGGTCGAAGTGCTGAGGAATGTTGCGAAGGCTGATCCGTCGCTCAACGTCCAGATTAACCAGGAAACGGGCGAGAACCTGCTCTCTGGAATGGGCGAGCTGCATCTCGAGATCACTATTTACAGAATAGTCAACGAGCACAAGGTCGAGATAAACACCTCGCCGCCAATCGTCGTTTACCGAGAATGCGTGAAACAGAAAGGCGGTCCGTTCGAAGGCAAGTCGCCGAACAAGCACAACAAGTTCTACATCGAAGTGGAGCCGTTGGAGCAGGCGGTCTACGACGCCATCAAGGCAGGCGAGATCAAGACCGAAGGCAAGATCAAGGACCCGAAGGCCCTGGCCAAGCAATTGCAGGACCTCGGAATGGACCGCGATGAGGCGCGCGGCATTGTGTCCTTCAAGGACACCAACGTCTTCATGGATATCACCAAAGGTATCCAGTATCTCAATGAGACGCTCGACCTAGCCAAACAGGCGTTCGAAGAGGCCATGACCGTCGGTCCATTGGCGCAAGAGAAATCGATGGGCATGAAGGTCAGATTGGTCGATGCTAAGCTCCACGAGGATGGGGTTCATCGTGGTCCAGCGCAGGTCATCCCGGCGGTGCGTTCCGGCATCTACGGAGCGATGTGCCTGGGAGAGCGCACCCTAATGGAACCGATCCAGAAGATATTCATCAATGTCCCTCAGGATCTGATGGGTGACGCAGTAAGAGAGATCCAGGCACGACGCGGAGTCATCGAGGACATCAGCCAGGAAGGCGAGGCGGCAGTGGTCTCCGCTAAGGCGCCAGTGGCAGAGATGTTCGGGTTCGCGAGCGCGATCCGTGGTGCGACGCAAGGTCGCGCCCTATGGTCGACCGAGAACTCTGGCTTCGTAAGGGTGCCAACCGAGATTCAGACAAAGGTCGTGGCAGAGATCCGCAAACGCAAGGGACTCAATCCAGAGCCCTATGATGCAGCCTATTATTCGGGCTGAGGCGGAAAAACCGTTAAATATGAAATACGGTATGGAGAACTTAAACCGATAAATTGGAGGCTGGAATATGGCAGAGAAACCTCACTTGAACCTGGTGTTCATTGGTCACGTCGATCACGGAAAGTCAACTGCAGTTGGACGCTTGTTACTCGACACTGGCCACATCGAACAATACCTGATTGACAAATACAAAAAGTTGGCAGAGGAGAAGGGCAAAGCTAGCTTTGAGTTCGCTTGGGTCATGGACTCTCTGAAGGAAGAGAGGGAACGCGGTGTCACCATCGATGTGTCCCACAAGCGGTTCAACAGCGACAAGTACTACTTCACAATCATCGATGCCCCGGGCCACCGTGACTTCGTAAAGAACATGATCACTGGTACCTCTCAGGCAGACGCGGCCGTTCTGGTCGTTTCCGCGATCGAGGGGCCGCAGGCCCAGACCAAGGAGCACATCTTCCTGGCCAGGACCTTGGGCGTTACCCAGGTGATCGTTGCAATCAACAAGATAGACGCTACCAAGCCAGCCTATGATCAGAAGCGCTTCGATGAGGTCAAGGAAGAGGTCACCAAGCTCTTGAAGGGCGTCGGCTACAAGATGGAGAAAGTGCAGATCATTGCATTGTCTGCCTTCAAGGGAGACAACACCACCAAACCATCGCCTAACCTGCCATGGTACAAGGGTCCGACACTGCTCCAAGCACTAGACATGCTCGAAGTACCGCCTCAGGCGACTAACCTAGCGCTCAGGCTGCCAATCCAGGACGTCTATACCATCACTGGTATCGGGACCGTTCCGGTCGGACGAGTCGAGTGCGGCATCCTGAAGCCGGACATGAAGATCATCTTCATGCCGTCTAACAAGATCGGCGAAGTGAAGAGCATCGAGATGCACCACGAGCAATTGCTACAGGCCAAGCCTGGCGACAACGTCGGCTTCAACGTTCGTGGCCTCGCCAAGAACGATATCAAGCGCGGCGATGTGGCCGGACCGGTCGACAACCCGCCGATGGTAGCTAAGACGTTCACGGCCCAGATAATGGTCCTCAACCACCCTTCAGTGATCACGGTAGGCTACACCCCGGTGTTCCACTGCCACACTGCACAGGTCGCCTGTACCTTCATCGAGCTCCTGAAGAAGATGGACCCGAAGACCGGACAGGTCAAGGAAGAGAACCCACAGTTCCTGAAGGCAGGGGACGCGGCGATCGTGAAGATCCAGCCGACCAAGCCCCTAGTCATCGAGAAGGCCAAGGACTTCCCCCAGTTGGGAAGGTTCGCCATCCGAGACATGGGCCAGACCGTCGCGGCAGGCATGTGCATCGATGTCGAGAGAAGGGACATGACCTAAACCACTTACTTCAACTTCTTATTTTGAGGCATCGATATGGCACAACGCGCGCGAATTTCACTGAGCGGCACCGACCCGCAGAAGGTCGACAGTGTCTGCAGTCAGATCAAGTCAATCTCCCAGAGGACCGGAGTGGCCATACGCGGCCCGATCCCCCTGCCCACCAAGAAGCTGAAGGTGCCCTGCAGGAAGAGCCCCGATGGCGAGGGCTCCGAGACCTGGGACCGATGGGAGATGAGGATCCACAAGCGCCTCATCGATCTGGATGCCGACGAACGAGCGCTCAGGCAATTGATGCGCATACAGGTTCCCGATGGCGTTAATATCGAGATCGTGTTGCGCTCTTGAACAACGAACCTTCCTTATCAAACCACTATCTAATTTTATCCTGGCAACGTGCCGATCGCGCTTCTTGCGCAGAATTCTGCTGCGGACAGATAACTGCAAATATTTATTATTCAACGCAGGTTTTGGATTACAATGGCTGACGTGATCATTTTCGGGGTGACCCTCGAGAGTCTGCTTCTCTTCGTCCTAGTGGTCCTAGTGACGATAATCGGAGGTCGGCTACTATACAACCTGGTTCGCAACATAACCAATCAAAGTATCTCCAGGCGTGGCTCCAAGACCCTAGCGAAGGTACTTCAGTATTCGATCTACGCGATCGGGCTTTACTTCGGGATAGTCAGTGTCTGGGGGGTCGGCAATCTGACCGCCCTTGGCGCCTCATTGGGATTAGCAGCGTTGGGGGTGGGGTTCGCATCACAGCAGATAATTCAGAATCTGATGGCCGGGGTCATGCTGGCGTTCGATCGCCGCATATTACTGGACGACTGGATCGACATCACCGGGACCGTGGACTTCACCATCGCTCGAGTGAAGGATATCACTCTGACTCGCACGGTACTTCTAGACCCCAGCGGGAAAATGATATTCGTTCCCAATGCCACGATAATCAGCTCCATGGTCATCAATTACACCCGCTCAGCGTTCAACGAGATCACGATCCCGGTCAGAGTGCAATTCACCCAAGATCTGGAAAAGGTGAAGCGGATCATCCTCGAGGTCGCTGATGCGGACGAGAACATCCTTCCGAACGTCAAGAACCTCAAGAAGGACAAGTTCGAGCTACTGATCCAGAATTCGAAGGTAAAGAAGATTTTTGACCGCACACCGCCAATGGAATTGTTCCAGCCCCGGGTCCTCATCACCAACGTATCTGGCTTGGAGATATCCCTCAGCATCAGGCTATGGGTCATCGAGATTCAGAATCGCGATGAGATCGTGTCCAATTTCCTAAAACGATTAATGGAGCGCTTCGAATCGGAGAAGGTCCGTTTCAGTGAAGTCAAATAATTATCGCTCCTCTTTTCGGCTATTGCGCAAAGATAATTGCATGGGCTACCATTCAGACATGGGATTAGCATGCGTAGCGATGCGGTGAAGAAAGGGATCGAGAAGGCGCCGAGCCGGAGCCTGTTGCGCGCGATCGGACTGAACGACGAGGAGATGTCCAAACCGTTCATAGGCATTGCCAACTCATGGACCGATATCATTCCTGGGCATCTTCACCTTAACGAGCTGGTGGAAGAGGTCAAGAAAGGCATCATCGAGGCGGGTGGCAGGGCTTTCACTTTTGGCGTGCCAGGCATATGCGACGGCATCGCCATGGGGCATTCCGGGATGCGCTATTCGTTGGCATCGAGGGAGACCATCTCCGACTGCGTCGAGCTCATGATCCAAGCGCACTGTCTGGATGGCTTCGTGGGAGTGACGAACTGCGACAAGATCACGCCGGGCATGTTGATGGCTGCGGGCAGGATGAACGTCCCGAGCATCATATTGACCGGAGGACCGATGGAGGCTGGCAAGACGTCCTCAGGTTCGCGTATCGACCTGCAGAGCGTGTTCGAGGCATTGGGAAGCTATGCGGCTGGCAATTTGAAGGAGAAGGCGGTACAGGACATCGAGAGATGCGCCTGCCCTGGCGAGGGGGCGTGCGCCGGGCTGTTCACCGCGAACTCCATGGCCTGCGTCACGGAAGCATTGGGATTGAGCTTGGTCGGTTGCGGAACGAGCATGGCCAACAGCCGCAAGAAGCGTGAGATCGCCCGCAAGACCGGAAAAGCTATCGTTCGGCTGGTCAAGAAGGACATCAAGCCGCGCGATCTGGTGACCAGAGGATCGTTCATGAACGCGATCCGGGTCGATATGGCCATTGGCGGGTCGACGAACACCGCCTTGCATATCCCAGCCATCGCCATGGAATTCGATGTGGAGATCGATCTCAAGGTCTTTGACAAGATATCTCGAGAAGTCCCGCATCTGATAAGCATCCGGCCGAGCGGGCCTTACGTAATGAGCGACTTCGAAAAGGCAGGCGGCATTCCAGCTATACTGAAGAGGCTGAAAACGAAGATATCGGACGAGCGAACTGTGAGCGGCAAGACGCTGCATGAGATCGCAGACCAGGCAAATGTGCACGATGAGGAGGTCATACGACCGCTGGACAGACCTTTCCATAAGGAAGGCGGCATCGCTGTATTGTATGGAAACCTCGCTCCGAAAGGAAGCGTGGTCAAGCAGGCTGCGGTGAGCCAGAAGATGATGCGGTTCACGGGAAAAGCGAGGGTGTTCGATTCGGAGGAAAGCGCCATGGTGGCGATCAGAGGAAGAAAGGTCGTTTCCGGCGATGTGGTTGTCATCCGTTACGAAGGTCCGATGGGAGGGCCGGGCATGCCGGAGATGCTCTCCCCCACCAGCCTAATTGCGGGCATGGGCCTTTCCGATTCGGTGGCATTGATCACGGACGGCCGGTTCTCCGGGGCGACGAGGGGCCCCTGCATCGGCCACATCTCGCCTGAGGCGTTCGTGAAGGGTCCGATCTCCGCCGTAAGGAATGGGGACAAGATCCGTATTGATATTCCAGCGAGGAAGATAGAGCTCATGATCCCAGGGAAGGAGTTGAAGAACCGTCTCGAGAAAGTGAAGGTCGTTGACAAACATCCATCCGGCATGCTGCTCAAATATCGGAAGCTGGTCAGCCAATCCTCGGATGGAGCGATTTGCCGTTGAAGGGATAGATGGTCGATTTCATAACTCGAAAGAATATCGTGACTCTAACGCTAGGTACAAGATTGAGGATTGATTGGTCGCCACGAAATCTATTTAATCGACCGGGCGTTACAAGCACACCAGTGGGCCGGTAGATCAGCCCGGAAGATCGCCTGCTTTGCAAGCAGGAAGTCCGGGGTTCAAATCCCCGCCGGTCCACTCTCTCCCTATCTGGCTCATGCGTCAATAACCGCCTTTTTTGACATATCGATCGGATTCTTCATCCAGGCGTCGCGGAGCTGTTTGCTGACCGATTCATGCTCGATCTCTGCGTAGAACCGCTGCGTTGTTGTTAGGCTCGTATGCCTCAGCTGCCGACTCACTGCAGGTAGGAGGGAGAGGTCCTCGTTGACGGTCATCGAGGCGCAGGTCGAGCGGAAGTCCTTCAAACGGAAGGAGACGCCCGAGATCTCTTCGACCTCGCTCTTGATGACCCTGAACGAGTTTGCGGAGAAGAACTCGTCCTTGCCCCTCCATGTATTGGGGAACAGGGCAGAGGCCTTCTCGATGCCGATCACGTTCAGATGCTCCTCTCTCTCGTTGAGATAGCGCATGAGGAGTGGGACCACTTCGGCCCTCACGATGTCGACCTCCTCCTGGGCTCCCCACGATCCCTCTCCCTTCGGATGGCGTACGAAGAACCTCATCCTCGATAGCTTGAGGTCCTCGACGTGTGCAAGGCGGAACTCCTTCGGCCTTAGCATGCAGCCCATCGCCAATGCCGTCATGCCGCGCGCCACCGCTCCGTGCCATCCTTCCATCCCGCCCACTGTCGCGAAGATCGTCTCGAGGTCATCCTTCGGTATGACCCTGATCTTGCGATGCGCCTTCTTCGGAAGGTCGCATCCTCTCCGCTCCATGTCCAGGAAGGCATAGTTGCCGCAGAAGGCGAAGAACCCCTTGAGGTACTGGATATGCTTCAGTTGCGTTTCCCCGTTGAGTCCCTTCCTTCTCATCCAGGCGAGGAATTGCCGTACCTCCGCTTCGGAGAGATGCCTGGGATCCGTCGTGCTGATAAGCTCGCCGCTCTTGAGATCCTCGAGCACTTCCCCGATGTACCGGAGCTTCCGTTCCTCTTCCCCGTATGTGCTGTCTGCCACGATGCCCACCCGCGTCCCCATGTAGTAGGGTATGAGCGCATGGAAAGGCCGCGCCCCTAGGCGCAGCTTCGCCACTTCCTCGTCGTCGCTGAGGCTACGCGCCAATCGCTTGCGCGTGCGCGATCGCCTCCGGGATGAACATCGGCGGGACATCACTTAAGGCCTCACAAGCTCCGGGGGATACCCCTCTTTTATCTCACCCAATTCACCAACGGCGTTAAGATTGGCATAGCCAGTATGTTTAGGAGCAGTGGTGAAATAGGTCATTTTCAATTCACCAAACAATTCACCACAGCCGGTGAGATGATCACTTCTCGTCATCATCCCCTCTTCTCATTCCATATTTACGCAGATTCGCATCGTAGGCTTGCTGGAACGTTGTGGCATCGAACATCGATGCGCGGCTGTGTCCTTGCTTGAATCTGAACCCCAACAATCTCAGGATCCTGCCGACTGTCCGGGTCTTCGGTGGCTCGTCTTCGTCACCGATCTGACCGAAGTCCTCGCGAAGCTGGTCCGTGACGTCCTTTTGTGACATCGTCTTCGGATCACACACTTTGATGATCGCACCATTCATAGAAACCGGAGCGTAGACTGCCTGCAGCGCGAAGAAGATCTTCGCCTCGAGTGTCTCCCTGAGCCCTTGGCTGGCATCGTTCTCGCTTTGTGCAAGCAGCTCGAGGGTGCTGTCGCAATCCTTGAACATCACCCCGGGCACGAGGAGCTCCGAGGCCTTGTCGATCGAGCGGTCATCAAGGAATACCTCCCGGCCCTCGATGCCGTCCTGAAGCAGCGACGCCTGCGCCATCTCGTCGGCCTTGGCGATGAACGGCACCAGGTCGACCTTGCCGCTGAGGACCTGAAGACGGAGCGCGAGCAGCCGGCCGCGCAATTTCCCCGCTTCCTCTTGGTCGACCTTCCGCTTGATTTTCCTATCCCCGAGCTCGGCATCGCTAGGCTTCTGTGTCATACAGACCAAAAGGGAGCGATTCTCGATGTCCTCCCTCGGCTGGTGCTTCGTCCCTAGCGCCATCGGGCCGTAGACGTTGAAGAAGTCGAGCTCTCCCTTGTCGTTGCATCTAGCGACCCCCGGGCCGCTCTCGAACCCTCCCTTGATGATCAGATCGATGTCCGCGCGCTGCTCCTTCTGCACGTCCTGCAGCTCGTCGAGGCACATGGTCACGTGATACCGCTCGATCATCCTGAAGAGCCCTGGGCCCGTCGGCGTGATGTTGTGAAAGCCCCTGTAGCTCAGGAGCGCGAGGCACTTGATCGCCCGGGTCTTCCCCGAGTTCGTCGGCCCGTAGAAGCATAAGCGCGTCGCATGGGTCAGCTGCTCTTGGATCCAAGTGCAGATGATCCAGTTCGCAAGGACGGAGTAATAGCGGTCGTCCGAGAACCAGATGTGCTCCGCGAGGTAGCGCGTGAGATCGGTATGGAGATCGTCGTCGAGCTCGTCGACCTGGGGCTTGAACGGGAATCGAAAGAGCTTGACCAGCGTCTCCAGGCGCTTCTCGAGCATCTCTCCCAGCTTCTTGTCCTCGTCCTTCCATTCGCTGAGCGACTTGATCTCGATGAGCGTTTGGTCAGCGACGGCGAGGCCCACTAGGCCAGCGTCGTCAACGTATGGTTCATAATCATCGATCTCGAGCCTGCTCATCAGAACGCCTCCTCCTTCATGATCAGCTTGTTCTGCGAGCTCTTGGAGAAAACCACGTAGCAATCAGGCAGCGTATGCAATAGCTCGAGCACGCGCAGGAAGGTCTCGTCCGAGCATCTGATCACGATGCCCCTGGTCAGCCACTGTTCTTTCTCGCTTCTTACCTTAGTCCCATCCATTGAATCACCTTGTTTCTAAGTGTAACCTTGATCTCCCGTCCTTGGGGCATTCGCCTTCTCGAGCCGGGCCAGTCGGGCGTTCATGTCGACGAAGGCCTCGGCTCGAGATTGCTCGGTAAGAGCGACGCTCCGCTCTGCTTCGGCTATCTTCAACAGCAGCTCGTTATTCTGTTTGACGACGTTATCGAGCAGCTGAGCGGTCGTCTGGAAATATGCGAAGAGCGCATTGACCTTTTTCTCAAGATCGCTGGTATCGGACACGGTCATATTGGTATCCACCATCTTCTACTCGGATCAAGCGCCACCAACCGCTTGCACATCGGGCAGTACTTTATCCCTCTGGCCGTCCATCCGCTGTCAATATCCTGCAAGGGAATATGATGTAAGTAACAGAGATCCTGAGTTGCCGGTGATGTTACAGTTGAGGGCACTCCAGAGGGAACTGCACTTGCCGCCTCGCTCATCGTCTGAGATACCTGCCTTATCCCTAGTGGCGTGGAGATGTCGGCGTTCACGGTCACGGATGGATGGTCGATCATGCTCTCTAATTCGTAGGTGACAAACGCAGATGCGGCGGCAGCCGCTGCTAGGACCGGCCACATCCAAGGCTGTACTGAAGCAATAGCAATCTCGATCGCCAGCTCGATTCCCTCGATCACCCCTTGAGCCTCGACGGCCGCCCTGATCGCAGAGTTGACGCCCATCGCCAATATGGTCGCGCCCATCGCGTCGTTAATGAGTTGCGCCCCTTGCCCCGAGCCAATAATCCCCGGTGCGAGCGTCGCCAAGCTCGCCGTGATGCTGCCTATCCCCATATGAATGGCACGGTCCGCAGCGAAGATCCCTTTGTACGTTCCATAAAGGCCGGTGATCCCGCTCGGACCTTGGTCGTTAGGTTGTTGTTCGGTGAGCAGCCCGATCGAATTGGATTCCAGTTGATTGTCGACCTCGGCCGATCTCATCTCATTGTAGTAGTTGGTGTATTGCGCGCTGCTGAGCACGTTGTTGACTATCGACATCGTGTAGCTGGTCGAGGCGTCAGTCATCTCGAGTTCCTAAGCGTCAACGATGCGATTCACGCGGCGCTTCTTCTCGGGCATCGTGCAGCTCTGGCACCTCGATAGGTCTGGCTTCCATTCGTCGCTGTGGAGGCACATGAAGGCATTGTCGCCGATGTGATGACCCTCAGTCTCATCGACGAAGACAACGCATCGGTCGACCTTCGACCCGCGGATCTCATGCTCCTCGCTGCTCCCGTCCATGCAACGCCTCTTACTTCGGTCCAAACTTCTTAGCGACGTTCGCCGAGTCCGCTTGGATCTTGTTGATCCTATCCTCCCTGATGGAGTTCTGTGCACATTTTGGGCAGTATTTTGAACCGGCTGGACTAGTCTGGAGCTGAAATTTGTGAAGCGGACAGATCTGATTCGGCGTGGAGGTTATCGAAGTGACATTTCCCCTAGCGCCCTTCTCGTCTGGCAGCGGCAGGATATCCGGTTGCTTCTTCCTTAGTGCCATGTCCTAGCGCCTCCGTCCTTTGGAGACTGGCTTAGCCCGTCCCAGTGTCGGCTTGTTCATCACCGATCGCGCATTGGCCTTGACGGCCTCATTTCGGAGATATCTTCCGATCGCTTCGTTGTCCTTCTTCTTCGGTACTGTATCCATTTGTTCTCATTCTCCTTTATCATCATTCCCGGAGGCCGACGGCTTCCGGGTAAGTCGCGATATGTAAAAGTCGGGGGCGCAAGCACGGCATTCCTGCCGAGTCTCCCTTGCGTTTCCCCCCGTAAATGGTTTCACAGCCAGCGCTGAACTGTGCCTAATGCCACCCTCAAAGGACGACATCAAGATTAATCGCCCCCCGGCATCTTGATCAGAGGCCGCAAAACAGCTTCGGTCTCTGTGTTTGTAATTCGAAGCTGGTCGACCATGAAGCTGATCTCGCGGCGATCGCCGCTGGGATTAAGCGCAACGAGATCGACCAATCCGGGGCGAATTCCTTCAATATGAGGTTCGTGGATCTTGAGGAGCTGCGTACCACCCAGGAGCCCGGACTTGACCAGCTCGTAAGCTATCGGTCGATTACTAGTCCCCCTGTCAAGCAATTTGTCGATCCCAGGTCGAAATGGAAACCACCTGTGATACTCATGGGCGCCGTCGTCGGGACTCGCTACCGTAAACTCTCCCCTGACTATTATTTCGTGACGCGTTGGGTCAATTTTAACGATCTTTCCTTGAGCCTTGAAATCCTTGAATTCGAGATCTATCGCATCGTCGACCTCGAACCGATCTATGACATCGACCCGATTCTCAGGATCTCCCCAGACTAGGGCGGGTTCGATGGGCACGTTGTCACTGAACGTGATCTTGCTCTCAATGCTGGCATTACAATCTTTAACGCTTATTTTGGACTCGTCTTTCGAGATATTGCTAGTATCGTCGGTGCCGTCCTGACTATGAACTTCGACAAAATGTCCACTCTTCTTCGTGTCCCTGATCGTTATGTGTGGCGTCTTCGTCTTTCTGCCGGTGAGACCAGGCATTGCCTGGATTGGCGGCAGGTTCAATTTCTGCTCTATGCGTTCAATTCTCCTCTGGATGAGTTCGTTTGGCGTCAATGGCTTCGAGTACATCTGGATCACTCCTGCTTGGTCTTGGTCTCAACGCCAAGGATAAGAGCGATAGCATCGCTAGCACGTTCGAGTTCGGCAGTGATGCTCTTCCTTTGCTCTTCGTTGATGATGAGCTCATCTGATGGCTCCAGCTTTAAAACAAAATGGTCTTTCTTTTCTGTCATGGCTACCTCCGCGTCAGGATGGATCGATCTGCATTGATCGACCTCTTAACTGCCTCTCTCACAAATGCACTTCTAGGAACGAGCTGGCGTCTCGATTCGATCTCCGCGAGGAGGTCACTGCCGAAGGCGATGTTCGCTGTCCCCTTAGACACATGGTCATTCTTCGCCATAGTTAGCAAAGAGGCCATAGTTGTATATATGGCCAATGATATAGATGGAGCGGGATACTTGTGTACAACTCGCAAAATGAAGAAGATAGGAAGAGTCTCGAAGTGAAACATGCAAATGATAAGGAGAAGGCTCAAAGAAAATTGATTCAAAGATGGATTGATGAGAAGGACCCAAAGAAGAAGGAGAGACTGCAGAACGAGATAAATATCGATTTCAGAAAGGAAGTCGGCGCACAGCTGAAGGAACGGCAAGATCTGGGACTCAGTATCCTAAAGCGCGATGCCGTCCGCCGCATCTTCATGGACGACTATTTCAGTGAGAATAAACATTTGCGAAACGTTTTGGATCCCTTTGACCCGCCGCCATCGAAGCGGAAGACGATAGAGCGGATCAAGGCGGTCATCGGCACCATCATCGAGAACCAGCAGGAGGATGGATGGGTCTCGCGTTCTGTCATCAATAAAGCGATCTCAGGGTCGCCTCTTTTCCCCGACCCGACCACATTCCAGAGAACCCTTGGCCTGCTTTCGGACGCGAAGGTCATCGAAGGAGACTTGAGGCTTGTCCCGAGGCGACGTCGCCTCAAAGAAGAAAAGAAGAAGAAGACGAGGTTTTACCGCCTTGACCCTTCATTGCTCAGTGAGGGTTTCGATGCGCTCTCACGAAGAGAGAAGGCGTTCTTCTTGACCGATCAATTCGCTCAGATATTCAGGGAACTTGCGGAGGAGAAATACGTCGAATTGGGGATCCGTTCCGATCGCGTCGTGAGCGATATGATCGAGCGGTTGAGGGAGCGGTGGCCAATAATGAATATCACCGACGAGGAGATTGCTAGAACCCTTGAGGTTGTGAGTGCCGTTGAGATCAAGGATATGGATGAGGGGTGGGTGACGAACATGAAGGTCAAGCTCGCGAAGCAAAAAGCGGAACGAAAAGCCAGCATAAACGTTGACTAATAGGTCAGGTCTCTAATCCATCTCACTTCCTCGAGCGCTGCTGCTCCTTCATTGCACGGATGCAGAGCTCCACCGCGTACGATCTACTGGGGTAGGCGCGCCCTGAACCCCCTGGCAATTTATCCCCAGCGTTCATAGCGGCGGTCTTGGATATGCCTCTAGTCCGATCGAGTTTGACGGGATCCTCAGCAGATCTTTCTCGCTCTCCTCGGGATATCCCTTTCCTTCAAGGTCAAAGTATTTGACACGGAATTCAAGGGCAAGCTTATGATCTAGAAAAGTCTTCACAACCCAGTCAGCTTTCAAAATACCCACCACAGCATGCTCTCCAGGAATGAGCAAATTGACATGACTCCTTAATTCCTTCTTGGGCCAATCCACTAGGCTGAAGGCTTCCGCTGGCAATGTCGAGCTATATTCGAGCTCAATGTCGATGCCTGGTCTCTGTCCCAAGTTGACTAGTTCGACCACGACGTGAAATGGCCATTTGATCTCGTCTCCGCCTCTTGCATATTTGGCTGATACAACAATGAGGGGGCGTTTTTCCATCCTCTGGATCCTGAGCGATTCCGCTAGATTCTTGGCTGAGAGAGATAGATTCACCAACGACACGGCAGCACCGCCTATGGTTCCAGTTGTTGCCAGCAGGGCTATTATGTCCGAGCCGTACCTGTCGGATTTAGGATCGAGGATGAATAACCAAGCAAAGACGTCGAAGGCGGCAAGGACGACGAAGGTCACGATGGCCGGCCAGAATATCCTCAAGCGCGTCCATGTTGAAGGAGATATTGTTGTCATTTTTCGCTTTTCCTCTTCTGGTATTCCCTGATGCAGAGCTCTACTCCATGTGATCGATTAGCGTATACGCGCTCGTCAACCATCTTATCGAGCCACGCCACGAGGTCCTTGGGGATCGTGACGGAGATCTTCTCGCGCTTGTCCTTATCGGCCTTCCTGGGCGGTCCCGCCATGTCGGATGAATGAAGATGCTAACCTTTATAGGCTGTCTCATACTATCGGATAGTGTCGGATATTATCCGAGAAGGTTAAGACATGAGCCACAAGAAAGAGACGAAGAAAAAGAAGGTCCCCTACAGCGTCATGCTGGAGGAAGAGGACCTGCAGTTGTTGAAGGAACGTGCGGCCGAGATCGGCATACCGCCTGCGATCGTCGCGAGGCAGATCATCAGCTTCGCCTTGAAGAAGGTGGAGTTAATGAACGCTATAGACGACAGGACCTCGAAGGTGAGCGAATGATCGACCTGGACAATGTCAGCGAGGAGTACATGAACGGGCTCAGGGACATGGCCGCGCTGGCCTATGCCGTGGCCGATGCCGACCGGAGCTATAAGGACGGCGGGGTCCCTCCGGTCGACTTCTTCCAAGGGGTGGTAAGCGACATCGACATGTGGCGCGAGGAGAAGCTGATCGAGCGACTAGGCGCGAATGAGGAGGAGATCTGCTACACCAAGGATTCATTCGCTAAGGCCATCCCAGAGCCGGAGAAGCTGAAGGTCACGGTCCAATTGCCTAGGAAGCTGAGCGACGAGGAGGATAAGATCGTGCAGCAGGAATTGGACGATTTCGAGTCCAAGCTCGACGAGCTCCTAGGACCCCCGGCCGAGCCGTAAGATCTTACTCAATCGGTCCGGGCGCTGAGATCTTCGGCCCCGGACATTCTTTCTCTAACGACCTGATTCCACGCGCTTGATCTCAATATCGAACGACTGAATGAGGCGCGAGGCCTGGCTCTTGTACGATTCGATAAGCTTGATGTAATCTTTATTCAGGAGTGATGAATAGTCCTCGATCGTCGTATCGATCCAGCCCTTGATCCTCCCAGCCTCATTAGATATCGTACTTCCAAAGTTAGCTCGCTTGATGCGTTCATCCGTCTCTATTTTGACCATGATCCTGAAATCGACGAACAGGAAGATGAAGTGATCACTTTCGGCCATCCCCAGGCAAAACCCTTAAGTTGCGTCCTCTTAGGTCGAATGCCCAGACCGATGGGCCCTGGGATCGAGATGCACCGGTCCCGGGTGATATTTTCTCGTCAATCCCTCTGAAGATTGTTTGTCAACAAACATTGTCCGGAGTTATTCTGCGCAGAATAATCATGTCTTACCGGCCGGCCGGTGGATCTCACTTGCAGGACCTGATTATTCGCCGGCGAATAAGCAACGAGCTCCGACGGCCCGTCAATGCACTAGGCTGATGATGATCGAGAGCAGACGGATCACGGTTTCGACGAGATCGAAGAGCTGTTGAGACTTCATGGTTTTCACCTCATCGATAATATATGTATACGCGCATCTGGCTCGGTCTCATCTTCAGCCCGTTTCGCGTGACCGTTCGTCTCTCGATTATTAGTCGACTAATAAACTCGATCGCATCCCTCCATCGTCAGCGCATCGCATAGGGCGAGGCGTATTGAGGGGCCGGCCTGATGATCATGTGCATCGGTGGCTTCGTCCTTGCTCTAGCCAGTCCCCACGCTGCCAGGGCGAGGCTGTCGGCGAAGTCGTCATGCTCGTTCGCCGGATGACTGATGCGGACGGCGCCGGACGGCAGCGCCTCGTACTCGAGCAGGACGAGCTCGCGCTGCAGCCTGAACTCGCCTACAGGAATGGTGATCATGCGCTGATCGAACTTCGCCCTCAGGTTGTCGTATGCCCGGATCTTGCTCTCGTTCGTGGTCTTGAAGCGCAGGATCCTGACGCCCGATCGCTCGAGCGCATCGCATGGACCTAGACCTAGCCCGGTCTCCTCCGGCACGATGGCGATGGGCTTGAACGCGTCCCGGAGGCGCCGCACTTCAGGCAGCTGGTCTTCGAAACTCACCCCTTCGAACGACTTGATGTACTCTGCCTTGAGCGCACCGCCCTGATCTCGCGATAGGACCGTCATCACGCTGGCGTCCTGCTTCCTGCCCCAGTCTATGCCGATCGCGTAGACCTTGCCCGACTCCCTGCGGAGCGTCGGGGCGTAGTCCTGGAGCGCCTTCTGTATGCTCACTGGGTCGAAGTAGTTCTGCTGGCTGCTGACGAACTCGCCCTCGTACTCGCAGCGGTAGGAAGCGTTAGACATGCGATCGTGCTCTCCCTTCAGGAAGTCCTTGTCCAGGTAGGCGTTCTGTTCCGATCGGACATGGATCTTCTCATAGAGCGGCGAGTTGTACATCTCCCAGAGATGACCAACTCGCCCTAACGGAGTGCTGAAGACGGCGAGATGACCGTTGCGCCTGCTCAGCATCGGCGTGATAGCGTCGTAGACCGGATCGGGGACGTCCCTCGCCTCATTGACGAAGACGCGCGTGACCTCGGTGAATCCCCTGATCAGTCCGGTCGCAGGAAGGAAGTAGACCGAGGAACCGTTCTTGAAGGAGATCACTTCATTACTTGATTTGAGGATCGAGGCGTAAAGTTGATCGTTGCCTGCGACGAAGCAGAGGATCCTTTCGTTCAGGAGGTTGCTCTGCCTCTGCGCTGCGCTCACCACGACGATCTTGCTGTTCGGCTTGACTATCGACTCCCAGAGCGCGAAGCAGCCGATGACGAAGTCCTTGCCTACCTGCCTGCCGGTGACCGCGACGAGGTTGCGCGTGCCCTGCAGCAGCCTCGCGATCTCGAGTTGATAGTCCTGGAGCTCTATGGATAACAGGTCATTGAGGAACTTCGCCAAACCAGTATTGTCCTTTTGGGCGAATGCCAGGAGCTCTTGATCGGTGAAGGGTCTTACCTTGACCTCGATCATCGGCGCTTCACCCAGCAAGGAAGCGATCCTGGAGGCGATGTCCTGAGGGGTCGCCTTGTGCTTTCGCATGATCTTGGTAGTGGATGATGCGTCGCCATGCGATGGGCGCTTCAGGCCCATGCGCGACGCTTTCATCTTGACAGCGTCCGGCGATCGTCCAAGTTGATGCGCGATCCACTCGATCGACTCCTCTTTCTCAATGTAAAGGTGGCGCAGGATCTCCAATGAGGATTTATCCCAAGGTGGTTGTCGCGCTTGACCTACCGATGTTACTGTAGTTACTTCGGATTTTGTTAAGTTGTCAGTTGTCATGGCGCTTCTCCGAAATCCCTTGCAAGCCTAATCTCTTCACCACAACTCACCATCATTTCACCCTCTCTTCACCAACCTTAGAATGATAAGCCAGATGATGATTGATGAGATGATGTGGTGAATTAGGTGAATAGAAAGAGAGGATGGAGCGTCTCGAACGCGCGTCGATTTCTTGGGAAAAGGATAAGTTAAAGGGTTTCGCTTGGATTGTTAAGAATCCCGTTATTGACCATTTTGCCAGATGGGCAGACTGCGATTCCCCGCCGGTCCACCACTATACATATCCAGACAAATGTCTTTCAGTTTCAATTAAATGGGTTTTTAGCGTTAAGTCCATTTTTCTATTCGAAAGCAGGGGGTCCACTCACCGCCATCTTCATCATGATTTTATCTTAAGCTTGTCGATTTGAATCGAGATTATTAAGAATATTGAAATAAATAATAGACCAATCGTTAAGAAAGCAAGCAATCCTTGAAGAGTAGGATCTACAGGCGCCGTAGTTATCTCATCCCAACTTCCGAATTCATAACTATGGTGAGTAACTGTGGTAATGAATCCGTTGATTGAAAAGACGGTTATTCCAGCCAATAATGCGGTCAACAGGCAGACGAAAAAGGTGGCTGCTGCCTTCCTAAAATCCTCCTTACCCCCCATACACCCACCAATTTACTTCATATTGATATTGTCCAAAATAAGTCTATCCTGTTATTAAAACTCATTTGTTTTGGCCGGTTAGTCTGATATGTTCCGATCCACACCACTTACTATCTCCACGTAGGTTTATCCCACACCCAAGGTATTCTTTCCCAACCTCCCCAGGATGCAGGTTGGGGTCGGTCTTCACCCGCTCTTAGACCTCGGCCTTGCCCAGTCCGTCCGAGTTCCCGAAGTGGGTCTCGATGGATGCCCCGCTCTCCGTGGGCCTGTTCTGTTCGTCCTTGCGGGCGGTCTCGATGGCCCTCTTTCCCTGTAGACCTTCTGGACAGCGGTGACTGTCTTGATTTCGGGTTCGGGTCTGTGCACGATCTTTATGTCCAACGGATCGATGGGCCTGCGAGTCCGGGACTCGATGTCCCTGATCATGGAGCGCTCCTCTGGCATGAAGAACGATACCGCGGTGCCTTCCAATCCCGCTCTGCCAGTCCTTCCAATGCGGTGAATGTAAGTGTCCGGGTCGTTCGGCGCATCGTAATTGATGACAAAGTCCACGGCGTCGATATCCAATCCTCGGGCCGCCACGTCCGTGGCCACCAAGACTTTGATTGAACCATCCTTGAAGCTCTTCATTACCCGCTCCCTCTTGTTCTGGGCGACGTCGCCGTGGATGGCGCCAACGAGGTAATTGAAGGCACGCAGCTTCTTCGTAAGCTGATCGACTCTGCGCTTGGTTGCGCAGAAAACCATGGCTTTAGGATTCTCCTTGTCAAGGATCGTGCAGAGCGCATCGCGCTTCGTGTCCTTGTCAGCCATAACATAATATTGTTTGGTCAGGTCCAGGACGGGCTCATCCTTAGAGACCAGTATCTCCCGAGGGTTGGCCATCTGGCGCATCGCCAGATTCCTTATGTCCTTCGACATGGTCGCGGAGAACAGCAGCGATTGCCTCTTCCTGGGTACCTTTGATAATATGAAATTGAGGTCCCTGGCGAAACCCATATCGAGCATGCGGTCCGCTTCGTCCAGTACGACGATTGAAATCTTCGAAAGGTCCAGATCATTCCGATTTATGAGGTCCTTAGCCCGACCTGGTGTGGCCACGACGATGTCCGTGCCTCTATCGAGCTTCGCTATCTGAGGCCCGATGCCCACTCCCCCGTAGACGGGGATGCATGTGTGGCCGGTGAACTTGGAGAGCTTGGAGATCTCCTCGAAGACCTGATTTGCCAATTCCCTGGTGGGAACGAGTACCAATGCGGATGGCTCCCTCATCCCAGGCTTTATCCTTTCCAGTATTATGGATCCGTACACGCCGGTCTTACCAGTCCCGGTCTGTGCCTGGGCGAACATATCCCCGCCCTTAAGGCCTACTGGTATTGCTTCTATCTGCACGGGCGTAGGGGTTTCCCATCCCATGATATTCATTGCCCTGATTATCTCCTTCGAGACCTGTAGATCTGTGAAAGTTGTCACGATATTCACTCTATGAGAAAAATAGACGATCTGTAAGAATACAGGCGAATTTGATCTCAATACCTGGTCGCGACTCATGTATTTAAATATACGCACCAATCGACATATGAAAAGGTTATTACCAGCCCGGAATGATTGTCAAGCACTTCTTGCAATACCAGACCGGTTTTCCGATCAATTCGGTCGGAATGTACCTCAATGCGTCCTTCAGAGCCTCTTCGGGATTCTTGTAATATCGAAGAGTCATCTCGGCTTCGCATTTCGGGCACTTCATTGGATCCACATCCCCTTTGATATTCATATTCGCTCTAGCTTATATTAATTACAGTGAAGAAACCAATGGAATAAAGAAAATAAAAAGGGAATAATAGTAAAAGGTTTCGGAAGTTTTCTTAACCTTCAGGCGCAGGAACGTTCTTGGAAGGGTTACCCTTGCCTCTCGGGTCGGCGATCTGGTCCATTTCCGCCTTCTCCTTCTCCATTACCTCTTCCAGGGACCTCAGGTCGCGGCGGAGCTCGTCCGGTTTGGGTATCGGGCCGAGGACATCATCTGCCTTTCCGACCGACCTCTCGATCTCTTCCATGCTACTTACCGGCCTGTCTGGAACTAATCTGGACGATCCGAGGTATTCCGAGACACCTTCGACCAATCTTGTAAGCTCCATCGGGAAGATGAATTTAGTGGACTGGCCATTGCCTAACGCCTTGATGGTGTCCAAGGTCAGGACGGTCAAGGCCTTCGAATCCAATGGGGCTGCTCCTACCGATAATATGCGGAGCTTCTGTGCCTCACCTTGAGATTGAAGGATGATGGCCATCCTCTCTCCCTCGGCCTCCAGTATCTTAGCCTGCCTCAGACCCTCGGCCTGAAGGATCCTTGACCGCTTGTCACCTTCCGCGTTCAGGATGGCAGCTTTCTTCGCACCATCCGCTTTCAGAACGGCCGCTCGCCGCAACCTCTCTGCGGAAGTCTGCTCTTCCATCGCTTGCTTGACCTTAGGTGCCGGGTCGACTTCCCTGATCTCGACCGCCTCCACCTTGACCCCCCACTTATCCGTGGCTTCATCCAGAACGTCACGGAGGTGAAGGTTGATCTTCTCACGATTGGACAGTATCTCATCAAGCTCCATGTCACCAATGATAGAACGAAGTGTCGTCTGAGCCAGGTAGACAGTGGCCGCTCTATAATTCTGCACTTGGAAGAACGCTTTGCTCGGATCGATCACTTTAATGTAGATGATGGCATCAACGTTCGTCGGGGAGTTATCCTTAGTGATTACCTCTTGCCTTGGGACATCAAGCACAACCGTCCTTAGATCGAGCTTGATGACCTCACTGATCAAAGGCGTCACATAATTGAAACCTTGATCCAGTATCTTAACGAAACGACCCAAACGGATGTAGACCGCCTGTTCGTATGGTCTTACGATCCGAATTCCGTTCGCAACTATCACTACGGCTGCGATGATTGCGAGTATGAGTAGTGCTATCAGGACCACATCGACTTCTGCCATTTATTTACCTCCAATGATTGTTGATTTTTCCTTCATGGACAAACGGGCTTTCCATCCTCGTTTATTTCCTCGACCATGACATGTACCCCTTCGCTCGACTTCACTGACACTCTTGTGCCCACTGGAATTATGCATTTTGCGGTCGCGCTCCAGGATTCATGATCTATTTGCACCTTGCCCTTGAGGCTATCTGGTCTAACCTCAACGGTGATGACACCAGTAGTCCCGACCAATGAGGTTGCTACTCTTGTCTGTGGCGGGGCGGGCGGTGCGATCTTCTGGTACAGTTTGATCGTCAAGTATGTCGAAGGCGCCAATACGACGACCGCAGCCAAAGGCCCCCACCAGGATGACAGAATGTCAGGAAAGACGAAGCTCAAAGCTCCCAGGACTAGAAGCACAGTTGCTGGAACCAAAAGGAAGTTGCCGGGCATAGCTGCCTCTGCCAGCAGCATCAGGACCCCGATCACTATGAATGCAATGGATAGATCAGCAGCCAGTGTCATTAATCGATAGCATAGAGTTGTTAGTATTTCAGTTTATTGCCCGATACAGGCAATTATTGGACAATTGTATAAATCAGCGACTACTATCTCCTTTCCGTATCAGAATCTGCCCCGGGCTCCTCCACCACCGGTTCCTCCACCGCCCCATCGCCCACCCCCACCTCGACCGATTAGAGCTAGAAACAAATAAGGGATCCAAATGATGATCCTACCCTTGGTAACGACCACTAAGCAGATGAAGACCACAATGACAATAACTATTTGCCAATCAGTTAGCGGGATGCCGTTAATAGGGTAATTGGTCTGGCTCCCGCCCGGATTGACATAGTTGTCGATGAGTTCAAGTCCGATGGCATAGGTGTATAGCTTGATGCCTTCGGAATAATTGCCACTCGCAATATATGGGTCGAAATAAAGCTGCCTGAATTCTGTGAGCTTCACACCGCTCAGGATGTCTGCCACTCCCTTACCGGTCAATACCCGCCAGGCTTTCTCCGAATATGAGAACACGAAGAGTACGCCGTTGTCCTTTCCCGACTGGCCGATTCCGTTCTTCTCGAAGACCCCAATCGCGTAGTCGTTGATACCATAAGGTTGGGTAGTGTTCACGATGAGGACCGCAATCTGGCATGTGTTGTTCAGCTCCACCGCATAGCAGAAGTCGTCCAGATCGTAGAAGTCGTTGTAGGTCATGACCCCCACCCTGTCATCAACGTATGGTGTGATGGTGGGCGCCCAGGAGAGATCCTCCCTCGGGGCACCGGAACTCAAGATCAAAAATGCCCCGATCGAGGCGATGACGATCAGGATGATCAGCACCACCGAGATGGCGACACGCTTCCCCTGGTCCATCAATCAACCTCAAACGTTCAAGGTGTCGCCATCAGGCAACTCGGTGCCCCAATAGGGTTTCTGGATGAACCCGAACGATCCTACGAACACGTTGTTCGGGAACGATTTGATAAAGGAGTTGTAATCACGGACCGCACCGTTGTATTGACCCCTGACAAAGGCGAGCTGCTCGTTCTGATTCACCACTTCACCCATGAATTGGCTCACGATGCTGTCCGCGGTGAGCACTGGATAATTCTCCCACGTTAGAACGATCTGCGTCAAGTTCTGGTCCAGATGTGCGCTGGTATTGGCCAGAGCTTCGGCATTGGCGCTGCTGTTGTACTGCAGCATCCATTGGGTCCTGAGCTCGGTGATGTTCGTTAGAAGGCCTGACTCGTAGATCTTATAGCTATCGACTTGGTTGAGAAGAGTGGGCAGTATGTCTAACTTCGTTTTGTAACGGTTCTTGATCTGAGAGAGATCCTGTTCAACTGTCTGCTCCTTGCTCACCGCTCCATTGTAAGAGAGCACGATCAGAAGCCCTGTGACCAGCAAGATGCCGACCACTAGTACCACAACGAACATCTTCTTATCAATGGCCATTCCCAAACCTCAACTTCTGAACACGGCTCATGCTGATAAACCTAATCCTAAAATGCTTCGTGGTCATCATAAAGTTGTCAGGCAACGATCTGCAGGATGATTATGGAAATGATCAGGGTGACGACGGTGACTGGCAAGCCTGCTTTTATGAACCTCCAGAATGAGATATGAACGTCCATGCGCTCCCCGGTTTCGGCCACGATGACATTGGCTGCCGCTCCGAGGATGGTCGCGTTTCCCGCTAGAGTACTGCTGGCAGCCAACGTCAACCAGAGAGTGGTCGAACCAATGCTGATAACAAAAGGCGCTAGAAGCATTACGGCCGGAACATTGCTTATCAGGTTAGATAGGATCGAGGAAAAGGTGCTAAGGCCCCAAACGGTTCCAAGGCTCCCTCCGCTGCTATTCTGGAACAGACCGACCATCTCGGCCATCAATCCGGAGACGTCTACCCCCTTCAATACGACAAAGAGGCCGACGAAGAATAACAAGAGGGTCCAATCCACCCCTTTTAGGATGTTCCTGACATCGGTCCCCTTCTTGGAGATCGGTAATAGGAATAATACTGAAGCTCCCCCCATGAATGCCACAAGAGCGATAGGAATTCTGGTAAATGGAGAGATAATGAACCCGACGAATACAAGGAACAGCGTTCCCAGGATGAGATAGATGCTGCCATGGATGTGGCTTACCTCGGCAAGTCTGACAGCCTCCTCGTGGTCGATCGGCTTGCTACGGACCTTCAACTTGGAACAGATACCGCGGCTCGCAATATTCCCTTTCGCGGTGATGTCGTTCACTTGGACAAGATCCCGTCGGAAGACGATCCAAACTATCGCTATGGCGGCTACTAGACTGATCACGGTCACGGGTATCAATCTGATGGAGAAATCCACGAAAGAGATGTTCGATATCGCAGCAATGTAAACGTTCTGGGGGTTGCCCACCTCGGTCGCGACAGAGCCGATGTTGGCGGAAACTGCTTCTGCAATGAGGAATGGGATTGGGTTAGCCTTGATCAATCTGCATGCCCTGATCACGATCGGCGTGAACAGAAGAACAACAGCATCGTTCAAAATAAGAGCCGATAGGACAGCGGTCGCTACCATTATCAGCACAAGAAATTGGAACTGGTTCTTCGAGGCGGCGATGATCCTCATCGAGACCCAGGTGAAGAAGCCACAAAGCTCCAAGGCTGCCACGATGATCATCATGCCCAATAGAAGAGCCAGGATGCCGAGATCGATCGACTGGAAGGCCTGCATTGGCGTGACCACTCCACACAGCAACATGAGGGCGCCACCCATCATCGCCACGATCGGTCTCTTGACATTGAACCATTTGAAGCGGCGAATCGAAATGCCAAGAATGGTGGCGAGAAAAATCGCCAATGCCACAAATGCGATTCCTTCCATCTTCGGACGGTATCGCCTTTGCGGATAAAGCGATTGTTACTGAATAGCGATCGCATATTGTGTTGGAGAACAATATTAGCGGTGGGCTATTCTCAAAGAAAGTCGTTATTAAGATTTCAGGCCTGGATAACGGATTATCGGATTAAGGACCATCGTTATTTCCATATGCGTGAAACCTAGGGGACGGATCTTCTTGTCGAGCAGATCAGTGAACTCTTTGTTGTTCGATGCCTTGATCCTTAGCAGGAACCTTCTCTCCCCGGTCAAGTGGAGGATCTCGGACACATTGTCCATGGAGAACAGCGCCACCATGGCATTGTTTGACTGCGTGGGATCGATATCTGCGGATAGAAAAGCGTCAACCCCGATGCCGATGCGTTCCTGGTCCACGATAGCTGAATAGCCAAGTATGGTTCGGTCCTCCTCCATCTTCTTGATGCGATCCCGGATGGTCGATTGGGACCGGTTCAGCTTCTCCCCGATCTGCTCGTAGGTGAGCTTGCTATCCTTTTGGAGCAGTTGGAGGATCTTGGGATCGAGGTCGTCTTGCATATCCACCTTGCAAATTGATCGTCCGGATATATAGAATCTGATGGCAGGTGATTCCGATTATGTTCATTATTTGCCGGTGATCTTCTTCCTTCGACCAACTTTTACACTGTTCTTCTTATTCTGCTGGAAGTAGTCAGCCATGATCTGGTTATGGTCGAAGGCCAGCAAGGGAATGTCATTGATTGGCTGGAGAATTACTTCAGCGGCGTCGTCTCCTGCCTGAAGGTCACCGTCGTCCTGGGCAAGGACGTAGGCGACGGTGATGAAGTGGCCTCTGGGGTCCCGGTCAGGGTCGGAGTAGACGCCCAATAGCCGAACTGGCCTGGTGTTGATCCCCGTCTCCTCCTTAAGCTCCCTTACTACTGCCTTCTCCGTGGTTTCGCCATATTCCACGATGCCGCCAGGCAGCGCGAGCTTTCCCTTCTCCGGCTCGTGGCCCCTTCGGACCAAGAGCAATTTGCCGTCAATCAACAGCACGCCATCGACCGTGAGAATGGGGTTTTTATATCGTCTATTCGGCTCCCTCTCTATCCCTCTTTCCTTTTCATCGTGGCTGACGTCGAAACCCAACTTCGCACCTAATGTTGATTCGGAGGTGAACATTAATACCTATCTAGGCGTTGGCTCAATTGTGACGAAGCCGACTAAGAGGATACCAACCATCCTCACAGCAGACGAGCTGCTCGATAAAGCCTTCCGCCGGGTGCTGAAGATCAGAAAGGAAGGCGATGACCGGATGGATGGCAAGCAGAAGACGACCGTAGCTCGCCTTACCGCTTCCGGAGACATCATTTCCACTACGCTCATTCTTTATGTTAGAGCGTTCCCCAGCATGCAGAAGCGTGAGGAGTTCCATATGGAGCTGCTCGACCTCCTGGTGGGACTCGATCAACTTAAGAAATCATTGGCCGCCCTGAGCTGGTGCTCGCAGCAGGTCATGAAACTGAGGAAGGAGTACATCCGCCGTGCCAAGAACGCTCAGAGGGCCTCCGACCTGGAGAGGGTTCGAAAGGAGTACTATGGACGCGCCTCATCCATGATCAACCAGATCGCTGAGGACCTGGAGGTGGTATCGAAAGGGCGGGAGGCATTCAAGAAGCTCCCTGCCATCGATGCCAGCGTGCCCACGGTCGTCATCGCCGGCTTCCCGAACGTGGGGAAGAGCCAGTTGGTAGACCGGATTTCGACTGCAAAGCCGACCATCGCCGCCTACCCATTCACGACAAAGGGCATCACCATAGGGCATTTCCAGGAAGGCTGGAGGCGCTACCAGGTGGTCGACACACCAGGCCTTCTGGACCGGGAATTGAGCGAGAGGAACGACATCGAGCGGCAGGCGATACTGGCCTTGAAATACTTGGCTGATGTGATCGTGTTCATCCTCGATCCCTCCGAGACATCTGGATATACCATGGAGAAGCAATTGCGATTGCTCGCCGAGGTGAAAAAGGAGTTCGGAGCCATACCGGTAATCGAGGTGGAGAACAAGATCGACGTAATGGACTCTGGCAGTACTCGATTGAAGATGTCCGCATTGAATGGCATCGGGATAGAGAAGCTGCAAAGCGTCATAACGGAGCATCTCAAGAACAGCGCCAAGGCCAAGGTCACCGACGAGAATTTTGCAATCATCAAGGAATCGGGTCAGGAAGGGGAATAGAGTTGCAGCAGCTGGCTTGCAGCGATCGTATGAGGGCGTACTTCGAATCGCTCGCCAAGGAGGTCGATCGCAGTTATGCGGTCGCCAGACGAGCCAGGGCCAGAGGCATGGACCCGGAGACGTTCGTGGAGATCCCCCAGGCCGAGGACCTCGCTTCCCGGGTTGAGAAGCTTCTATCCGCCTGGAACGTCGAAGGGGTGGCGGCGCGGATCCGCGAGCTGTCCAAGGATTACAACAGGGAAGAGGCTTCCCTAATTATCGCGAAGGAGATCGCCCGCAAGCCGGCGAAGACCCGCGAAGAGGTCATCGACCGGGCCATCAGGGTCGGCCTGGCCGTTCTTACGGAAGGAATACTGGTCGCCCCGCTGGAGGGGATAGCGGGGGTGAAGATCGGCCGGAATTACGATGGGTCAAGTTACATTTCGATATCATTCGCTGGTCCGATCCGCTCCGCTGGGGGCACTGGCCAGGCCATGGCTGTGCTAATCGGGGACGTGGTAAGGAGGGAGCTGGGCATCGGCCGTTACATTCCCACCGACGGCGAGGTCCAGCGCTTCAAGGAGGAGATCCCGCTCTACAAGCAATGCCAGCACCTGCAGTATACTCCGAGCAACCAAGAGATCGAGCTGATCGCGAAGAACTGCCCGATATGCATCGACGGTGAGGGAACAGAAGACATTGAGATCTCTGGCTATCGCGATCTTCCTCGCATCGAGACGAACAAGGTCCGGGGCGGCGCCTGCCTGGTCATCGCCGAAGGGCTTTGCCAAAAGGCACCGAAGATCGAGAAGCACGTCAAGAAGCTCGGGATCGATGGATGGGATTTCATATCCGAATATCTGGCCCTGAAGAAGAAATCGACCATCGAAGAGGACGTTTCGAAGATCAAGCCGGATAGCAAGTACCTGAAAGACCTAATCGCGGGACGGCCTGTGCTGGGGCATCCCTCTCGCGTGGGTGGTCTAAGACTCCGCTACGGAAGAGGCCGGACCACCGGACTGGCGGCGATCGCGCTTAATCCGGCGACCATGCATGCCGTTGACGACTTCCTGGCTGTGGGAACGCAGATCAAGTTGGAGAGACCGGGCAAGGCAGGCGCGGTCACTCCCTGCGATGAGGTCGAAGGCCCGATCCTGCTTTTAACGAACGGCGATCTGGTGCAGGTGCATAAGGTCGAGGAGTTCGAGCTGGTGAGGTCGCGGGTGAAGGAGATCGTCGACCTGGGTGAGATTCTCATCCCCTTTGGGGAGTTCGTGGAGAACAACCATGTTCTGATTCCTGGGTCTTTTTCATTGGAATGGTACAAAGTCGAGCTCCGCAGATCGGCAGGTTCCCTTCCATATGGATGGCAGGACCCGGCCACTTTCACGGTGGCGATGGAACTCTCGCGCGCATACGATGTACCATTGCACCCCAAATACAACCTCTTCTGGTCCGACGTATCGCTGAGCGAGCTCGCAGAATTAAGGCAGGAAATATTCGAGAAGGGGAGCTGGAAGGAGGGCGAGTTGATTATTCAATCGCTCGGGGAGAATAAGCGGACATTAGAGAGCCTCGGCGCTCTACACCGGGTCGAAGCGGACCACATCATTCTTGACAAGTATGCGGAACCTCTGATCGCCGGCCTGGGGCTCAAGGTCAGCGGCGAGGAAATAATGGTAGCAATGGACCTCGCTGGCAACAGTTCCATCGAGGCGGTCTCCCGGGCGATGGGAGTAAAAATGCGACCGCGCTCAGTGACCCGCATCGGGGCTCGGATGGCCCGCCCGGAGAAGGCCAAAGAGCGGAAAATGAAACCGCCGCCCCACGTGCTCTTCCCCCTGGGCCTGAGCGGAGGCACCCAGAGGCTGGTGAGCGAGGCCAGGGAAGGCAAGGACATCGAAGTCGAGGTAGGGGTGCGCAGCTGTCCGGTCTGCGGCAAGACCACTTTCCAATGCAAGTGCGAATGCGGCTCTCACACCCTGCCGATCGATTCGCCAGCCCAGCAGCACATCGACGTCAACCTCATCATTGAGGCCGCCCTTAGGAAATTGGGGGAGAACACAGCCCCAGAGATCAAGGGTGTGCAGGGGATGATCTCCAAGAACAAAACGCCCGAGGCGATGGAGAAGGGCATCCTGCGAGCGAAGAATGACGTCTTCGTATTCAAGGACGGGACGATAAGGTTCGATATGACGGACGTACCGCTCACGCACTTCCGTCCGAGGGAGATCGGGCTGACGGTCGAGAAGGCCAGGGAGCTCGGCTATCATCTGGACCAGGACGGGGAGGAGCTCACATCGGGAGAGCAGATATGCGAGCTGAAAGTGCAAGATTACGTCCCATCGATCTCTTGTGGCGATTACCTTGTGAAGGTGGCGCGGTTCATCGACGAGATGCTAGAGAAATACTACCAGCTAGCTCCCTTCTACAACGCGAAGGACAGGCAGGACCTGATCGGGCACATGGTGATCGGCCTGGCGCCGCACACCTCTGGAGGGGTGCTCTGCCGCCTGCTCGGCTTCACGCCGACCAACGCCGGATACGGGCATCCGTTCTTCCACGCCGCCAAGCGCCGCAACGCCGATGGGGACGAGGACAGCGCGATATTGCTGATGGACGGGCTGATCAACTTCTCCCGCTCGTTCCTGCCGGAAAGGCGGGGCGGGCTGATGGACGCGCCTCTGATACTGACCACCAGGATTGACCCGAACGAGGTGGACAAGGAGGCGCACAACATCGACATGACCAAGGAGTACCCCTTGGAGTTCTACCTCGCCACCTTGGAGTACAAGCAACCGAAGGACTTGCAGGAGCACATGGACCTGGTCGGCGGTCGCTTGGGCTCGGTGCTTCAATACGAAGGCTTCGGGTTCACTCACGATACCAATGATATAAGCGAGGGGCCGAGGGACTCAGCCTACAAGATTTTGGAAACGATGGAGGACAAGCTGAATGCGCAGCTGGTGCTGGCGCACAAGATCCGGGCGGTCGATGAGGTTGACGTCGTCTACCGGGTGGTGACTCGTCACCTTTTGCCGGACATGATCGGCAACCTGAAGTCCTTCAGCGGCCAGAAGCTCCGTTGCACCAAGTGCGGCGCCTCCTATCGCCGCATCCCGCTCTTAGGCAAATGCTATTGCGGCAACAATTTGACGCTCACGGTCCACGTCAGCTCGGTCAAGAAGTACCTGGATATGACCAAGGAGATCTCGAACCGGTTCATGATCGACAGCTACACCCGCCAAAGAGTGGAGCTGATCGAGAAATCGATCGACTCGTTGTTCGAGAACGACCGGGTGAAGAAGTGCAAGCTCTCCGACTTCATGTGATCGTTTGGAAATAAATGGATAACGGGGCTCGCCCCCTTGTTCGCAGGAAAATAGGGTCTACGCGGCGCTCTCGAGCGAGGAGATCAGTTCACGCAAATCTTCGAATCGCTTCTCCAGGATCTTCAACGCCATATCCAGCGCTTGCCTGGCCGTTAAAGACCCGTCGGTCTCGAAGGTGAACACGAACTTGGTGTCGTCCGGTTCCACGGTGATAGCCTTACTCTTGCATTCCCTGATGCAGGAAAGGCAGAGCATGCAGGCTCCCTCGTTCTTCACGACGATGCCTTTGCCCTCTTTCGCGAAGACGCCTCTGGGGCAGGCCTTGACACAGGTCGCGCCCTTGTCGCACTTGGAGGCGTCGATTCTAACTTTCGCGGCGTACTTGTACCCAACGCCCGAGGTCGCCTGCCACTTGGCATGCTGGTTCCCGGTGCCGAGCTCGGCGAAAGCGTAAGCGAGTATTGCCTGCCTCGGTCCCAAGCGAACGATAGGGATGAGCTCGTCCTTGACCTTCAAGGTGGGATCTCCCAACGGTTCAAGATCCCCAGAGTACACGTCGCATGGACCTTTCTTGTTGATCGAGTACATGATGGTGCATTGCGGACAGCCCTCTCCACCACAGGTACAATCCTTCTTGAACAGGTACTTCTCCGGGTCGGAAGGAATCGGTACTAATCCCAGTCGGTGAGAGACGATCTCGTCGAAGAGACAACTGACGCTCTCGAACTCCTCGCTCTCATCCTCCGATCCGCCCTGGATAGCACCCAAGTGGAACTCCACCGTCTCGATCGCCATCTTAGGGATATCTCCGATTAGCGCGCGCCTCAATGCGTTCGCGTACTCGGGGCTGGCGTCGGAAACAACGAACTTCGCCTGGGTGTCCGTCATCTCAAGGACTTTGATCTCCATCTAAGTAACCTCTACACTCTGCGGCCCCTTCGGCCGCCTTTCTTCTTGGTGCCGTCGTGCGGCACTGGCGTGACATCCTCGATCCGTCCGATTTTCAGACCGGCACGGGCCAATGCGCGGATCGCTGCCTGCGCTCCTGGGCCTGGCGAGGTGGACTTGTTTCCGCCTGGCGCCCGCACCTTCACGTGGATGCCGTCGATGCCCTTTTCTTTGGCGATCTCGGCCACCTTCTCCGCTGCCCTCATGGCCGCGTAGGGAGAGGATTCGTCCTTGGCCTGCTTCACGACCATTCCGCCGGTGGCCTTGGTTATCGTCTCCGCTCCAGTTATGTCCGTGACCGTTATGATGATGTTGTTGTAGCTCGCATAGACGTGCGCGATTCCCCATTTGCCCATTTTCACTCCTCCTTAGGTAATGGCTCTGGCATTGCAGCCGGGACGTCCACTGCTGCGACATCAGCGACCTCTTTGACCTTCTCCATGACACGGCTGGCCTTGCGGGGGAATCCCCGTCCGCCGCCGCCCCTGCCTCCCCGTCCGCCGCCCCTGCCATCGTCCTCGCGTTCGCGGCGGGCCTCTCGGGCTAATCTGCGCACCCTTGCCTCAGCGACCTTGGGAGCGTCGACCCTCAGAGGGTGCAGCTCGTTGTTGAACGGCGAAGCGCCGTTGTAAGCGATCTTCTCTTCCTCGCCACGTTGCATCAGGTACCCGGGGATGGTTACCTTGCGGCCATCGACCCAGACATGTCCGTGGAATATCATTTGGCGGGCCTGCTTCGGGCTCACCGCCAATCCCTTGTTGTACACCATGGTCTGCAGGCGTCGGTTGAGCAAGGTCTCGGTATTCAGACCGAGGACATCGTCCAGCGTGGCTCCTTCCATCGGCAGCAGCCCCTTTCGGGCGCACGCCTTCAGGAGGTCGTGCGTCTCGATCCTGGCTTGCTCTTCGCCGATGCGCAATCGTGCCTGGAGATCCCGAGACTGCTTCCGGTAGCCCCTCATGATGGACTTGGCTTTCCACAGTTCTCGTTTGTTCTTCAGACCGTACTGCTTGCACAGGGTGTGCTCTTCCTTGATCCGCTCCCCTTGCCATGGGTGGGAAGGAGTATCGTAAGCCTTGCGGGGAAATTTCGGGTCGCCCATTTAAACACCTACTTTTTGGCCTCTGGCTTCGCCGCCGGTGCGGCTGCTGCGGGCTTCGCCTCTGCGGCTGGCTTCGCTCCTGCCGCAGGCTTTTCTTTGGTCTTCTCTTCCGGCTTCCCGCCTTCAGGGGCAGCGGCACCGCCCGGTTGGGCTTGCCTCTGGCGCATGACACCCAGCGTCAGTCCGGTACGGCCGTTGGAACGGGTCCTTTGGCCCCTTACCTTCTGCCCGCCTTCGTGTCGGACGCCCTTGTAGCAGCGGATCATCTTCATCCGGTTCAGGTCGTCCTTTAGAGAAATCTCCATGTTGACCCCGACGATATGCATGTCGTCGCCGGTCTCGAAGTCCAGCTGGCGGTTGACCGCCCAAGCGGGAGCGTAATCGGCATAAGTGGTGATGAGGGTCTCGAGCGTCTCGATCTGACCGTCCTCCAGCGTGCCTACCTTTGCGATGCGGTTCACGCCTGCACGCCTGGCAATGACCTCTGCCACCCGGCTGCCGACGCCCTTCACGCTCTGAAGCCCGATGATGATCGGCTTGTTTCCATCCACGTCGGTGTTGACGAGACGGACGATGTATTTGAAATTCTCATCCTTCTTGGACTCTACCTTCTTAGGCTCACTCTTCTTTGCCTCGCCCTTCTCCTTCTTTTGCTTGCCTTCCTTCGGCTCGCCTTTCTTAGGCTCGTCCTTAGAGTGATCGCCCTTCTTGGTTTCGTCCTTCTTTGCTGCGCCTTCCTCGGCCAAGGTATTTCCTCCGGTTTGAAATCGATCTCTGAAATGAATGGTTTATAGAGTATTCTCTTATTGGAGCGTCTCCCCTACACGCAAGACTATATTTAACGCTTTCCCTTCCTGCATACCCCTTTTTGGTGGGGTACCAGATACTCCGAGAAGCGAGCCGAGCGCGATAACGGGCGTTCACTTCTTGCTTACGACCGTTAGCACGATATCTGGCACCTTCTTAAGGGTTTCGGGCAGTTTTCCGGCGTCCCCGCCCCCGCCTTGGGCGAACTCCGGCTTTCCTCCGCCGCCCCCGCCTAGAAGGTTCATTATCTCCTTCAAGAGGACGCGGCAGTCGACGTCAAGGTCCTTCGAGCGGGAGACGAGGATCTTCGCCTTCTTCTCCGCTACGCCGATGATAGCGAGGACCTTCGGATTATCGGTCAGGGTCTTCGATATCGTTTCACCATTCTCGCCCTCCTGCGTTTGATGGACTACCAAACGGATCTCGCCGACGCTTGTGGCCTTCGCTAGCAGAGAGCGGGCGACATCCTGGTCATGCTTATAGGCCAGCACATCGACCTTCTTCAGCTGCTCGCGCAGGTCCGACTGCAGCTTCTCCGCCGTCTCGATTAGCTTGTCGGCAGAGGAGTTCAACCTCTCCGTGAGCGATTCAACGGTCCCCTTGTCCCGCTGCATGTCCTCGATGGCGGCCATGCCGGACGAGTACTCGATGCGGACGATGCCGTCCTGGATGCGCTTCGTCTTTCGGATCCTGATCGCCCCGACGAAGCCGGTGGACTTGCAATGCAGGCCGCCGCAGGCTTCCGCGTCCAGGCCGAGGATCTCCACCACCCGGATGACCTTGCCCGGTACAGCTCCACCTTGGTACAGGCGGTAGCCGTGGAGGCGCTCCGCGTCGTCCCTCTGCATGAACTGGATCTTTACCTTCAAGTCCTCGTGGATGATGCGGTTGACCTCCCTCTCCAGATGGTCCCGCTGCTCAGTGGTCAGGTTCTCGTAGTGAGTGATGTCCAGCCTGCCCTCTACCTCGGACTTGTGAGCCCCAGCTTGCCAGACGTGATTGCCGAGCATTCCGCGAGCCACGCCGTTGATGATGTGCGCGCTGGTGTGATGTCTCATCAGGCGGACCCTTCGGTCCTTCTTGATCTTGCCCTTGACGACGTTGCCTATCGCCGGCAAAGGTCCCTCGATGAAATGGAGCACGGAGGAGTTCACTTTGATGACCTTGATCACTTTGTACCCGTCCAACTCGCCGACGTCCCATTCCTGTCCCCCGCCCTCAGGATAGAACGCGGTCTGGTCGAGGAGCACGCCGCCGTTGACATGTTGCAGCACCTTGCCTTCGAACTCCAGGATGTCCACGTCCTCGTAGTAGAGCGGCCGGGTGTTCGGCAGTTTCTCATGGTAATCGAATTTCGTCGCTTCCTGCTCGGTCTCCGGCTTCTCGTGCTTCATCGCCACCTGCTTGTAGAAGTCGTCCGGGACCTCGACCGGGACGGATGAGTATTCCTTGACGAGCTCCGGGTTCAATCCATGGGAATCGTACAGCTCGATCAGCTTCTCGACGGAAATCCACTCGCCTTTCTTCAGGTCCTTGGTCATGCGGTCCACCAAGGTCTTGCCTCGCGACAAGGTCTCGACATAGCGGTCCTCCTCCACCTGGATGATGTTCATTATGTCGTCCTTGTTCCCCTTTAGCTCCGGGAAGATAGGTGAGAAGTAGTCGACCTGCATGGCCACTACCTCGGACAGTTTGATCTTGATGCCAAGCGACCGGATTGACCGCAGGGCGCGTCGGACCAGCATTCTCGCGAAATAGCCTTTATCGACGTTGGACGGAACGACGCCATCGTTCAGCAATATCGTGAGAGCGCGGGAGTGATCGCAGATGACGTAGATGTCCTCCAGCGGGGTGACGATCTTCATCAGCTCTTCGTACGTTATTCCGATCCTGTCGGCCGTCTTCTCGCGTATCCGCCTCACGTCGGAAGCGGTCTTGGCGCTGGTCATGCCAGCGATCTTGGAGTACTCTTGCAGCACCTTCGTATTCGTGCTTATACCCACCCGCTGCTTCAGGTCCTCCACCACCGGTCCGAAGACCGCTTCGTACGCTGATGAAGTACCTTGAGAGACCCAAGCCATGCGCTCTAGCCCGTAGCCAGTGTCGACGACGGTCATGTTCATCGGGACCATGCCGTCCGGGCTACTGCGGTACATCATGAATACCAGCGTGGCGACTTCGGCACCGTCGATGATGACCTCCACGCACGGACCGGCGTTGCCGCCGCCCTCCCACCATTCCTCGATGTAGCGCAAGCGCTGCGGGTCCACTCCCAGGCGCTTTGTGAACAGGTCGTGGCAAAGCTCGACCGTTCGATCTTTGAAATAGATGAACTTGTCCTTCTTGTTGAAGACGTGGTGGGCGCACATCTCGAAGAATGTGAAATGCCGTCCGGTCTTGCCGACGTTGTCGATGTCGTTAAAGCGAACGCAGGTCTGCGAGATCGTCAGCGGATTCCCGGGCGGCTCGATCACTTCGTTCAAGACCCAAGGCTGGAAGTCGTAGATCGAGGCTTGAGTGAAGAAGACGTCGTCGCGCCAGCGAGCCACGATCGGATAGCGATTGACACGCTTGTGCCCCTGCGACTCGAAGAACGAAAGATACTCCTCGCGCATCTCGTGCAAACTTAGCTTCCGCTTCATCGGCGAGTTGTCTATGAAGGTATACTCCTCGCAAGGCGGTTCGCCGCAAGACTCCCAATCCCCCTGGGACCAGAAGAATCGACTGCACTTGGGGCATTGCTTGCGTACGAAATGATTGTCAGCGAAGAACTTGAGATTGAACTCGGCGGGGTCAGGTCCGCTCATGGAACCGCATAAGTGGAGGTCCTTATATGAACCTTGCCGTTTTTTCTACGAGCCAGGCAATCATGGATTGGCGGTCAGAGCAGATCCTTGTTCTCGCTGTAGTCCACTGGGCAATCGATGACGGCCAGCTCGTCGTCTTTCAGGCAGCATTTCAGCACCTCGCTCAGCTCGAGGGCAGAAGAGACACGATACCCTTTGGCGCCGAGCGATTCAGCGAACTTCGAGTGGTCGATGTTCCCGAACTCCGTTCCATTGGAGCGACCATAGGTCTTCTGGTTCTTGTAGCGGATCAAACCGAGCCCGCTGTCGTTGAAGATGACCGTGACGAAGTTCGTTCCGAGCCGATGGGCTGTCTCCAGCTCAGGGCCGCACATGGCGAAGCCGCCATCACCGCATACGGCCACCACTTTCTTATCGGGTCTGGTCAGCTTTGCTCCTATGGCAGCCGGGACGCTGATGCCCATCGGTATCAATCCGTTCGTGAGAAGCAGCGTATTCTCCTTGTAAACCGGATAGAGTTTGGCAAGCCAGAGGAGATGGGCGCCGACATCGCTGACGCAGATGTCCTCTTTGCCGAGCGATTCCCGCACTGCTTTCACAATGAGCTGCGGTTTCAATGGAAATTTATCATCAGGGCAGTGGCCGAGGCAGTCCTCCAGCCATTCCTTGTGCCCCTTGGCCCAAGACTTCTTCTTCTTTCCCTTGTGCGTGAGCGAGGTCATAATGTTGATGATGTTTCCGATCACCTGGATGTCCGGTTCGAAATTGGGCACATGCTCCGCCGGAACCGCATCCAGCACCACGACGTTCTTCTTCTTGCCGATGTTCCAGAACGTCGGCGGGAACTCAGGAAGGTCGTAGCCGACCAATAGCATCAGATCGGCCTCATCGAACGCTTTCCTGACAGTATCTCGAGTGCGCAATCCGACCGTATTCAATGACAATGGATCGTCGTACGGGATGATGCCGCAGCTGTGCCAGGAATGCACCACTGGCAGGTTCCAAGCCTCCACAAGAGCGCGAAAGACCTTCACCGCGTTCAGCCGGATCACCCCTGGTCCGACGAACACCATTGGGGTCTCGGCTTTCTCCAGCAGCGTCCTAACCTTGTCCAAAGTCCCTCGTTGGAACTTCATCGTCTCCCGTTCGGCGCGCTTGAGCGGTTCTCCTTCGGTCTCCGCTTTCATCACGTCCTCTGGCAGCTCGATGTGCACCGGCCCTTGCTTCTCCGAGGCGGCGATGTCGAACGCCCGCCTTATCTGTACTGGAATGCGGGCGGCGGTGCGCATGCTGAAGCTCTCCTTGGTGACCGGTTTGTAGAGTTGTACTAGGTCAAGGAACTGCTTTCTTGGCGCGTACGCCTGCTCTGCACCCACCTGGCCAGTAATAGCGATCAATGGGATGTGGCTGAGATAAGCTTCAGCGACGCCAGTCACCATGTTCGTCGCGCCCGGTCCCAACGTGGCAAGGCAGACGTGCGGTTTACCCGTCAAGCGAGCGCATGCTCCGGCCATGAAGGCGGCGGAGTTCTCGTGCTTGGTGAGAACGAATTCGATGTTCGAATCGATGAGCGAGTCCATGAGGTCCATATTCTCCTCGCCAGGGATGCCGAATATTCTTTCGACCCCTTCTGACTCCAAGCATTTGACCGTCATCTCGGACGCGCGCATATTCCCTCATTCGAATGTCGCTGCTCTCTTCTTGTAAACGTTATCGACCGCTTGCAGCACAGCCTTCTCCACTTCGCCGGTCATCTGGAAGGCTGAGATCCCCTTCTCCTTGAGCGATTGGACCGCCCTCTCTCCGAACTCGGTGGCGACGACCGCGTCGTACCCCTTCAATGCATTCGCCATGTCCTCAAGCTTTCTGCGGTGACCCGGACCGACCACTGGTTCGTCCAATCTCGCTTCCACCTCGATCTTCCCCAGTTGAATGAGGCTCCCTTCCTCCACCTGGTACGAATAGAAGGAATCTGTTTGTCCGAAACCCTGGTCGACCGCACGACCGTCGCTGCTCGCCACGGCCACCTTGTATCTCGTCTGCCCTTCCATCTCGATCGTGAATGGCACTCCAGCCGGCGGCTCCTCCAGCCCGCACGAGTAATGCGCGAACTCTGAGGAGCGGTCCTCGCCCAGCAGTCCGATGGCGTCAGCGCGGCACATCCGGCAATGGCGCATCTGTTTGATCTTCGGCTCGCAGATCTCCTGTAGCTCCTTCCTTTCGCGTGGCGTCGGCGCCCTCATGTCAGCGAAGACAGTTCCAGGCACCGGAATCAGGGGGATAATGTTCACGATGTAAGCCCCGAGCTCCTTGACTTTCTTCGCAACCGCAGGGATATGATCGACGTTCACACCTGGCACCATGACGGTGTTCACTTTGACCAACATTCCCGCTTCGGCGGCGAGACGAACACCTTCTAGCTGATTCTCAATCATGCGCTCGCCAGCGGCGACACCCTTCAGGATCTTGCCTTCCCAGACGACGAATTGGTACATCTTGGCCGCGATCTCGGGATCGACGGCGTTTATCGTGACAGTAACGAACTTGACGCCGAGCTTCTTTAACCTCTCAACTTGCTTTGGAAGGTTGAGCCCATTGGTGCTCAGGCACAAGGTCATCTCAGGGAATTCCTTGCCGATCAATTCGAGCGCTTTGAAGGTGTTCTCGTTCGCCAATGGGTCGCCTGGCCCGGCGATTCCGATTACGCTAAGGTTAGGCACTTTTGTTTTCACATAGCGGATCTTGGCCACCGACTCCTCTGGAGAGAGGACGTCACTGGTCACACCCGGACGTGATTCGTTGGTGCAATCATACTTGCGGTTGCAGTAGTTGCATTGAACGTTGCATGCCGGTGCGACTGGTATGTGCATTCGAGCAAAGTCCTTACATGCCTTCTCGTTGAAGCAAGGGTGCGTATCAAGGACCTTTCTCAGATTCTCCGGCACCTCATCGCTCATTCCTTCGCTCTCCAAGTTCGCACATCTCGATGAATTCAGATAATAAAGCCACTGCCTATATTAGCTTCGTGACAGCGATCCCTATTCAACTAATCAACTCACGATTGTTGTATTGCCAGAATGCCATTTGACGCATCGACCGCAATCACATCGATGCTGAACTATAACACAATTCTTTCGATCATTCGATAGAAGAATAGAGAATGAATTGTAAAGGATTGGAAAAGATGAGAAGGTATTCACACGCATCCTGTATGACGGTTAAGCCGTTTCCAGCGTTAACCGGTATTGCGAAGCCGAAGTAGTGGCTAATACAACTTTAGTAACCGTCAGGCTGAACACCTCGGGCGAACCCTCGATGCTTACACCCCGGTCCTATCAAACTCGTCATTTACGAGCGCTGCGATGCCTCTTTTTCAAGGTGGCTTCGAGCTTAGATGCTTTCAGCTCTTATCCACTGCTGCGTGGCTGCTCAACAATGCCTTACCAGACAATTGATAAACTAGAGGCAGCGGATCCCCGTTCCTCTCGTACTAAAGGATCCTTCTCGTCAGGCATCTATACACTTCCACCAAAAAGCAACAAACCTGTCTCACGACGGTCTAAACCCAGCTCACGATCCCTTTTAATGGGCGAACAACCCCACCCTTGGCAGCTGCTGCACCGCCAGGATAGGGAGAGCCGACAGCGAAGTAGCAAGCCGCCAGGTCGATATGAACTCTTGCTGGCGACGACTCAGTTATCCCCAGGGTAACTTTTCTGTCATCACTGACCCCCACATAGAAGGTACAGTGGTTCGTTAAGCCCTACTTTCGTATCGCCGTGCCTTGTTATCCGGAACGGCGTCAAGCTAGCTTTTGCCTTTACACTCTCTGGCAGATTTCTGACCTGCCTGAGCTAACCATTGGGCGCGCTTGTTTGCTTATTGAGCGCGTGGCGCCCCACCCAAACTGCCCACCTACCGGTGTCCTTCTCTCGAAGTTAGTGATACGAACCCAGAAGGGCGGTGTTTCATCATTGACTCGGAGTCTACCTAGCGGTAGATCCTGGGTAGCGTCTCCCGCCTACCCTACACATCCAGGCTCATACCACAACAACAGGCTGCAGTAAAGCTCCATGGGGTCTTCGCTTTCAGGTGGAAGGTACTGGATTCTGCGCCAGTACTATCAGTTTCACCGGCTTCCAGGCGGGGACAGTAGAGCTCTCGTTGGGCCTTCATGCAAGTCGCCAATTAAGCGACAAGGTATTACGCTACCTTAAGAGGGTCATAGTTACCCCCGCCGTTTAACGGTCCTTCGTTCGGTTGAACCCGAGTTTGAGATACCGTCACTGGGCAGGCTTCAACCACAATACTAATCCTTTCGGACTTGCTGTGATCTGTGTTTTTATTAAACAGTCGGAGCTCCCTGGTCACTGAGACCAGCAACTTTCGTTGCTGGCACCGCTTATCCCGAAGTTACGCGGCTAATTTGCCGAATTCCCTCGCCTGAATTCTCGCCGACACGCCTTAGACTTCTCATCTAGGGGCACCTGTGTCAGATCTTGGTACGATCGATTAACTGACTCTAGTACCGTTTTCATGGGCACCAGGAATTGTCCGAAGAGGACTTTCGTCCTCCTACTCATGCTTTCGCAAGGTTCTCACCATTACGGTTCTTCCCAAGCTTACACACTTGAACAGCCAGACAAGACTGCTCGAATTATCCCGATGCGTCAGGTACTAGACAGAGGTTAATCGGCACAGGAATATTGACCTGTTTCCCTTTCACTACTTTCGATTAAGTGATAGTTTAGGATCGGCTAACCCTCGGCTGACGAACATTGCCGAGGAACCCTGGCCCCTACGGCGGAATGGATTCTCACCATTCTTTGCTGCTACTCCTACCATGATCCTTATACAAACACGGTCCACCAGACCTCACGGCCTAGCTTCTACCCATGCATGTCACCTCGTTACCAGATCACCTTTCGGTGCTCAATAATATCGGAATCCGGTTTAGCCCCGTCCATTTTCAGGGCCCATAATCTCGACTGGTGAGCTGTTACGCTTTCTTTAAAGGATGGCTGCTTCTAAGCTCACCTCCCAGTTGTCTTCGACTACAGACGCCTTTTGTTATTACACTTAACCGGAATTTAGGGTCCTTAATTATTGGCTGGGTTGCATTCCCTGATGGACCCCAAGATTACCCCAGAGGCCCTCACTCCCGACTTCTACGGTGGTTACAAGTTCGGAGTTCAACAGGCGACCGAAAACTTTCGTTTCCTAAGCCCCCAATTGGTGCTCTACCACATAACCTACCTCCATCGAGGTCTAACTGCGATTAGTTTCACGAGGAACCAGCTATTTCCAGCTTTGATTGACCTTTCATCCCTATGCCCAGGTCATCCCAAAGATTTGCACATCATTACGGGTTCGATCCTCCACCTTCCTTTCGAAAGGCTTCAATCTACCCAGGCATAGATCAACTGGCTTCGGGTATCCCTCCAATGACTCCAGGCGAGCGCACCTCGCCCCTCACCCTTGCGGGTTGCGGGCTAGTTGGTTTCCCTCCGGCTCCGATCTTCTAGATCTTAGCCTCGCCATTGAACAGAACTCCATGGCCCGTTATTCGAAACGGACGAGTGGACACTGGTACGGCTTGCGCCATCATCCCTTCCATGCCACACTCAACTTATAGCCGATTGGTTTCAGGCTCTTTTTACCTCCCGTCAAGGGTACTTTTCAGCTTTCACTCACGCTACTACTGCGCTATCGGTCTCGAGACGTATTTAGAGTTGGAAACTAATGTTTCCCAGCTTCACGCGCGATATCCAACGCACGTTACTCAGGAACTTTGGCACTCTTCTTTTCGACTTATCCGTACGGGACTATCACCCTCTTTGGTACTGCGTTCCAGCAGATTTCTGGTTGATCGATTAAGAAGTAACCAAGTCCACAACACCACATCTCCCTTGCATTTCTGCTAGGGATTCAGTTTGCTCTGTGCCGCTTTCGATCGCCTTTATTAACGGCATCCCTATTGGTTTCTTTTCCTGCGGGTACTAGGATGTTTCGATCCCCCGCGTTCCCGATCCTGTAAAGGACCATTCCGAAGAATATGAAGTCACATTAGGTAATCGTCGGATCATAGGCTTCTTGCACCTACCCGACGCTTATCGCAGCTTGACACGACCTTCTTCGGCGCTCGAGCCGAGCCATTCCCCAATCGGCGTAGCAATACGCCGCTATCTAATTTACTGTCGGCTTAACACACGTCCAGGTTGCGTATGATTGGTAATCACCGAATAGTCGAGAACTCTTCCAAATCTCGACCTTCTCTACCACTTCCCCGGCGAAAGGTTATTTCCCGGGTGCATTGAGCATAATTCCACGAAGCCAGACAAATTTGCCCGGCTACGGTGGACTCCCCAATATTTGAGGGGATATTTAAACGTTGCCATCTTCATCGACCTTTATGTCGGCAACGTCTTTTCTTGCCTGTTTGGGCAAGGTAACCCCCTCACCGCACATTCATTATTTAAGGCTTTCTCAGAGGGGTGCTTACGCGGTCTCTGACCTTACTCATGGTTTCCACACGAGCTCGGAAGACTAGGACTTGCCTAGATTAATAGCTTACTATGAAGAATCCACAGATAGAACCAGATTCAGATAGTAAGATGCACGGCAAACCAAACCGTAAATCCTATCTGGATGATTTTATGGCAGAGGATATCAGCTTGGGAATCACAGATATTCTAGTGGCCACGTCCACTCCCGCTTCGCTCAGTCGCTTGACCTTGGTCTCGGCCAATCCAGTGCCTCGGGATATGATTGCCCCCGCGTGCCCCATGCGACGCCCGGGGGGCGCCGTGCGTCCGGCGATGAAGCCGACGACCGGCTTCTTGACGTTCGCCTTGATAAAAGCCGCCGCTTCTTCTTCCGCGGTGCCGCCG